>SMVB01178066.1_pt1 | contig 14719 bp, 12 predicted proteins | sample 2456461 | NCBI WGS metagenome assembly SMVB01 (sample SAMN11095934, study PRJNA526329) | marine sediment metagenome | biome: Marine sediment; feature: Surficial sediment; material: Deep marine sediment; isolation source: Hadal surficial sediment | place: Pacific Ocean | collected 2014-05 | depth... | reverse complement strand
TCCCAGCCATCTTTGGGTGGTTCATCCAGCCAGCTGATCCTGTCCATCCATTGCGGTACCGCTTGCTGCAGGGTTTCCTTCTGGACTTGCCGCAAATGTGCGCTGCGCTCAAGTATCCGATAGCGGGTTGGTGGATGTTTTTGTTGCAAGGATTGCAGCAAATCTGCCGCCAATATTCCTGTGCCGGCACCGACCTCACAGATTTCGTAGCGGCCGATTTCATCGGCGATCTGTTCAATCTGTTTTGCCAGACAACGTGCAAAAACGTTTCCAAGTTGCGGTGCAGTCACAAAATCTCCACCCTCCGCAAACTTCCGTAATCCGGCGCTGTAATATCCCAGGCCGGGTTCGTAAAGGGCCATTTCCATGTATTCTGAAAACGCAACGGGGCCATTTCGGGCGATCTTATTGCGGATGATGGCGGTCAATTCCTTGCTTACAGACTTGAGCTCTGCTGGTGGTTCGGGCAGGATGTTGCGAGGATTTGCAGAGCACATAGGCGGGTAGTTTCAGTGAGTGACAGCACAATGTCCAGAATCAGGTATACAGCACTGGTCACCGGTGCAGCACGTCGTATTGGCGCCTGTATTGCTGAAACTCTGCACCAACGCGGTTGCGATGTGTTTTTACATTACCACCGCAGCAACGACGCGGTGTGCGAACTGGCTGACAAACTCAATGAGTTGCGCCCTGACAGCGCGCACATTGTAAAAGCCGATCTGGGCAAACAAGCAGATATTGATCACCTGGCCGCGCAGGTGAAGGCCGCAACCGGAAACCTGGATTTATTGGTCAATAATGCCTCCCGGTTTTTCCCGACCAGTGTTGGTAGTACCAGCATGAGGCAATGGGATGAATTGATGGACAGCAATTTACGCGGCCCATACTTCCTGACCCAGGCATTGCTGACTGAATTGAAGACGGCTGGTGGCAGCGTGGTGAACCTGTTGGATGTACATGCTGTAAAACCCATGCATGGACACGCGGTCTATTGCATGGCCAAGGCCGGCTTACAGATGATGACGCTGGCCATGGCCAGGGATCTGGGGCCTCAAATTCGCGTCAATGGCGTAGCACCCGGTGCAATCTTATGGCCTGAGCAGGATATCAGTTCGGCAGATCAGCAAAAAATACTTGAAAAAACCGTCATGGGCCGGGCTGGAACACCTGAGGATATTGCTTCAGCTGTCGTTTACCTGGGTTTGGATGCGCCTTATGTGACCGGTCAGATATTGGCGGTTGACGGCGGCCGGAGTTTGAATATCTAGTCGCCCACTGTTTAATCAGAACGCTGGCAGTAAACTCAAACAAACATCATCCAATCCGGAGGATTCCCAAATATCAGCCATCGAACGCAGCTCAGAAGGATGGATAAGATCAGGTTCCAAATCAGCCAGTGGCTTGAGTACGTGTGCGAATTTCAGGATTTCAGCACGTGGGATTTCCAGTACCGGAGAAATCAGAATCAGATCGTCGTAAAACAGAATATCTATATCCAGCGACCGGTCTGAGAACTTTGGCACATTGCGTTTACGCCCGTAGCGGTCCTCCAGGTCACGCAAATATTGACGTAACTCCAGCGGTTGCATATCGGTTTCCACACGGGCCACCAGGTTGATGAAATCATCACCTTCAAAACCAACAGATTTGCTTGAATAGGCAGGTGACAGACTGACGCCGGAAAATGTTTCCTCAAGCGCCTTGATACCGGCATGAATATTGGCGTCAGCATTGACGTTGGAACCCAGACCGAGCCAGGCCGTGCTCATAACTTATGCTACCCCGCGTTCGATGATTACACCAACCGCACTGGAGCCTCGAACAGCACCCGGTTTACTCAATTTTAGTCTCACCCAGCTAACAGGGAATTCTGCCAGAACGATCCGAGCGCAATGTTCCGCCAGCGCTTCAACCAGTTGAAACTCGCTGGACTCGACAAACTGGATCAGCCGCTTTGAAACCGATTTATAGTCCAGGGTATCTTCAATATCATCACTTTTGCCGGCCCGGGAGATATCAAAAGCCATGCGCAAATCGAGGCTGACGGTCTGGGTGATTTCCCTTTCCCAGTCAAATATCCCGATCACGGTCTGAATGCGTAAATCCTCAATAAATACAAGGTCTTTTGTCATGCAATTATTCTCTTCCAGGGGGCTGGGAGCCGTCTGTTTCGATGACTGGCAATTGATCGAGCGGCCAGCGCGCAAAGGCCTGAAAAGCGGGACCGCTGCTTTGCCCGGCGAGCAATCGCTGGCAGCCTGCAAAGGCAATCATGGCGCCATTATCAGTACAAAACTCAAGACGCGGATAGGAAACCTTCCAGCCATATTTCTTACCGGCCTGTTGCAGGGTCTGCCGCAGAGACAGATTCGCTCCAACACCGCCGGCCACCACCAGTTGCTGTGCCCGCGTGTACTGCATGGCACGCCGGCATTTGATCACCAGTGTATCTACAACCGCCTTCTGGAAACCCGCAGCAATGTCGGCCTGGGTGGTGTCATTTTGCTCGCCATTGAGCCAAAGGTTGCGGGTGTGAGTTTTCAAACCGCTAAAACTGAAATCCAGACCTGGCCGTTTGGTCATCGGCAAGGGAAACGCAAACCGTTCCGCATCACCTTGCTCAGCAAGTTTTGCCAGCGCAGGCCCGCCCGGATAGCCAAGCCCCAGCAGTTTGGCAGTCTTATCAAAAGCCTCACCCGCAGCATCATCCAGGGTCTCCCCAAGTATCCGGTATTCACCAATGGCCCGAACTTCCACCAGCATGGTATGACCACCGGAAACCAGCAAAGCCACAAATGGAACCGCCGGTGGGTCCGACTCAAGCATAGGTGCCAACAAATGACCTTCCATATGGTGTACTGCAATCGCAGGCCGGTTCAGACCCATAGCGATACTGCGGCCGGTGGCGGTACCAACCAATAAGGCGCCAATCAAACCAGGCCCCGCAGTATAGGCAACCCCGTCAATATCAGAACGATTCAGACCGGCAGCTTCAAGACACTGGTTAATCAGCGGCAACAACTTCCGCACATGATCACGCGAGGCAATCTCAGGCACGACCCCGCCATATTCCGCATGGATCTCAACCTGGCTGAACAAAGCATGCGCCCGCAAACCGGCCTCGCTGTCATACAGCGCAACACCTGTTTCATCACAAGAAGTCTCAATACCAAGAACAATCATTAATTATCAACAATGCCTCAAAAAGAGAATTGTAAATCAAGCCAAGCAAAACTGCCTAATTACCTCCAAAAGAGAGCAGATCTCTCAAGCCGGTAAAGCGGGGGTGGGGTAGGCCCTCCAGAGACCTTCAAACATCGGAACCAACAAATAAAACTTATTTAAGCCACTTTCGCCTGAGTTAACATACCGCATTTATAATGCAATGGAGTTAGCTCGTGACCAACCCCCTTGGCGTTGCCGCATCGGGTCACAAAGAAACCTCAAGGGCAGCCAAAATTCTGTTAGAAGAAGGCGGCAATGCTTTTGATGCCGCACTGGGCGCGATGTGTGCCGCCTGTGTTTGCGAACCGATGTTGGCCAGTCTCGGTGGCGGTGGTTTCTTGCTAGCACAAACAGCCAATGGGGATTCACAGGTATTCGATTTTTTCACCCAAACACCTTCTGCCACCAATGGCGATCTGGATTTTTACCCCATACAAGCCGATTTTGGCACCGCTACCCAGGAGTTCCATATCGGCATGGGCTCAATCGCGGTACCGGGTGTTGTAGCCGGCCTGTTTGCCGTTCATAAGGCCCATTGTCGCTTACCGCTGGAAAAAATCATTGAACCAGCCGTGTACCTGGCGCGTGAAGGCGTGCGAATTAACCGGTTGCAGAAATTCATCTATGAAATACTGGAACCCATCATTACCGCGTCACCCGAAGCGACGGCCCTCGCAACACCCATGTTGGCACCGGGCCAGCTGGCAGAGATCGGTGATTTAGTCTCAAATATTGATCTGGCGGATAGCCTGGAAACCCTGGTCAACGAGGGGAGTAAATGGTTTTACCAGGGTGAGCCAGGGCAACAACTGGTGCGTGACTGTGCCGAAAAAGGCGGCTTGATCACACAGTCCGATCTGGATAATTACACAGCTGTGCGGCGCAAACCTGTCAGCATCGAGACCCACGGTGCTGTTATATATACCAACAGCCCTCCGTCCCCCGGGGGTTGCCTGGTGGCCTTCGCTTTGTCTTTGCTGGAAGACGCCGGGTTCAATGATCTGAAATGGGGTGACTCCGAACATGCACTGAAATTGGTCCGGGCAATGCGGGCCTCCAGCATCATACGGCAAGATTACGCCATCGCCGCCGGACTCGACAACGAGGCAGCAGAGCGAATACTGCAGTCGGAAAACCTGGCGTTATGGCGTCAAACATTGCGCACCGGTGGTCTGGTCTCGCGTGGCACAACCCACCTGAGTATTGCCGATGTCGACGGCAACATGGCCAGCCTGACGCTTTCAAATGGCGAAGGATCTTCATATGTTTTGCCAGGCACAGGCATCATGCTGAACAATATGCTGGGCGAAGAGGATTTGAATCCCGACGGTTTTCATCGCTTACCGCCCGGGCAGCGGTTGGCGTCAATGATGACGCCGACTATTGTGAATCTTCCTGATGGTGCGCAAATTGCCCTGGGCTCTGGCGGTTCCAACCGTATACGCAGCGCCATAATGCAGGTGCTGGTCAATATGCTGGATTTTGATATGGGACTCGAAGAAGCCGTGATTGCGCCTCGCTTACACCTCGAAGGTGATCACCTGAGCCTGGAAAAAGGTTTTTCAGCTGAGGCATGCCAGTCGCTGCGGGAATTATGGCCGGAAACCCAGCAATGGCCGGAGCTCAACCTGTTTTTTGGCGGTGTGCACGCGGTCGAACGTCTTGCTAATGGAGAGTTCAGGGCCGCGGGCGATCCGCGCCGGGGTGGCGCAACTGCGTTTGCATGAAATATTTCTTTGCACGAATGATAGCTTAGAGGTTAAAATAACCGGCTACGCAGAATATGTGTATAACTGAAGTACATGACTGATAAATCGGAGTTACAATGCCAGCTGTAAAAGTTCGCGAAAACGAGCCATTTGAATACGCACTACGACGCTTTAAGCGTTCATGTGAGAAGGCCGGAGTACTGGCGGAGACACGTCGCCGTGAGTACTACGAAAAACCAACCCAGGAACGCAAGCGCAAAGCTGCAGCAGCAGTCAAACGCAATTTGCGCAGACTGGCACGGGAAAACATCCACCGTACGCGTATGTATTGATTTTTTGTTGATTTATCGGTATTGATTGATTTAGGCCCGGAGCGCCTGTTTCGGGTGGTTGAACCAGCATTAACAGAACTTGCATTAACTGAAATTGCATTAATCACTGGGCCGATAGTCTATTCCTCTTATTGAATTTGCCGCTATGACTTTGAAGCTCACAATCATGGAAGATGTCAAATCTGCCATGCGCGCACGCGATCAAAAGCGTCTGACCGCATTGCGTTTGATCACCTCCGCCATCAAGCAGATCGAAGTGGATCAGCGTGTCGATGTCGATGACCAGATGGTACTGACAATCCTCAATAAAATGGTCAAGCAACGTCGGGAATCACTTGAGCAATACGAAACTTACGGCAGGGACGACCTGGCGGCGCAGGAACAGTATGAGCTCGAGCTCCTTTCCGTCTATCTACCCGAAGCGCTCAGCGACGATGAAGTGGCTGCCCTGATCAAACAAGCGCTGGCCGCTACAGGTGCCACCAGCATCCGCGATATGGGTGCGGTTATGAATCAACTCAGGGGAGAGGTGCAGGGCCGCGCCGATATGAAGGCTGTCAGCAGCGCTGTAAAAGCACAACTCGGCGCCTGATCGTGCCACTGGCTTCAGGCCTGAAAGCCTTGTTTCCAATGCCCCTTCGGGCAACATCTGAGTTTTAATACCGCATGGTCGGTCTCATACCAGATTCTTTTATTGAAGAATTACTTGCGCGCAGTGACGTGGTGGAGCTGATTGAACGCCGTGTTCCGCTAAAACGTGTTGGCAGTGAGTTCCAGGCCTGTTGCCCGTTCCACGACGAGAAAACCCCGTCTTTTACGGTTAGCCCCAAAAAGCAGTTTTACCACTGCTTCGGATGTGGTGCACATGGTTCAGTCATCGGTTTCCTGATGCAGTACGAAGGCTTGGAATTTCTCGATGCTGTTGAGGAGTTAGCCCGCGCTGCCGGTCTTGAAATACCGACCACCGGTAATCGTCAACCAGCGCCAGACACCGGTTTGTATGACATGTTGGCCGCCTGTTCAAAGTTCTATATTGAACAACTTAAAAACCATCCAGCGGCTATCGAGTATCTGAAAGGACGTGGTTTGTCGGGTGAGGTCAGTCGCGATTTTGAAGTGGGCTATGCCCCGGCAGGCTGGGACGGGGTGATCAAACAGCTGGGTACCGATGAGAAAAAGCTCGACCAGTTAAAACAGGCCGGTATGCTCTCTGAAGGTAAAAGCGGCAGCTACGACAAATTCCGCGACCGCATTATGTTCCCTATTCACGATCGCCGTGGACGTGTGATTGCATTTGGTGGTCGGGCATTATCCGATGACGGTCCTAAATATCTGAATTCACCAGAAACCACCTTGTATCACAAGAGCCGGGAGCTTTACGGTCTATACCTGGCGCGTCAGCGTTCCGGCCGTCTCGACCACATCATTGTGGTTGAGGGCTACATGGATGTGGTCGCGCTGGCACAATTTGGCTTCAAAAATGTGGTGGCAACCTCCGGAACGGCGACAACCGATATACAGGTGGAAATCCTTTTCCGCGCGGCTGATACCATTGTCTTCTGTTTTGACGGAGATAAAGCGGGCCGCAAGGCGGCATGGCGGGCCCTGGAGGCCACCTTACCCAAATTGCGTGAAGGATTGCAGGCGAAATTCCTGTTTTTGCCGGAGGGTGAAGATCCTGACAGCATGGTACGCAAACACGGTGAAACGGTTTTTGCACAGCATATTGAAAGCGCCAGGCCATTATCAGAATTTTTCTTCGATCATTTTTCCGCTGAAACGAACCTTGGCAGTCTCGACGGCCGCGCCCGTCTTGTCCAGCAGGCCTTGCCGTACATTGAGCGCATGCAAACCGGGGTCTTCAAAGACATGATGAAAGCACGGCTGGAATCCCTGGCACAACACAGGTTACAAGGGCCACAGCCTGGCAGGCCAAAAACGCCAGACACAGGTGGCAGCCGTGGTAAACCCGTACAGAAGCGGACTTTCATGCGGGTCGCGCTGGCTCACCTGGTTCAGAATCCATCGTTGGTTACGGCCGTCGGAGATATTGGTGATTTTGCAGGTCTGGGCAATGATGAAATACACGGTGTTGAAATCTTTATAGAACTTGTTGATTTCTGCGCCCAACGCCCTAATATCACAAGCGCACAGTTAATGGAGATATGGCACGATCATCCGGCTTTGCCCCATTTGCAAAAGTTGGCTGTCTGGGATCTTCCGGGAGAAGAAGAGCAGCAGTTACAGGAATTCATCGATGCGGTTAATCGCATACGCTTAAACCGGGTGGAAATATTGTTGTCGAAAGTGACCAATATTATTGAACAACGGGTAGAATACAGGGCTTTGCAGCAATGTCGGCAAGACCTGAAAAAGCAGCTTGATGGAAATCAGCCTTGAGTGATAGAGATTATCTGGTGCAAGCTGTCGCCGGAGTGATTTTGTTGGACTATAGTTAATTATCACGAAGCGAATTTTATGAATCAAAATCAACAATCTCAACTGAAAGACCTGATCACAAAGGGTAAGGACCAGGGCTTCCTTACCTATACGCAGGTTAATGACCATCTGCCCGATGATATCGTTGATCCGGAACAGATCGAAGACATCATTAATATGATCAATGATATGGGTATCTCGGTGCACGAAAAAGCACCCGATGCCGATACCCTGATCCTGAATGACGATGCTGCAGCGACGTCTGATGACGACTCGGCGGCAGAGGAAGCGGCTGCCGCACTGGCTGCTGTTGAGACCGAAATTGGTCGCACCACTGACCCCGTGCGTATGTACATGCGTGAGATGGGCACTGTTGAGCTGCTTACACGCCAAGGCGAAATCGTTATCGCCAAGCGTATTGAAGCCGGTTTGAAGCAGGTCCACATTGCGTTGGCCCGTTTCCCGAATACCCACACAACTTTACTGGACGGATATATCCTGCATCAGGAAGGCCGCCAGCGTCTGACCGAAGTGATGATCGATTTCATTGATCCGAACGCTCCCGAGGAGCCAATACCGGTGGCCAAAAAGCCTGCCGATGTGCTCAAGAAGGACGCAGCTGCGGCCGGTAAAGAAATTGAAGAAGATGATGAAGAAGAGGAAGAAGGACCAACTGGACCGGATCCTGAAGAGGTAGCAATCCATTTCGAGAAGCTTGGCAAACTGCATGCCAAGTTTATCAAGCTGAATGACAAGTACGGTCCTGGTAACGCCAAGGCGCAAGTGCAGTTGGATGCCATGGCAGAAATGTTCAGGTACCTGAAGCTGCCGGCCAAGATGGTTGACCACCTAGTAGACCGTCTGCGTTATGCCGTGTCACGTTCACGCGAACACGAACGGGCCATACTGCAAATGGCGGTGCGCCAGGCAAAAATGCCCAAGCTCTCATTTATCAAGAGTTTCCATGAAAATGAGACCAACACCAATTGGCTCGCCTCCGTATTGACCGGTAAACAAAAATGGGTGGCTCCATTAAGCGAATATAGAGCTGATATCTTTGAGGTTCAGACCCGGCTGGCACGCCGGGAAACCGCCAATCGCATCACCATTGCTGAGCTTAAAGACATCAACCGTGCCATGTCCATCGGTGAAGCCAAGGCGCGTCGCGCCAAGAAAGAAATGGTCGAAGCCAACCTCAGGCTGGTGATCTCGATTGCCAAGAAATACACCAACCGCGGTCTGCAGTTTCTCGACCTGATCCAGGAAGGCAACATCGGTTTGATGAAGGCGGTGGATAAATTTGAATACCGTCGCGGTTACAAATTTTCCACCTATGCGACCTGGTGGATCCGGCAGGCCATCACCCGCTCAATCGCGGATCAGGCCCGTACCATACGTATTCCGGTGCACATGATCGAGACCATCAACAAGCTCAACCGGATTTCACGCCAGATGCTGCAGGAGATCGGACGTGAACCCACACCGGAAGAGCTTTCTATTCGTATGGAAATGCCAGAGGATACGGTTCGCCAGGTGCTGAAGATCGCCAAAGAGCCGATCTCCATGGAAACACCCATCGGTGATGACGAAGATTCACATCTGGGTGACTTCATCGAAGATGCCAATATCGCATCGCCGGTGGAATCGGCAACCGGCACCGGTCTGACCGGTACGGTCCAGGGTGTTTTGGCTGGTTTAACGCCACGTGAGGCCAAGGTACTGCGGATGCGTTTTGGTATCGATATGAACACCGATCATACGCTTGAAGAAGTGGGCAAACAGTTTGACGTTACCCGTGAGCGCATTCGTCAGATCGAAGCCAAGGCGCTGAGAAAACTACGCCACCCGACCCGCTCAGAGCAGCTCAGAAGCTTTTTGGATCTCGAATAAAACTGTCACCCCGGGCCAGGCCCGGGGTCCATTTTGCGCTTCCCACAAATCGCAAATATACCTATACAGTGTTTTTGCCATGATCAACAATTCCGGCGCAATTCCGGTTCTCTCAAAAACCGTGGTGTCATCTATTTCCCACTCAACAGCCATTGCTGCGTAATCCATCAGCAGTAACCCGCGTGCTGCATATTCCCAGTCGATCAGGTACAGGCGGTCAGCATTCCCAACAAAATTGGCGACCACAGGGTCGTGGTGGCAGAGCCCGGTTTCCGTTCCGCTGTTAATCAGTGTTTCGAGCAGCAATCGCATGGGCTCGCGTTGCTTTACCAGGGCCGGGTTGACTGACATATCCCTATCTTTAATATTGTTCCAATACCGCTCAATATGGCTGGCATAGTCAATCGTGGGCGCCTCTACCTCCAGTTGGTGACAGCGTCTTAGTAAATCGAAAGCCTGGGTGGCAATTCCCTGCCCGGGCGGTGGCTGTGGCGGAAGACTGTTGTTGATATAGGTGCTGACCAGGACTCCTTTCTGTTTATTAACGTACAGCACAGGCGGGGCAATTCCCTGCTCACTCGCTACCCTCCAGATAGCGTATTCGTGTTCACGGCTGGCATTGGGCAGGAGCAAATCAAGGCCATTCATCCGAAGGACCATTCTCTTGCCATCAGAATCGAGCAGAAAACTACGGTTGCTGCGACCACCACCCAGGGGTTTTAGAATGACCGGCCTGCGGCTCAGCCCGGCATCCCATTGCCGCCAACTATTAAGTGCGTTTTCAGCTTGCAAGGACTTGCTCATTTTTACGTAAATGCTCACGCCAACTGAAATAACCAACCACCGCAATGACGATATAGGCAACAAACAGCAAAGCTGTCAGGTTCAGCCCGCGTTCGATATACAAGGGCACCGATACCGCATCAATGACGATCCAGTAAAGCCAGTTCTGAAGATATTTGCGTGTCACCAGGTAGGTGGTGATGACGCTGGCCCAGGTGGTGAAAGAATCAACATAAGGCCAGGCCGCGTTGCTGTGTTCGCTGAGCAGGTAACCGGAGGTAATGCTGAGGACCGCAATAGCAACTACCACCAGAACTTGCTGTTGGTATGACATGCTTTGCACGGCAAGTGGCTGTGAATCGCCCTGGCTATTTCCGCCCCTGGTCCACTGATACCAGCCAAACACCGCCATGACCATGTAGTAAACATTCAGCGCTGAATCCATCAGCAGACTGACATCCCAAAAAAGGACCGTATAAATTGCCGTGCTGATAAACGCGAAAAACCAGCAGAGTACATTTTCCCTGACCGCCAATAGCAAATAAATAATGGCCAACATCACCGCGGCCAATTCCCACAGTGGCATGGTTTGTAACGCTTCAATAATCGATTGCGTCCAGTTGCTCACTAGTGAAACTCATATCTCACATCCAAACCATAGACCCGCGGCTCGCCGAACTGGCGGTAAGACTCGTTGACATAACCCTTGCGAGGATCGTTGGCGAAATAGAGCCCGTGAACGGCGTAGTCCTTGCCACCGAGATTGCGACCCCAGGCACGGATGGTGACAGCACCAAGCTGGTAGCCGAGGCTGGCATTGATCAATGTGTAGCCGGCAATTTTCTGATCGTGGTAATAGCCATAAAAGCTGTCGCTACGACCTTCAATTTCGAAGCGGGCGTTTAATCGTGACGTGAAATGTATATTGGTGCCCAGGTTGTACTGCCATCGAGGTGCCTTGGTCTGGTTACGGCCGTTGACGTCCTTAAAGCTTGATACGGTCCATTCCCCCGGTTCACCCAGGTCCACGACGGTCATCTTTTTGATGTTGGTTTTAAGCCAGCCGATACCGGCGAATAAATTCACCTTTGCGGTCAGTTGGTAATCAAGTTCAAGTTCAGCCCCGTAATTGGTTCCTTTAGCAACGCTGTCCAGATATCCGACCCAAAGAAAATTCGTATCGTCCCATATCCACGATTCCAGTTGGGCATCTCGCCTGTCCATATGAAACAGGGCGGCCCGCAAACTTAACGAATCGCCCAGGTATCTTCCCTTGATACCAATCTCTTTGTTCAACAGGCTCTCACTACGAAAGCGCAAGCGATCCTGCATGAACAGGCGGAATTTCGGCGCCATAAAATCAAACACGGAACTGGCCTCGGTATTGACACCACCGGGCTTTACACCGCGTGATAATGTCGCGTAGAGCAAGGAGCCGTCTTGCAAGTCGTGTTGCAAAGTGAGTTCGCCGGTAAAGTACTGGTCATCGGTTTTACTGTTCAGTTGGTTACTGTCGCTGTAATCATCCCGGAAGCTCTCAAAGCGCAGGCCGGAGATCAACAACCAGCCTGGTGCGAGGTCAAAATCAAGTTGTACGTACGCCGCATAACGCTGAGTTTCATAGTCGCTTTCGAAATCGACGTAATACAGCCTCGAAAAATCTTCACTTCGATGCTGCGCATATATCCCGGCCACCCAGTTAAAATGATCGCCTTCAACCGACATCAGACGGCTATCCAGGCTGATATTGTCGCGCTTTCGCCACTGCCGATCGGTATTGGCATAGGCGTAGCAAAAATCGAAACCGCTACAGATGTCCGGATTGGACCAGTCTTCGTCAAAGCTGTAATGGGTGTCTGCATCTGACCAGCTAATGACGGTTTCAAGTGCCAGGTCCGGACTGGGTTGCCAGTAGCTTTTAGCAGATATGGATAGGGATTTCTGTTGATCCTGGCCCGGTTCGTCTGAAAGGGTATGGCGGTTGCCATCAAGAGAAAATGCATCGTAACCATTTTTGATATCTACGTAAAAAGCGGTCAAATCAAGATAGCTGTCGCCCTGTCCAAGCCAATGCAATTTACCCCGCAGGCTGAACTCATCACGGTTGTTGGTATCTTCAACATCAAGGTAATCATTGCGGATAAAACCATCGCCGCTGGTTTGGCTAACGGCCAATCTGCCCAGCAGGTTTTGTGTCAGCGGTCCGCTCAGGGCTGCCGCCACATCCCAGCTGTCGTAATTGCCAATACCGGCCTGCGCGTATGCACTAAAGCTTTCGGTTGGCTCATTTGAGCGGATATTGATCATCCCAGCCAGCGCATTGGTGCCGAAACGCGTGCCCTGCGGCCCCCGCAGCACCTCGATCTGGCGGATATCCATCATGACCGCCGAGGAAGCAATACCGTTCATGTCCACATCATCGATGGTGATACCGACCGAGGGAAAATATTTTGGATCGACAAATTGCTCGAGGTCACCAACACCTCGAATCTGGATGAAGCGGGCGCGTGAAGCACCGGATGAGAAATTGACGTTGGGTAAGACATTAAGCGTCTCTTCCAGGTGCTGTGCTCCGCGGTCAAATAATGTGCTTTGTTGAATGACGGATATGCTGCCGCTTGTGTTTAATAAACCGGCGTCACGAAAGCGGGCCGTGACGACGACCTCTTCCAGTACTTCATCTGATAATTCCTGGGCGTTAACATCCATGCATGCCAGCCCAACGGCGAACAGTAAATAATAAAATCGCATTCTTCTAAACATAAAAGCCTCCCCAATAAAAGGAGACCCGGAAGGGTGGAGAGATTGAACTAAAACGCGCCCTATCCCTACGCCGGTATGATCCGGATCAGGTTCAAAGGGTCTGTCCGATTGAGAATTTCTGTCGGACATCTCAGGCCATCTGGCCACCCCTCAGGAATTCCCACTGGCAATGTGCCCAGCGGGAATAAGTGTGTATTTTAGCTCGGTGAGCGGCCTGGCGGCAATCTGATTCTCATTGTTCCGGTCGTGTCGGTTCTTTGCCGATAAAACTGGCGAGTTGAATCATGATACGTTCATGCACACCGAGCTCGGCTCTTTCCTGCCTGATGCTTACCGCCAGCTGCGGTTTATCGGTGATGATTCCATCGACGCCCTTACTCATCATTGCAGACATGCTGATTGCGTCGTTGACGGTCCAGACCATCAGTTTTTTGCCCCGGCTGTGAACATGTTTGATAAATGCCCGACTGGCAAAGTTCGCGTTGACTGCAAAAAAGTCGGCGTCCAGGCGGGTGATGTCACCAATCGATACAGAGGCGAGCAGTCCGATACGCCACTCCGGTCGTAAGGATTTCATTTTTTGGATGCCAGGATAACTCAGGGACATGATGATGATCTGATCCTGCACACCCGCTGCTTCAACGATACTGGCAACGCGCTCCTCCAGACGCTCCTCCCTACCGTAATACTTGAGCTCAATAACGACATTGATACGGTCTTTGCACAGTTCCAGTAACTGTTTAAGCGTCGGAATGCGCTGGTCACTGAAAGATGGATCCTTCCAGGAACCGATGTCGACACTTTGCAGCTCCGCCAATGTTGATTCGAATACTTTCAGCCCGCTACCGCTAATTTTCTTCAGGTCGCTATCGTGGATGACCACGACTTCGCCATCGCGGGTTTCCTGTACGTCGATCTCAACCCAGTCGGCGCCCTTGCTGATCGCCAGTTCCATTGCCGCCAGGGTGTTCTCCGGCGCATCCGCCGAGGCGCCGCGATGAGCAACCACCATGGTGTGATCTTCGAGATCCAATCCATTAATCGTGATGCTGATGGCAAGACCTGCCGCCAGGCTGACCAATACCGCCAAGCCGGCCAGTTTGGCAGCGGACAGTTTCCAATATCCGGTTCCAGGGCTTGAGGTCAAGACATCATCCAGTCTCCATTCGCCGGTAGCGGGCACCAATCGTGCAAACAAATGAATAATGACCAGACTCAAAATCGAGTTGCTGAAGAATGTAATCGCCACATTGACCAGCAGCCAGGCAATCAGCAATGCGCCGAGGAGATAGGCCATTACTTTTAGAGATTCACCCGCTAACGGCACAACGCCATCCACTGCCAGGTCGGCTATCGAAGACACAAAACCGAGCAAACCAGCGTTGAGCAAAAACAGGGTCAGTAACGTGATTGCAATAGGAAAACGCATGGATATGGAAGCTTTTCGACTCATCTGCAAGACCCGGCCAGGCCTTTCGTTATTGAGTAACAGCAGAGGTAATGCCAGCAGCCAACCGGAAAAAACACGTAACAGAACAGCGGCCATTGCCAGCAAACATAGCGAAACCAAACCACCGG
>SMVB01233573.1_pt1 | contig 14721 bp, 10 predicted proteins | sample 2456461 | NCBI WGS metagenome assembly SMVB01 (sample SAMN11095934, study PRJNA526329) | marine sediment metagenome | biome: Marine sediment; feature: Surficial sediment; material: Deep marine sediment; isolation source: Hadal surficial sediment | place: Pacific Ocean | collected 2014-05 | depth... | reverse complement strand
GGGACGACGCTGGCCTCCTGCAGCAATTTCTTGAGTTTCTTCGTGTGTGCCTGGCCGTTGGGGCGAAATTTCTCTCCGCCGCGCCGATATCGTAACTCGAGGCCACGCTCTACGACGTCGTGAGACAGGCCTTCGGCTGCGCCCGATTCCAGTCGCAGGATACCGAGACCGTGCTCAAGCTCCATCCGGTTGCCGTCCACGACAAGACCCTGATCGCCGGGCGAATCCGAGGGGTCGGCGGCGAGCAGGTACAAGGAATTGCGATAGCGACGAATTTCGACGCCATTCCAGCGAACGATCGGTTCAGCGTCCTCGCGCGCGGCGACGACTTCGTCGATTATCTTCTGCACGTGCCGCTCGGATGGAATCGCCAGATCGAGCTGTCGGATAGCATAGCGCAACACGTTACGCTGTCGAGCTATCGGTAGCGCGCACAGCTTGTCAATCTGCAGCCGGTCCGGACGGTCGCCGAGCGTCGCTGCGTCAATGGCCGCAAGCTCATCGAGCAGCGTTGCCGCATCGCCGGCAATCCTGCTGCTGCGCTGCAGACGCCGGGCTGCATCAGGCCAGCGCGAGGCGAGGCGAGGCATGATCTCGTGACGCAGGAAGTTTCGGTCAAATTGTTGATTGGCGTTGGACGGATCGTCTATCCAAGCGAGGCCTTGCACGCGGGCGTATTCTTGCAACGACGTTCTGGGTACGTCCAGGATGGGACGCACGAGCGAGCCCTCTGCGAAAGTCCGGATCGCAGCAATACCGGCAAGTCCAGCCGGACCACTGCCGCGAATCAGGTTCAATAACAAGGTTTCAGCTTGATCGTCTTGATGGTGTGCCGTGAGAAGCCAGTCGCCCCGACCCAGCAACGCCGACAAGACGCGATAGCGCGCCTCCCGTGCAGCCGCCTCCGGTCCATGGCCAGTGTCATTCTCAACCCTGACGCGCTCGCTGATGAAATCGACACCCAGTGAGATAGCAATCGTTTTGCAATGCGCACTCCAGTCCGACGAATCTTCGTGCAAACCGTGATCAATGTGGACAGCAACGATCGGGATGTCTCGTTCGCCAGCATTCGACGCGAGCGCGTGCAGCAAAACAGTTGAATCCAGCCCGCCACTGAATGCGACGACATAGCGATTCGCCTGGCCCGCGCCCTCAGACAGCGCTGCGAGCTTCTGCAGCAAACTCTCGCGCGTAAACGTCACGCCTCTTTGAACTGGCCAAAATTGGCGAGTCGACGTTGGCGACGTTCGAGCAACTGATCAGGCGGCAACTGATCGAGTTCTTCCAGATGTTTGAGCACCGCGTTACGGACAACCTCGGCAGCCGCTTTCGGGTCGCGGTGTGCGCCCCCCAACGGCTCCGTCAATACATCATCGACAAGCTCGAATTCTTCGAGGCTGGCCGCCGTAATCCGCATCGCCTCGGCGGCTTCCTGTGCTTTATCCGCGCTCTTCCACAAGATGCTTGCACAGCCCTCGGGTGAAATTACTGAGTAGATGCTGTACTGCAGCATTAGCAACCGATCACAGACGCCGATGGCCAGGGCACCACCCGATCCGCCTTCGCCGATGACAACACTGATGATCGGCGTATTGAGACCGGCCATCAGGTACAAGCTAGTGGCAATCGCTTCGCTTTGTCCGCGCTCCTCGGCACCGACGCCAGGATACGCACCGGGTGTATCGATGAACGTGACAATGGGCAAGGAAAATTTTTCTGCCATGCGCATCAGTCGCTGCGCTTTTCGATAGCCCTCGGGCTTCGGCATGCCGTAATTTCGTCGTACCCGTTCCTTCGTGTCCCGGCCTTTCTGCTGACCGATAATCATCAATGGCCGGCCATCAATGCGACCGATCCCGCCAATTATCGCCGGATCGTCGGCGAACATGCGGTCACCGTGTAATTCCTGGAAATCCGGCGCGATAAGATCGAGATAATCTTGTGTGTAAGGACGCATTGGATGCCGCGCGACCTGTGCAATCTGCCAAGCGCTGAGCTTGGCAAATACACTCTTGGTCAGCGCCTCGCTCTTTTTCCTGAGCCGCGCAACCTCGTCATTGATATTGATCTCGGAATCGTCGCCAACAAAGCGCAGCTCCTCGATTTTAGCTTCGAGTTCTGCGATAGGTTGTTCAAATTCCAGGAATTTCAGGTCCATTTTAGTCCGATGAACTCGCCCGCAAGGCGACCTCCAACATTACCAGCATCCGGTTCGCTACAGAACCAAAACCGCCACGTAGTTGCGTGGCGGCACTACCGTAAGCTACATGATTTCCCGGCCGGGTGCGTAGAGCAGACGGACATTGTTGCTACCCAGCAATTCTGTCAGCTTATCGCGCAATTCCCGGCTCGGCCGTACGGCCCATTCCGGACCCAGGTTCAATCGGGCAGCCGCCGTATCGCCAGTGTATTGCACGGCCACATCGCAGCTTCCCTCGCGGTATGGCAGCAACAGGTCGTGCAATTTAATGAGTAACTGTTCGCCCTGCCCGTTTGGTGCAAGACTCAACACGATCCCTTTCGCCCGGCTCTCGATTACACCGTCGATGTGCAGGACATTCTTTACGTTGACTGTCCAGCCGCCGACAAAATCATCGTAGCGAAGCGGCCCACTGACGACGACGATTTCATCTTTGACGAGCAGGTGACGAAATTCCTGGAAGGCTTCGCTGAACAGATTGATTTCCATGCGCGCGCTGTCATCGTCGAGCACCACGCTAACGCGATTACCGCGCTTGCGAATTTCGGCGACGAGACCTGCAACGGTCACTTCCCGACGAGATTGATTGTAGGCGCGCTCACCCTTGAAATTCTGCGGCGCTGGTTCAGCGACGAGGTCGGCCAGCTTACCGTCGACGAAGAACATGGCGTCCGCGCGTACTGCATCAAACGGATGCCCCGCGAGATACAGGCCAAGCGCTTCTTTTTCATTGTTGAGCAACTCACGCTCCGGCCATTCGGGCACCGATATTGGCGCCTCCGTGTCTTCGGGTTCAGCGGACTCCTCCAATCCGAACATATCGTTCTGGCCTGCTGCCGCCGCACGTGCCTGTTGCTCTGCGCTGGCGAGCGCTTCATTGAGTTGTTGGCTCAGGCCACGACGCGACTGCCCGAAGTCATCCATCGCCCCCGCCTTGATCATGGCATCGATGGCACGCCGATTAATCTTGTTGTGATCAACACGCCGGCAGAATTCAGCCAGTCCGCTGTAGGGTCCATCCGCATCCCGCTCGGCGATCAAGGCGTCTACCGCTGCGCGGCCAACGCCTTTAATGGCACCCAGGCCATACAGTATGCTTTGCTCATCGGTAACGGTAAACGCGTAACCGGAACGATTGATGCTCGGTGCAACCAGCTGCAATTGCTGCTTGCGGCAATCGTCTTTGAGAGTGACCAACCGGTCGGTGTTGCCGAGATCAGCACTCATCACTGCGGCCATAAAAGCGGCCGGGTGATGTGCCTTTAGATAGGCGGTCTGATAGGCAAGCACCGCATAGGCCGCCGAATGAGATTTGTTGAAGCCGTAAGCAGCGAACTTCTCCATCAGATCGAAGATTCGTGTTGCCGTGTGATCGGCAACACCGCGGTCGGTTGCACCGGTTATAAAAATCTCCCGCTGCTTGGCCATTTCCTCGGGTTTCTTCTTACCCATGGCCCGGCGCAATAAGTCGGCGCCACCTAAAGTGTATCCGGCGAGCAGCTGCGCGATCTGCATGACCTGCTCCTGGTACAAAATGACGCCATACGTTTCTTTCAGTAGCGGCTCGAGATCCGGGTGCAAGTAGTCAATCTCGGCCTGATTGGTCGAATGCCGGCGAGTGATGAAATCATCAACCATTCCGGACTGCAATGGCCCAGGGCGGTACAGCGCAACCAGCGCAACGAGATCGTCAAACCGATCGGGCCGCATGCGCTTGATCAGATCACGCATGCCGCTGGATTCGAGTTGAAAGACAGCCGCCGTCTGCGTGCTGCGCAACAATTCGAATGTTTTCTCATCCTCCTCCGGAATGTTTTTGATATCGAAGTCCGAAATCTCTGCCGACGAATTTATGATCCGTTCGGCCCAATCGATGATTGTCAGTGTCTTGAGGCCGAGGAAATCAAATTTGACGAGACCAATCGCCTCAACATCGTCTTTGTCGAGTTGCGTGATGATTTGGGTGCCGCCATCTTCGCAGTAGAGCGCCGTAAAATCGGTCAATGGGTCCGGGGAAATGACGACTCCACCCGCATGCTTGCCCGCGTTTCTGACCAGGCCTTCGAGCGATTTTGCCAGATCAATAATCGCCGCCACTTCCTCGTCATCGCGATACAAGGCCGCAAGTTCTTCGGATTGATCGAGAGCCCCTTCGAGGGTGATGCCAAGGTCGAACGGCACCAGTTTGGCAATCCGATCAACAAATCCGTAGGGCTGACCCAATACGCGCCCAGTGTCCCGGATCACTGCTTTGGCTGCCATTGTTCCAAACGTGATGATCTGCGCAACTCGATCGCGCCCGTAGCGTTCAGCCACATAATCGATCACCCGGTCTCGGCCCTCCATGCAGAAATCGACATCGAAATCCGGCATGGAAACGCGTTCGGGGTTTAGAAACCGCTCGAATAGCAGATCATGGTGCAATGGATCGAGATCAGTGATGCCAAGTACCCACGCGACCAGCGAGCTCGCACCCGATCCGCGACCGGGCCCAACAGGAACGTCGTTTTTGCGAGCCCAGCGAATGAAATCGGCGACGATCAGGAAGTACCCCGGAAATCCCATGCCGCGGATCACCTCGAGTTCTGTGCTTAACCGTTCGAAATAAGGCGCGCTGACAGTGTCGCGTTCATTGGCCGATGTCGACAACCTGGCGAATAGTTCATCAAGCTTGGCGGCCAGGCCACGTGTCGCTTCGGCCTCAAGAAAATCTGACTCTGTTTGCCCTTTCGGAACTGGAAATGCCGGCAAGACGCTGTGGCCCAGTCGCAGTTCCAGATTGCAGCGGCGCGCAATCTCGGCGGCGTTTTCAACTGACTCGGGCACGTCGGCGAACAATTCGGCCATTTTGGCGGAGCTGCGCAAATACTGATGCTCGCTATAGAGATGCGGTCGATCAGGATCGGCGAGCGTCCGGCCCGCATGAATACACACACGCGCTTCGTGCGCATTGAAATCGTCTCGACTGATGAACCGGACATCGTTGCTGGCAACGACACCGACTCCACACCTGCTTGCCAGTTGCAGGCTCGCTTGCACGCAATCTTCCTCTCCACTGCGCCCGGTACGGATCAATTCAAGGTAATAACGATCACCGAACACCGTCTGCCATCCAGCCAGCAACTCCCGGGCCTCGTCTTCATGCCCATGGACCAGGGCCTTGCCGACATCGCCGTGGATGCCGCCGGACAATGCCAGAAGTCCAGAACAACTGTCGCTGTCCAGCCATTGTCGCCGTGCCTGCGGTTCGCCCCGCACCTGGCCTTCCAGGTACGACCGGCTCACAAGACGTGACAAGTTGCGATAGCCGGTATTGTCTTTGCACAACAGGATCAATTGATGTGGGCGTTCCGGTTCATCGTCATTGGCGATGCGAAGATCGACCCCGATGATTGGCTTGATGCCAGCGGCGACAGCTTGTTTGTAAAACTTCACCATGCCGAACAGATTGCTTTGATCGGTCATCGCAACAGCCGGCATGCCGTCGGCAGCGCATTGATGCATCAATGCGGGAATGCGTACCGTGCTATCAACCAACGAGTATTCGGTGTGGACGTGTAGATGAACAAACGGGGTCGACGTCATCCTGCCCGCCTCACTGGCGCGAAACTGCGGCGGTGCTGCTCGCATGGCCCATGCCGTTGTAAACGCTGACGATGCGCCTCCGTGCCGTAACCCTTGTGACGCGCAAATTCGTAATCGGGGTACAGGCTGTCGATGTCGATCATGATCCGGTCACGGGTCGTCTTGGCGATAATAGACGCAGCGCTGATCGCGGCCACCTTGGCGTCGCCACCAATAATCGCCTCACCGCTGATTATCAAGCCACCGAAAATCAGGTCAGGCAACCGATTCCCGTCAATCTCAACTTTGAACGGTGTCACCGAGAGACCGAGAATCGCTCGCCGCATGGCGAGCATGGTGGCAGCCAGGATATTGAGCGCGTCTATTTCGGCCGCATCCGCCCAGGCGACCGACCAGGACAAGGCGCGCCCTCGAATCTCGCTCGCCAATTCTTCGCGGCGCCTGGCGGCGAGCTTTTTTGAGTCCGCAAGCCCCTGAATCGGGCGCCCCGGATCAAGAATCACCGCGGCCGCAACGACCGGCCCGGCCAACGGGCCGCGACCGGCCTCATCGACCCCGGCGATGGGACCATCATTGTCATTCGGCTGTGATTGATGCATTTCTGGCGACGGTTCGAGTTTGCTCGTTTGAGTAGCCCACTAAGTAGCGAGGTCTATTACTGCGTCGGCGGCACGTTGGTCCGCACCGAGCGCAAGCTCCGTACGCAGTCTAGCAAATCGATCGCTGATCGCCTCGCAGCGTGACCGATCCGCGAGCAATGCCGCGACTTCCGCGGCAATGGCCTCGGGAGTCGCCGCTTTCTGAATAAATTCGGGAATCAGCGGTTCTTCCGTGAGCAGGTTGGGAATGGTGAAATGACTGACATTGAGCAACCCCAGACTTTTGACGATCAGCGCCGTCAGTCCGGCGACACGATAAGCCGCCACGGTCGGTTTGCCAAGCAACGCAGACTCGAGGGCGGCAGTGCCCGACGCGAGCAAGACAACATTCGCGGCAGACATAACCTCAATGGAATCACCATCGACGAGCTGAAATACGTCTTGTACGCCCGCATCGCGGATCTGCTGCTCAATCATCGGCCGCAAATTCGGAGTCGCAATCGGCGTCACGAAACGAATATTCTCGTCACCGGCAGAGATGATCGCAGCGGCCGACGCGAAAATGGGTCCCAATCGCGACACTTCGCTGCTGCGGCTGCCCGGCAGAACCGCGACAATGTCGTGGTTCTCGAGATTCAGCATTCGTCGCGACGATTGCGTATCAATGTCAGCAGCCAGGTGATCGGCTTTCGGATGACCCACGAATACGGCGTCTATGCCCTGCTCGTCATAGATGGGCTTTTCAAAGGGCAGGATACAAAGTACACGATCGGCCGCCTTGCGAACCGTATTGATACGTCCCGCGCGCCAGGCCCAAATGGATGGACTGACGTAATGCACCGTGAGAATACCCGCCTTACGCAGCGCCTTTTCAAGCCCGAAATTAAAATCCGGCGCATCAATGCCGACAAAAACATCGGGCGGCGACGACCGCCAGCGGCGAATCAGTGATCGGCGCAAGCGAAACAGCCTCGGAATTTCCATGAGTGGTTCGATCAATCCCATTACAGCCAGTGCTTCGGCGTCGTGCACTCGAACGCAACCCGCATCGATCATTGCGGGACCGGCTACGCCCTCGAAAATCGCATCGGGCACTTTTGCACGAATCGCACGAATCAAACCCGCACCCAGCAAATCGCCGGATGCCTCCCCAGCAACCAGTGCAATTCTCACGGGCCCTATCGTATGATGCCGCGCTCAGTCGAGCGCAGTGAGTCGAGCAGAATGGCGAGCTCGGGCTGATCCGCCAATCGTTGCTCCAGTTGGACTATCGCTTCATCGAGCTTCAGGCCCTTGCGATACACGATCCGATACGCTTCTTTGATATTCCGGATCTGTTCGGTACTGAAATCACGTCGCTTGAGTCCTTCGCTGTTAATGCCTCGCGGTACGCCGGGAGTCCCGAAGACCATCGTATACGGGGGAACATCACGACTGACGCCCGAATACATTCCAAGAAACGCATGCGCACCAACTCGGCAAAACTGGTGCGCTCCGGAAAAACCGGCCAGGATGACCCAATCGCCGATGTGAACGTGACCGGCAAGAGTCGCATTATTGGCGAAGATAGTGTTGCTGCCGATATGGCAATCGTGCGCGATGTGCACATAGGCCATGATCCAGTTGTCATCGCCCATCGTCGTCTCACCGTCACCCTGCACTGTGCCGCGGCTAATCGTGCAAAATTCGCGAATCGTATTGCGATTCCCGATGGTCAGCGTGGTTGGCTCGTCGGCGTACTTCTTGTCCTGTGGATCGTCGCCGACCGACGTGAACTGGTAAATGTGATTGTCGTCACCGATGACGGTCGGCCCGTTGATGACAACGTGACTGTCGATCCGGGTGCCGGCTCCGACGACCACGTCGTCACCGATTATCGAGTACGCACCAATGCTGACATCGTCCGCAATACTGGCGCTTTCCGAGACTATTGCCGTCGCGTGTATCGAACTCATTTGGCGCCCTTCTCCAGTTTCCTGACTCGATCGGCTAGCTTGCCCAGGCGACGGACACGAGCCACATTTCGATTCCAGTCACGCACGGGTTCGGCCGGAAAACTCGACGCATAAACACCGGGCTCAGTGATGTCCTTGGTGATCATACCCAAGATACTGACGATGACATCGTCACAGATCGTGACATGCCCGGTTGACCCTGAATTACCTGAAAACATGCAACGCTTGCCAATCGTGACACTGCCTGCAAAACAGCATTTCGCGGCTATGGCCGTGTGTGCACCAATCCTGACATTGTGTGCGATGTGAACCAGATTATCGATGCGGACACCATCCTCTATGATTGTGTCATCGAGCGCTCCGCAGTCGATCGCGGTATTTGCACCAATCTCGACATCATCGCCAACGCGCACCCCACCTAGCTGTGGCACTTTGACCCAACCTTCCGGCGTCATCGCATTGCCAAATCCGTCCGTACCAATAACCACGCCCGGATGCAGCAGGCAGCGAGCCCCCATCACGACGCTACGAACAACGGTAACGTTGGCGATCAAACGACAATCGTCGCCCACTGTGCAATCCGGACCGACAACGCATCCCGGTCCAACGTAAGTGTTTTCGCCGATTGTAGATCGTTCGCCGACTACCGCGTTTGCGGCGATATGCGCACCAGGGGCGATGCTCGCCGTTGACGCAATCGTCGCCGACGCGTGTACACCGGGCTCGTAGCGTGGCGCTGGTTGGATTTCCGCCGCCATCCGCGCGTAACTCGCGTACGGATTTTCGCTGATCAGACAAGCTCCCGGGCACAGCGAAGCATCTTCGGCACGTAAAATAACAGCAGCTGCTTTCGTCGAAGCCAGGTGTTGTTTGAACGCCGGGCTTGACAGAAAACTCAGTGACGACGAATCGGAATTTTGCAGTGAGGCGACGGTCTCAATCTGGACATCCGCGTCACCTTGCAGCTCGCAATCAAATCGAGTTGCCAGTTCTCCAAGGCTGATCGCCATTATCGGACCATTAAATGCGGGTCCACGTAACGATGCCGCGACTAGCGCGAGCCTGTCGCTTGAAAGTCGGCCTCTAGGGCTTGCAGCACGTTGTCGGTAATATTGACCGACGTGCTCGCATACAAGACGCCGTCACCGACGATGAGGTCATATCCTTCCTGCAAGGCGTAGTCCTGAACTTCCTTGAGCAAAGAGCGTTGCAACTTGCCCAGCTCTTCATTCTGGCGCAGGTTCAGGTCTTCACGAAATTCGTTTTGCAGACGAGTTACTTCACGCTGCAGGTCACGCAACTCTTTCTCAACATTGCGGCGTTCGGTTTCACCCATAACCGCGACATCCTTTTGCGCTTTCGCTTGAAGATCTTCGAATACTTTTTGCTTTGCCGTGAATTCACGCTGACGCGGAGCAAACTCGTCCTGCAGAGCATCCATCGCTGATTTCGTTTGCGGCGCCTGTTCCATCAGCGCCTGAATATTCACAACGCCTATCTTCAATTCTTGCGCACTAGCTGGCGATGCGAACGCGCATGCCAGCGCAATACCGAAAACCATTCTATAAACTTGCTGATTTACAACTTTCATAAACAATGTATTCCTTAAAACGCTTGACCAATTGAGAACTGGAATCGCTCCACTTCGTCTCCGTAATACCTGTCATTCCCTGCATATTCATTGAGTGGGTATGCATAGCTGAACCGGAAGAGCCCCATCGGGCTTAACCATTGTACGGCAATACCGACCGATGCTCGCAGTTCATCGTATTCGGGCTTGTACTCAATGGGAGACCCTAATTTATCGGTAAACTTAACCTCACCCGTGTTAAAAACATTGCCAATATCATAGAAAATGCTCGCCCTTGCCTGGGAAGACCATTTTGCCGGCAGCGGGAGTATAAGCTCTAGTTGGCTCGCAACCAACATGTTGCCACCGTAAGGATTGCCAAAACTGTCCCGTGGCCCAAGGAAGGACTCGCGGAAGCCGCGGACTGAATTCGGCCCACCCGCATAATATTGCTTGAATGGTGGTATTGCTGTCGTTTCCTTGAGCGCAAGGCCGATCGCGGTCTCGAGGTTGTAGCGAAGCGTCCAGCGACGCCCAAGCGGAAAGTACTTGGTAAAATTGTAGCGTGCCGTGTAGTAGTTGACGTCGCTACCCGGAATCGTCGCCGACAGAAACACTTGCTGGCGAGATCCACGGTCGGCGAACAGCGCCCGATTACGGCTGTCGAAACTCCAGCCCAGCATGAGTTCGAGCGAATCGTAAGCGGTCCCGAAAAAGATCGCCCCGCCGCCTATGTCTCGAAGAAACTGATCACCGTTATTGAGCACCCAGTCCTGTGCCTGTTGCGTACTCGATGTCGATGACAAGAGCTCGGCGTGTTGATACCTCAGACCGAACGACACCGATTGATGCTCCGACACCGGGTATCCGTAATCTATCGTCGCCCCTGCACTTGTGGTCGAAAAATCGGATGCCGACGAGGTGAATTGCGTGGTATCGCGATAATTGACACCAAACGTTCGACGAATGCCGTCCATTGATCGATACGGATCGGTGTGTGAAAGGCTGTATAACTTCTGGAATTTACCAGACACCACTTCAAGTGCAACGCGGTTACCTGTGCCGAGGAAATTCGTGTGGATGATGCTGCCGTTTAGCATCAATCCCTGTGATTCTGAAAAGCCGAGGCCGCCGCTGAACTGTCCCGGCATCCTGTATTCGAGGTTGAAATCGACATCGACAAGATCAGGACTGCCCGGCACAGGCACATTGTTCGTAGTAACCGATTCGATGTACGGCAATCTCTGCAACCTGACTTTGGATCTTTCGATCAATCGATTGGACAGGTATGCACTTTCCATCTGGCGCATTTCCCGCCGCAGTACTTCGTCGTCCACCTGGTCGATGCCATTAAAGTTAATTCGACGAACGTAGACGCGACTCTTTGGGCTTATGTAGAAAGTGATCTCGGCTTCTTTGCTCTCATGGTTAAGCTCGGGAACAGGTTCGATCTCTGCGTTCGCGTAGCCTTGCTCGCCAAGTCGATACGCCATCAACTCACTGGACTGGGCTAGCAGATGCTGATTAAAGATTGATCCCGGGCGCGCTAGCACCATCGCGCGCAGTAGCACTTCCGGTATTACCATATCGCCGACCAGCTTGATGTCGGAAACTGTGTATACATCGCCTTCGTGAATGCCGATTGTGACGAAAATGTCTTTCTTATTGGGTGATACCGCAACTTGCGTCGAATCGACGCGAAAATCGGCGTAGCCGCGATCCATATAATAAGAACGAAGTGTCTCGAGATCGCCTTCGAGGGCTTCCTTGGAATAACGGTCATCCTTCTTGAACCACGACAGCCAGTTGGCCGTGTCGAGCTGAAAGTTTTCGCGAATGTCTTTTTCTTCAAATGACGCATTACCGACGATATTGACCTGACGGATTTTCGCTCGATCACCTTCTATGATGTTGAAGCCAACACGCACCGTATTGTTGGGACGCTCCAGAACATAGGAATCAACGACCACAGCGTATTTGCCCTGTCCGTGGTACTGCTCGCGCAGCGCCAGCTCTACGGTATCCAGAATGGACTGGTCAAACGTTCTGCCTTTGGCCAGACCGATATCACGCATGGATGCCAACAAATCCTCGGTCTTAATGTCTTTGTTGCCTTCGATTTCAAAGCTCTCAATCGATGGCCTCTCGTGCACAGCGACAACCAACGTGTCACCATCACGCCGAAATTCGATATCGTCGAACAGGCCCTGTGTATACAGAGCCCGAATCGCTTCCTGTACACGGATATCGTCGATCGTATCGCCAATGTTAATTGGCAGGTAATTGAACACCGTACCTTCGGAAATTCGTTGCAGACCTTCGACACGCATATCACGAACGACGAAGTCATCGGCATTCGCAACAATTGGCAACAAGAAACAGCCGGCTGCTATCCAGATCCGTACTACACGCCAGCCCTTACCCGAGTTTTTGTCGCAATCTGTCATGGTTGTGCTTTATCCAAGGATTCTCGCTATGTCGTTATAGAAGGCATAACTCATCAGCAGGATCAACGCCGCAATGCCGAATTGCTGCCCTATCATTTGTGACCGCTCCGACATCGGGCTGCCCTTGAGTAGTTCGACCGTCTGATACACGATCTGCCCGCCATCGAGCACTGGTACCGGCAGCAGATTAAGCACGCCGAGGCTGATGCTGACCAGCGCCAGGAACGTCAAGAACTCAATAACGCCCCGGGACGCTGAATCGCCGGCAAATTGCGCGATATTTATCGGCCCACTGATATTCTTGATTGAAACATCGCCAGTTACCATGCGGCCCAGCATTCGTACCGTAAACGCCATCGTGGCCCATGTCTTTCGGGCGGACTGGACAACCGACTCGAGTGGGCCGTATTTTCTCAGGTAAGCGAAATCCCCGAAGTCATTCGAGATGCTGACGCCAATGCGACCAGTCAACTGACCGTCGACGTCTTCCGAACCAATGACGATCTCAACCGAGCGAAGAAGATCGTCGCGGTAATACTCAAGCGTGACCGACTGATCCGGTCGTGCGGATACTTCAGCGATCAGATCAGAAGACGTTCTCACCGTCCGGTTGTCCACCGACGTGATGCGATCCCCGGCTTGCAGATCGACCTGGCTAGCTGCACCACCCTCGGACACTGCGGCGATTATGGCTGCCGGCCGCCACGGGAAAAAACCGAGCCCCTCGAACAAAAGCCCCGGTTCGGTCAATTTTGACGCGTCATCACCAACGAGAATGGTTGCTCTGCGCCGTGTGCCGTCTGCGTTCTCGAGTGTCAGCGGCACAGCACCTTCGCCCACCATCTGATCGAGCATCGCGACCAATGTTGATTCCCAATCCGGCGTTTCGGTGTCGCCAACTGCAACGATCCTGTCACCGAACGTAAGACCGGCCCGTGCTGCATACGAACCTGGCTCGACCTCGCCGACTGCGGGCATCAGCGTCGGCACGCCAACCACGAAAATCACCCAGTACGCAACTATCGCAAACAAGAAATTGAATGCGGGCCCGGCAAGCAACACCACGATACGTGACGAGATCGGTCGGTGATCAAACGCACGACCCTCGTCTGCCGGCTCAACAGGCCCTTCGCGGCCGTCGAGAAAACGGACATAACCGCCCAATGGAATTGCAGACACACAGTATTCGGTCTGGTCCTTGCCTCGAACCCAGGTGAAGATGGGCTTGCCAAAACCGATCGAAAAACGCAGCACCTTCATACCCAGCCAACGGCCGACGATGTAGTGCCCGAATTCGTGGATGGCGACCAGAACACTGATCGCCACGACGAAGGCCAGCAAGTTTGTCAGTGCATTACCCATTAGGCGACCGATTCCCTGATTAGCATCATAGTTAGTTGACTGAACGCGTCTCTGGCAGTTCCCGCCACCTTTGGAAGGCCTGAACAATTATCATTGTAACCCCACCCAACTGAGCCCGAACGCGAACAATGGTGCCGCCGCTGCAACGCTGTCGATCCGGTCGAGAACGCCGCCATGCCCGGGAAACAGAGTGCCGCTGTCTTTGAGCCCCACTGTTCGTTTGAACATGCTGACCGTCAGGTCGCCAACAATCGACAGTGTAGCCACAGCGAGACAAAACGGAACGAAAACGGACAGGTCTGTGTCCACCCACAGTGATCTCGCCAGCGTCAGAATCACGACTGCGATAAGACCGCCGATAACCCCCTCCCAGGTTTTTTCGGGACTGATCCGCGGCGCCAGTTTCACGCGACCCATTGTCTTGCCCGCGAAGTACGCGCCACTGTCCGCTACCCAAACGATCAGCAATGCGAACAACAGAATTGTCGGATCCGCTGTGTATAACAGAATAAGTGCCACATACAGCGGCACCAGAACCAGGATGCCACACAGCCAGCGAATGGCAGCGGGTATCCGGGTCGGAAAGAAAAATGTCCAGATCAGCGCGACGAACCACCATACAAGGCCGATCAGCAGGATCTGCCTTGCGTATTCCGCAAAGAAAAGTGGGATGCTGACCAGTATCACGCCGATCATGGCGACGTAGCTCAAACGTGCCATGAATCCGGACCTGCCGAGAAAGCCCGACCATTCCCACGCACCCGCCAATATCAGCAGTCCAATGATGACGCGCGCCATGATGTCCGGAACGACAAACAGCACGATGCCCAATGCGGCCAGGGCGATAATCGCCGTCACGATGCGCTGCTTCATCAGCTAACTGCCTCAACCTGGTCACCCGTGTGTCCGTAGCGTCGCTCCCGACGCGCAAAAAACGCCAATGCCTCGTCAAATTGCTGTTCGCCAAAGTCTGGCCACAGCGTGTCGCAAAACCACAATTCGG
>SMVB01317949.1_pt1 | contig 14725 bp, 10 predicted proteins | sample 2456461 | NCBI WGS metagenome assembly SMVB01 (sample SAMN11095934, study PRJNA526329) | marine sediment metagenome | biome: Marine sediment; feature: Surficial sediment; material: Deep marine sediment; isolation source: Hadal surficial sediment | place: Pacific Ocean | collected 2014-05 | depth... | reverse complement strand
TGAACGGGACTCAGGACACCCGGCCGATCACGGTTCTGATCGGCGCCCTGGGAGGCGAAGGCGGCGGTGTCCTCATGAACTGGATCGTCAACGCCGCCATGGCGCAGGGCTTGCCGGTTCAGGCCACCTCGGTCGCCGGCGTCGCGCAGCGCACCGGCGCAACCATCTATTACATCGAGATCCTCCCCGTCGGGTACGACGCACTCGACGGACGCGAGCCGGTTCTGTCGCTGTATCCGAGCCTCGGTGATGTCGATCTGGTCGTCGCATCCGAGCTCGTCGAAGTCGGGCGGGCCATCGAGCGCGGCTTCGTGAGCCCGGACCGCACCACGCTCATCGGTTGTACCCACCGGGCCCATTCGATCAGCGAGCGCACGTCCGGCGCCGATGGCCGCTTCGATACCACGCGCATACTCGACGCCGCCCCGATCATCGCCCAACGGGCGATCTTGTTCGATGCGGCGCGCGTCGCCCGCGACAGCGGCAGCGTCCTGAACGCGGTGCTTCTCGGAACGATCGCAGGCTCCGGCGTGCTGCCGTTTCCACCTTCGGTCTTCGAGGACGCCATCCGCACGGCGGGCAAGGCCGTGGATGCCAACCTCGACGGATTCGCCGCCGGCTTGCCCTGGGGGCGAGCGGAGGCGCCCGGCCGGCCGAAAACCAGTCAGGATACCGTCGACGTGGAATCCGCCGTGGGGCATGTCGCCGGCGCTCAGACCGCCAGCGGGCGTGAAGCCGTTACCGGTGAAGCCGCCCCGCGGCGGCAGACCACCACGGTTGAAGCCGCTCGCGGTCGACCGCTCTACGACCGCGTGCGGCGCGATCATCCCGAGACGACACACCCCATCGTGTTCGAAGGCACGGCGCGGCTCATCGACTATCAGGACACCGCCTACGCGGCGCTCTATCTCGACCGCCTCGACACGATCCTGGCCGTCGATGCCGACGCCGCGGGCAAAGCTGAGCTGACCACCGAGACCGGGCGCTATCTGGCGCTGTGGATGGCGCTCGAAGACGTCATCCGAGTGGCACAGCTCAAGACCCGTCGTGGCCGTTTCGAGCACGTGCGCCGCGAGGTCGGCGCCCATCCGGACGATATCGTGCAGCTCATCGAGTTCCTCAAGCCCGGCGTCGAGGAGCTCTGTTCCATCCTGCCGTCGTTCGTGGCGCGGCCGATCCTACGGACGGCGGAACGACTCGGCTGGTCGGATCGTCTGAGCGTCGGGATGAAGGTCAAGACCACCACTGTAATCGGCTTCGCCCAGCTCTGGCTGATGGCGAGGTTGCGGCCGCTACGCCGGCTCGGTCACGGTTTCAAGGAACAACAAGCGTTGATCGAGGAATGGCTCGACCTCGTGCGGCGGGCCGCCGCCCGGGACGAGGGCCTGGCCGTAGAGGTAGCCAAGTGCGCCCACCTGGTCAGAGGCTACGGAGACACACGCACAAAGGGGCTGGCGCACTTCCGCCGCATCGTCGAGGAGGTCATCGAGCCGGCGCTAGCCGGCACGATCCCCCCGCAGGCGGCGGTCGTTGCCGTCGCCGCCTCGCGGGCTGCGGCGCTGCGCGACCCCGACACCGAAGGTCTGGCGATGGCGGTGACCCACTAGAACCAGAGCCCGGCATGGCATTGATGCTCCTGTAGATCGTCAAGCAGGCCGGGGTTCCCCGCGAACCGTCCGCCCGCGAGGGCGCCGTCCCCGGGCCGACCTGAGCGCCGAGTGATCCTGGACACGACCGTCCTGGTCGACCTACAGCGCGAGCTGCGACGAAACGAACCTGGTGGCGCCAGCGCTCTTCTCGAGCGATTCGGCGACGAGCGGGTCAGCATCGCATTCGTGACCTGGATGGAATTCGCTGAGGGGTTCGCGGACGATCGACGGGAGGATTGCGAGCGCTTCCTCTCCTCGTTCCCGGTGCTCTGGCTGGACATCGAGGTGAGTTGGGAGGCCACCGGATCGCTCGCCGACTGCAGGCCGACGGACGCACGATCGGAGATCACGATGCTTGGATCGCGGCCCTCGCGCTACGGCACCGCCGTGTGCTGGCGACTCGCAACGACCGACACTTCAGCCGTGTGCCCGGGCTTACTGTCCGATCGTACTGAGATCGTCGAGGAGGTCATCGAGCCGGCGATCGCACCTCACACCCCGTCGAGAATTCCGTTGAGGGTGGCACTGGGCCGCATCGCCGCGCCGGCGCGCTCCAGATCAGGTTTGTAGTAGCCACCCAGATCTTGCGCCGGCCCCTGGGCGGCGTTGAGCTCTTCGACGATCCCCGCCTCGTTCTCCGCCAGCGCCGCCGCCACGGGGCGAAACCGGGCCGCCAGGTCGTTGTCGGACGTCTGCTCGGCCAGCGCTTGCGCCCAATAGAGCGTCAGATAAAAGGTGCTACCACGGTTGTCCAGCTCGTTGACTGTACGCGACGGCGAGCGGGCATTTTCCAGATAGACACCCGTAGCGGCGTCCAGGGTCTCGGCCAAGATCCGGGCACCCGGATTGTCGAAGTGCTCGCCCAGATGTTGCAGCGAGGCCCCGAGCGCCATGTATTCGCCCAGGGAGTCCCATCGCAGGTGCCCCTCCTTCTTGAACTGCTGGACGTGCTTGGGAGCCGAGCCGCCCGCCCCCGTCTCGAACAAGCCACCGCCGTTGAGCAACGGCACGATCGACAGCATGCGGGCGCTGGTGCCGATCTCGAGGATGGGGAACAGGTCGGTCAAATAGTCGCGTAGCACGTTGCCGGTGACCGAGATGGTGTTCTCTCCCCGGCGAATCCGTTGCAGCGAAAATTCCGTTGCCTGCGCCGGCGGCAGGATCTCGATCTGCAGGCCTTCGGTGTCGTGCTCCGGCAGATAGGCCTCCACTTTGTTGATGAGCTCGCGATCGTGGGCCCGATCCCGGTCCAGCCAGAAGATCGCCGGGTCGCCGGTAGCGCGGGCCCGCGCCACGGCCAGCTTCACCCAGTCTCGAACCGCTACGTCCTTGGTCTGACAGGCCCGCCAGATATCGCCCGCTTCCACGGTGTGCTCCAGGAGAGTGCGGCCGGCGCCGTCCACGAGGCGCACGATGCCGTCTTTGGCGACCTCGAAGGTCTTGTCGTGGGAGCCGTATTCCTCGGCCTTCTGCGCCATCAGTCCGACGTTGGCCACGCTGCCCATCGTTTCCCGGTCGAACTGGCCGTGCGCCTGACAGTCGTTCACCACGGCCGCGTAGACGCCCGCGTAACTGGAATCGGGGATCGTGACCTTGCAGTCTTGGAGCTCGCCCTCGGCGTTCCACATCCGGCCCCCATCCCGGATCATGGGCGGAATGGAAGCGTCGATGATGATGTCGCTGGGCACGTGCAGGTTGGTGATGCCGCGGTCCGAGTCCACCATGGCGATACCGGGACGGTCGTCGAACGCCGCCTGGATATCGGCCTCGATGGCGGCGCGCTGCTCCGCCGGCAAACCGGCAATCTTGGCGACGACGTCGCCGAAACCATTGTCGGCGTCGACGCCAAGCTGTTCGAGGACGGCGGCGTGCTTGGTGAAGACTTCACCGAAAAAGACGCGCACGCAATGACCGAACATGATGGGATCCGAGACCTTCATCATGGTCGCCTTCAAGTGGAGGGAGAACAGCACCCCCTGCTCTTTGGCGTCGCGAATCTGCTCGCCGAGGAAAACCACCAGGGCGGCGCGGCTCATGAGGGTGGCGTCGAGCACCTCACCCGCGAGCAGGGGCAACGTTTCCTTCAGCACCGTGATGGTGCCGTCCTCGGCGACGTGTTCGATTCGCGCCGTGGTGTCCGCGTCCAGCGTGATCGAGGCCTCGTTGCTGAAAAAGTCGCCGGCTTCCATGGTCGCCACATGGGTTGCGGAGTCTTCGGGCCAGTCGCGCATCCGCGGGCGCGGGGGATGCGCCCGGGCGAAGGCCTTCACCGACGCCGGCGCCCGCCGATCCGAGTTTCCCTGCCGCAACACCGGATTCACGGCGCTGCCCTTCACCGAGTCGTAGCGCGCCTTGATGGCTCGCTCGTCGTCCGTCGACGGCTCCTCCGGATAGTCGGGGAGGCCATACCCTCCGGCCTGAAGCTCGGCGATACAGGCCTTCAACTGCGGCAGGGAGGCGCTGATGTTGGGCAGCTTGATGATGTTGGCCTCGGGCGTCTCCACCAGACGGCCGAGCTCGGCGAGATCATCGGAACGCGCCTCGTCGCCCGGCAGTTCCGGAAACACGGCCAGGATCCGTCCGGCCAGGGAGATATCCCGCGTCTCCACCGGAACGCCGGCCGCGCTCGCAAAAGCTCGCACCACGGGCAGGAAGGCATGAGTGGCGAGAGCCGGAGCCTCGTCGGTCCACGTGTAGATGATGGGCGGTGAAGGACGCTGGGTATCGTTCATGGAGTGCGAGGCTCAGGCGTGTGAGGGATGCGTGAAGACGGCGAAGCGCCGCAGAGAATGAAGAAATACCACACCAAGGGGGTCGGTACGAGCTACCACGCGCCCGACCTCGATCCCACGGTTGCCGCAGGCATGAAGTTCACCCAAATTTGTCGGGGCGGCGCGGCGGTGGGCACGCCGAGCCGGGCGCCCGTAGCCGTCACGGTTGCGAAAAGCGCCCGGAAACGATTTGCTACAACCATTGAAGATTCCACCGCGAGGCGTTCCGACGCGCTCCACGTCACTCAATCTCAGGAGAGGCCCATGCGACCCACGATCATCACTCTTGCCCTGATTCTGGGCCTGGCCGGCCCAGCCGCGGCGGCGGCCCAGATGGGACCGAACATCGAGGCCGCTGAGCCGTTCAGGGTGGGCACTTTCGAGGACGGGGGCCGCATCTTCGTCGGCATCGTCGTGCGCGACCAGCTCGTCGTCGAGCTCAACGCGGCGAACGCAGCCCTCGAGGTGCATCCGGACTTCGCAACGATGCCGATGCCCGACGACATGCTCGGCCTCATCGAGCGCTACGAATACGGTCTCAAGTACCGCCTCTACGAAATCGTCAACCATCTCGTCGGCAACGACCTGTTCGCCGCCGGGGCGCGCCCGGGCTACATCCACAGCGTCGCTGGGATCCGGACGCTGCCCCCGATCTTGTATCCCGGCAAGATCTTGAACGCGGCCGTCAACTTCTACAGCCACATCAGCGAATCCGCCTCGCCCGAGGAGCGGCAGGAAGCGATCCGGCGGCGGCAAGAGAACCAGGGCGTTCCCTATCTGTTTCTCAAGCCGGGCCGCGGCGCCGTCATCGGCAACGGCGACAACATCGTGCTCCCCGACGGTCGCGACCGGATCGACTGGGAAGTCGAGCTGGGAACCGTCATCGGGCGCCCGGCCAAGTATGTGTCCGCCACGGACGCGGAGAGCTACGTGTTCGGCTACATGGTTTCGATCGATGTGTCCGATCGCGGTGGGCGACCGCCGGGAGGCTTCGGCGGCGGCACCGACTGGTTCGTCGGCAAGGGCCACGACACCTTCGCGCCCGAGGGGCCTTGGATCACACCGAAAGAGTTTTACGGCGACCCCATGGAACTGTTGCACCAGCAGCTCACCATCGACGGCGTGACGATGCAGGAGGCCCGCGCCGGCGACATGATCCACTCGCTCTGGGAGCTCATAGAGTACGCCTCGTCGATCATCACGCTGTATCCCGGTGACGTCCTCAACAGCGGCACGTCGGGCGGCACCGCCGCCACCGCAACGGCGGAGCGGGGCCAGAGCGGCTACCTGCAGGCGGGCGAGATCATCGAGGCCAGCATCGAGGGCCTCGGCACGTTGCGCATGCCGGTCGTAGCGGGGCCACCGCTGCCGGACGGCCTCGCCGGATCGTTTCTGCCGGCCGTGCGAACCTACCGGAACCGCCGTTGACGCGAGTCGAGAACCGGCCCTGCTCGAAGGCGTGAGCGTCGCTGTCGAGTTGTTGCAGGACATGCGCGTCCAGGCTATTCACGTGTAGAATTCGAGATCATGAGAGCGATCATCGCCGCAACCGTCGCCGTCCTCGTTGTCGCCGTCGCCGCCACGACGTCGTGCCACCCGGCCGGCGCGAGAGCCGATCCACCGATCGTGCAGCCCGGCGCGCCCGGCGCGCCGAGCCGCGTGATTACCGCCGCCACGGCAACCGATCTGTCGGGTGTCCAGCACACCGCTGCGGATGTGCGGTTCATGCAGGGGATGATCGGCCATCACGCCCAGGCTCTCGACATGACCGCCCTGGTGCCGACGCGGAGCAGCCGCGAGGATATGGGCCTGCTCGCCCTGCGGATCACGCTATCGCAGGAAGACGAAATCAACATGATGGAGGACTGGCTGGAGGCCCGCGGCGAGGACGTCCCGGGCGTGCATGACCACCACGCGCCCGGCGCCACGCTGATGCCCGGCATGCTCACAGCCGAGGAAATGAGCCGCCTGGAGGATGCGACGGGGACGGCGTTCGACCGTCTTTTCCTGGAGTCCATGATCCGGCACCACGAGGGTGCCTTGATCATGGTCGATGGCCTTTATGCAATCGCCGGCGCCGGGCAGGAGTCGATCATCTCCGCCTTCGCTGCCGACGTCGTGGCCGACCAACGCGCCGAAATGGATCGCATGACCGGCCTGCTCAACACAATGCGCAAGGAGCAACAACGATGAGAAGAATTCCCGCTACCGTTCTCTGTTTGGCTCTCGCGATGCCCCTGGTCGGAGCACAGGCCGCCGCGCAGCAAACTTCCACCTCCGGCCAGGCTGATCCTCGTGTCGGCCTGGCGGCCGGTTTCCGGGACGCCGGCGTGGCCGCGAGCAATATGGAGCTGATCATCAACCTGCCCAAGCCGGAGGGCTTCTACGACCCGGAGGCGCCGGCCGGCCGGCCCCGAAGGCCGTCGCCCCCCCCTGCAACGACGGTCTCCGACCCGGACACGCAAGCCCAACCGACACAAGAACCACCCGCGGCAGCGCCGCCGCCGCGGCCGGGAAGCGGGCTGAGCTTCACGAACTCCGACATCGCATTCAGTGGCGAGCATCTGTTCATGGGCAACTACCACGGCTTCAACGTCTACAACGTCGAGGACCCCACCAGGCCCGAGCTCCTCGCTTCCGTGGTGTGTCCCGGCGGCCAGGGAGATCCGTCGGTGTTCGGCGATCTTCTTTTCATGTCGGTGCAAGACACCCGGGCGCGGCTCGACTGCGGCATCCAGGGCGTCGAGGAGACGGTCAGCGCCGAGCGTTTCCGCGGCCTTCGCATCTTCGATATCAGCGATCTGAGGAATCCGCGGCAGGTAGCCGCCGTACAAACCTGCCGAGGGTCCCATACGCACACGCTGGTGGTGGACCCCGACGACGACGCGAACGTGTACGTATACGTGTCGGGCACGAGCGCGGTCCGACCGGGCGCGGAGCTCGCGGGCTGCTCCGACGCCGACCCCGAGGACAATCCCGACACCGCGCTGTTCAGTATCGACGTCATCCAGGTTCCTCTCGCTGCGCCCGAGAACGCCCGCATCGTCAACCGGCCGCGCATCTTCGCCGACTCGGAGACCGGGGCCATCTCGGGGCTCTGGCAGGGCGGCGACCATGGCCGGGGGACGCAGAGCTCCCGGGAGACCAGACAGTGCCACGACATCACGGCCTACCCGGAGATCGGCCTGGCCGCGGGGGCATGTTCCGGTAACGGCATTCTCCTCGACATCTCTGATCCCGTGAATCCCGTCCGCCTCGACCAGGTGACGGACCAGAGCTTCGCCTTCTGGCATTCGGCCACCTTCAACAACGACGGCACCAAGGTCATTTTCACCGATGAATGGGGCGGCGGCTCGCGCCCGCGCTGCCGGGCGATCGACCCGCCGACATGGGGAGCGAACGCGATCTTCGACATCGTCGATAACAAGATGACGTTCAGGGGCTACTACAAGCTGCCGGCGGTGCAATCGGAACAGGAAAATTGCGTCGCCCACAACGGCTCCCTCATCCCCGTGCCGGGCCGCGACATCATGGTCCAGGGGTGGTATCAGGGCGGCATCTCGGTGTTCGACTTCACCGACTCGGCGAATCCCGTCGAGATCGCCTATTTCGACCGCGGCCCGGTCAACGCCGACGACCTGATCTCGGGCGGCTACTGGTCGGCCTACTGGTACAACGGTCACATCTACGGCGCCGAGATCGCCCGCGGGCTCGACGTGTTCCGGCTGACGGCGAGCGAATACCTGTCGCAAAACGAGATCGACGCGGCCGGCCTGGCGCTGTCCGAAGAAACCAACGTGCAGCACCAGCAGCGGGTCGTCTGGCCGCCGAGCCCGACGTTGGCGCGCGCCTACCTCGACCAGCTCAACCGCGGCAACGGCATCGAGGCGCAACGCGCCGGCGCCGTCACCGCGGTCCTCGGTCGCGTCGACCAGCTCGGCTCCGGCGGCAGCGGCGCCACCACCGTCGTCGCCGAGCTCGAAGCGCTGGCGACCGAACTGGAAGGCGATGCCGAGGAGGCCATCTGGCTCAACGTGCAGCGCCTCGGATCGCTGGCCGATACCCTGAGAGGCATCGTGGCGACGCTGCGCTGACAAACAAGGCGGAAGCGGTGATCAGCGCCCAACCATGTCCGGCACCTTGACCATGAACGTATCCGCGCGGCAAGGTTGTCGAATCGACGCCCAAAACCGTTCCACATTCCGAATCGGCGCCGGGCGTCATGCTCGCCGGTGGCCTCTATCGTGCTCGTCGTGTCTCGGTGGAAGATGAAGTCGCTCTGCGCCCTTGCGGCCCTGGCGATTCTCTCCTGCTCGGGGGTTGGCGAGAATTTGCCGACCGACGGCTCGATCCGCCTTTTTGACGGCCGCGTCATCCCGCCGTTGCCGGAGCTCCTCGGCGTCAGGGCACAGTACGAGCTGCGGGTGCAGTGGCTCGAGACGCGACATGGCCTGCTCTTGGAGATGATGCGACAGCATGGCGTCGGCGCGTGGATCATCGTCAATCACGAGTTCAACGACGATCCGGCCACCGAGCACGTCGCCCCTGACCTGGTCTATGTCGGCCGCCGTGAGCTGCACGTCTTCGTCGATGCCGGGGAAGCAGGGCTCGAGCGCTTCTCGAGCTTCGGGCGCCCGAACGCCGATCACGCTCGCCTGTTTCAGCCGTTGCCTCCGGTGGAGGCCGAGGCCGGCGGTGGTGACGTCGGCGCGCGCCTCAAAGCAATCATCGATCGCTACCGGCCGGCGACAATCGCCCTCAACATGGGCGGCGGTCGCGGCCACAACAGCGCCCTGACGCACGACGCCTACCAATTCATCGTCGCGGCGCTCGGCCCCGAGATGGAACACCGCTTGGTCTCGTCGCGGGAACTGATCGAAGAGTACTTCGATACCCGCCTCGACGAGGAGCTGGAACCCTATCGCCAGCTGGTGCTCGCCACGGACGTTCTCGCCCAGCGGGCCCTGTCCAACGTAGTGATCACACCCGGGGTCACCACTGCTGCGGACCTGAAGTGGTGGTTCAGCCAGCAGATCGCCGACCTCGGCGTCGGCGGCGAACCCTGGTTCGAGATTCACACCGCGGTCCAGCGCTTCGATCCCGAGACGGGTGCCACGATCCCCTATATCCACCCGGCGCCCGACGACCTCGTGTATCAAAAGGGCGACGTCATCCACCTGGACACCGGCTTCGACTATCTGGGCTTCGCCAGCGATTGGCAGAAGGTCGCCTATGTCTTGCGTGACGGCGAGGCTGACGTACCCGAAGGCCTGAAGGTTGCTCTGCGCAACGCCGGAACCGCCCAACAGGCCATGCTGGCGGCACCGCGCCCGGGCATGACCGGCCGCGAGGCAACGATCGCGACGATGGCGATGCTCGAGGGGGTCGACTTCCTTCCGAGCCTCTATTCCCACGCCATCGGCCACCATGGCCACGCGCTGGGACCCAGTATCAACGCGCGCAATATGGTTCTGGGACCCGTGCCGGCGCGCGACTCGGTGCTGAGGCAGGGTTCCTATCGCTCGATCGAGTTGAGCGCCACAACGCCGATTCCGGAGTGGAACAACGAAACACTGACGATCCCCTTCGAGGACGACGCTTATCTCACCGACGACGGCTACGTGCTGTTCCGGCCGCCGCAAACGAGCTGGTACCTGATCCGTTAGCAATGAGAGTCGCACCCGCCGCTCTTCGGCCGGTGCTGTTCTCCCCCCATTCCTCGATAGCCTCGTGCATGGCAGTTTCCCGGATCACGGACCGGAAGGAGGATCGAATGCAGCATGCGTATCGGATGGGCGCGGCGGTGATGGCCGTCTCGAGCTTATTGGCAGCGACGTCGGGCGGGTGGCTGTACGCCCAAACCTCCACGAACAATCCGTATCGCGTCACGCTCGGTTGGGAGAAACTCCCCGAAGGAAGAACGCTCGGAATTATCAGCGGAGCCTTCCCGGACGCCGATGGCCGGCACCTGTGGATGCTGGACCGCTGTGGCGGGAATCAGTGCGCCGGGACCGACGTGGACCCGATCCTCAAGTTCGACCTCGACGGCAACCTTGTGGAGAGCTTCGGCGCCGGGATGTTCGCCTTTCCTCACGGCTTCTACCTGGATCACGAGGGGTTTCTCTGGGTCACCGAGGGCGGATCACACGGCGACGCCCGGGCGACGCTGGGTGAGAGCCTGGGGCTGGGTCATCAGGTGCTGAAGCTCACCCGACAGGGAGAGGTCGTGATGCGGCTCGGCGAGGCCGGTGTCTGGGGAGACGGCCCCAACCACTTCAACGGGCCCTCCGGCGTCGCGGTCGCCGGCAACGGGGACATCTGGGTCACCGACGGGCACCGGGGCGGGAACAACCGCCTCGTCAAGTTCTCGAGCGACGGCACCTTCCTTCTCGAAGTGGGCGGTGGGGTCGGTTCGGAGAGCAGGGAGCCGGGTCGGTTCAGCGACCCGCATGATGTCAAGCTCGACTCGCGGGGACGCGTCTACGTCGCCGACCGCGGCAACAGCCGGATCCAGGTGTTCGACCCGGACGGCGACCTCCTCTACATCTGGACCCAATACGGCAAGCCGAGCGGCCTCTTCATCGACCGCGACGATATCCTCTACGCCGCCGACGGCCTTTCGGGCACGCCGCGAACCGGCCCCCCCGACCCCTGGCGGAGCAACTTCGGGTGGGAGAAGGGGATCAGGATCGGCGACCTGAAAGAGGAGCAGGCTTGGGTCGTGCACTTTATTCCCCAACACGACGCGGACATCGGGCCGGGGCTCGAGTTCCTCGGTGTGGATTTCGCCGGCAACATTTACGCGGGAGAAATCAACCGCGAGCGTCTGGTGAGATACGTGCTGCACCGGCCGCTCGACGTGGGGAGAGGCCGATCCCTACCGCGGCCAGCCGCCTTGCGGTAAGCCCGGGGTCACGCGCAGGGCGTTCGCGTAGTAGAGCTTCTGGAGCACCTCGTCGGGCAGCTCGGGTGCCTGGCAGCGGCCAGGGACTGCGCCTGAGTTTGTTGACGAGTAGCGCGTCGAATCTATCCGGTGGCCCGGCAGAGAAACAACGGGAGCATGGAGATCAATGGAACATCGCTCGTTCGCATTGATCGGAAGAAACTCGCGGCGCGCGTCTCCGCACCTGCAGCGGGAGCGCGTTGAGATCTGCGGCCCAGCTCTCGACACGATTTTCCGAGGGTGCGGTAGATTGAGCGTGACAGGATCGGATCCGTATCCATTTCAACGCGGCGATGACGCTATGGCTCTTGATCGGGACTTCGTCGAGCACGTGGTGGACGAGTTCGACGAGGACTGCGCGGTCACCTACAAGCAGATGTTCGGCGGATTCTGCCTCTACAGCGCCGGCAAGATGTTCGGACAGGTCTGCTACGACCGGCTGTTCTTCAAGCCCACCGCGGGCGGTCGGGCCTTCATGGTGAACGTGGTCGAAGCTCCGCCCTACCCCGGCGCCAAACCGAGCCTCTTGATCGAAGAGCAGCTCGACGATGGAGAGTGGTTGAGTGAGATGGTGAGAATCACGACCCGTGAGCTACCGGATGCGAAACCGAAGCGGCGAAAGAAAAAGAGCTGATCATGGCTGGAGTTGAAGGGCGCGTGACGCTGATCACGGGCGCGGGCAGAGGCATCGGTCGTGCAACCGCCGAGCTGCTAGCGTCACGTGGCGCCAGAGTCATGTGCGTCGCCCGCAGCCGGCAGGAGCTGGTCGACGTCGGACTCGACTATTCGGTGGCGGACCTCGGCAACCCGGATGGCTGCGCCGACGCCGTCAGGGAGACCGAGCAACGGCTGGGCCCGATCGAGATCCTGGTCTGCAACCACGGCATCGGCTCCGCCCACGAGCGCCTCGTCTGGGAACAGGAACCGGACGTCTGGGACGAGACGATGCGAATCAATCTCGATGCGCCGTTTCATCTCTCGCGGCTGGTGTTGCCGGGAATGATCGAATCCCGCTACGGGCGCGTTGTGTACACCAGTTCCACCGCCGGGTTGGTTGCCGAGCATGCCGGCAGCGCCTACACCACCTCCAAGCATGGGCTGCTGGGTTTGATGCGCTCGGTGGCGCGGGACGCGGGAGCCTACGGCATCACGTCGAACGCCGTGTTGCCCGGCTGGGTGCGCACGGAAATGGCCGAACGTTCGGCCCGCCACGAGGCGAAGGCGCGCGACATCACGACCGACCAGGTATGGGAAGAACGGGCCGCGCTGTATCCGCCGGGCCGCGTTGCCACGCCCCAGGAGGTCGCCGAGATGATTGCCTTCCTTGCGTCCGAGGAAGCCAGCGGTGTCAGCGGCGAGGCAATCAGGGTTGCGCTGGGCAGCGTGTCGTAGCACGAGTCGGTTTTCGTCAGTTCGGCCGGCTCTTGGCAGGAGTTGGGCGACGCGGAGAAAGAATGTCTTGCTGATGCTGACAAAGATCGCAGAGGGCAATCCATTCATCGCCAGTATCAGGGTCTATGAACTGATGACAATGTAGAACTTGACCTTGCCCGGGGCGAGAATCGACGTGCCGGGTCGAGGGAGTTTCGCTTGGCTCGCGCCTCCCGAAGGACACATCATCGGTATCTGGAAACCGCTTTCGGACTGACCAATCAGCGGCGTCCCGTCGGACCGTTGTCCCAGTCCTGCACGCTCGAGATGTTCGGCATGCCCCAATTCTCGCCGTTCCAACCGTCGAAGCCCTCCATGCGGAACGCCCAGAATCCGGTCGTCATGTCGCTGCTGACGATCAAGCCGTCGGCGTTGCGCACATCGACGCCGAACGAGCCATCGCACATCTCGCAGCGCTCGGTGGCCGGCGGGCCGAGATAGGTGTCGTAGTAGGCCAACGTGACCGGGTTCTTCGGGTCCATGAGGCTGAATACCTGGAAACCATCGAGGTATCCGGAGACGAATACGTAGGGCCAGCGCACCTCGTGGTTGTGGACCAGAAACCGCCAGTCGGCGGTCCACGCCGAGATCGGCGAACGAATGTTGGTGACCTCGCCATCGAGCGCCGGTTGCAGGTCGAAGATGCGCAGCGGAGCGTGCTGGTATTCAGCCTCGGCGACGACGTAGCGGCCGTCCGGACTCGGCGTGAAGGTGTGGCCCCAGGCCACGCCGGAGATTCCCGTCAGCGAAACAACCAGCTCGGGGTTCTCGAGGTCGGTAACGTCGAAAACGAAGTAGCCACCGGTGCCCCCGCCGTAGAAGCGGTCCTGACCGCTGTCCGTGTAGTAGCCCGCATACAGGTCGTGATAGCTGCCGCCTCCGTCACTGAAATCGCCGGGCAACGGCACGGTGGCGACCAGCGCCTCGTCGACGCGTCCTTCGACCACGTAGCCGAGATCGTAGACGTTCGCCACGGGGGCGGAAACGGTGCTGAACAGCAAAACGCGGCCGTTGCTGTGCTTGTAGACAAAGATGTTGTGGAATCCTCCCGGCGTCTCGGGCGCACGGATTCGGGCAACCTCGCGTACCGAATCCGGGTCGGGAAGTCCCGTGACGTCGAGCACCACGGCGCCCATGTCGCTGTCGGGGCCACCCCGGCCGAATTGCACCGACTGCACGACGTAGTAGCGGCCGTCCCACTTGAAGTACTTGACGTCCATGGCGCCGTTGCCGACGTGCAGATCCTGGTTCTCGATCCGCCACCGATAGATCACCTCAGGCCTGGTCTCGTCGTGAAGATCGATGATGTCCATGCCCTTGTCGCCCTCTTCGCCGTACACCATGCGGGCGACATACACGTACGGCCGCGACATCTCCTGTTCGATCTCGATGTCCGCGACGTTCCGCGGCGGACCGAGTGGCAAGTGCGAGACAACGGTGATGTTGTCGCTGCCGCGCTTCTCGGGACTCCACTGCTGGGCGGCATCGCTCGGTGTCGTCGGCAGCAGAATCGCAGCCAGCGTGCAAGCGGCTAACAAGGTGATCACAGCGCGATGATTCATGATTCTTGCCTCGGTGGGTAGGCTGTTGGCGGGGGAAAACTATCCCCTGGATGGGCGGTGAGGCAACAGGAGCGTGGTCCGGTCGGCTGCGAAGTGCGGTAGTTGCGGCAGCGGAACCTTGAGAGCGCCGCGGGTCCTGTTGATGATCGACTTCGACATGTCGGTGCCTAGCGGTAGTTGGTGAACTGCATGTCGATACCGAAGTCGTGGTCACGCAGCGCGGCGATGACCTCCTGCAGGGCGTCGCGGTCCCTGCCCGAGACCCGCACCTGCTCACCCTGGATCGACACCTGCACCTTCTTCAACTTCAGGTCCTTGATGAACTTGACGATCTCGCGCGATTTTTCGGTCGGAATACCCATCTGGATA
>SMVB01001992.1_pt1 | contig 14730 bp, 12 predicted proteins | sample 2456461 | NCBI WGS metagenome assembly SMVB01 (sample SAMN11095934, study PRJNA526329) | marine sediment metagenome | biome: Marine sediment; feature: Surficial sediment; material: Deep marine sediment; isolation source: Hadal surficial sediment | place: Pacific Ocean | collected 2014-05 | depth... | reverse complement strand
CGACGTCCGTGCAGCCGACGATATCGATCGGATTACGGTCGGCACCGTGCAAAAGGAAATCCGTATCGGCATGTCGGCGGCCAGCGTGGCGAGGGCACTCGGTTCGCCCAATATCGTCACTACCGATACCGAGCGCCGGGAAACCTGGATCTACGACAAGATAGCCAGCGACGTTAACTATTCCCGTAGCAGCGGCACGATTGTCGGTGTGATTTTTGGCAGCTCGGGCGGTGGCGCCGGCGCGGGATCGACCAGTGCTGGCTCCACGTCGAGTTCCCAGCGCACATTGACTGTGATCGTCAATTTCGATGCGAACAACGAAGTGCGTGACTTCTCCTACCATTCGTCGAGATTCTGATGCACCGCACATTGTCCTCGCTGCTGCTGATGACCATGCTGGTTGGCTGTGCGACATCAATTCCGAAGGCGGCATTGCGGCTTCCCGAAAGCACGCTGGAGGTGCGCGCCATTCAGACGCGCATTCTGGCTGCGCCGTCCGAGATTGACATCCTGACTGCGACGATCGCCGTGCTGCAAGACATGGAGTTCAATGTCGAGCGCATCGAAAAACCGCTGGGCGTGATCACGGCGTCAAAGGTTACAGATGCCGATTCCACCGGTGAGAAGGTCGGGCTTTTTTTCCTCGACCTGCTGTGTGGTGTGGGCGGCGGCAGTGGCTGCAATAACTCGTCGTCGGCCATGGACGAACAGCACATCACGTTGACGATGGTCGTGCTTCCAAGCCTTGCGCGCAGCGACGAATACGCAGTGCGCATCACGCTACAGCGCGTGATTTACGACAAGATCGACCGAATCAAGGTACTCGAACGCATTGACGACGCTGAGACTTATCAGCAGATCTTCGACAACCTGCGCAAGTCTCTTTATATACAGGTAGGTGAGATATGAGCCGTTTACTACAGCGACTGCAACTGCTGGGTCTGATACTTCTGGCTGGCTGTGCCACGACCACGCCCGCCAATATTACCGGTGCTGGCACGCAGCTCGAAACACGCCAGATCCAGACGCGCGAATACGAGACATTGGACAAGGCCATGACGATGCGATCAGTTATCGCGACACTGCAGGATCTCGGCTTTGTCATCGACCAGGCCGATGCTGAACTGGGCACCATCACCGCAACGCGGTTGCACCAGTACACAATGCGCATGACGGTAACCGTTGTTGAAAAGGATGCCGGGCGTATCTCCGTACGCGTCAATGCACGCGTTGGCGAGAACAGCGTTACCGACGCCGCCACCTACCAGGACTTCTTTGTCGTCCTCGACAAAGCCCTGTTCCTGACCCAGCACAAGGTCGATTAGCGGACTAATCACTAATCCGGCCGCAGGCTTGACAATCCAGTGGGTCGTAATATAATTACAACTTACACTATAAACCGCAAGCATCAATCATGACCGACGAATTCAACGACGTCTTATCCAAGATCGGTGAGCAACTCAAGAAACAGGGCATCGACCTCAAGAAGCTTAGCGAGAACTGTTTGTCCGGGATTCCTTTCAAAGTTGTCTGCGTCGCGTCCGACCTCGAGGACAGCCTCCGTGAAATGGGCGAGGAAACCCGGGACCAGGTGGTCATGGTCCGGATCGATGACGAGACAACCGAGAATCTTGACGACTGGGTCGAAACCGGGGCCGTCAAAAGCCGCTCAGAAGGCGCTGCCCTTTTTATCCGTGAAGGCCTCAAAGTGCGTGCCGAAGAACTGGCCAGGCTCAAAGACGCGCTTACAGACGTCAAGGCTGCCAAAGAAAAGTTGCGCGAGCAGGCGAAAAACGTACTCGGGGGATAGGCATGAGTGACGCGGCGCTGTACCGCTTGTTGGCGGATACGCTGCTCGTCATTCATTTCGCATTCGTCGTTTTTGTCGTCGTCGGCTTCCTGCTGATACTGCTCGGCCTGCTGGCCCGCTGGTCATGGGTTCACAATCGAATATTCCGAATCACGCACCTGGCTGCGATTGGGATCGTTGTTTTACAGGCCTGGTTCGGGCAGCTCTGCCCGCTGACCCTTTGGGAAAACGCGTTGCGGCGCCGCGCCGGACAGTCCGGCTATGCGGAGACATTTATCGAACACTGGCTGCACGAGATCCTTTTTTACCAGGCCGAGCCGTGGGTATTCACGACGATCTACACCGCATTCGGATTGCTCGTGGTGCTCGTCTGGTTTTTTGGCCGGCGCGCCAGAAAGGACCTGTAGTGCCGATGTTCAGCGCCGACGTCACGCCACTGATTGAGGGTCGCGTTTTGCGTTTTCGTCTGCGCCGCGACGGCGAGCCACTGTCCTGGTCCGACGTTATGGATCATTGGCAAAACGATCAATCGTTTCGCCGTTTTTTCAACTCTGTTTTGGCCGACACTCCATTCTCTGCCTATTTCTGGGAGACGCCGCCGGTCACCCGCACGACGATCGACCGGGAGTTCGAATTCGTTCTTGTCGAGAGTCAATCACTCGCTGGCGTTCGCACCGACGAACAGGCATTCGCGAATCAATTTACGTCGGCCCAGCCCGGCACATCCGTTATCGAGTTTGCAAATCTTGGCGGCGATGCAACGCTGGTTGTCCCGTGCCCCCGCGAACCAATGTCCGCTTACTCGCAGATTTCTACCTTCGCACGGCAGGCGCCTGACGACCAGCAACACGAGCTGTGGTCAATGGTCGGCGCGGCTCTCGAGCGACAGCTCGGTGCACAACCTGTCTGGCTCAACACCTCCGGCCTCGGCATCTATTGGCTGCATATCCGGCTCGACTCGAGCCCCAAGTATTACACTCACGCACCCTATCGGAATCAATGACGGTTATTGCGGGCGAGTCGCACCATAGTGTCTATACTTCAGAACATGAGAAACGGCGTTTTTGCTGTCCTGTTGCTGGCGTTCACCGTTTACGCCGATGACGTTGATTATTCGGTAGCGAGAGCTGCCATGGTCGATTCAGTTCATTACTATGCGACGCTCACCCGCGACGCCGGGGAAGAAGCGCTGAGCGAGGATGTCATGCAGTCCTTAAGTCTCGTCGAACGCCACGAGTTTGTTCCAGCGAACCAGCAACCCTTCGCGTACGAAAATCGCCCGTTGCCGATCGGTCATGGGCAGACTATTTCGCAGCCCTACATCGTCGCGCTAATGACCGATCTCATCGAACCCGGCCGTGACTTTGTCGTGCTGGAAATCGGTACCGGTTCTGGTTACCAGGCAGCGATTCTCGCGAAACTCGTGACGCACGTTTACAGCATCGAAATCATCGAGGCGCTCGCCGATGAGGCCACAGCTCGCCTGGCACGTCTCGGCTATGACAACGTCACGACGAGGCTCGGCGACGGATACTATGGCTGGGAGGAGCATGCGCCCTATGATGCGATCGTCGTGACGGCCGCCGCGAGTCACGTACCGCCACCGCTGGTGCAACAGCTTAAAGTCGGTGGCCGCATGATCATCCCGGTCGGCGGCCGGTTCATGACCCAGCAGTTGTTGTTACTCGAGAAAAGCGATGACGACGAAGTCATCACCCGGCAGATTGCCGCCGTTCGTTTCGTTCCCCTGACACGCGGGCCCTAAGCGACGCCAACGTGCGCCACCTGTTTCTCGCAACGTTACTCATCTCCGCAGCAGCTATCGCGTACGAAATCCTGTTGATGCGCATGCTGTCGATCGTGCAGTGGCATCACTTCGCGTACATGATCATCAGCCTGGCATTGTTGGGCTATGGCGCCAGCGGCACCTTTATCGCGCTCTGCAAGCGCCGGCTAATGCCGCGATTTGAATCGGTCTTCAGTCTTTGTGGGCTGTTGTTCAGCGTCACGATGGTCGGCTGTTTTGTGTTGGGACAGCGAGTACCGTTCAACGCATTGGAAATAGTCTGGGATCCTCGGCAATTCGGCTACCTCGCCATCACGTATCTCGTCTTTTTTGTCCCGTTCTTTTTTGCCGCCTGTTGCATCGGTCTCGCATTCACGTGCCGCCCGTCTTACATCAGCCGAATTTACTTCTTTGATCTGTTGGGCGCAGGGCTTGGCGCACTACTGATCGTGGGCTCGCTGTTCGTTCTTTCGCCACAAGAGGCGCTGATCATGCTGGCCATTATTGCGTTGCTGGCGTCTGCGATAATTGGCCTCACGTCAACGGCACGCAAGCCACTGCTTGCCCTGCAACTGGCCTGTCTTGTGGTGCTCCTGTTCGGCCTGCCGCGGGACTGGCTCGACCTGCGAATATCCGAGTACAAAGGGCTGAACCAGGCCACACAGGTTGTCGGTAGCAGCATCCTGACGGTGTCATCGAGTCCGTTGGGACTGCTGACCGTGGTCGAGAGCCCGCGGATACCTTTTCGCTACGCGCCGGGCCTGAGTATCAACACGCGTTTCGAACCGCCCGAGCAACTCGCCGTATTTACCGATGGCGACAGCATGAGTGCGATCACGCGTTTCGACGGGGATCTCGATGCCCTGGGCTACCTGGGCGACGTCACGGCTGCACTGCCCTATGCATTGCTCGATACACCGCGTGTGCTGATCCTGGGTGCTGGCGGCGGTGCCGATGTGCTGCTGGCGTTGTACAACAGCGCCAGCAGTATCGATGCCGTGGAACTCAACCCGCAGATGACAAGCCTGGTGACGAACACGTACGCCGACTTCGCCGGGCATTTGTATGCCGATGAACGGATCACTGTTCATACCCAGGAGGCGCGCGGTTACGTCGCACGCAGCAAGGATCAATACGACCTCATCCAGGTCGCGATGCTGGATTCGTTCGCAGCTTCCGGCTCCGGCGTGCAGGCGCTCAACGAAAGTTATCTGTACACCGTCGAGGCCATCCAGGAATACCTCAAACACACTGCGCCCGGCGGCATGCTTGCCATTACGCGCTGGCTGAAGCTTCCGCCGCGGGACAACCTGAAGCTCGTCGCCACGGTCATCGACGCATTGCGGGACATGGGTATTTCCGAGCCCGGGCAGCAAATCGCGATGATTCGGAGCTGGAACACGAGCACGCTGTTAGTCAGGAATGGTCAATTCTCGCAAGATGACATCGCGGTGATCAAAGAGTTTGCCCGCTCGCGCTCGTTCGACACGGCTTATTATCCCTCGATGCCGGCCAACGCCGCCAATCGCTTTAATCGCCTCGACCAGCCGTATCTCTATGACGGCATCACCGCGTTGCTCAGTGAGGATGCGGACGATTTCGTCGAGCGTTACAAGTTTCACATTACACCGGCGACGGACAACAAACCCTACTTCTTTCATTTCTTCAAGTGGAGCGCCTTGCCCGAAGTCATGGCGCTTCGCAAACGCGGCGGCGCAAGCCTGATCGAATGGAGTTACCTGATACTGATCGCCACGATCGTTCAGGCTGCAGTTGCCGGCGTTATTCTAATCCTGTTGCCGTTGTCGCGAATCAAACGCAGCTGGCCTTCCGACACGGGCACCCGAATGGGCGGCTATTTCTTTTTGCTCGGACTTGCGTTTCTTTTCGTGGAGATGGCTTTCATTCAAAAGTTTATTTTATTCCTCAGCCACCCGTTGTACGCCATTGCAGTTGTACTGAGCGGTTTCCTCGTGTTCGCTGGAATCGGCAGCGCATGCTCTGGTCAGTTGGTGCATCGCGTTGCGACGATGGGTCGCTCGCCCGTGAGTGTTGCGGTTGCCGGAATTTCCATGATCGCCCTTTTGTACGTGGTGCTGTTGCCAATACTTTTTCAACTACTGATGGGACTCGCCGACAGCATTAAGATGGCTGTATCAATTTTATTGATTGCGCCGCTCGCGTTCTTAATGGGCATGCCGTTCCCGATCGGGCTGAATCGGGTCGCAGACAACGCACCCGACTTTATTCCGTGGGCCTGGGGCATCAACGGTTTCGCCTCGGTGGTGAGTGCGTCACTCGCAACGCTATTGGCCATAGAGTTCGGCTTTACCGCGGTCGTACTGATCGCGTTAGTCTTCTATGCATCCGCGGCGGCAGTCATTCGCGATGGAAGCAAGTTTAGTCTTTAATATAATGGTCAAACCAGTCAAGGATTTGCGTGAGGTAATCCTTTTCGAACGCTGCCGGCCAACCGCCGTGATGCATGCCCGGATAGACCACCAGTCTGGTGTCAATTCCCCGGATCTGCAGTGCCTGGTAGAACAATTCCGCGTTTAGTATGGGCATGTTCCAGTCGATCTGCCCGCCGAGAAAAAGTGTTGGTGTTTCTACGTTGCCAGCGCGCAGCACGGGCGAATGAACATCGTATTTTTCGCGGTTCTCCCACGGAACACCCAATTCCCATAGATACCATCGCAGGTATTCATCGTGACCGAAGTTCGCGTCGGCCAGGCTTGATCCCCCACCGGATGCCGCCGCCTTGAACATGTCGGTTTTCGTGATGACGACGTTGGTCAGGTAACCACCGTACGAGTAGCCGGTGACGGCCAGCCGATCGGGATCCGCGATACCTTGTGCGACTGCGTAATCGACCGCGGCGATGACATCGTCGTAATCGGGCACTCCCCAGGCCCGATAGATTGCATCAATGAAATCCTCACCCCTGCCGATTGAACCTCGTGGATTCGGTTCGATGACGACGTAACCCTTGCTTGCAAATAACTGCGCTGTGAAGTTGAAGCCCCATGCGAATTGGTCTTGTGGGCCGCCGTGGATTCTCAAGATCGCCGGGTAGGCCCGGCCGGGCGCATAGTCCGGTGGCGTGGTAATGAACGCATCGACGAACGTGCCGTCGGCGCTCTCGAAGGACACTTTGGTCTTGTCGCCAAGCTCGATTTCGTCAAAAAAAGCCCGGTTGAGATCGGTCAGCTGCGTAAGATCCTTGTGGTGGAGACTGAAGATATTGCGGGAATTGTTTCGAATATTGGCGTCGATCGCGACGTCGCCCGACTCGCTGACGTCAAATGACCGTACCGCCAGATCGCCGTCGATCAGCACCTCGATCTTGCTGTCGCCAACCCTGACACGCGCCAGGTTCATGGCGCCGGAATCGTAATAGTTGAAGTAGATCCAGTCGCCGTTCTTTGAGTACTTAAACGACTCAATCCAGCGATCAAGTTCTGTCGTGAGAATTCTTGCTTTGCCCCCGGCGGCCGGTATCACCGTGACGTGAAACACACCGTATTCACCGTCGACCGCTGACAGGTATGCAATCTGTTTCCCATCGGGACTAAACGACGGCGAGTTTTTGCGGCGAGAACTGTCTGTCAGCCGCAACAGCAGTGGCTCTTTCTCTGCGCTATCCGCCGGCACGATCCAGAGATCTCTGCGGTGGCTGATGCCGCCGTCATCTTCGCGGTTGCTCGTAAATACGATCGACTTACCGTCCGGTGACCAGGCAGCACCGCTTTCCTCAAAAGCACTCGACGTAAGCTGTTTCATTGTCTGCGCTTCGATGTCATAGACGTAAAGATGCTTCGAGTCGCCGTCGGTAATGTAGCCATTGCCGGAATCGCGCTTGTAAAACGCGCGCGTTACAACGATGGGTTGCGGTTCCTCATCGTCTGCAATCTCACGCAGGTCGTTGTCGCTTATTGTCAGTAGTACGCGCGTCTCGTCGAGCGACAAATTGATTGACGAAACGCCATGCGTAAAATGCGTGAGTTGCGTTGCCTCGCCAGAATCGCCATTCACCAGTTTGTATATTTGAGTGCCATTCCCGAGATCCGAGAGGAAGAGGATCGAATCGCCATCCGCAGACCAACGATTACTCCAGGCACTCGCATCCGAAGCCGTAAGCGGGGTGGGCTCAATACCTTTGGAAGTGAGCAGGAAAATCTGACCGTCGAGCACGTACGTGATCTGTCGTCCATCTGACGAAATTCGCGGGGAGTACGGCGAGCTAACACCGCCGTAGTCGTCCAGCGTGAGATGCCGATCCTGCGCAATTGCCGGGTTAAAGACCGCCGTCACGAAAAGCAGCAAACACAGGTCGATTACTCTATTGCACATCGATGATTATTTTTCCGCGAGTGTGTCCCTCTTCCGAATGCTCGATCGCCGCCTTGAGTTCACTGAGTGCGTAACGACTGTCGATGACCGGCGTCACTGTGCCGGCCTGCATGAGATCACCCAGGATAGTCAGGTCATCTTGACGCAGTTCCGCCAGGATCATGACGAACTCCTGGTCCACGAACGGCGACAACATGAACGCCTTGATCGGGGTCATCATCGGCCCGAGCCAATTGCCTTTTCCTCCGCCGACAATAACGAAAATGCCGTCGGGCTTAAGGGCTCGCCTGTTCGCTGACAGCGAGTGGTTGCCGACCATGTCGATGATCAGGTCGTACTGTTTCCCGCTCTCGGTGTAGTCCTCTTTTGTGTAGTCGAAGACGTGATCGGCACCGATTGATAGCACCATCTCCACATTTCGGGTACTGCATACGCCCGTGACTTCCGCGCCGAATGACTTGGCGATCTGTACAGCGAACGTACCCACACCGCCCGACGCGCCGTTAATCAGGACTGACTGCCCGGACTCCAATTTTCCCACGTCGCGAAGCGCCTGCAGTGCCGTCACGGCAGCTATCGGTGCGGAGGCTGCCTGCTCAAATGACACGCCGGCCGGTTTCATCGCCAGTGCCCCGTCCTCGCGAACAGTCAGGTACTCGGCGAAGGCCCCGTCGCCTCCGCCAAATACTTCATCTCCCGGCTTGAATCGCGTGACGTTGCTGCCGACCGCCTCGACCGTGCCCGCGAAGTCCACTCCCAGGCCCGGGTCATCGGGTGCGCCCGTGCCGGACATCAGGCGTAGTAAATACGGCGTGCCGCGCATGAAATGCCAGTCAAGTGGATTGACGGAAGCGGCGGCGACTTTGACCAGCACCTCGTCGTCCGCGGGCATCGGTTTTTCGATGTCTCCGTACTCAAGTACATCGGGTGACCCATAACAACGACGCACAACGGCTTTCATGGTCTCCGATTCATCGGAGATTGCCGGCGCCGGTTCGCAGCTGGAGTTGTGGCTCAAAACAAATCCTAAGTACAACATTGCCGCGCCCAGGAAAATCAAGAACCCGTTTGCGATTTTGTAACGTAGCTTCATTAAGCTATCTCCAGTCAGTGAATTCGTTGCGACGTTACCGCGGTAACGTCAGTCGCGGCTAAAGCCGCTCCCACGACTACTCAGGCCAGATCGGGCAACTCAGGTGATCGCCGATGTCGTCCTGCACGCGTTCGCAACCGAATGGATAGCCTTTGCTCTCCCATAGCGGGATCAGCGAATGTTTCTCAGCAACGTCAAGCATGCGAGGGTGCTCCATTACAGGCCGGCCACCAGGAATGAAAACGTAGCGAAACACGAAGTCGTAGTCGTATTCCATCGCCAGCCACGCATCAAACATCCGCTCATAATCGCCAAGAATCGTATAGTAGTAAATCTCCATGGCAAGGTCGCCATTGAACGGATCTGTGCTCGCCAATAGTTCGGCCAGTTCGTCCGACGTAATCTCGCGGCGCCAGGCTTTCTGGTCGATCTCCGTTATCAAACCGAGATCCATTGACTCGAAAAATGGATTCTCGTCAAATGATTCTCGTCCGACTGCAATGGCAGCATCGACGTCGCCAGTCGAATAAATATCGAGGGCTAAAGTTTCGAACGCGTACGGCCAGCCGAGCTCCTTTGCACGCCGAATGTGGTGCTGACCGAGATCACGCTGCCTCGCCGCCAAATAGGCAATGCCAAGTACACCATTGTTGATGCCGGACAGCGGGTCCAGGCGGTAGGCACGCTCGAAAAGCGCTAATGTCCCAGCGAGATCCACACCTGCCTGAAAGCGGGCGTTTCCAGCCCACATCACGATACCCGCGTTATCAGGTGCCATCTCGGCGGCACGATCGAGAAGCTCCAGCTCTTTTATTCGATCGGTGTTGCCCGCAATCTGGCCAAGCACCGCGACGGCCAACGCCTGCTTCGGATCCAGTGCCAGCGCATGTTCGGCGGCTTCCCCGGCTCGTCGGTAGTAGTCTGCAACGACGGTCGGTTCCGATACCGTGTACCCCGGATACGTTCTGAGACTTGCGGCGAGGAACGACCACGCCTCGGCGAACTCCGGATCGCGAGCTACGGCGGCTTCCAGGTCGGCAATAGAACTGTCGAGCGGACCTTCTCCTCGTTCATAGAACTGCTGCCGCCCGCGCAGGAACAACTCATAGGCCGCCATGTCGTCCGTGGGTGCCGAGACGGAGATCTGCCCCATGCCCAGCGCGCCCATCAATGCCCCGGATATTGCAATTGCGATCTCTTCCTGCACAGCAAAAATATCGTCGAGATTCCGATCGTAGGATTCCGACCACAAATGCGTATCGCTGGCCGCGTCGATAAGCTGCGCCGTAATTCGTACTCGCATGCCCTGCTTGCGCACGGATCCCTCGAGTATGTGGGCGACATCGAGTTGCGATGCGATTTCGGGTATCGGCGTGTTGGAATTGGCGAATGAGAAAGCGGATGTTCGTGACGCAACTCGCAGCCCATCGACTGCCGCTAGGACGTTCAAAATCTCTTCCGATATTCCTTCCGCAAAGAACGCGTTCTCGGGATCGGGACTCATGTTCTCGAAAGCGAGCACCGCAACCGAGGCCTCGGCAGATGCCACCGCAGGCACCCGCTCCGAGAGTCGCGATTCCCACACAAAGTAGCCCAATGCAATAACGAGCATGACGATTATGGAATGATCGAGTCTGCGGCCCGTGACACGGGTGATGGATTGGCTTCGGTCCACCTCGGACTCGCGCACGAGGCCTTCGGGTGTAACCTCGAATGCCCAGGCGAAAAACAACGCGATGACAAAGCCGAGCAGCATCATCAGCAATATCGCCTGCATGACCCAGTCCGGCGCACCAATATTCTCGAGCACGATATCGGCAACCTGCATCACGAGCCAGCCGCCGATCAGGTAGGCGATACCTACGCGAATGACGTTGCGGCGTTTGAGTTCGGTGAACAGACCCATGGTTGGCGAAGAATAGGGAATTCGGGCCGCTTTGGCCAACATTTGCAAGACTCCACGACGCGACCCCTCTACCCCTTCAGATCGCCGATACGCGGCTCATCGGTTCAGATTTAGTCCCATTCTGTGCGATCCGTCATATTCCATAATCCCCGGGTCCGCCATACTCAAGTACGGTCAGGAAATGGGTCTGTTTCCTGCAAGGGACAGGTATGAGTGGTTCGATGCTGCAAATCGCGATGGTTCTGCTCGGTGCTGGCGCTGCCGGCGTCGTTGGCGGATGGCTGTTGCGAGGCAAATTCAGCACGCCAGCCAGCGCCCAGCCAGGCAACGCCGACACAGGTAGTGGATTGCGGCTAAAGTATAAGAAAGCCATCCGCGAGAGAGACCAGTTCGCCACTGAATATGCCCAATTGCGGACATCGATGGAGCCCCAGTCGGCGGCCCTCGCCGATAGTCGTACCGAATTTGAGGACATGCACCAGAAAGCTCAAACCCTGGCGAAAAGTGTGCTGACGCTTCGCGCGGAACGCGAGACCACCAAGCTCACGGTCACCACCATCCAGGACGCACTGATGTCCGTCAAACAGACAACGGCGACGTTGCAGGCGGAATTCGTCAAATCAGGCGAATTTTACAAAGGCGAACTCCTCAAATCCTTCGAGAAACGCAAGGCGCTCGAAGCACAACTCGAGGCCGCGAGGGCAGAGCGAGAATCCGTTTCCAGTCTGTTGAATTCGTCACGTTCGGAACACAATTCCATCAACGAAGCACTCGATTCAGCCCAGGTCCAACTTATCCAGCTCGGCGTGCTGGAACGAAATTCTGAAAAACTCGAGATCGAAAATGCAAAGCTTTGCGAGGTCGCCACGAAAGCCAATCAGGAAATTGAGGAAATGCGACGCGACATCGAGGAGATCCATGCACTCAGGATTCACAACAAGGAATTGACGCGCGCTCTCGAGGGAATGGAGACCAGCCGCAGGCAGTCCGAAGACGACGCCGAACAATTTCGCGATCAAGCTGGCGAATCCGAAAAACTTTCCGATACGCTGCGCCTCAAGCTGGACGACCTGCAGAAAAATTTCGCGGAAATCGAAGCGCAGCAATCAGAAGCGATAAAGGATGCTCGACAATCAAAGGTTGTACCTATATCGAGCGCGCCACCACCCAATTCCGAGGACATAGACGACCTGCAACAGATCATTGGCGTGGGCAAAGCGTTCGAACTGACATTACACGAGCTCGGTATATTTACTTTCCAGCAAATCGCTGCGTTCGATCTTGGGGATATCGCACGAGTCAATGCGGAGCTAAAAGAGTTCAGAGGCCGCATGGAGCAAGACGACTGGATCGGCCAGGCGAAGGATCTGCACTTTAAGAAATACGGTCAGACCGCCTAAAATTACAATAACGGTCCCTGTGTTGGTGTACGCTGCGGTACGAATACCAACAATAAGGACAGCATCATGGACTTTCTCAAAGTACTTGCCCCCAACGTACATTGGGCCATGCGCCTATCGCTGGCTGCCACGTTCGTTTATCACGGTGTCGGCAAATTTCCGATCGAAGGGCCCGCGATGGGTCTACCTACAGCCGTAGTCTGGGCCGTCGCGCTGGGCGAAGTAGCCGCCGGCATCCTGTTGATTGCGGGTGCGTTCGGCAAGGAGATGCTCACGCGTCTCGCCGGCCTGATTGTCGTCGTCATCATGATCGGCGCCATCGTGTTGGTCCATGCCAAAAACGGCTTCAACGTCGGACACGGCGGCATGGAATTTCAACTCCTGATGATTGCCGTCGGCCTGTACTTTGCCGCGAAGGGTAACGACGTTTAGCTGTTTAGTTCGTATTGGGTAATCGATAGGCGGGACGGCTTCCGCTGATGCAAGACGTGCCCAATGACGATATGCTGCGCTTCGCTATTTTCCCGGGAGCAGCATGTGAAACTGTTACAGAGTCGTGTCGCGGCCGCGGCAATCGCCGTGAGCCTCTTGTTGCAAGCGTCAGCCGCGAACGCGGACGTGGACATCGAGGCCTGGACAGAAAGTATCCAGGCCGAGTCGGACATCAATGCGCTGGCCTGGTTGTACCTGAACCTCAGCATCCGCATCAACCCGCCTACCGGTGGCGCGTTGGGCATCCACGGTACGCCCGAGAATCCGCACGCCTTCGACGATCATCTTGACGACGTGTCGCCGTCCGGCTGGGATGCCAGCTACCGGGGCAACCTGGCGTTCCTGAACCGCTTGAATGCCATCGATGACTCAGAGCTCTCGCGTGCCGACCAGATCGATTTGCACATATTGAAGAATGACGTTGAAACATCATTGTTACAGTCGACCCAACTGGGCGAGATGACGAACCCGCTGACTTATGTTTCCGGTCTTGGGGGTGCATTTAGTGACTTGGTCTTGCGAGACTACGCGCCCGTGGAACAGCGGTTGAGAAGTTTCGGCTCGCGCTGCGGCGAGACCGGCGCCTACCTGCAACACGCACGCACAGCTTTGTTGCCCGCCAGTGTGCAGCCCACGGCAGTTCAGAAACAATCGGCGGTGGGGCGCCTCAAAGGAACGGTAGGCGACAGTGGCCTCTTCAAGAAAGCGCTACCCGAATTGATCGAGGCGTCGCAACTGGATGAAAAAGAGGCGAGCGATATCCTGAAAATATGTGCGGAGGCGGTTCAACAAATAGAAGCGTTCACGACCTGGTTCGAAGAGAACATCGTGCCGAGACCGGACAGTGATTGGCGTTTGGGCAAAGAATTGTATGAGCAAAAATATGCGCTCGTGCAGGACTACCCGCTAACGCCGGATCAGTTGCTGGCCGAGGCCGAAGCCGCACTCAAAACGACCAGTGGTGAGATTGTGGCACTGGCCCAAGAAATTCACGATGGCTACCTGGCCGAGGGCATCACCGCCGGCACCGTCAAGCCAGCGGCAAAACTCGATGACGGCCAGGTTGTGCGCGATATATTTGTCGAGTTGTCCGAGGATCGGTCCACGTCAGAATCGCTGATCGCGGACAGCTATGCGTTGGCGGATGCCATCGTTGGATTCGTAGAGGAGAAAAACCTGCTGGACCTGCCCCCGACATCGAAACTGCGAATCGAGGACATTCCGGCGCACCTGCAGGGCTATGCCGTCGCGATGATTACGACGGCGCCACCGTTCGAGCCTGAGCTCGAGTCGGTGTGGTTCTGGGACCTGCAAATGCTGAGTTCGAGCGAAGACTTCCTCAAGGAATACAATCGCCCTGCCCTGGCGTTGGTGTACATCCACGAAGGCGTACCCGGGCATTTCGTGCAGCTGGAATACTCGAACCGCTTCGAGCGCATCGTGCCAAAGGTATTCGGCAATGGCCCAATGATCGAAGGTTGGGCCACGTACATCGCCACGCAGCTGGTGGAAGAAGGCTTCACCATTTATCCGAACAAGCCCTACGGTCATGAACTGCAACAGATAACAGACCGGAAACTGATGCTGCGCACGATCATGAACACGATCATCGACATTCGCCTGCACACCAGCGACTGGCCTGAAGAAGAAGCAGTGAAAATGATGATCGAGCAGGGCTTCCAGGAACGCAGTGAAGCAGAGGGCAAGCTGAATCGCGTTAAAATGAGTTCGGTACAGCTAACCAGTTATTTCGCCGGGTACCATGCCATCGTGGGCATTCTCGCGGAGTACAAAGCGCTGAAAGGCGATGCGTTCAGCTACAAGGATTTCAATGAGCGACTCGTCGGCGCCGGCTCACCGCCGTTCTTTGCGATCCGAGAATTCATGCTG
>SMVB01288055.1_pt1 | contig 14734 bp, 12 predicted proteins | sample 2456461 | NCBI WGS metagenome assembly SMVB01 (sample SAMN11095934, study PRJNA526329) | marine sediment metagenome | biome: Marine sediment; feature: Surficial sediment; material: Deep marine sediment; isolation source: Hadal surficial sediment | place: Pacific Ocean | collected 2014-05 | depth... | reverse complement strand
TATACCGATATAGCCAGAGGTACTGCAAAGATAATGGGCTTTGAGCTGATGGAGAACTTTAAATCTCCGTACCGTTCGCTCAATGTGAGTGAGTATTGGCGGCGCTGGCATATATCATTATCCACCTGGCTGCGAGATTACTTATATATCCCCCTTGGAGGTAGTCAGGGAACTAGATTTAGACAACTCCGAAATCTATTTCTGGTAATGGCCCTGGGGGGCTTATGGCATGGCGCTGCATGGAACTATGTTTTATGGGGTCTTTATCATGGAACTCTGTTAGTTCTTTATCATATCAGTGCTCCTTTAATTGTCTCTGCAACTGCTGGTTTCAATCGTCCTGCAAAAATAGCTTTCAAAATGGCCAGTTGGTTTCTTACGTTTCACCTGATTACTATTAGTTGGGTCATGTTCAGAGCCCAGAGTGTTGCAGACATATCAACATCGTTAGTCAAAATGCTGGTTAATCCATTGAGTGATATTCTGGAGTCTGGTTTTTCTTATATTCCAAATGCAAGTCTGGGCGAACAAGCTTTCTACGTCATTGTGATTGTATGCGCGATGCTGGCTCAATTTAGTTATTTTGAACCCAAGTTTAATTGGCGCGAAAATAATATTTTTCGTGGTATTCGTGGAGCTTTTTCACTGGTCTTTATTTTTATCCTGTTTCCAACGGTAAAAGAACAGTTTATTTATTTTCAGTTTTAAGCTTGGCTCTCATTGCCTTAGTACTTTTAATGTACGGGCTACTTCAGAGTTCCTGGATGTAGGCCGCGCAAATTACACGGGTTTTGAAGGCTTGCCACCCTTAGATTTTGTGCCGACTGTTGAGCAATACGGTTTCGCAGTGTCAATCAGGTATACGGGGAGAGTAACGCCTAATTCTTATGATGGTCGTCCGCCAAGTACTGATGGTGAGGCCATATGGGGTTTCGACCCCCCCCCAGGGAGGGGCGCACTTTGTCATGACGCAACTGAATGGTCAGAATTCCGGGCTTGAGTCGCTGGATCTCTGGTTTTGGGATGTAGCGGGGGGTGTTTTTGGTCAACTGACTGGGTGATTCGCGGCTACGACGATGCGAATGTGCTTGTAAATGAGTTAACGATTTCTCGTCGCAGTGATGCCGCGCAGCGGCTGGGTGTTTCGCTGGGCGGAACGTGGAATAACCTGAGTAAAGTGGAGTTTTACGGTCAGCCCGAAGCCGAAGGTCTTTATGCCTACATGGATAATATTGTCGTCAACACGGTCCCGATTCCTCCTGCGGTATTTCTATTTGGTTCCGGTCTGGGGTAGTTGGGCTGGTTGAGACGTAAACCGGTTGCCTGATTGGTGCGCCTGCGAAAGGGTGTGTCGTAACGCTGCCATTTGATGAGCGCCTCTGGTAGAATCACCGCCCTACAAGGGACAGCGGAGCTTCTGATTCTTGGTATTTATAATAGAATCAGTGGTTTATAGATTTTATTTCTGGTTATTTATTGATCAGAAACAGAGATCGGGATAAGCGCCCCCTACCAGCATCGGTAGAAAAAGCCTCCGCGAGAGGCTTTTTTTGTGGTTGGACGGATCTGGAAAGCCTCAGAATAAGGGCTGAAAGTAACCGGGGTAGTGGGCTTTTAGGCCCATTTTTGTTTTTTGATGTTTGATTTGAGCTGACCGGTGTATAGCCGGCTTAAGCGGGAGAAATACCCGGACATGAGCCAGGTAAGTCGGGAACAGTTAATCAAGATGCTGGAGACCACGGTTGAAAGACTGGGCTTTGAGCTTGCCGATCTGGAGTTGCAGGTGGGTGCGCACGGTTTTGTACGCTTGTATATCGATTGCGAAGCGGGTATCAGGCTGGAGGACTGCGAAGCAGTCAGCCGCCAGGTAAGTGCCTTGCTGGATGTTGAAGATCCGATTCCAGGAGATTACAACCTGGAGGTATCGTCACCGGGGATGAACCGGCGATTAGTAAAGGCTGAACATTTTGAGCGCTTTGCCGGTGAAAATGTGAAGGTGAAGTTAAAGCGACTGTTTGAAGGTCGGCGAAATTTTAAAGCTAAGCTAATGGGTTATGCAGAACCGAACGTTGTATTGCAGGAAGGGGAAGCCGAGTTCTTGATCCCTCTGCAGGAAATTGATACGGCACGTGTTGTGCCTAAATATTGAAACAGCCGTTATACCGGCTGGGTGGTTGGAACAGAATGAACGGTAAAGACATTCTTAATGTGGTTGAGGTCGTCTCAAACGAGAAGGGCGTAGCCGAGGAAATTATCTTCGATGCTATTGAGGCCGCGCTTGCTTCGGCTACCCGTCGTAAGCATGGTGAAGATATTGATGCTCGTGTCAGTATTGATCGTGAGACAGGTGAATACGAAACATTTCGGCAGTGGACTGTGTTTGCAGATGAATCTGATGAATTGGAATTCCCCGAGCGCGAATTACGCATGATTGATGCCGTTGATATCAATCCTGATGCAGAGCCGGGTGGGGTTGTTGAAGAGGCCATCAAATCTTCCACATTTGGTCGAATTGAAGCGCAAACTGCGAAACAGGTAATCGTGCAGAAAGTCCGCGAAGCTGAGCGTGCCCAGACGGTGGAATTATTTACAGATCGGGTTGGTGAACTGCTGTCAGGTATTGTTAAGCGTGTTGATCGCAATGGCGTTTATGTTGATTTGGGCAGCAATGCGGAGGGCTTTATTGCACGTGATGATATGATTGCGCGTGAGCCATTTCGCCCGAATGATCGTGTAAAGGCTGTGCTTTATGAAGTTCGTAGCGAAGCCCGTGGCCCACAGTTATTTCTCAGTCGCACATCGCCAGAATTTCTCGTCGAGCTTTTCAAAATTGAGGTGCCTGAAGTAGGCCAGGGCCTGATTGACATTCTGGGCGCTGCTCGCGATCCGGGCTTGCGGGCGAAAATTGCAGTTAAAAGTAATGATAAGCGTATCGACCCGGTTGGTGCCTGCGTGGGCATGCGGGGTTCACGGGTTCAGGCTGTTTCGAATGAACTGGCCGGTGAACGCGTTGACATAATATTGTGGAATGAAAACCCGGCCCAATTCGTAATTAATGCGATGTCTCCGGCCGAGGTGACTTCAATCGTGCTGGATGAAGAATTACACAGCATGGATATCGCTGTAGAAGAAGATAAATTGTCACAGGCTATTGGTCGTGGCGGACAAAATATCAGGCTTGCCAGCCAGCTGACCGGTTTTGAGCTGAACGTCATGACAGAGCAGGATGCTGATGAAAAGAGCGAGCAGGAAGCTCGTGAACTGCTTGAGATGTTTATGGCACAGCTTGACGTTGACGAGGATGTCGCGCTAATCCTGGTTCAGGAAGGGTATTCCTCTATGGAAGAGATGGCGTACGTTCCTTCAAAGGAATTGTTGTCGATCGATGAGTTTGATGAAGCGATTGTGGAAGAGCTCCGTAGTCGTGCTCGCGATGTGCTGCTGACTCGTGCCATCGCCAGCGAAGAAATTATTGATAGTGCAGAGCCCGCAGAAGACTTGCTGAGCCTGGATGGGATGGATAAGAGTCTTGCTTATGTACTTGCCAGTCGGGGTGTTGTTACACGTGAGGATCTTGCCGAACAGGCAGTTGATGAATTGGTTGATATTGAAGAACTCGATGATGTTCGTGCGGGTGAGTTAATTATGGCTGCTCGTGCTCACTGGTTTGAGGACGAGGAACAGGCGAGTAAATGAAGATCCTCGGTAACGGAGAACGTATATGTCCGGTGTGACCATCACAGAATTTGCTGAGACGCTTAAGGTGTCTGTTGAGCGTTTGCTTGTCCAGTTGGATGAAGCAGGCGTATCGGTTAGTGGCGCCGATGACATTATTAGTGATGATGGCAAGATGGAATTGCTTAATCATCTGCGTCGGACTCATGGACGTAAGACTGACAAGCTTTCACTGGCGCCCAGCAAGATTACGCTAAACCGTCGTGATAAAAGTGAATTGAGACTGGCAGCAGGTCAGGGACGCTCACGTACCGTTAATATAGAGGTACGGCGCAAGAAATCTTATATTAAGCGTGATGTCCTGCAAGAAGAGGCGCGCCAGCAACAAGATGAGCTTGATGCGCAGAAAAATGCTGAGGAAGAAGCACGCTTAGCGGATGAGAAAGCTGAGCAGGATCGGCTGGCAGCTGAAGAAGCCGGCAAGCGTGAGGCTGAAGAAGCTGAAATCCGCCGCAAAGAAGAGGCAGAAGTGGAACAAACCAAGGCAGCAGAGGCCGTTCGCGTCGGCATGGAAGAAACCACTGCGCGCGAGTCGGCACAGACGGCGGCCCGGCTGGCGGCTGAAAAGGAAAGCGCAGCCCGTGAGCAGGATTCACGCAACCAACGTCGTGCCAAGGCACAGGATGCCGGACACACTTTACATGTCTCCACCGACAAAAAACGCCGCCGCAAGAAAAAGCAAACCCGGCGCCGCAATGTGTCGGTCAATGTGGACAGTCAGCATGGTTTTGAGCAGCCGACTGCACCGGTTATACGTGAGGTGGGGATTTCCGAGACCATAACGGTTGGTGATCTGGCGCAGCAAATGGCAATCAAGGGTGGTGAGGTCATCAAAGCCATGATGGGTATGGGCGTTATGGCCACTATCAATCAGGTCCTTGATCAGGATACGGCTGTTCTCGTTGTTGAGGAGTTGGGGCATACACCTGTTTGCGTAAATGATGATGCGCTTGACGACCAGATTCTTGCATCGATTGAAGTTGAGGGTGACGAGCTGCCTCGTCCTCCTGTTGTGACCATTATGGGGCACGTCGATCATGGTAAAACTTCGTTGCTGGACTATATCCGGCGCACCAAGGTTGCTGCAGGTGAAGCTGGCGGCATTACCCAGCACATAGGTGCATACAGCGTTAAGACTAATAAGGGCCAGATTACATTTCTTGATACCCCTGGACATGCTGCATTTACAGCGATGCGCGCACGCGGTGCTCAGGTTACCGATATTGTTGTTCTTGTGGTTGCGGCTGATGATGGTGTTAAGCCGCAGACTGAAGAAGCCGTTCAGCATGCAAAAGCGGCTGGTGTACCTTTAGTTGTCGCAGTTAACAAGATTGATAAACCGGAAGCAGATCCTGAGCGGGTGCGTAATGAACTCGCAGCTCTGGAAGTTATTCCTGAAGATTGGGGTGGCGAGAATATGTTTATCAATGTGTCAGCACAGACAGGTGAAGGTATAGACAGTCTGCTGGAAGCCTTGTTGCTTCAGGCGGATGTGGCTGAACTGAAAGCGGTCGCTGCAGGTCCGGCACGGGGTATTGTAATTGAGTCCAGTTTAGAGACCGGGCGTGGCACCGTTGCAACAGCACTGATAACTCGGGGCACTCTGAAGCAGGGTGATGCACTTGTTGCTGGCCAGGTTTTTGGTCGGGTTCGCAAAATGATGGATGAGAACGGTAAAGAAGTCCGCGAAGCGGGGCCTTCTATGCCGGTTGCCATCCTTGGTTTATCAGGTACCCCGAGTTCTGGTGATGAGATTGCAGTAGTTGGTGATGAGCGCAAGGCGCGTGAAGTGGCCCAAATCCGTCATGGACGTTCGCGCGAGGCCAAGCTGGCGAAGCAGCAAGCGGCTAATCTGGAAGATGTATTCAGCAAGATGAAAAGTGGCAACCTTAAATCGCTGGCCATACTGGTGAAGGCAGATGTACATGGCAGTGCTGAGGCGCTCCGTGACGCGCTGGTCAAGCTTTCCTACGAAGAGGTCACCGTTAAGATTATCAGTGCGGGGGTTGGTGGTATCACAGAGTCGGACGTTAACCTTGCGGCCGCATCAAACGCTATTTTGATAGGTTTCAATGTGCGTGCCGATGGTGCAGCTCGCAATGCGATAAAGGAATCGGGTCTGGAAGTCCGCTACTACAGCGTCATCTATGAAGCCATTGAAGATGTTGAGTCGGCAGTAACAGGCATGCTCGCTCCGGAAATTCGCGAGCAGATTGTTGGTCTGGCCGAGGTTCGGGATGTATTCAGTTCGCCAAAACTTGGCGAGATTGCTGGTTGCCTGGTAGTAGATGGCTACGTTAAACGCAGCAATCCTATCCGTGTGCTGCGTGACGATACGGTTATTTATGAAGGCGAGCTGGAATCTCTGCGTCGTTTCAAGGATGACGTCAATGAAGTCCGTTCCGGCACCGAGTGTGGTATCGGTGTCAAGGGCTATAACGATGTCAAAGCAGGCGATCAGATTGAATGCTTCGAGCGTATCGAAGTCGCCCGCAGTTCAGTTAAATCCTAGTTAGCGATAGCTATGTTGAGGGACTTTCCCCGCAGTCGCCGGATTGAAGACCAGATCCAGCGTCTGCTGAGCGATGTTATTCGCAATGATGTCCGTGATCCGCGGCTTTCCCAAGCCATTATCACTGCAGTGCGTGTATCTCGTGACCTGAGTGTTGCCTGGGTCTATTATTCTGTGTTGCAAGCGGATGGTGAGACTGATTCATTAGATGATGCGTTCAAAAGTGCCGTAGGCTTCATGCGCAGTCGTCTTGCCAAAGACCTGACAGTCAGGCGTGTTCCGGAACTCCGCTTCGAGCTGGATGAAACCGGCGAAAATGCGCGGGCGATGGACCAGCTGATTGAGGATGCGATCAGTGCTGACAAAAAGTCGGGGCGCAATAATGATTCCGATGAGCATGAATGAAAAGTCTCGCGGACAGTCTGGTCATTCCGGTCAATATCGGCGTAAAAATGTCCGTGATGTAAATGGCATTCTGATATTAGACAAACCGGTTGGGATGACTTCCAATCGTGTCCTGCAAAAAGTAAAAAACATATATGGAGCCCGCAAGGCCGGGCATACCGGTAGCCTCGATCCTTTGGCGAGTGGCATGTTGCCGTTGTGTTTCGGGCAGGCCACTAAGGTATCTCACTGGCTATTGGATGCTGACAAAGTCTATGAAGTCGAAGCCTTTATCGGTACCCGCACGGATACCGCTGATGCAGACGGGCAGATGGTAGCTACCTCTGAGTGCACCCGTATTACGCCGGAAATGCTGGCAACAGCAATGGCATCTCATCGTGGAGAGATTGATCAGGTTCCTCCCATGTATTCAGCCCTTAAACAAAGTGGCAGGCGCCTTTATGAACTGGCCCGTGAGGGTAAGGAAGTGGAGCGTAAAGCCCGGCGGGTGAATATTTACGATCTGGAAGTCATACGTTTTGACCCCTGTCGGCCGGTGTTGCGCGTGAGATGCAGTAAAGGCACCTACATAAGGACGCTGGTCGAAACTCTGGCTGAGGCTATGGGTACGCTGGCACATGTTGCCGCATTGCGACGAATTGCACTGGGGCCTTTCGCCACGACCAGCATGGTGACGCTGGAGCAGATATCTGCCTTAGCGGAGGATCGGGGTGCACTGGATAAATTGCTGATACCGGCAGATACCGCCCTGGAACGCTTTCCAGCGGTGGAATTAACCGCAGATGAGGCCTTTTACCTGCGCCGCGGTCATCCTGTAGGTCATGCTTCTCAAGGCTTGAGCGGACTTGTCAGGATTTATGACCAGGAAGCGCGCTTCATGGGTATAGGAGAGATTCAGCCAGAAGGAGCGATCGCCCCCAAACGATTGTTCGTGGGGGCTTGATAGCGCTGCTCGTGTGTGGCCAGGAAAATGAAAATAATTCCAAAATCAGGGTGTTACAGCGTGACTTCTATGGGTACAATGCCGTGCGAAACCTTGGGGTTAACCAGGGCTAAAGTAATAGTGGTTAACAGGAGAAAGTTCTGATGTCTCTCTCGGGAGCTCAAAAAACAGCAATCATTGAGGATTATAAGCGCGACGACGCTGATACCGGTTCGCCGGAAGTTCAGGTCGCGTTACTGTCTGCTCGTATTAGCGAACTGACTGAACACTTCAACACGCACAAGAAAGACCATCACTCACGTCGTGGTCTGTTGATGCTCGTCAATAATCGCCGCAAGTTGTTAGATTACCTCAAGGATAAAGATCACCAGCGTTATCGCGAAGTGATTACTCGACTCGGCCTGCGTCGCTGAGTGCCCATTTCTCCAGATAATACGTCACAAAGCGCATAACTATAGTTGTCCGGCCGGTTTGTTTACCAGTGTCGGTTGATGCAGGGTTCCGCTTTATAACGTCATCCGGTAATGGTTGAAATCGTCGCATACATAAATAGCCAGAGATTAATTGGTACTGATCAATATTTTTGTATGCCTGTGTTAAACAGGAAAGACCAGTGATTAAAAGGTAAATAAAAAGTGGCTGTAATTAAAAAATTCAAGTACGGTGCCCATGAGGTCAGTATAGAGACCGGTGAAATAGCGCGTCAGGCTGACGGTGCGGTTATCGTCAATGTTGCTGATACGGTGGTGCTGGTGTCTGCTGTAGGGCGAAAGCAGGCAGATCCAGGCAGGGATTTTTTCCCGCTCACGGTAAACTACGAAGAGAAGACCTACGCCGCGGGCAAGATCCCAGGTGGTTTCTTCAAGCGTGAAGGGCGTCCGTCCGAAAAAGAGACATTGACGTCACGGCTTATTGACCGTCCGGTGCGGCCGCTGTTCCCCAAGGGCTTCAAAAATGAAGTTCAGGTCGTAGCAACGGTCATCTCCCTGAATCCGGAGGTTAATCCGGATATACCAGCACTCATAGGTGCTTCAGCAGCGCTGGCTATCTCAGGCATGCCATTCCAGGGCCCCATTGGTGCTGCACGGGTTGGCTTTATTGATGGCGCTTACGTTCTGAACCCCACCAAGACCGAGCTTGAGACTTCCCAGCTTGACCTGGTAGTAGCGGGTACTGCAGATGCGGTGCTGATGGTTGAATCTGAAGCTGATTGTCTGTCGGAAGACGTCATGCTGGGTGCCGTGGTATTTGGTCATGACCAAATGCAGGTGGCTATTACGGCAATTAATGAACTGGCTGCCGAAGTGGGCAAGCCTGCCTGGGACTGGCAGGCACCTGAGGTTAATTCTGCGCTGGTTGATGCCGTTAAAGCTCAATCCGCCGCTGCGTTAACTGACGCCTATCAGATTTCTGAAAAGCAGGAACGCTACACTCGTATTGGTGAAATTCGTGATGCCGCAGTAGCCGCGCTGGTGCCGGCTGAAGGTGAGGGTGAATATTCCGCTGACGAAGTGAAAGGTCAGTTCCATAAGCTGGAAGGTGAGGTAGTTCGGGAGCGAGTCCTGAGTGGTGCGCCCCGTATTGACGGTCGCGATACCCGCACTGTTCGTCCGATTAAAGTACGTACAGGCATTTTGCCGCGTACTCATGGTTCTGCACTGTTTACACGTGGTGAGACCCAGGCGATTGTAGTTGCAACACTGGGTACCGATCGTGATGCACAGATTATTGATGCGCTTGATGGCGAAATGCGTGACCGCTTTATGCTGCATTATAATTTCCCTCCTTATTGCGTAGGTGAAACCGGTTTTATGGGGTCGCCAAAGCGTCGTGAAATTGGGCACGGGCGACTCGCCCGTCGCGCTATTGAAGCCGTATTGCCTGCAGCTGATGTCTTCCCCTATACCATTCGTGTGGTATCGGAAATCACCGAGTCTAATGGTTCCAGTTCGATGGCCAGTGTATGTGGCACGAGTCTGGCGCTGATGGATGCAGGTGTGCCGATAAAGGCACCCGTAGCCGGTGTAGCCATGGGTCTGATTAAGGATGGTGACCGCTATCAGGTCCTGACCGATATCCTGGGTGATGAAGATCACCTCGGTGATATGGACTTTAAGGTAGCAGGTACCGCTGAGGGTATATCTGCACTGCAGATGGACATCAAGATCCAGGGTATCACCAAAGAAATCATGTCCGATGCCCTGGCACAGGCACGTGAAGCCCGCTTACATATACTCGGTGAGATGGCTAAGGAGATTGATACTGCGCGTGAGCAGGTTTCTGAGTGGGCTCCGACCATCGTTACTATCAAAATCGATCCTGAGAAAATTCGTGATGTCATCGGCAAGGGTGGTGCAACGATTCGTGCCATTACCGAAGAGACTGGCGCGACTATTGATATCGATAACGACGGCACGATTAAAATTGCGTCGGTCGACGGTGCTGCGGGCCGTGAGGCGCAGAAGCGGATCGAGCTGATTACTGCTGAAGTGGAAGTTGGTGCGATTTATGAAGGTCGTGTGGCTCGCCTGATGGATTTCGGTGCGTTCGTTACAATACTGCCGGGTAAAGATGGCCTGGTGCATATCTCGCAGATATCTGATGAGCGGGTTGACAAAGTCAGCGACAAGCTTAATGAAGGTGACATCATCAGGGTTAAGGTACTTGAGGTTGATCGTCAGGGGCGTGTGCGTCTAAGCATGCGAGATCTGGAGGCAGCCTGATCGCTTAGAATTCGTACATGCAACATCCTAACTGCCTTCCGAGAATATCCCGGGAGGCATTTTTTTGCTGCTCACCAGTAGTGACGTTTACTGATGTAGTGCAGGTGCCGGTAGCGCACCGCGAAGCGCAGATTGAAGCCGTTCTGGCAGCCCGGGATCAGACTCGCTTCCCGCGGCCTTGATCAGATCGGTCAAGAACCCGGTAGTTAGCAGCGCACCGTCATCACGTTCCATGCCGCCAATAATCTGCAGCAATATGCTGTTGGTGATATCGCGTGTGCTGGATTGTTCGACGACCCGAACGCGGACACCTTCCGCAATCAGGTTGCGAACATCTGCCAAGTTAACGTAACGGCTGCGGACCGTGTCGTATAGCCGGCGATTTGCATATTTCCGAATCAAACGAACTTCGTTCATGGGGTACCCCCCCCTGTCTCTGTGTGCCAATCCGGACAGTCGGCCCGGAATGGGCATTAGGAATGTTGTCTCCGAGTAGACAACTGTTACATCCTAAAGGTTCGATTCACTGCAATATCATACTCCGATAAGGTGGCTGGCGGGGCGAGTCAGCAGATTGGCCAGCACCTCGGGCCGCCAGTTTTGTTGCCCCCATGACCATAATTCATCCAGTGTTGCTCTGTGCAAATTCTTGTCAGGACTAAGGCCAAGAAAAACAAAGGTTTGATAAATATTATTAATGGCATTACTAGGCTCTATTCCCATAGCATATGTCTGTTTTGACAGCTTTTTACCGTCCTGTCCGATAGCCACCGGGATATGCATATAAAGCGGAGTTTGCAGATTTAGCTGCCGTTGCAGCCAGATTTGCATAAATGTTGAGTCCAGCAGATCAGTGCCCCGGACAACTGCTGTTATTTTCTGGCTGCTGTCATCGACGGCCACTGCGAGTTGGTAGGCTACCAGGCCATCACCCCGGCGAATAAGAAAATCACCTATTTCTGGCTCCAGACGACAAATTTGGGTTCCCTGCAGGCCATCGGTAAAGCTCGTCAGTTCATTGTTCGTGCGGATTCGAACCGATACTGCCTCGCGGGTGCTGGCTTCAGTGGCCTGGCGGCACGTACCGGGGTAGATAACTCCGGCGCGCCCTGTATTGGCCATGGCCTGAATAGTCTTGCGTGAGCATGAGCAGCGGTACGCCAGACCACTTTCCAGCAGCTTGTCGATAGCCTCGTCATAGCTTTCAAGGCACGTGCTTTGGTAGAGAGGGGCAGGGTATTCAAAGCCGTGGGCGTCAAGCGCGCGGAGGATAGCATCGGTTGCACCGGCTACTTCACGTTGCGGGTCGATATCTTCGATCCGGACCAACCATTCGCCATCATTTACCAGTGCTTGTAGATAGCTGGCAACGGCCGCGGCCAGTGAGCCGAAATGCAATGGGCCCGTAGGACTTGGTGCAAAACGACCGCGATAAACCGCAGTAGCCGGCGCTGTGCTAGTCGACATGCCGGTTATTTGATGTTGCTCGGATTTTAGCGGTAATGGTCGTCCTGATCGCTATATTGGCGTTCAGAAACTTCTCGCCGTTGCTGTGCTTCCACGCTAAGGGTGGCGACGGGACGCGCTTCGAGCCGCTTAAGACCAATTTCCTCACCGGTTTTTTCACAGTATCCGTAGGACGCATCCTCTGTTCGTGCGATTGCCTGGCCAATTTTCTTGAGCAACTTACGCTCTCTGTCACGAGTACGCAGTTCCAGTCCGAACTCAGACTCCTGAGTAGCACGATCATTGGGATCCGGGAAGTTGCTGGCCTCATCCTGCATATGATGCACGGTGCGGTCTACTTCTTCCATCAGCTCGGTTTTCCAGGCAGTCAGGATTTTGCGGAAATGTGCAAGCTGCTGTTCACACATGTACTCCTCACCTTTTTCTTCCTGATAAGGAGTGATGCCGTGAATCAAAAGGTCTTCACTGACCTTCTTGCTGCGTCGTTTAGGACGCGCTGGCCGTTGGTCTGCCGGGTTAATTAAAGCATGTGATGCGATCCTTGCCGGACGCTTTACGATGACCTTGGGAGGGGCAATTTTTCGTTTGCCAACAAGCTTTTGGGCAGTGCCTGACTCTGCGGCCGCCTTTTTAGCAAGCGCCTTTTTCACCGATGCCTTTTTCTTGCTGGTTTTCTTTTTGCTCACTGTCTTCCTTGACGTTTTTTTGGAGACTTTTTTCTTCGCAGCCTTCTTCTTCGCAGTCTTTTTAGCTACTTTTTTCTTCGCAGCTTTTTTGGCCACCTTCTTCCTGGCAGCCTTCTTTTTCGAAGTCTTCTTGGCAGTCTTTTTAGCTACTTTTTTCTTCGCAGCTTTTTTAGCCACCTTCTTCCTGGCAGTCTTTTTAGCTACCTTTTTCCGGGTAACCTTCTTTTTACTGCGGCGAGGGGCCGATTTCTTTGATATTTTCTTGCGTGCAGCCATGCTCTAAATTCCTGCCTTTTGCCCAAGTGGGGTATCTGCAAAATGGCGGATTATACATATTGCGGCGGGCGTTGAAAGCAGCATTTTCCAGTATTTTCCCAGACCAGCGACAACGTGCCGCATGGGGCTTGAAAGGCTTGCTGGCTAAGCGATTCAGCTAATCGAGGGCTCCGGCACCTGGGGTGGAATAATTTCAGGGCTGGCTGGCTGCCAACCCTCAGCGCGGTGTTCCGCGACCACAGTCGTATAGATTCCGCCACGAACATTGAACCTGGCGGTCAGGCGAGCGTAGCGTGGCTCCATTGCAGTCACCAGGTCTGCCAGGATGGTATTCGTCACCGCTTCGTGGAAAGCGCCTTCATCCCTGAACGACCATAAATATTGTTTGAGGGATTTGAGTTCCACACAGGCGGCTTCGGGTATATAGTCCAAGAACAGGGTGGCAAAGTCAGGCTGGCCGGTTTTCGGACACAAACATGTGAATTCCGGGACTGTAATCCTGATGCTATAATCCCGCCCTGGGTTAGGGTTGTTGAATGTTTCCAGTTCCCTGCGGGGGGAGCGTGTTGCGGAGTTCCGATCCTGCGTATTCATGACAGTTGGTCCATTTTGCGGTGGTGCTGATAGTGCCGTGGTGGGTTGCTACTGTACACCAAGGCTAAATGGTCGACTACGAGCTATATACAAACAATGTGCGCTTAAGTGCGGGGGAGAGTGTCGGGCTATCTGTTTTGCAGATGATCGGCGAATAAAATGCGATTAAGCAAGATCAAGCTAGCCGGATTCAAATCTTTTGTTGATCCGACAACCATACTTTTGCCGAGTAATCTGGTCGGGGTGGTTGGTCCTAACGGATGCGGTAAATCCAATGTTATTGATGCGATACGCTGGGTTTTAGGCGAGTCATCTGCCAAGAACCTGCGTGGCGATTCGATGACCGATGTCATATTCAATGGTTCAGCGAACCGCAAACCGGTAGGTACCGCCTCTATAGAGCTGTTTTTTGATAATGCGGATGGCACAATAGGCGGGCAATTTGCCCGTTATGGTGAAGTTGCCGTGCGGCGCACTATGTCGCGAGATGGGCAGTCGCAGTATTTTCTGAATCATGTGCGATGTCGCCGTAAAGACATTACCGGTATATTTCTTGGCACCGGTTTGGGTCCGCGCAGTTATTCAATTATTGAGCAGGGCATGATCTCGCGCCTTATTGAGGCGAAGCCCGAGGATATGCGCCGGCATCTTGAAGAAGCAGCAGGTATATCGAAATACAAAGAGCGCAGGCGTGAGACCGAGAACCGGATTCGCCATACCCGCGATAACCTGGACCGCCTGAATGATCTGCGTGAAGAGATTGACAACCAGCTTCAGCATTTGCAAAAGCAGGCAAGAGCGGCCGAACGTTACAAAGTATTAAAAGATGAACTGCGCCAGGTTGATGCGGAATTGCTGGCTATAAACCTTGGCAAGCTTGATGCCGAGGCTCATGAAGAGCACATGAAGTTTGAGCGCAAGCAGACTGAGCATGAATCGGCCGTTGCGGCCCAGCGAAAAATTGAATCAGATATTGAAGCAGCCCGCCAGGTGCAGATCATCATTGGTGATGAGCTTAGCGCAACACAGGCACGACACTATTCCGTTGATCTGGAAATCTCGCATCTGGAACAGGCAATTGAGCACAACCGGTCTACCCGGGAAAGGCAGAAACTGGATCTCGAAGAGACGCAGGGATTACTTACCGAGATCAGTCGTGAAATTGATGTAGATGAGGCCCAGTTGCGTGAGCTTGATCAGAAAATTTCTGAATTAACACCAAATCTTGATTCCGTTCAACAGGCTGCAGAAACATCAGCAAGCCTGCTGGAAAGAAGTGAAGCAGATCTGGCTCGCTGGCGGGAACACTGGAATCAATTTGGCGAAGAGTTAAATGAGTCACGCCGTATAGGTGAGGTCGAGCAGGCTCGTGTTGAGCATCTTGAAACACAGC
>SMVB01266156.1_pt1 | contig 14744 bp, 10 predicted proteins | sample 2456461 | NCBI WGS metagenome assembly SMVB01 (sample SAMN11095934, study PRJNA526329) | marine sediment metagenome | biome: Marine sediment; feature: Surficial sediment; material: Deep marine sediment; isolation source: Hadal surficial sediment | place: Pacific Ocean | collected 2014-05 | depth... | reverse complement strand
ATGGAAATCTTGTCGGATGAGGATTTCTATCGAACCGCGAACCAGATGGTCTATCGCAGCATGGTTGGTTTATCCGAGCGCACTCAGCCGGTTGATCAGATTACGCTCACCGATTATTTGCGAGGGACAGGGGAGCTGGATCAGGTTGGAGGTGCCTCATATATTGCCGAATTGGTGCAAATGGTCCCGAGTGCGGCCAATATTCGCTATCATTGCCAAATTGTCCGGGAAAAGTCCTTACTTCGGGGGTTAGTGCGAACAGCCACAGATGTGGTGATGAAAGCGTATGAGGGCACCACCAAAACAGATGAGCTCCTGGAGTTTGCTGAGCGCGAAATTTTTCGTTTGGCGCAAGGACATTTGGGGGGAGCGTTTGTTCCTGTGAGTCGTACCGTTCTGGACAGTATTGAACTGATTGATAAACTCTATGATGGGAAAAAGAAAATCACCGGAGTGCCGACTGGTTTTACAGAGTTAGATGAATTGCTTTCTGGACTCCAGCCGTCTGATTTAATTATCGTGGCTGGCAGACCGAGTATGGGAAAGACGAGCTTAGCCTTGGGGATGGCTGAACAGGCAGCGCTGAAGGGTAACGCCGTTGTTGGCATTTTCAGCTTGGAAATGTCTCGCTCACAATTGGTGTTACGCATGCTCAGCTCTCTAGCCCATCTTGATTCTCATGCTGTCCGTAATGGGCAATTAAAACCGCATGATTGGGTCGCCCTTACTGATGCAGCTGGAAAGCTGGCACAGGCGAGAATCTTTATCGATGATTCGGGAAATCTGAGTGTTCAGCAAATGCGTGGAAAGGCGCGGCGTCTCAAATCTGAGCATGGGCTGGATCTTTTGATTATTGATTATTTGCAATTGATGGATGGAAAGGGTTCTTCTGAATCGCGGCAACAGGAAATTTCAGATATTTCACGAGCCTTAAAAGCGCTGGCGAAGGAATTAGATATTCCAGTCGTTGCGCTTTCTCAGTTAAGTCGTGCTGTCGAAAACCGGACGGACAAAAAGCCAATGCTGGCAGATCTTCGGGAATCGGGGGCGATTGAACAGGATGCGGATGTGGTGATGTTTATTTATCGCGATGAGGTGTATGACTCTAATTCCAATGAAAAGGGAATTGCCACTATTCTTGTTCGCAAACATCGAAACGGGCCAATTGGGGATGTGAATCTACAGTTTCATGCCCAGTATGCCAAATTTAATAATTTAGATAGAACACGATGATCCAATATGAATCTGGTATAGTATAGTGCTTTTTCTTGCACAGAGCCTCACATGACGGATTCTTCAATGCGACACACGTATGCACTCGGTTCTGAAAAAACGGTTTCTCTCTGGTTACGTCGTGTCAGGGTGGTGGTGTTCGGTATTCCGCTTCTGGTTGTGTCCTGCGGCACGGCCTCTCATGTTGGCCTGCATGGGCAGGAATTGTCCTCCACGACTCAGGAAAGTGTTCATCCTCAAGCCTACTATCATTTTCTTCGAGGGGCTCTCGCTGAGCTCAACAACGATGACGTGAAGGCGTTAGAAGGCTATCAGGCCGGGTTGGCATTTGATCCTGATTCAATCTTTTTGAAGTTTCGAATTGCCAAGCTTCATTTTTCTTTAGCTCGCATGACGGCTGCAGTCGAGATGGCACAACAAATTCCTATCGAACACATTGCGAGTGTCGACATGTTTTTGAACGTCGCGAAAATATTTTCCGGCGCTGGAGAATCTGATCAAGCCCGACAGGTCTATGTGGAAGGCGAACGGCAATTTCCTTCAGAAGTCCGGCTGTATCTTGCTCATGGCACGTGGAGACTTTCGGAAAAAGACTATCCGCAGGCAGAAGGGGTGTTTCGTGATCTTTTGCAGCATGCGGGCGACTCAGCAGAGGCGCATTATTATTTGGGGATTATTGCATTAGACAAGAAGGCCACGCGTGAAGCTGTTGAGTATTTTGAGCAGGCCATTGCCCTGAATACGTCTTTTGTCCGGGCCTATGTCAAATTAGCTGAACTGTTCGATGAGGACAACGAGACCCGGCGAGCTATTGAATTGATCGAAGCATTTTTAAAGGACGTGAATCCGCATCATCGTGAATTTCGCTTGCGTCTTGTTCGTTTGTATATGGCTCAGAAAGCAGTGGATCAGGCTCTTGGGCATTTAGATTACATGCTTGAGCAGAATCCCGGTGATCTTCATGTGCAAGTCCGGAAAGCCCAGATTTATGGAGAAATGGGGGAATTTTCAGCAGCGGTGGAGGAATTACAATCTGTGTTACGTGATCAGCCCAATGAATTACGGGTGCGTGACTTTCTGGGCTTGTTGCATGAAGAAATGAAAGACTACAAGCAGGCGATTCAAGCCTACCAAACGAACCTGGAAATCGATCCCACGTTCTTCGATAGTATTTTACATCTCGGGTTTGCGTCGTATCGATTGCAGCGAAACGAGGATGCGTTGTCCTATTTGGAGCAGGCAGTCAAGCTGAATCCTCAGCGTCCTGAGCCTTACTTGTTGTTGGGGTTGACGTATTTTCAGATGAAGGACTATCAGCAGGCCAAGACCAGATTAGAAGATGGTATTTTTCAGGACCCCTCCAATGCCGAGCTTCATTTTAATTTAGGGACGGCCTATGACAAGCTGGATCGTTTTGATGAAGTGGTACGAGCAATGGAGAAGGTCTTAGAGCTGGATCCTGAACATGCCGATGCGTTGAATTATTTGGGTTATAGTTATGCTGATCGTGGAATCAATGTGGAAGAAGCTGTATTGTTGACTCAGCGGGCAGTGGCTCTCAAGCCGCATAATGGCTATTATGTGGATAGTTTAGCCTGGGCCTTCTTTAAGGTCGGGCGAATCGAAGAAGCGCTGGAAATGATGCAGCGTGCCGTGATATTGGTTGCAGATGATCCTGTGATTTATGAGCATCTTGGCGAAATATGGTTGCTTCGAGAAGAACGGGAAAAGGCACGGGATGCGTGGATTCATTCCCTTCAGCTTGATTCGACGAACGAAACGCTGAAACAACGGTTTCGGGATACGGGATTTGGGGAGCCTCTTCCTACTTTTTCCCAGCAATCTACCTACACTCCCTAATCCTATCGTTTTCATTTTTGGCTGGATGGTTTTTTCTCGTTTCAGCCTTTGCCCTGTATCTCAATTGCATTGATGCCAAATCTCTGTGGACGGAATTGTTCCTTAAGAGTTGTCTCTTGTTTGGCGATCATGATAAAGAGAGAATTCTTTGTGAGTCCCTGTGGTTCTGCTTTTTTGTGAGTACATTGGTTGCGTGAGAATTCTCGAAGTATCTGTACGTCTGTTCTTTTTCGTTGAAACTATTGGTGAAAATCTTTCCCTGACCTCTAGGATACACCAAGTGTATGATGATCGTGTGATGAAATTGAGGCAATCATATTTAGGAGGAAAAACATTCCTCGGAGGTCAATGTATGCACAAACGGTTTTTTCTGCATCATCAAAAAGGGTTTAGCTTGACAGAGCTCATGATCGTGGTCGCGATTATCGGCATTTTAGCCACGATTGCGATCCCAAATTTTTTACGATACCAAGCGAAGGCCAAACAGACTGAAGCGAAAAGTAATTTGGTTGCGCTTCATACTTCTGAAATCGCCTATTTTGCTGAAAACAACGGATTTATTGATGACTTTAATGCGATCGGTTTCGGTATCAGTGGAGCCTCCCAACGTTACTATTACGAATTAGGTGGGGCCAGCTTAGGAACCTTACCCCCCGGGTGCACGGCTTCGACCTTGGATGTTGTCAGTGCGACAGGTTTTACGGCTGTGGCGATTGGCAATATTGATGGAGATGCCACCTGTGATGTCTGGACGATTGACGATCAAAAGGTCTTGACGAATGTCACCAATGATGTGTCTCAATAAGGTTGACAACCGCTATCATGAGAAGTGGCGGGCACAATTTAAGAAGATGGGAGTTGATCCCGAATAGATACGAAGGAAAATAGTAGGGCTTGAGCCTCAAGGAGGAGAGAATACGTGGATATACGAGAGAAAATTAAAAATCGATCAGCGACGATAGGAGTCATAGGTTTGGGCTATGTGGGCCTGCCATTGGCCGTTCTGCAAGCCAAAACAGGGTACCATGTATTTGGGATTGATGAGGTAGCCGCTAAAGTTGACATGGTCAATCAAGCCAATAATTATATTTTGGATGTAGACGATGATGAATTACGAGCGGTTGTGGATCAAAAGCTCTTGGAAGCGACGACTGATTTTTCGGTTTTGAACCAATGCGATATTATTCTGATTTGTGTGCCAACACCCCTGACCCGGAATAAAGAACCGGACATTTCTGCCATTGTGAAGGTGCTGGGGCATATTGCCAAGTATGCCCATCCCGGCATGCTGGTGGTGTTGGAAAGTACGACGTATCCTGGAACCACGGAAGAAGTCATTTTGCCCGCGTTGACAGCGAAGGGTTTCACGGCGGGTAAAGATCTCTACGTCGCGTTTTCGCCGGAACGGGTCGATCCGGGAAACGCGGATTTCAAAACGCACAATACGTTTAAGCTGGTCGGGGGTGTGACAGAACATTGCCAGGAAATCTCTAAGCTATTCTACGAACAATCTATTGTGAAAGTTTTTCCACTCAGCTCTCCGCGAGTTGCCGAAATGGCCAAGGTTTTTGAGAATGTTTTTCGATCAGTGAATATTGCGTTGGTGAATGAACTGACGCTGTTATGTGAGCGGATGAACATCAATGTCTATGAAGTGATTGATGCGGCGGCGACCAAGAATTTTGGCTTCATGGCGTTTTATCCCGGCCCGGGCGTGGGCGGTCATTGTATTCCTTTGGACCCGTATTATTTGGCATGGAAGTCAAAGGAATATGATGTGCATACCCGGTTTATTGAATTGGCTGGGGAAATCAATGAGAACATGCCGTATTTTGTCGCGACCAAGCTTCAGCGGATTTTGAACAAGATGGGGAAATGTTTGAAAGGTTCAACCATCGTAGTTCTCGGGGTGACGTACAAGGCGGACATTGAGGATCCACGGGAATCCCCCGCAACGAAGGTGATGGAATTGCTACAGAAAGAAGGGGCCGATTTGCACTATGTGGATCCCTATACGCCATCGTTGATGATTGGCGGTCAACAGTACAAAGCCCATTCTTTGACGAAGGATCTATTAGAGCACAGTGCCTGTGCGTTAATTTTGACTGCGCATTCGGTGTTTGATTACCAGATGATTGTGGATCATGCTCCAATGGTATTTGATACGAGGAATGGTACGCGCCAGGTCAAGCAGCATCGTGAGAAAATTGTGTTGCTTTCGACGTAATCTAAGGTATAAGTCGTTGTGTATGTGATAATCGACTGTTGATAAGCTTCATTCCTTGACAGTCTTCGCCATATATCGGTATAAGGCCCAGCTTAGGCTGGGCCTTTTTTGTATCCAGCCGGTGTTTTTGTTTATTCCTGAGATTGCTCAAACAGTGTATCGTGCGGATCACGGCAAACTTTTTTGAAACTGTGCCACTGAAGTTTCGTCAGCAACGGTGACGAAATACAAAGCTGCCCTAACGCTTGTTTCTCATAATCTTTACCCCGTTATGCCATCGGATATGTCCTCTCAACACAGTGTACGCCCGGGCCATATGGATGCCTTGAAATCCGCTCTTCAAAAAGGAGAGCAGTGGTTGTTGGGCAAGCAAGACTCTGAGCAAGGATTTTGGGTAGAGGAATTGGAAGCCGATACGACGTTGACTTCAGAATATGTCATGCTTCATCGATTCTTAGAGCTTGTTGACCCTGAACGAGAGCGGATGGCTGTTCGCTATCTCTTTCATGTGCAAAATGATGAGGGAGGGTGGCCGATTTTTTCTGGTGGGTCGACTGATATCAGTGGGACGGTGAAGGCTTACTTTGCGTTGAAATTGGCCGGGGTCTCACCTGATGAACCTGCCATGCAGCGAGCGAAAGATGTGGTGTTGAAGAAAGGCGGAGTGGTTCACGCCAATGTGTTTACCAAAATTACGTTGGCCTTGTTCGGCCAATATGAGTGGCGTGGAATTCCCTGCATGCCTCCGGAGATTTGTCTAGCACCTCAATGGCTGTATTTGAATGTGTATGCCATGGCTTATTGGTCTCGGGCGGTCATCATTCCTCTCTTAATCATTTTCGCGCATCGCCCTCTCTGCCCTCTTTCCAAAGAACACGGAATTGAAGAACTCTTTGTGGAGCCACTGGAATCTATGGATTTTTCCCGGGTTCCACCCTTGCACAGGGATTCCTCTTTGTTCAGTTGGCGAAATTTTTTCGTGTGGGTTGATGGCCTCCTTCGTCTCTATGAATCCCGCCCTCTTCACTCGCTGAGGAAGAAAGCCATCCAAGAGGCAGAGCGTTGGATGATCGGACATATGGATGGCGAGGGAGGGCTTGGAGGCATTTACCCGGCTATGGCGAATTCGATCTTTGCGCTCAAAGCATTGGGGTATTCAACTGATCATCCATTGATTCAAAAAGCCTTAGGTGAAATCGAGGCGCTTGAAATCTATTCCAATGCTGAGGGTACGGCGACATCCCCCACTATGCTGCATTTGCAGCCATGTCATTCTCCTGTGTGGGATACGGCCTTAACGATGAATGCGCTGGTTGAACAAGGTCTTGCTCTTGATCATCCATCTTTGCAACGGGCTGATGCCTGGTTGCGAGGGTGTCAATCGAGAAAAGTCGGTGATTGGGTGGTCTCGTCTCCTTCGGCCAAGCCCGGGGGATGGGCCTTTCAATATGAAAACGATTGGTATCCCGATATCGACGATACCGCTGCCATCATTACAGCGATGACGAAAATTCATCAAGCCGAATCCACGGATTCCGATGAGGTCATTCAGCGAGGTGTGTGCTGGGTCTTGGCCATGCAAGGGTCTGATGGTGGCTGGGGCGCCTATGATAAAGATAATAATAAGCAGATTGTGAATAAAATCCCCTTTGCTGACCATCAGGCCATGTTGGATTCCAGTACGGCCGATGTCACCGGCCGATGTTTAGAAATGTTGGGAACGCTAGGATATGCTCAGTCACATCCAGCCGTGGGACCAGCTCTTGATTTTTTGCGCAAGGAGCAAGAATCTCATGGCGGTTGGTATGGGCGATGGGGGGTCAATTATATTTATGGGACATGGTGTGTGTTATCCGGTCTGCGGGCGATCGGAGTGGATATGACGGCGCCGTGGGTGCGCAAGGCTGTGACCTGGCTCGAATCTGTCCAGAATCCTGATGGGGGTTGGGGAGAATCCTGCGAATCGTATGCAGATGTGGAGACCGCCGGGAAGGGAGAAAGTACTGCTTCCCAAACGGCATGGGCAATCATGGCCCAGTTTCAGGGGGGTGCATCAGATTCCTTCAATGTGGTTCGCGGGGTGAATTGGCTTCTTCGCTATCAACGTGAAGATGGTGTGTGGGATGAACCGTTTCACACCGGGACAGGCTTCCCTCGGGTGTTTTACTTGCGATATCATGGCTATTGTAAATATTTTCCCATTTGGGCATTAGGCATGTACCGGAATGTGAAGATGACCGGGGAATCCAAAGCCGACCAATTGCGCAAAGCATCTCAGGTTTCCCGGCTCCAACGAAAATTGAATTAATCCTTACGCTCTGTGTCTTGTTCAACTCCTGATGTTAGGAGACGATTCTGATCAGAATCGCCATAGTGACGGCAACCAGAATTGAGTTTCAGGCCGTTGCCCGTGCCCTTCACAGTCCTCATCCTGTCTCCCATTATGGTTATCGGGCGTTAGAAAGCCGCGATCAATCCCTCAGTGTCCTGCTTATTCAGTCGGGTATAGGTCCTGAGAAGGCTCGTAAAGGTACTCAGCAACTTCTTGCTGGTGCATCTTGGGATGTCATCATTTCCACTGGTTTCGCCGGAGCTCTTGATGTGGTGCCTATCGGGTCGGTACTTATCGGGCATGAAGTTTTATCGGAGTCGTTAACGACCTCTTCTACCCCGGCCACATCACACCCTGTCGTGTGTCATCCTGATTGGGTCAAAATGGCATTGGGGATGAACTGGATAGGACAAGAATCTCTACGAAGCGGAAGATTTGTCAGTGTGGGTCATGTACTCACCCATTCGGTTGACAAACATCAATTGAGAGCCTGCACAGGAGCCATGGCTGTCGACATGGAAAGTGCGGCTATTGGAGAAATGGCTCAAGGACATGGACGGCCATTTTTGATTGTTCGAGTGATTTCCGATGGCGTCAACGAGGATTTACCGGTAGATTTTAATCTCTTTCTTCGGCCATCTGGGTGGGTTCCCGGTGTACTGCACATCATGACGACTCCACGTTCTTGGAAAGGTTTCCTTGACCTCTATCGCCATTCGAAACAGGCTTCGCAGCAACTCACGCGATTTTTCAAGGAATTTTTTTCTGCTCTATCGATCATGTCAATGCCGCCAACTCCTTGATATGGGTTTCAACCTAAAAACAGCAGTTGGATCACGAAAGTCTGCACAACCTCTTGACACACCTAGGAAATGAACACATTGACGCATCACCCAAAAGGTGACCACACAATGTGTACATTCCCTATGCACATCAATGGCTTGCACAGCTTGTTCGCGCTCAACTGCTGTCTTGAGGTTCAAGCCAATGTGTGTCCGACCTCTTTACGGGAATGGTATTGGTGAGACAAAATGGGATTACCGTGGACAATGATGCCATCGCCTCGATTTGCACTCGCCGGATTATTGGTGCGGTATGTATGGGACTGTCTTCTGGAGGGTCTGGAGGTCCCCCCCTCTCTGAATGGCGGCGTGATTGATGAGCTCGAATCCGGAGTAGATTGAGGACAGGTCATTCGTCAATGTATCCAGGGCAACGTGGAATAATTATTCTTGTGATGACATGTGGAGGAGCTATGCCAAAGATCTGGGTTGTGTTGCCTGAGATGAGAGGGATGCGTGATGTGCCGGGCTGGTCGATGCGGTGGAAGACGTGTTCCCGCTTTGTGATGCTTCTGGCTTGGATTGCCATCTCGCTCGTTGGCTGTTCTGTGGCGTGGGGAGCGGGAACGCCAACCCAAGCTATTCAAGAGACGGTTGACCAGGTGTTAGCGGTTTTGGGAGATGACGCATTGAAAGATCCTGCTCGAACAGCCGAACGGCGGGAGAAATTAGAAGCCATTATCGCGCAGCGATTTGATTATGAAGAAATGGCCAAGCGGACTCTCGCTGCACAGTGGAAAAAAACCGGCGCCGAAAAACAGCAAGAATTCGTGAGGCTCTTCCAACAGTTTTTAACGCAGTCGTATGCCGGGAGCATTGAAGGACATTCCGGAGGACATGTGTCGTATGTCAAGGAACGGTTGAAGGGGGACTTTGCTGAAGTTCAGACAAAAGTGGTCACGCCGAAAACGCAAATTTCTTTGAATTATCGTCTTCTCAAAAAACATGAGAGGTGGGGGGTGTATGATGTCATCATTGACGGGGTGAGTTTGATGAAAAATTTTCGTGGTCAATTCTCGCGCATTATCAAATCCTCCTCGTTTGATGCCCTTCTCGACAAACTTCGTTCAAAAATCGAGCTGGCGTCCTCTTCCTAAGGTAGGCATGTTCATGCAATATTTTTGTGTCTGGGGGTCATGGTTTGCCTGGTCGTAGCTGGAAATCTTATTTCCTACAGTATTCCCGTGATTGAAAAATGACGCCTGGTGTGGGATTTCTGATGCCTTGTGCGGCAAGATTTGTGAGCCGGGCGGGAGTACCATTTCTGATGGTGTAGGAAGCATGGAAAGGCTGTTCAGTCGTTATGCGGGAGTCACATTCGTTTTTTCTCCTTGGCCTGGGCTTGGGGATTCTCGGGTGTCCTGGATGGGGTTCGAGTGAATGGCTCAAGGATTCAAATTCTCATGATTCTCTGGAAGAGAAGCTACGAAGCCTCTTGTCCACAGGTATGGATCAATCCAAAGATCCGCATGACTTACGTCGTCTGGCTAGCCTGTATTTAGATTTGGGGTACGGAGTCTATGTTGATCCAGAGGAGAAAAAAGAGGCGTTTCGTGAAGGCGCGAGGCTTGCCGGAAAAGCGCTGGAGCAAGAAGAATCATCGGCAGATGCACATTTTTTATATGCCGCCAATCTCGGGAGTGTTGCCGAGTTAGAAGGTGTAATATTCGGGGCGTTGCGGATACAAGAGATAAAGCGACATGTTCAACGGGCGTTGGAGCTTGATGCCACCTCTGCGCCGGCGCATCATATGTTAGGGCGACTGTATGAAGAGTTGCCATGGTTTTTAGGTGGAGACCAGGAGGCTGCTGGAGAACATCTGAAGCAAGCGGTTTTACTCGATAGGCTCTATGTCCTTGGACATTTGGATTTGGGTCGATGGTATTTGAAACAGGGATACCATCACGATGCCGTGCAAGAATTTACGTGGGTCGTAGAAACGCCACCATGTGAGAACGTTTGGATTTGGGAACGTATGCATCGACCTCAGGCGCAAGAGCTCTTGCGCCAGCTCACTATCTTGGAAGGGCGAGGGCATAGTCCCTGAAGGCAGTCTGGAGAATGTAGGTATTCTATGGCTTGACAGCCTATGCTGGCTATGGGAATATTTTCCAGGATTTTTGTAGGCGTAGGTACTCTCTCAATTTCCCCCTCACAAACGTTCTTGATGTGTTCAGAAAGGATTCCGCATGTCCTTGTTGAAAAGGATTGAAAGCCCCACAGATTTAAAGAAACTTTCCCCCGATCAATTTCCGGAACTTTGTCAGGAAGTTCGGGAACTGATTATTGATGTGATCTCTGGTGTGGGCGGGCATTTGGCTTCAAATCTAGGGGTTGTCGAGCTCACGGTGGCGTTGCATTATTTGCTTGATGCGCCTCACGATAAAATCATTTGGGATACCAGTAACCAGACCTATACTCATAAGCTTTTGACTGGTCGTCGTGAGCAATTTCACACTATCCGACAATTTGGAGGGATCAGTGGATTCTGTAAACGGGAAGAAAGTGTGTATGACATGTTTAATGCTGGACATGCCGGAACCGGGGTCTCTGTGGCAGTGGGGTTTGTTGAGGCTCGGGAGCAACTAGCACGATCCCATAAAGTCGTCTGCGTGGTGGGTGATGGAGCGTTGACGTCCGGGATGACGCTGGAAGGGTTGCAACATTCTGGAGCGATGGGCCGTGATTTTGTGGTAATTCTGAATGATAACCAGATGTCGATTTCCCGAAATGTCGGTGCAATTTCTGCATATCTGAACAGGACTTTTACGGGTGAGTTTTATACGAGATTTTGTGAAGAAACCTCTCACTTGTTGGAGGCGATTCCTCAAATAGGTGCATCTGTCAAGCGGATGGCCATGCGAGCGGAGGAATTGGCCAAAGGGCTTTTCCTCCCGGGTTTATTATTTGAAGAATTGGGATTTCGGTATGTTGGCCCGATTGATGGGCATAACTTTGAGCATTTGTTGCCCACCCTGGAGAATGTCTTGAAGCTGAAGGGGCCGACGCTTTTGCATGTGATTACCAAGAAGGGCTTAGGTTTCGAGCCTGCCATGAATAATCCTGTATGGTTTCATGCCTGTTCGCCGTTTAAGAGGGAAACCGGGCAACCAGTTAAAAAACCGGGCCATCCTTCCTACAGTTCTGTTGCTGCACGAACTCTTATTCGGCAAGCTCGCAAGGATCCACGAGTGATGGTCATTACTGCGGCGATGTGTGAAGGGACCGAAATGACGGAGTTTCAAAAGGAGTTTCCGACCCGGCTCATCGATGTGGGGATTGCTGAACAGCATGCGGTGACGTATGCGGCGGGGTTGGCAGCAGAAAACATGCGGCCGGTGATTTGTATGTATTCGACCTTTCTGCAACGTGCCTACGATCAAATCATTCATGATGTGGCCACCCAAAACCTTCCCGTTATGCTCTGTATTGATCGTGGTGGTCTGGTGGCGGAAGATGGAACGACTCATCATGGGGTCTTTGACTTTGCGTTTCTCCGTCACATGCCGAATATGGTGGTGATGGCTCCGAAAGATGAAAATGAATTGCAGCATATGGTGCAAGCGGGATTGGTCCATGATGGACCGGTGGCTGTACGCTACCCACGAGGGAGTAGCTTAGGTGTGCCTTTGGACTCCGAGCCGATACCCTTGGAGATTGGTCAAGGGGAACTGCTGGCTGAGGGTCAGGATGTGGCTATTGTGGCGATTGGTGCCATGGTCTCAAGAGCCATGGAAGCGGCTGTGAAGCTGAGAGAAGATGGCATCTCTGTGGCTGTGGTGAATGCGCGATTTGTGAAGCCTTTGGATAAAGATCTCATTCGAGAGGTCGCGAAGAATGTGAAATGTCTGGTTACGGTGGAAGAAGGCTGTAGAATGGGCGGTTTTGGTTCAGCCGTGCTGGAGTTTTTGTCCGAAGAAGAATGTTGGGATTTGCCAACGAAGGTGATAGCTTTGCCGGATTGGTATGTTGAGCAAGGTCCTCAGGATCTTCTACGGGAAAAATACGGGTTGATGGCTGACGGGATTTATGATCAGGCCAAAGCTCTCTATGATCGGGTTGTGCTGAAAACCATCTTGCGCTAATTTCTCTCTATGCATATTGCTCGACGAAAAACACGTCAAATACAGGTAGGGACGGTCAAAATAGGTGGGGATGCGCCGATTTCTGTCCAGTCAATGACCATCCCGCATCCACGCGATGTGGCTGGAACGCTGGAACAGATTCATCGGTTGGAAGAGGCAGGGTGTGAATTGATCCGTGTCGCGGTCCCTGATATGGATGCGGCCAATGCCCTTCCTGAAATTAAAGCTCAGATGACGGTGCCGTTAATTGCTGATATTCATTTTGATCATCGTCTGGCATTGAAGGCTGCCGAGGTTGTGGATTGTGTTCGTATTAACCCGGGGAATATTGGCCCCTGGTGGAAAACGGAAGAAGTGATTCAGGCGGTCAATGACTATGGCATTCCTCTCAGGATTGGCGTGAACGGTGGTTCTCTCGAAAAGCCGCTTTTAGACAAATATGGATATCCCACGGCAGAAGCGCTGGCTGAATCGGCATTGAATGCCGTCCATGCGTTAGAGGACGTGGGTTTTACCAATATGAAAGTGTCATTGAAGGCGTCTGATGTCCACATGGCCATTGACGCCTATTGGCTCTTTGCGCAGCAATCCAATTATCCTTTGCATATCGGTATTACCGAAGCGGGGACCGCGATGACCGGCGCTGTGAAGTCTGCCGTGGGGTTAGGTTGGTTGCTCTCTCAGGGGATTGGCGACACTCTGCGTGTCTCTTTGGCAGCCGATCCCGTCGAAGAAGTCAAAGTCGGTTTTGACATCTTGAAATCTCTCGAGCTCCGCCGTCGCGGGGTGAATGTGATTGCCTGTCCGACCTGTGGCCGGGTTGAAATCGATGTGGTGAAACTGGCCAATGAATTGGAGCATAGACTGGGACATATTAAAAATCCTATCACCGTTTCGGTTTTAGGCTGTGTGGTGAATGGGATCGGGGAAGGCAAAGAAGCGGATATCGGTATTGCGGGTGGTCAAGGTGTCGGTATTGTTTTTAAAAAGGGCAAGCTCTATAAGCGAGTCCCTTCAGAAGAATTGCTGGATACATTAATCGAAGAAATTGAAGCGATGGCGAAAGAGCAGGATGCCGAAGGTCCAAGTCGTTCGGTTTCCAAGGATAGTTCCGCAGCGCTTCCGCTCGAAGAATTTCCCGTGGCCTCTCCTAGGCTGGCTTCGCGGGAAATCCCCATGCTGCCCCTCAAGTGATTGGTGCTGTGTTTTCTTGGCAGTAAAATTAAATCGATGTATGAGTTGTGTAGAAGAAAAGCGACTTCGTATAATGCCTGTGAGGAAGGCGCCGTACCCAAGTGGTTAAGGGAGCAGTCTGCAAAACTGCGATTCAGCGGTTCGACTCCGCTCGGCGCCTCCATCGTTTCATGCAGTGAAAATTGATGACAATCTATAGGCAATATGATATTGGCGCGAGTGATTCGTGTCGTTCAAGTGCAACGGGTATCCTGGTAGTGGTGTTCGTTCGAGCAATCCATCCAGGCATGCTTGTGGAGGTGAATTAGTTATGGCCGTACCTATTTCACAGATGTATACCGTGGCACACTATGCATTGTCGAAGCAAATTCGTGGAGTCAAGCGCTACCCATTGGTTCTGATGCTGGAGCCCTTGTTTCGATGTAATTTGGAATGTGCAGGGTGTGGAAAAATTCAATACCCGGATCATATCTTGAATCGACGATTGACGACGGAGCAATGTTTGTCCGCTGCGGATGAATGTGAGGCTCCGATTGTCAGCATTCCTGGCGGGGAACCTCTGATTCATCCAGAGATGCCGGAGATTGTTGAAGGGCTTGTGAAACGAAAGAAATATGTGTATTTATGTACGAACGCGATTCTCCTTGAGCGGAAATTACAGGAATATTCCGTATCAAAATATCTGACGTTCAGCATTCACATGGATGGCCTGAAGGAAGAGCATGATCATGCGGTGTGTCGTAGCGGGGTCTATGATGTGGCCATCAAAGCGATTCGGGCGGCATTGGCGAAGGGATTTCGCGTCACGACCAATACGACGCTCTTTGATGATGCAGAACCAACTCGGGTCCGTCGATTTTTTGATGAAATGATGGAACTGGGGATTGAAGGCATGATGATTTCACCAGGCTATAGTTATGATAAGGCTCCTGACCAGAAAAGCTTTCTCAAGCGTGATCGAACGCGAGCGT
>SMVB01028553.1_pt1 | contig 14744 bp, 14 predicted proteins | sample 2456461 | NCBI WGS metagenome assembly SMVB01 (sample SAMN11095934, study PRJNA526329) | marine sediment metagenome | biome: Marine sediment; feature: Surficial sediment; material: Deep marine sediment; isolation source: Hadal surficial sediment | place: Pacific Ocean | collected 2014-05 | depth... | reverse complement strand
TCGTATGGAAAGGACGAGCAACGCCGCCAGGCGGGATGGATCGACGCCCAAACCGGGGAAGGTATTCTTGCGCGAACCCTAAGGTGACCACGACTTTTTGTATTTCACCATGCACACCAATATCGTACACGTCTTTTTTGCACCCAACTGTCGTTTCGAGGTTGAATGAAGAAACCTTTCAGCGGTATCTTTTGGTTCATGGGCTGAATCCTATTCTTACACCCAAAGAAATAGCGCAAGTGACAATTTCTCGCTCTATACTACATGGCTCGTTGGTCTCGATCCCACTTCTGGAATATGAAGCTGCTCGTCAGTTGCAATGGCATCTTCTCGATGAGCGGATCGCGGAGTCTCGTCTGGATACGTTGGTGCTCCTTGAACATGAACCGGTGATGACGCTTGGCCGTACCACAAAAGACGCGCATTGGGGTGGCCAGGTTGATGCTCTTCGAAATAAAGGTCTTCAGGTGGTAGAAAGCGAGCGTGGCGGATCGGTAACTTATCATGGGCCTGGGCAGATTATTGGGTATCCAATTTTGCGCCTTCGGAATTTTTGCTCAGGTCCAAAGACCTACATGCGAATGTTGGAAGAGGTCATTATTCGTGTGTTGGCGGAATGGGGGATCGAAGGAGCACGAGTAGAAAAGTTTGTGGGTGTGTGGATTCGCGATCCTAAAATTCCCGACAAACCTGTTGCTAAGATTGCCGCCATGGGCGTGAAAATTTCTCGCGGTGTGACGATGCACGGGTTTGCGTTGAACGTGACGGTTGATCTTGAGCCTTTTCAGTTTATCGTGCCCTGTGGCATTGAAGGGTGTCAGGTCACGTCGATGGCGGAGGTACTAGGCCATGAACCGGACCTTAAAAAAGTCCGAGACCAAATCGCGCAATATTTTGGTGAAGTGTTTGGAATCGAGTGGGCAGAGAGATTGGTTGAAATTCCCCCTCACCCTCCCCTCTCCCCAACGGGGCGAGGGTGAAAATTGGAATACCCCTCGACAGTTTTTTTATAGAGTTTTCCCGCCTTGGGGGTGGCCAAGCCGTGTAGCCAAATTCGGGGGAAGGCGAGCACTGTTTGAGTCCTTCGATAAGACTCAGGATAGACTCCACGATTTGGGCAGCTGCTAAATTTGGCGAATCGCGCAGGGGATCCGAAGGACCACACACGGGCGAAAATGATTTTGGGTCCTTTTGCCGAAACAAAAGAGCTTGTCCTGAGCCTCGTCGAAGGAACCTCGGCTGTCGGGACGGAACCCGACTTTACATTCCCCAGCCGCCGCTGATGTGGATGTTTGTTCCTGTCACATAGCGCGCTTCATCGGATAACAGGTAGCGCACTGCCGAGATTGTATCTTTCACTTCACCGACATACCCTGCGGGAATTTTCTTGGCCATGCCGTCGAGTTCTTCTGGTGGGGCGCTGCCTGAGTCAATGAATCCTGGAGAGATCGCGTTGACCGTAATGCCATCGGGTGCCAGCATTTTGGCGAGGGTTCGTGTGAGGATCAGTATGCCAGCCTTGGCGATATAATGAGCCGTGACCATGGGCTGGGCTTCCATTTTGTCCGCATTGGCCATGCTAAACGAAATGATCCGACCGGACTTGCGCGTTTTCATCCCTGGTGCCACGGCCTGGGCTAAATAAAAAATCGGATGCAGGTTGTTGCTGAACATTTCATTCCAGCCTTCAGGTGTCTCGTTGAACAGATTGATCCGATGATAGGGTCCTGCCCCGTTCACCAAGACATCAATCTTTTCCCATTTCTCTTCAATCTGCTTGACCAAATCTTGGCAGGCTTTGGGATTAGACACATCGCAACAAATGGCGATTCCCTGCCCACCTCGTTCGATGATGGCCTTTGTGGTCGTTTCAGCATCGTGTTCGCTGGTTCGATAGCAAATGGCAATAGCCCATCCCTGGTTGGCCAAATCAAGCGCAATGCCTTTGCCAATGCCGCGTGCACCACCGGTGATGAGTGCGACTTTTGTTTCCATCCTACCTCCTTCTGGGGTCGATTTCTGTTGTCTTCAGGGAATGTTGAAAAAAGCCGCCAGCGGCGTTCTCGCCCTTTTGCCGTGCTCACGTACTAAGGGCTCGCGCAAAAATAACTTCCCCTGTTTGGGCGTCGATCCATCCTGTCTGGCGGCGTTGCTCGTCCTTTCCATACGAGGAGTATGCGCAGTCCTCGCGCCTTGCCAGACAGGCGTCTCAGCACCCAAATAGGGGAAGTTATTCTTGCGCGAACCCTAAGAGTACGCTCCGCGCGTCAAAATGGCTGCGGCCTTGCTGGATAGACCCTTCGGAAAGACTCAGGGCATGCTTTTTTGAACATTCCCTCCCCTTGACAATGCGTGGCTCATCTGGAGCCTTTATTCGCTGTTGGAGTGAAATATTCGACTGGCCCCTTCACTCCCCCTCGGAAGAGAAGAATATTAACCGATATGACGATGCCGTTGTACCAAGGTCTGGAAGACATTCGCTGTTCGAGTCGAGAGTTTCTTTTTTCCTGACCCGGTTTCCTCATCCAAAAAAGCCTGCAAGTCTTCAAAGGTATCGATATCGTATTCGGGTTCTAGCAGACTCATGGCAAGCCCCAACTTTTCAGCTTGAGCTTGGCTTTGAGTCAGTACGCGATCGGTGGACCAAGCTATATTGGCAAACAGTTCAGGGTTGGGGGTTGTCATCCCCACCAAATAGTACCCTCCGTCTTTGGTTGGGCCAAACACCACGTCCTTCGATTGCAACATGTCTTTAGCCTGTTTGTATATGTGGCCGGAAAGATTGGGAATATCTGCTCCAACCAACAGGGCATACTTGTAACCACGATTGAGGATGGTGGTGAGGGCATGATCCATCCGTTGTCCTAAATCTTCACCAACTTGCTCGATTAATTGAAGTCGATGCCGGGCGCCTAGGGTTTGAAAGAAGGGATGGTCTATGCTGGGCGCGCACGCTAAATAAATATCGAACCCTCGAAGGGACCTGGTGTGTTCAACCGCATCCATGACCATGCTGCCATGCAGGCTGGCCGCTTCGTCCTGGGTGAGTGGTGGACACAAGCGTGTTTTGACTTGGCCGGGGATGGGCGCCTTGGCAAAAATAATGATCGCGCCTTCAGCAGGTCCTGGTGACGGACCCATTTTTTTTTTGTGGCCGTGCCGGCGAGACTGGGAGGGTTTACCTGATCGTGGCATACAATTGGCGAAGTGTTTGTGGACTGAGCCCCAACCAGTAGAGAAATCGAAGGGTCCACATATGCAAGATCGTTTGCAAGGCCCCGCGTTGTTCCCACCGTCGAAAGGAGGTGGTCACTTTGGTATGGAGCGTCGCCACTTTTCCAAAGTGTTTCAGCCGCTTCGTGAATTCGACATCTTCCATGAGCGGAATGTCGGCATACCCACCCATTTGCTGAAAAATTTCTCGTCGAACAAAAATGGCCTGATCGCCTGTGGCAATGCCTGACCAGCGTGAGCGAAGGTTCATCATGCGACTGATGATCCAGGCCCATCCTCGATCGTCTTCGAACTGTACGTCAAATCGACCCCCGACGCATTGGGGATTTTCCATGACGCGTTCAATCTCGGTTCGACTGTGAAGGGGCAATTGCGTGTCAGCATGCAGGAACAGCAGGATGTCTGATTGCGCTTCGGCAGCCCCGGCGTTCAGTTGTTGTGCCCGTCCGCGATCAGCAATGATGACTTTGGATTTGCGCTGGCTGAGTCCGGAGAGATGGTTTGTGGCCACGGATACGGTGTGATCCTGACTGCCCCCATCGACCACAATCACTTCGTTGAATTGTTGTTGTCGAAGGTACAGTAGCGTTCGAGGAAGGGCGCGTTCCTCATTGAGTGTCGGGATTATAATCGCGATGGATGCAGGCATTTGGAAAGCCGTGATGCGTGAAACGTGGTTCTTCTTTTCACGCTTGCGCGCCGGGCCTACTTCGCCGAAGTGGCTACGAAGGCTGAAAGCGCTACAGCGCGCAGGCACGAGATACGAGCGACGAGATACGAATCACTTAGGAGTGGACGGCTTTTTGGGATTCTGAAACATAAAAAAGACCACCATGGCGATGGTGCCCCAATAGATGACATATTTGTGCCAGAACAATACTTCCCCCAGTTGAAAAAATCCGAGCGCACAGACCAATGAAAAGGCGATGATGAGATACCGCACCCTGGGGATCTTCACCGAGGAATGCGCCCACAGCGCCAAACCGACAAAATATAGAATCATGGGGAAGGACGTGATTTCCGCGCCCGTACTGACAGAAAGAAACACTTGAATAAATCCGATGAAGACCATGACCGAGCCCACTATCTTCATGGAAACTTTCATCTGGAGCGCTTCGTGGGTTTCTGGATCCAGTTCGGATTCTGGCGTAGGCGGTCCTACGTGCACGCCGGGAATTTGCCGTGTTGGGGGTTCGGGCGGCGTGTCGGTCTCGACCTCATGTTTAGGTTCTTCTGCCATGGTCACCATTTAAAGTGTTTGCTCAGCGTCAAGCCCTGCTGATGGTAATTGGACCCGATGGCTGAGCCGTAGATTGCATCCGGAGTATCCAGCATTTTTTCGTACATGACTTTGAAAAACGTTTGGCCGTCGTGAATAAGAAATGGCACATCATGGGGTCGTACCTCAAGCACGACTTGCGTGCCGTTTCGAGGAGATGAGCCGGCTCCAAAACCCGGATCGAAAAATCCGGCGTAATGCGTCCGAAGTTCTCCACAGGCAGCTTCGTAGGCCACCATCTCCGCAGCATAGCCTGCCGGGACCGTAATACGTTCCTTGGAAGCCAGAATATAAAATTCTTCAGGTTCAAGAAGCAAGGTATTATTTGCATGCCGATAGAGAGGTTCCCAATAGTCGAAAGCCGAATAGTATCCTAATTTGGCAAGATCAATGATGTGACTGTTTTTCTTGGCGCGGTAGCCGACGATGTCATGTTGCGTATCCTCGCCCTTCAGATCGATCCGCAAAAAGAGGCCCTGGTCTACTCGTACCTCGCCCGCAGCCACAGGCCGGCCACCGGTCGCGTGGTCTTCATTATGATGGAGTAAACGAGCCGATCGATGTAGCGCTTTGAGTTGGGAGTCGGAGACAGTCGGTCGTCCGGCGATCAGTCGAAGTTGGTTTAATGACAGCCCTGTTTGCACACGAATGGTAAATGATCTCGGCACAATTTCGAGATACAATGGACCATGGTAGCCTTGACGAATCTCGTCGAAGCCAACGTTGAGGTTGGTGATGACCCGCGTGAAGATATCCAGCCGTCCGGTTGAACTTTTAGGGTTGGCTCGTCCACGAATAGTTGGGGGAAGCGCGAGATTCTCTTGAAGCGGAACCAGATAGACATGCCCTTTTTCAAGGATGGCTCCCTTGGTGAGATCCATTTCATACATGACCAAATCCGACTTATAGAGATCCGATATGCACAAGCGCGTGCTAATTTCTGAACGCTCGGGCAGAAAGCTACTGAGCAATCGATAGGCATGGTTTCCCAGACGCAGGTCCAGGCTGGCCGGTTGTATCTGCCAATCGCCAATCGGAGAATCGGCATAGATCGCGCCTTCCTGAATCAATTGCTTCAGGTGCTTATCAGGAAGAATTCCGTGTTTTCGAGGAGCGGCCATGATTAGTCTTCCAAGGCTCCGCTGCAGAGTCCACCGATAGATGATGCTCCGACCATGGGAAGTTCACGGGTTCGGCTTTGATCAGGCTGTGGGTAATGGTAGGTCTTGTTCTCATAGTTTTTCAATACCGCACCGTTTTCGTCCAAGTTCAGCAGGTATTCATTAGGAAGAAGGGGAATTTTTCCTCCTCCACCTGGTGCATCGATGACAAAATGCGGGACCGCCATGCCGCTCGTGTGCCCTTGCAAGGCTTGGATAATTTTCAACCCCGTTTCCACGGTCGTGCGAAAATGGTTCGTGCCTTTCGTGAGGTCAGCCATATACAGATAATAGGGCTTTATGCGCGCCAGCAGGAGCTGGTGCATCAATTGTTTCATGATCTCCGGGTCGTCGTTGACACCCTTTAGTAACACGGTTTGTGCGCCCAGTGGAATGCCGGCATCGGCAAGCCGCCCGCACGCTTCTTTGACTTCAGGAGTGAGTTCATCAGGATGATTGAAGTGCAGGTTCATGTAAATGGGATGGTACTGTTTGATGATGTCACATAATTCCTGGGTAATGCGTTGCGGCAATGTCCCAGGAACGCGAGTCCCAAACCGGATGAGTTCCAGGTGAGGAATCGTGCGAAGGGCTTTGAGAATGCGTTCGATCAAATGATCTGGCAATAACAGCGGATCGCCCCCGGATAAAATAACATCTCGTACCTCAGTATGTTCGCGAATGTAGGCAATGGCTTGGTCCAATTCGCCTTTCTTGAGAAATCCGGGTTTCCCCACCAGCCGTTTGCGTGTGCAAAATCGGCAATAGATGGGGCATTGATTCGTGACCATGAGGAGGACACGGTCAGGATACCGATGGACGAGGTGAGGCACCGGGCTGTCCGTATCTTCTTCCAATGGATCGTCCGGTGCATCGAAGTCCTCCATTTCAATGGCCTCTGGGACGACCTGTTTCCAAATGGCATCGCCTTTTTCTTTTATGGTCGCAAGAACCGTGGGGGTAATGCGCATGGGATAGGCTCCCACGACGTCTTCGATCTCCTTCGGGTCCACACCGAGATGCCTCGCCAAATCTTTAGGTTTGGTAATGCTCTTGGCTAGGACTTGTTTCCAATCATCCATAGAGAACTCCTCGTAGATAAACAATGTGGTAGAGAATGCCCCACGGGACTTCAATGGGCTTGGCCATGAGGTGTATCATATCGTGAAACAACAAATCCTCTCTCTGAGACTTCATGTGGTTCCTGGATGCGAGTTTAAATGATCCAAAATATCGCTCGTCTCCGTGAAAACCGATTCTCCGTCAACGAGAACAGGAACATAATATTGACCGGATACCTCGTGCACTTGTGTACGAAAAGGCCGAACATCGTGGACAATCACGCTCTCATATTCCAGGTCAAGCTCTGAGAGTTTGTCTCGAACGACCGCGCATTCGGGACACCATTCGGTGTGATACAGGGTCATGCCTGAGGACTCACAATATTCCCACTTTGCTTAGCAGGTAGTGGGCTGTTGAACAAACCGTTTCCTTTGAGCTGTTTCGTGAGGCGTAACGCGTAATCCGTGATCCGAAAAACAAAGGTTTTTTTACATTACGCATAACGCATGACGGTTTTCCCAACATCTGAGGAGATTACATTTCCTCAGCAATCGCACAGGGTGCTAAAATGGCCTCCCGCATACCGTGAATGACCTTCTTGTCCTTGGGGCACACGGTCGCGAGAATTCCTCCTAAACGGGCTTCGTCGCCAGAGACAAAATAATAGGGCGACAGCCGAACCCGACCCTGCATCAGGACCATCTCTTGAGTCCGTTCTTCCATATAGGTCACGTCATACTGACGGCCCTTATGAAACTCTTGCAGGATATGAGGGGATGTCTCGAATGAGTCAAGCCCACGATCCAAAGCCGTGGACCATTCGGTTTGCGGAATATCATGGCCAATGACTACCCCACGACTGCCCCAGGCGAGTTCTGAAAAGCCCGATGGTTTAATGACGAACTGCCGTTGTCGTTGCGTGGCTTGCGCCAATTGGTGCCAATCCGAGACCGCTGAGCCTTCCATCAATAAATTGGGAATGACGGCAGAGGGTGGAATCGGTCGTGGATCTAAAATCCAAGTTTTGGGCATGAGTTGATGAAACACGTCAAATGTCTCGAGCCCTAAGGCCTTCGTCCAAAATGGCTCCAACATTGGATGGTGCAGCAACGCAAATGCCAATTTTTCTTCCATCCACGGCTTATAAGGAGGAGTGACCTCCACTCGGTCTTTTTTCGCGCTGTACATGACGAGTTCTGATTTGGGAATGTTTTTGAGGTCGAACAATTCATAGAAGCGATAAATGAGCGAGACAGCTTTCTCTCCCGAAGGGGTCACGATGAACAAGGACTCTTCGGTGAACCGCATGTCACGGGGATGCACGCAATAGGCCTCCGTCCCTTGTTCCTTTAAATGGGAAGCTATCCATGCCATTTCAGCTAGATAGTCTTTGGCCTCGTCAGACACGATGATGGCCACACATCCGGACGAGTTCCCCAAGCGGGCCTGGAGCATCGACGCAAACCCATCAAGCATCCCCTTCGCTCCTCCGACAACGTCGTCCCCAAATTTCGCATAGGCGTCGGACAAGATGGCAGTGGAGCCTATTCCTCCGGGGACCGAGTCGAGTTCAGTCATGATCATTCCCGCTTCGGTGGGAATGATGTCTGGTCGGATGACGTCCGGCAGGATATCCCGAAATCGTTTCATTCGGCCATATTCAAGAAGAGCCGGAGGTTTGCCCTGGTCTAAATATTCATGAACCCAAGCGGGCTGCGTGCCTTTGACACTGGCCAGGTAGAGTCGATTCAGCGCCCGATAAAATCGTAATAAATGAGCGCCAAGGGACTCGAAAAATTTTACCTCTTTCCGTTCAAGGAAAAAAGGCGTTGGAGAGATGCGCCATTGAGGATTCTGAGAACTCTCAAACACGTTGGCTTTGATCAAGGTAGCTGACACGGAAGCGCATCGATGCTGTGTCGTGACGAACGATTCGGGAGGGATGAGGTCTGTGGCAGTGTGAAGGGCAGTGGGTAATGTCACGTTAACCATTGAGCCTTCGGCCGTAGGATGTGCAATGATGGGATCGGTAAGGTCGTGGTCTTTTGAAGTCAACGCAGAGTCGGTGAACATCAAAAAACAGATAAGTTCGGGCAATGCCCAGCAGGTCTGTCATCGTTAATTGGTCGGAAGTTCTTCTAAAGGCACGATTAAGATGATACCATGCGCTCTTTCGGGTAGACAAGGGAAGGCCCAATAGGTGTTTCATCGCCGGCAGAAGACTTCGGAGCTATGAGGTGTAGTGAGGAGCAATACAGGCGAAGCAGTGTATGGCTCAATTCCCGTGTTGACCCTGTCTCAGTTCGTTCCAACAACAGTGAGTTTGAGCTGTGATGTCTGTTGCCGGTTTCCTGAACAGGATAGTTTCTTGCGTCCGTATTTCGCGTGGGAAGAGGTTGAGCATGCGATCAAGCAGATAGCCGATTCTGCTTCGCTTGGTGCATTCCAAGCAGGTGAATCATTCTTGTCGATCTGTGCCTCATTGCATGGCCACTATAGGCTCCTAACTTGTCCATGGTTCGACCCCACAGTATAATGCCCCGTCATCTGGGGGATGGGACGAAAGCAAGATGAGGATGAGACACACATGAAGGGTCAAGAACTCGACATTGAACAATATCGGCTCATCGCAGAACCGTTTTACGAAGAGATCAACGACGAAATCGGGCTGGTGACGATTGCCTCTCAAACCAAGATGCCGGTGATGCTCAAAGGACCGACGGGGTGCGGCAAAACTCGGTTTGTCCAGTACATGGCTTACAAGTTGGGACGACCGCTTATTACGGTTGCCTGCCATGAAGACTTAACGGCTTCGGATCTGGTGGGCCGCTATCTTCTCAAAGGTGAAGAGACGGTGTGGATAGATGGTCCCTTAACCCTTGGGGTGAAACATGGAGCCATCGTCTATTTGGATGAGGTGGTTGAAGCTAGAAAAGACACGACGGTGATTGTGCATCCTCTCAGCGACGACCGTCGATTTCTTCCCATCGAGAAACGCGGACAAATAATTGAAGCGGTCGATGATTTTATGTTGATTATTTCCTACAATCCCGGGTACCAAAGTGTGTTGAAGGAGTTGAAGCAAAGCACCAAGCAACGATTCATGGCCATTGAGTTTACCTATCCGCCTCCTGAGATCGAAACGCACATTATTGAACGGGAAGCGCAGGTGCCAAAGGATATGGCTCAAAAGCTTGTCAAGCTTGGGGGGAAGGTGCGCAACCTGCGCAATCATGGCTTGGAGGAAGGCGTCAGCACACGATTGTTGATTTATGCCGGAACGTTGATCCAAAAAGGCGTAGTGCCTGACCGTGCCTGCGATGCGGCTGTCATCCGACCCATCACTGATGACCCCGACATGCATCGCAGCATTCAAGAGTTGGTGAAGGCAATCTTTTGATTCGCGAACCCGTGGCCGGGAGGCGAAATCCAACTATGAACTGGCCCATTGTGTTGGTATTGCTGGGAGGTCTTGTTGGACTTCAAGGTTGCGAAAGTGTGTTTCACCCCAGAGCCAGCGAGTTTCTCGAACAGGCCCATGGCAAAACCGGTGTGGAGACCGGGCTCACCCTCACCGAGATGATGGAACGCAGTCTGGCGAAAGCCAAACAGGAGTCGTGGGAAGACGGAGCCCTGGCCGACCTCCATGATCAATTGCATGCCTTGAAACAGGTGTCCTATGAAATGACTGACGCTCAACGAGAGTCTCCCGGGCATTCCACACTGGTGACTCTTCACAAAGACATGCGCACGGTGTTTCATCAGGTGTGGGACCATCGAAAAGATCAATCCCTTCGGAATCAACATCTCAATGTCTTTGGGCAACGTCTACAAGAATTTCGAAGTGCCTTGCAAACCATTCCTCAGTAAAGTATCGGTGACACGATTAGTTCCGTTTCGCTTCTAGCCTCTCAGCGGCATCGTAGTAGCTCACTTATCAATTCGTACAGGGTGGTTTTGCGCCCAACTGCCATTTCTAGGATTTAGAACAGGCATTGACTCGTGTTGTGACTTTCCCTAATCTGGAGGCCTGGACTCTGGAGATCCCGATAGGGCTGCTTCTGGTTCAAGGTTCTAGCGCAGTGTGCGTAAGGCTGTTTTTCTGGGGACGACGTTTTCTGATTGGACATCATGCCTGAACCGCAGAACATTCTCGCGATCGTCTACGATTTCGACCACACCCTCAGCCCGCATTACATGCAGGATCATACGATCCTGCGGCATGCGGGAATCGACCCAGCAGAGTTTTGGCTCAGTTGTACCGCGCTCATAAAAGAGCGAGGGTATGATCAAGAACTCGCCTACATGAAACGGATGTTAGACTATGACGCGATCCGCGCCCTCTCCAATGCCGATTTACAAGCCATGGGGCTGGACCTCACGTTTTTCCCGGGCGTGCCGGACTTTTTTGAAGAACTCAATGCCATTGTGCATCAGCCCCGGTACACCGAGTGGGACATTCATCTCGAACACTATGTGGTCAGTTCCGGGCTCAAAGCTATTTTAGACGGCAGTCATATTGCCAAACATGTCAAAGCCATTTTTGGGTGCGAGTTTGACGAAGACCAAGGCCATATTCATTTTCCCAAACGAACGATCAGTCACACCCAAAAAACGCAGTTCCTGTTTCGAGTGAATAAAGGTCTTCTGAATATGGAACAGGATGTCAACGACCACATGCCGGAAGAAGCCCGACGCGTGCCGTTTCGGCATATGATTTATGTCGGCGACGGGCCAACCGATGTGCCCTGTTTCACGGTCATTAAAAAAAATGGTGGCTTGGCCGTGGCAGTGTACAACCCAGACGATCCGACCCGGCGGTCGTTTAAAAAATGTTACGACCTCACCCGACATGCCGATCGCGTGCATTTCATGGCTCCCGCGAATTATCAAACCGGCGGTCCCCTTCGATTAATCCTTGAACAGCACCTCACCGAGATGGCCGATAGCATGGTGGAGCGACGGCGGCAAGCTATTGAGGGGACACGCGTTCCCGCTCCGTCGCCGTGAGGCGTAAAACGTTAGGAGTGGAAAGACCCTGTCTTTCGCATCACGGTATTCCTTCCTCGTTGCAGATTTCGATCGATGAGAGTTAAGCTAAAGGATGAAGGAAAACTTCTGGCCGGGAGGAGGTGCTCTTATGTTGAAGCACAAGAAAAACATGAACACGATATATTCAGGGGTGTTGGGTCACCGGGGTCTGAGTCGTCTCGTGGCCTTTCTCGGAATGTTGTTCGTCATCGGCCACGCGAATGGGCAAATGACGTCCAACTTTGTCCCCCAGGAAGCGAAAACTGAAATTTCAGGACAACCGGCTCCTGATGATCGGTTCATGGCGTTCGATCAAAAAAATTGGAAACGTCCTCAGTCATCCTTTAATTGGGTGGTCATGGCTCGGGATATAAAAGTCCCTTGGGATTCTTTTGGTCGACAAGGGTGGATGACTGATGATGCGTATGTCGAGCCCGTGGATCCAGGCGTATCAGAATTTTCTCCAGATACCGATCTTTTTTATATTGTGTTTTCGGTTTCAGGAATGGATGCCCCTTCACAATTTCGCGCGGCCTGGTACTTTATGCCGGATGGGAAAACTGCGAAAACAGAACATTCCGGAACCGATGCCCTCTTTTTAGAGATGAATGAGAAGGCCGGATATCTGGAAGTGTTTCGCCCTGAAGATGGGTGGGAAAAGGGCAAGTACCTCTTAAAGATTTTTTATGAAAGTCCAGGCCAAGATCTCTACGAGGGCAATGTCGTGGGTACCATGGTGTTTACAATTACAGATGCGCCCTCGTCATAAGGTGCTTTTGGGCACCTCTAAAAACCGTCCTTTTCCGTGATGGCGGCGTCAGTCGCGTGCTCACATCCTGATGTATTCGCCCATACACTCCGGTTTTCCGCGCGCGGCTTCCTTGCCCTCACCAAAATGCCTGGTTTGTAGAGGTGCCCTTTTCAGAGTGAGCAAGTCTGCCACTCTTCCATTCACTCCCTTAGCTTGACAGGCGGGGTTTTTGGACCTGGGAAATACTTTCCGAGGAATGCTCCTATTGAGGGAAGTAGGAATTTTGCGTATATGGCGGATGTAACCTGAATTGCTATCATGGGAGATGAAATAGCGTGAGAAATAGGGGGGACTCCACTCGGTCACAGTCGTTGCGCCGGTTTACCACGAGGAAGCCAATCTGTCTCAGGTAATATCAGCCTTCATCGAGTCTAGTCATCCTGGCAATTGGAGACTAGTGCCTTGGCCGGCATGCATGATTGATGTGTAGATCGCACCTCTCCCCGAGATTTTGTTAACCCTCTGAAAGACCAAAGCATATTCATTCTCATGGAGGTTCAATCCGCTCACCCTTCCGGTTCATTTCAGAAGAATGCACATGAAAATATCGGGGTTCTCTGGGCATCCCTGGGAGCCGTGGTGTTACTTATCGCCGCCTATTCCAATTTTTTTCACCAATCCTTCCAGTTTGAAGATCGCCAGGTCATTCGAGACAACCTGTACATTGAAAGTCTCGAATCGATTCCTCAATTGTTTTCGAATCCTCGAGATGTCTTGAGCATTCCGGCTGATGTCCCGTATCGACCGTTGGTATCTTTGTCGTTTGCGTGGGATTATTGGATAGCCGGTGGTCTGGATCCCTGGCAATTTCATCTCACGCAATTTATCTTGGTTGTGTTCCTTGGCATGGGTTTCGCAATGGTAGGTCAGTTCTTCCTTGATCGAGCGGGCAGGCATTGGTCAAATACGTACGTCGCCCTCGTGGCAGCCTTGCTGTGTTGTGTGCATATCGCGAATGCTGAAATGCTGAGCCAAATCTCCTCGCGAGCCAGTTTGCTCGCCACGCTTGGGGTGGTCGGAAGTTTTTTGTTGTATGGTTGCCTGCCCACCTGGCGTCCCTCGCACCTGTATCTTCTTCCCATGATGCTTGGAACTCTGGCTCATCCCTTGGGTGTGCTGTTTATTCCACTGCTGTTGGTCTATGTGCTGTTATTTGAGAAAAGGCTTTCTTGCCGAGAATTATGCTCAACCGACGCATGGCCAAAAATTCGACATGCTCTGGGCAAAGTCCTTCCGGCTTTTTTCACGGGGATTGCGCTGTTATTGTTTCTTGATAGCGTGACCCCCTTACAGGAAATGGATAGAGGCAACATTGCCGATGCGCTCTTGCTCCAACCATTTCTTTGGCTGCACTACGTGCAACGCTTCTTTATTCCCTTTGTGATGACCGAAGATATCGTATGGGATGTTCCACTTTCCATATTTGATCCGCGCTTTCTCGCCGGGATGTTCTGTATTGTCCTCTTGGGTCGGATGGTATGGGCGAGTTCACACACCAAAGAATTACGTCCGGTCACGTTTGGAATCATGTGGTTTATCGTCGGGATGTTAGGCGTCGTGAGTACTGGTGATCCAGAAAAATGGACACATCAGGCATTGTTCCCTTTTTTCGGCTTGACGTTGGCCGTCATGTCGTGGGTTGGCTATCAATTGCGGAAATGTCGTTTGGGATTCATACAAAAGAATTCGTTGACGATTCCCATGGTGTGTCTATCGGGAGTATTGCTGTTGGCTGCCCATGCCGTGGGGACCTATCAGCTTCACGACAGCGGTTTTTCGATCGAGCCTCCCACAGAGGTGAGTGGTGTGGAAAGGCCTGTTTCACAAGGTCGAAAATTGTGAAAGCCGCTTGCCCAGATCCCAACACAATCAAAATACTCAGTCCGGTTCCCTTCCCCATTTGTACTACGTCATCTGACGCATAGCCCGAATCCAGGATCTGGGAGATAGTGAACTCACATGGCGCATCCTCCTTTGGGGAACGGCCCACTCGGAATCCTCCGGTGGGCCGTTTTTTTGTTCAATTTTCAGGAAATCGGAAAATGATTACGGGAATGTATTCTGAAAGAGGGGAATCGAAAAAATCCTAGGAATGTGTTTGGGCAGAGGCCGAGGTGGCAGGTGAGTCGGTTTTAGGTTTTCTCGACCGAAGGATTTCCTCAAGGGT
>SMVB01325005.1_pt1 | contig 14746 bp, 13 predicted proteins | sample 2456461 | NCBI WGS metagenome assembly SMVB01 (sample SAMN11095934, study PRJNA526329) | marine sediment metagenome | biome: Marine sediment; feature: Surficial sediment; material: Deep marine sediment; isolation source: Hadal surficial sediment | place: Pacific Ocean | collected 2014-05 | depth... | reverse complement strand
GTCGATTTCAGCTTTTCTTCGGAATTCAATAAAGCGATTGAAGAAAAGCAAATCGCCGAGCAGAGTGCCTTAAGAGCCATAAACGACCTTGAACGCATAAAGACTGAAGCTGAACAAGTTAAAGTAAAGGCTGAGGGTGACGCAATGGCAAAAATCGAAATAGCGAAAGCAGAAGCTAAATCACAAGAATTGCTGCGAAATACAATTTCAGAGCAAATCATTCAACTTAGAGCAGTAGAAAAGTGGGATGGAGTATTGCCTCTATTCGTTGGTGAAGGAAATGGGATATTTTTGGATGTTGTGCGAGCTATGGAGCAAAAAAAGAAATAAATTAATAAAATAAAACAAATTCGCCCGACACAAACCACGTGCCGGTAATCAAGTGTGATGCAACTAATAACATTCCGGATGAAATCTACATTACGATTGATTTGACCTTGTTTTATTTCTTTGGAATCAGTATAATATTTTCAGTATTGGCATTCAATATTTTTCTACAAAGTGAAATTGTTCTTGTCGTCAGATCCAGGGATTAGTTGCAATCCATCTGGCATATTCATTGGCTTTTTCTATAAATAAATTTGGAGATTGTTAAGCCTTTTTGAAAAACTACCGATGTGAATTCATTACAAAACGTGCTCTTCATTATATTTCCATGCTCCACTTTTGCGCAATGATGCCGGCAAAAAAATAATTGGAATGCATGATAAATCATTTTCGGAACTAAAAACAAACCGGCGCTGCTCATCCCTGAATCGCTCAATTTAGGGTTCAGTAATCGTAGGAATACAATTCTATAAATTCTTTAAAATTGTTTCAACAGAAACTCTCTTCCTATAATTTTCATTAAAAAACACATATCTAATGGTTCCATCCTGATTAATAATGTAAGTGGCGGGAACCGGTAAATTTGCCCCATTATCACCATTAAATTTAGTTAAGTTTTTTCCCCACATCTTGTTTTTACTACCTGTACCATTATCGACGTTAAAAGTTACTTTATACGCATTCATAATCTCCATATTTTTATCAGAGATAATTCGAAAAGAGCTATTGAATTTTTGTGAAGTTTCATCTACAAATTCCATGACTTCAGGAGTAACTGTCACCACAGAAGCCCCTTTTTCAAAAATAAATTGCAATGAATCACTTAATTGTTCCAATTGCCTGTTGCAATATTTGCACCAGTGACCACGGTAAAACATCAGTACAACCGGGCCTTTTTTAAGCTGTGCATCAAGATCGAATTGTTTGCCGAACTGATCCATTGCGTTGAATCCTGGAGCAATATCTCCTACAGATAGTCCTTTAGGGCTTTCCGATTTTATTATGAATGCTAATAAAAGAAATAAAAAAAACGGGTAATAGAAGATAGGTTTAACGATTGTCATATTTTGAATTATTTTTATGAGTAAATTTCATATTAGAATAGAATATTTTCTGTCGCAAATCAGACAGTTATACAATTACACGCATATTGAAAAAAATTTATATCGGATCTGAAAATCCAGTTAAGATTGAAAGTACCAGAAGGGGGTTTGAAGAGGTTTTTAAGGATATCTCACAATTTGTATTTATTGGTAAATCCATTTCGTCCTGGGTCGGGGAGCAACCTATGACCAGTGATGAAACATTGCTTGGCGCCAAAAACAGAGCCAACAATTTGAAAGCAAAATACCCTAATGGGGATTATTTTGTCGGCCTGGAAGGGGGGATCCGAAGTCATGGAAATGAAATGGAGGCTTTTGCCTGGATTGTAATTTTTAGCAACCAAATGATCGGGAAAGCACAAACATCTACATTTCAACTTCCTCCAAAAATTGTTGATCTCATTAATCAAGGAATGGAACTTGGGCATGCGGATGATATAGTATTCAAAAGAAAAAATTCCAAGCAAGGAAATGGCGCTGTTGGACTATTGACAAATAATGTAATTGATCGTGTGGAGTATTACATGCATGCAGTTATCCTCGCATTGATCCCTTTTATCAATGCAGAACTTTATACAAAAAAAAATAATGGCTAAGAAAAAAACAGCGTTTATCTGCCAAAACTGTGGCTCACAATCTCCTAAGTGGTTGGGTAACTGCCCAAATTGTAATGAGTGGAATACCTACGTAGAAGAAGTGTTGGAAGCTAATGTGGATCAGGATTGGATGGATGAAAAAAATATTAAAAATTCGAAATCAAAACCTGTTCCAATAAGTGATATTGTATTAAACAAAGAACAACGAATAAAAACGAATGATCAGGAACTTGACAGGGTTTTAGGAGGTGGAATGGTTGGTGGATCTTTGATTTTAATTGGTGGAGAACCAGGGATTGGCAAATCCACACTGATGCTGCAAATCGCTCTCCAATTAACCTCTTCAAATATTTTATATGTTTCCGGAGAAGAGAGCGAACAACAAATTAAAATGAGAGCTCAAAGAATCGGACGAGAATCTTCATCATTATATATTCTTACAGAAACCAACCTCAATGTTATTTTTAATCAAATTAAATCCCTAAAACCTTCAATTTTAATCATTGATTCAATTCAAACCATGTTCACGGATAAAGTTGAAGCGGCTTCCGGAAGTATATCACAGGTGCGTCAATGCACCAGCGAACTCATGAAATTTGCAAAAAAAACCAATACCCCAGTATTCTTAATTGGCCACATTACCAAAGATGGATCGTTAGCCGGGCCAAAAATACTTGAACACATGGTGGATACCGTCATACAATTTGAGGGAGATCGTCATTTGAGTTACCGAATACTCCGCACAACTAAAAACAGATTTGGATCTACATCGGAGCTTGGCATATATGAAATGCAAGGCAATGGATTGAGACAAGTTTCGAATCCATCTGAAATATTGATTTCGCAACGAGAGGACGAGTTGAGTGGTATTTCTATCGGCGTATCCCTGGAAGGAAATCGTCCGTTATTGATCGAAATCCAATCACTGGTTACTCCGGCAGCTTATGGAACACCTCAACGAAGTTCGACCGGTTTTGATGCTAAAAGGCTTAATATGTTACTGGCAGTTCTGGAAAAAAGAGGGGGATATCGCCTTGGCATGCAGGATGTATTTCTGAATATTGCGGGAGGCTTACGTATTGATGACCCGGCCATAGATTTGGCTGTCGCGGTCTCCATCATATCTTCCCTGGAGGATATCCCAATTCCAAAAAAGACATGTTTTACTGCTGAGGTTGGACTTGGAGGAGAAATTCGTGCAGTGAATCGAATAGAAAGCAGAATTATGGAAGCAGAAAAATTGGGTTTTGAACAAATATATATTTCGAAATACAATAAAAAGGGGTTGAATATTTCAAGAATTAATATGGAGATCAAGCCATATTCAAGATTGGATTCAGTTCTCTCTACAATTTTAAGTTAATTTTTTATCATGAAATTAAAAGTTCCACATACGCTTGTACTCCTTTTCGGGATGATGGTATTTGCGCTATTATTGACCTATGTATTGCCCCAGGGTAGATTTGAAACAATTGAAAACGAGCATGGAAGATCGGTGGTAGTTCCAAATAGTTACGAAAAATATGCTGAGAAATCATTGTTAAGTTTTTGGAGTTTGTTTACAATTCTTCCCAAAGCGTTTGCAGATAGCCAGGGGATTATTTTCTTCATTTTTATCATAGGTGGAGCATTAGCGGTGATAAAGTCCACTGGTGCTATTGATGCATTTCTTGGGAAAATGTTAGAAAAATTTGGTTCAAAACCTCAATTCCTAATTGTATCATCCATGCTAGTATTTTCCATTGGATCTAGTACACTTGGAATGGCAGAAGAATATCTTCCCTTTACTACCGTACTCATTGCCTTATGTCTTGGAATAAAAATGGACAAAGTATCCGCTGTAGGAATCATGGTGGTTGGATATGGAGTAGGGTATGGTGTTGCGGCGATTAATCCGTTTACGGTAATGATTGCCCAGGAGATCGCAGAAGTTCCACCCACATCCGGCATGTGGTACAGACTAATACTACTTATTCCATTTTTCCTTGTAGGATGGCACCACGTACAGAAATATGCAATCGGAGTACAAAATGACCCATCTAAAAGCCTGATGTATAAAGTGGAAAATCACCAAATCCACCAGAAAACATCATATCCAAAACTCACTAAAATGCATTGGGTTATTTTAATCCTGACGGCTTTTGCTTTGGCTTTGATCATCTACGGAATATCTAATTTGCATTGGTATCTCAATGAGCTTGGAGCTGTATTTTTTGGACTTGCCGTATTGGTGGTAATCGTAAACAAAATGAATCCCAGTGTCGCTGCTAAGGCATTTGGTATTGGCGCAAGTGAGCTGACCCTAACTGCATTGTTAATAGGCTTTGCAAGATCTATTGCCTTGTTGCTGGAAGATGGGCAGGTTTTGCATACTATAGTAAATGCACTTGCTATTCCGTTGCAAAAAACAGGTCCCGAACTTGCATCCGTAGGAATGTATATGATTCAGAGTATGATGAACTTTTTCATTCCATCAGGTAGCGGGCAAGCGTACGTCACCATGCCACTGATGGCCCCGATCGCAGATTTGACAGGAGTTAGCAGACAAATTGCCGTACTTGCCTACCAGTTTGGTGATGGGTTTACAAACATGATTGTTCCTACTAATCCTGTTTTGATGGGGATTATCGGTATTGCAGGAATTCCCTACGACAAGTGGTTTAAGTTTATAATACCATTAATGATCAAATTCTGGATCCTTGGCTCTGTAGCATTAATATTTGCTGTTTGGATTGGATATAGCTAATGTCTTCATAATTACCACATATTCAGATTATTGGAAATGTTAAACTTCTAATTTGCATTATTATTAAATCTTTATGTCTTAAAATGGCCATAAAAAGACTTTCGGCTTTAAATAGTACAATTTTTCTCTTGGTAATTGCGAAAATATTTATGTACTTTCGAATAATTAAAATATTAATTGAATAAAATCCTCTGAAATGAAAAACCTAGTATTGATTCTAACCATAATCTTTTGTGTGTCAATCGTAACCATATCCACAGCTCAACTCACAAAAAAAGAAAAGAAAGAATGGAAAAAGAAGCTTAAAAAAACAACACCTGAACAATTTAAAAGGATGTATGATGAAAATGCATCATTAAAGTCGGAAGCAAGCAGTACGCAGGGTCAGCTTTCCGGTATTCAGGCTTCTATTGGAGAAAAAGACGCTAAGATTGCTGAATTAACTGAGCAAAATAGAAAAATGGAAGCTCAGGTAAATGCCGCTAAAAAAGCCATTGCCAGGGCAAAGCAAGAGGCAACTGTAGCAGCGCCTTCAAAGACAATGGTTAGCGAAGACGGAATAATTTTTAAAGTACAAATTGGAGCATTCCGTAATAAAGATCTATCCAAGTATTTTGAAAATAATGAAAACTTTGGTGGGGAAACGGAATCTGATGGAGTTCAGAAAATTACTTTAGGGAGTTTCCGTGATTATTGGGAATCCGATACGTTCAAAAAATATCTGAGAGAGATGGGTGTGAATGACGCCTGGATAGTTCCATACAAAGACGGAATTAGAGTTGCTATGAAAGATGTACTGGAAGGTGTGATCCAATAAAAACCATAATATTTAGCAATAAAAAAAAGGTCTGTGAGACCTTTTTTTTATTGCTAAATATTATTATATGAATTTTACCGTTTCACCATTTCAATTAATTCATCTTCGATATTCCAGTCTTTTGCAAGTTTGAGCATTGCAGTGGCTTCCATCTCGGTGATGTATCCTTTCTGATTATTTGCTCGCCAAACCATATCCAAATAACTCAACCGTTTGGCTTTATCCAATCGACCAATAACTTTATTTAGATATTCTCTGGCTCTTTCAAAAGCAGAAATATAGTCGTTTGCGATAAACTCATTTGCCCATTTCAGTTCATCTTCAGCATCGTATTTTTTAGCAGTTTCATCGAGGATTTTTTGTTCATCCTCGTCCAAACCGTGATAATGAAATATCACTGATTTTAGTAGTAGAAATGCCTTTTTTTCCTCACTTGTCATGGAGCAATAATTAAATCATTACAAATATATAAGAAAATGACTTTTATGAACCATAATATTAAAAGTTCTTGATTTTATTAAAATTAATTGCAAGAAATTCCAATTAATATATTAGGTTAACAACTGCATAAGTTTCTATTGATCAATATATTACGATTAAATATAAGTACGTTTTTTTGAATACTTGGCATTACTTACCATAATATATATCCATATATGTGAGGTTATAAAATTAGTATCTTTTGTTATTAAACGGTGAATGAGCATCAGCGATTTACTTTCAAACCAGCCTCTTACTCTGATTTTTTATGGTATAATTATTTTAATAAATGTGATCTTTTAGCGGGAAAATCTATGTTTATTTCCTTTTTTGGTTCACTGGTATTTTAGTGGAAATATGTGATTGTAATAATGAATTAATACGACAATGCTATAATGATTTTTCCAGCATTATCATTGTCTTTCAATTCATTCCTCTTTGTATTTCTCCGTGTAAATTCTCTGCGTTCCCTGTGGTAAATAATTTGAGCCCCAACAGTTACACAATGGAATAATTATGACTCACTGCTCTTATATTTTCGCTAAACCAAAAGTTAGTTAGCTGCAGGATTTCCATTTTTTTGGAAGAATCAGAATAAGTGTTTTGATTGAAATAAAAAAAGTGACCTATCTGATCACTTTTCCTTCTTTTTGTCTAATATTTTTACTTCCTAATGAGAATGGAAATATGCTTTTTCAAAATCAGCGACTGTTGTCCTTAAGTTTTGAATAAATGCCAGATCCGTAGTCTGTTTGCATTTCATAGAGTAGACCAACATTTTATGTAAAAGTCCTAAATGTATTTGATACTTTTCATACGCATCTTTCTGACTTTCATCCACAATTTTTATTCTCTGATGAAGAAAATACTGGCTGACTATTTCCTGTATTTTCTTCGCATGGTCTTCTTTATTATTTACCCAACGGACCAACTGATTATAGTTTGGTGAAGAACTTTTAGATATTTCTTCAATCTGATTCATCGATTTCTCAATAGTAGAAATGTGCTCTTTGATCAGGGTGATTCTTACCGAATCAGCATAAATTCCACAAGGTATTTCGCAATGCGCAAAAGATTTCTGATAATTTAATCCTACAAGTAAAAGCAACAATGCGAATCCTGTGAGAGATTTTTGTAATTTCATTTTCATCTGGTTATGATTTTAAGTTTTAAGAATAGACTTCGGTATATTGATTTTATTAAAATAGCAGAAACCAATCTTTCTGCATGATTTTCAAATTGTTGAATTTTAAAAGTAAGTAAAACTAATGCATTTTCATATTATGATTGTTCGATAAAAAATATTCATGGGATCAATAATTTTTATAATTTCATTGAAATGTTGCTGATATCATGAATTACAAGTTTTGCTCCTTATAGTTTAATAATCCTTTGGTAAAAAGAATAAGATATTTCATTTTTTTAAGAGATGTGTTCATTATCTCTATTGGTGCTTTTGGTGGGCCTTCAGCGCATTTGGGGATGCTATTAAAAAAAATGGTGAATGAAAGAGCCTACCTGACCGAAGAGGAGTTGATAGAATTACATGCACTCTGTCAGATACTTCCCGGGCCGACTTCAACCCAAACAATAACAGCAATTGGTTTTAAAATTGGGGGGCCTCTTCTTGCATATCTTACACTTATGATCTGGTTGATTCCTGCCTTTTGCATCATGACTACCGCAGGCTTACTTATGTCTCATTTCGATGAGAAGGACAAATCATTAGAATTTACCAGGTTCCTTCAGCCGATGGCAGTAGGATTTGTGGCATATGCCGCATACATGATAAGCTCTAAAATTGTTAAAACTTACGAGGCTGGCGCTATCATGATCATATCAGCAATTTTGTCTTTCATGCTGAAATCGCCATACATTTTCCCTGTTTTACTTTTGGGCAGCGGAGCATTAACAGCAATAAAATTCAAGGAGCACCCAAAAGTTCCTCATAAAAAGCTTAAAGTTGATTGGTCAAATTTCATATTGTGGGCGGTTGTGTTTCTGGTAATTGCCGTAGCGGGTCACTTCACACAAATATTACCAATTCGATTATTGGAGAATTTTTACAGAAATGGGAGTCTGATCTTTGGAGGGGGACAGGTATTGATTCCACTACTCTATACTGAATTTGTTGAATTTAAGCATTATTTAAGCTCCGAGGAATTTCTTACAGGATTTGCAACTGTGCAGGCAGTACCCGGTCCGGTATTTTCTTTCACGGCCTACATTGGAGCTCTTTCTATGCGAGAGTATGGAATATTTGGAGAAATACTTGGCAGTATTCTGGCATCGATAGGCATATTTCTGCCTGGTACATTTTTTATTTTTTTCGTTATCAGGTTTTGGGATCAGTTAAAAAAATATCGGATAGTACGCGCTTCATTGGAAGGGATAAATGCAGCAAGCTCCGGTATGGTAATCGCTGCTACATTTTTACTTTTTCAACCTTTAGAGCCGGATTTTGTAAATATGGGAATGATTATTTCTACATTCCTATTGTTGATGTTTACCAAAATTCCATCCCCATTTATCTTTTTAGCAGGCCTGCTTGCAGGATTTTTATTTATGTAGTTGCCTGAACGGAAACACATCAAAACTATCCCGAATGCGTTCGGGATTCCTGCGATCTTTTCCATTTTTTTCAACCTGCCTGCGGTAGGCAAGTCACCTGATACCCAGACATCACCTCATAAAAAGAAATGAAAAATCTCATCAGTAAAAATTCATTTCGTACAATTTGTCTGTTTCCGTTCAGGTACTATATAAATTTAAGGTACTTCCTTTAGAATCAACTGTAAGTTTTGCAACCACTCCAACAGGGATAGCATGGTTATCACTTGTATGGCCAATGGGGAAATCATATGCTACCGGATAGCCATAGTCCCTGGTGTGAGTATAAATAATTTCATACGCATCAAAACCAAAAGAATCATCATCATCCTTCATATCAGAAAACTGTCCAACAATTAATCCTGCAAGATGCTTCAAAAACCCAGCCCGTTTCAGTTGTACCATCATGCGGTCAAGATGGTAAAGCTTCTCGCCAACATCTTCTATGAACATAATTTGACCCCTGGTCTTTATTTCTGAATTTGTTCCAATTGTATTACAGATTATTGATAAATTTCCACCCGTAAGCTTGCCGGCAGCTACACCATGATTGTTAAACTTATGGTTATCATTTATATAACTCATTTTTTTTCCAAAAATTAAGTCATGAAACCTTTGCAGGGATTGTTGATTGAGTGCATGTAAAAATGAAGGCATAGGAGAATGGATGCCAGCTATTCCCAGATTGAGAAGGTGCAGATGAAATGCAGTGATATCACTGAATCCACAAATCCATTTTGGATATTCATGCAATGAAGAAAAATTTATTTGATCAATAATCCTTGTTGATCCATATCCTCCGCGGACCATGAAAATGGCTTTAACCTCATGATCGTTTATCATATTTTGCAGGTCTTCAGCCCTTTGCTCATCTGTTCCTGAAAATTGATGGAATGTATGAAATACAAACTTTCCAACTTTAACTTCAAGCCCCCAACTTTTAAGAACCTCGATTCCATGTATAGTATTATCCTTGTTAACTTTATTAGCAGTTGCCACGATGCCAACCTTGTCTCCTTCAGAAAGAAATTTTGGAATTATCATAGGGCTAAAATAAAAAAACCTCTGCTTATGGGGCAGAGGTTTAATAACTTAAATTAATTGTTTCTTAATTTTCAACTGGTGGTGGAGGAGGCTCAATGCCTAATTGTTTTAGAACAAGATCTGAAATATTGTCCTCATCTCGACCATAAAGTAGAATATTTAATCCTACTTCAGGTTGACCTGAATTGAAAATGTGGGTATACCCATTTGCCTTTGCAACAAAGTCAATTGCTTCTTGTATTTTGTCATATGCAGGTTGAAGAAGTTCGCCTTGCTTTCTTTGCAACGAAGTTTGTGCATCAATTCTGAATTTTTCAATTGATTGTTGGAGATTTGATAATTCTCGTTGTTTATCATTTCTTACTTCAGGGATCATATTTTCCACATTTCTTTGAAAATCTTCAGCTTTGGCTTGAAACTCAGTTGCTTTAGATTCCAACTGAGTTGATAACTGCTTTTCATAATCTTTGAGCTCAGACTCAATTTCTTTTGCTTCTGGCATATTTCCCAAAATAAATTCGGCATTAGTATATCCTATTTTCAAGCCGCTATCTTGCGCTTCAGCAGACGATGCCACTACTAAAAATGCAAGAATAAAAATCCATTTAGTTTTCATATTAATAAAAATTTGTTAATTTATTTTATTTTATTGTATCATTTTCGTCTCCATATCCCAATTCTTCAAGCACATAGTCCGTATAGTCGTGAGTTGGATCGGTATAAATCATAACCATATCTGCCGCTTTATCGAACATAAACTGAATTCTATGGGCCTTACTCACTTTTTCCGTAGCTTCAAAAACACTTTCCATAACGGGCTTCATAAGTTCTTTTTTCTTCAAAAAGAACAAACCTTCATATCCAAATACTTTACTATTATATTCCTTTACCTCTTCCTCTCTTGTTTCAATTTCAGCAAGCCTTTCTTCTTTCATTTCACTGGTAAGCAAGACTTCTTCGGCCTGCAATTCATTGTACATGCTTTCTATTTCCTTGTACCTCTGCTGGATCTCGCTATGCCAGCTTTTTGACAATTGATCGATTTCGTTTTCCGCTTCCTTATATTCCGGCATTTGTGCCAGGATATAATCGGTATCGATATATCCAAATTTTTGAGCATTGACAATAGATCCTATACCAAAAATGAGCAGCAAAAATAAAAATAAATTCTTCATTCCTAAAAATTACCTGAATTGTTGGCCAATTGAGAAGTGAAACTGACCTCCACTTGGCTTATTCGTACCCGGTATTTCATCAAATCCGTACCCCCAATCAATTCCCAATAGTCCAAATGCCGGCATAAAAATTCTGGCGCCAAAGCCAATAGATCTATAATTATCGAACGGATCAAAATCACTTAATGTATGGAAATTGTTGCCGGCTTCGGCAAATGCTAGTACATAAATAGTCGATGCTGCTGCCATGGATAATGGATACCTCAATTCAAAAACAAATTTATTGTAAGCAACGCCACCATTTAAGCCAAATACTGGCGGCAAATTTTTGCCATAACCAGGAGGTGTAATTTTGTTATCTTCATAGCCTCGTAAAGCGATCAGGTCATACCCCACAATCCAATTGTTTGCTCCGGAAAGTCCACTGCCACCCATTTGGAATCTGTCAAAAGGACCGGTTGGCGCGTAGTCAGAATAGGTGCCAATGAAGCCAAAATGCGCTCTGGCGTTAAACACCAGGTTTCCAATTAGCTTCTGATAATATTTGGCGTCAAACATCCATTTGTGATATTCTACCCAGCCATATAGTTTTTCTGCCGAGGCATCATCATAGTAGGATGCATCCCTGAAAAGAGAATATGGAGGCGTTAAATCCACGCTAAGTGATATGGATGATCCTGTTCTTGGAAACATTGGCGCATCTACGCTATTTCTTGAAATTTTCAGGTTATATTTCAAATTTCGTGCCGTTCCGGTATTGAAACCGATCTGGTTATTTCCACTTGATACGAAATCATCGAAAATATAATGGGTATAAGAAAATGTATTTGACATAGTGAAATAATCATCCGGCCATTTCAATCTCTTGCCAAGTCCGGCGCTCACAGTGTTCATGACCATTGAGCCATATTCCTGCCCGGTATAAAAATTTTGATTTCTGATTACAGATCTGTTAGCTCCCACTGTAAAGGAGTTTGGTTTTTTGCCTCCAAGCCACGGTTCTGTAAATGTAAATGAATAGTTCTGATATATCCTTCCATTTGCCTGGACCCTCAGTGACAACCTTTGACCATCGCCAACGGGCAGAGGTTTCCAGGCTTTAAAGTTTGTGATATTTCTCATCGAGAAGTTGTTGAATACCAACCCGATAGTGCCAACAAAACCATAATAACCACCCCAACCACCAGATAGTTCTACCTGGTCAGAAGGTCTTTCCACCAATGCGTATTCAATATCTACAGTACCATCGGCTGGATTCGGAATAGGATTGATGCCGATTTGCTCCGGATCAAAGTATCCAAGTTGGGAAAGTTCCCGTTGAGTTCTGATGAGTAGTGTTCTGTTGAAGTATTGCCCGGGCAAAGTCTTGATCTCACGTCGTATTACATGATCATTTGTTCGATCGTTTCCGGTAATAATAATTTTATTTATCCTTGCCTGATCTCCTTCATAAACTCTCATTTCCACATCAATAGAATCATTATTTATTCTGACTTCAACAGGATTGACGCTAAAAAACAAGTAGCCATAATCCATGTAAAGCGAACTGATATCTTGCCCGTTAGGATTAAACGTGAGTTTCTTTTGTATCAATTCCATGTCGTAGACATCTCCCTTTTTAATTCCCAGAACCTGGTCTAACATTTCATCGCTTCGCACAAAGTTCCCACTCCACTTTATATCACCGAAGTAATACCTATTCCCTTCCTCAATTTTTATATTGATATTGATTTCGTTTGCATCCGCATCATAAATAGAGTCTGAAATTATCCGGGCATCACGATATCCTTTCGAATTGTAATAAGTGATAAGTTTCTTTTTATCGTCTTTAAACTCATCCTTCTTAAACTTTGAGGTTTTGAAAAAATTGACATTTACACTTTCTCCAAAATAATCTTTAATATCTTCACCGGTTACTTCGTGTGTTTTAGTGAGGAATTGCCATGCACTTTTCGGTGTGGTGTTTTTAATGACTCTAAAGCCATCCTGAAATACATCGAACCTAAGTTTCTCATTTGTCTTTTTAAACTTGGATCTAAGCTTATCGTCAGTTAAATCTGTGTTTCCGTCGAAGAAAATTCTATCGATTCTTACCTTTGATTTTTTATCCACGTGTATATTCAGTAAAACCCCGTTTGTGATAATTGAATCCTTCTTCTGCTCGATTCTAACTTCGGTGTTCAAAAATCCCTTATCGATAAAATAATCTTTCACCATAAGTTCTGCATTCTTCAGTATTGCATCAGAGACAATTTTGCCCTTGATCAAGTCAAGGTTTTCTTTGATATCCGATTCCTGGGTTTTATTTACTCCTTTTAAAAATATTCTTGTAAGTCGTGCTCTCTCGGTCAGTTCTAAAACCAAATAGACTTTGCCTTCTTCAACTTTACTGATGTATAATGCTACGTTTCCAATTATTCCTCTGCTCCAAAGCTTCTTGATAACGTTGCTGGTAGTTTGACTGGGAATTTTAATTTTATCACCAACTTTTAATCCGGACAATGAAATCAATGCATTTTTATCAATAGTTTCCAGACCGGTCACTTTTATTTCAGCAATTTCATATTCCTGTGGGTTTGCATAGCTCAGCGCAATTTTTTCATCTTTTTGAGCTGATTTTTTGGCATCACTTCCCACTCCTATTTTTAATTGCCCGAATGCATTTTGATGCAACAACGGCAATAGCAATACGAAGGTTAGCAGCCCCGCAAAAACTCTAAATTTCTTTTTCAATAACTTTTCCAAATCTTCTCTCTCTTTTTTGATAAGCCTTAATTGCTTCAATTAAATGTTCTTTTCTGAAGTCCGGCCACAAAATATCTGTTATATATAATTCAGTATAGGCAATTTGCCAAAGAAGAAAATTGCTAATCCTCATTTCTCCACTAGTCCTTATCAATAGCTCCGGATCAGGGATGTTTTTAGTACAAAGATAATCGGAAAATAAATCATAATTGATATCTTCGAGACCAATTGCATCTTTTTTAACATCTTTTAACAAATCCTTTACTGCTTTTAATATTTCCCATCTTCCACTGTAGCTGAGTGCAAGAATCAAATTTAATCCATCATTATTCCTGGTTAATTCAATACTTTCCTTTAGCTCTCGCTGGCAGTTTTTCGGTAGGGCAGTAATATCTCCAATAGAAGTTAGTCTTACATTATTTTTTGTTAGTGTAGCTCGTTCCTTTTTAATTGTAGATACTAAAAGTTCCATTAATCCTCTTACCTCAATTTTGGGTCTATTCCAATTTTCAGTAGAAAAAGCATATAATGTCAAGTATTCTATTCCCAAATCGGCACAGGTCTCTGTTGTTTCACGTACTGCCTCTATTGCATTTCTATGCCCAAAAATTCGTTTAGCTCCTTGTTTTTTTGCCCAACGCCCATTTCCGTCCATTATAACGGCAATATGCTTTGGTAAATTGTTTAAATCTATTTGACTGCTCATTCAAAAAAAGATCAAGGACTAAAATTGGAATGCAAAGTTGGTGGTTTTTTTTCTTATTGTAAAGGTTTTGTTTACAACACTTTAATAAAAGTCAAATGGGCAAGGTATTTTCCAAAGTAAATAACTGATCGAAAAGCCAATAAAATTGAACCAATCCTTATCATATTTATTCCCATATTGATAGTTTTTATTCGTGATATCACCATCAGAATATCCATCTAAATGATCAAAAAATAATTTTCGAATGCCAATTTCGAGATTCAAGGTGATGTTTGGATTAATGGCATATTTAAATCCTCCTCCAAAGGGTACGGCCAGCTGAATTCTACTATTTCCATTTAGCTCCTGATCACCTCCGAAAAACATGAACCCACTGATTCCAACTAGCATATAGGGT
>SMVB01014615.1_pt1 | contig 14746 bp, 12 predicted proteins | sample 2456461 | NCBI WGS metagenome assembly SMVB01 (sample SAMN11095934, study PRJNA526329) | marine sediment metagenome | biome: Marine sediment; feature: Surficial sediment; material: Deep marine sediment; isolation source: Hadal surficial sediment | place: Pacific Ocean | collected 2014-05 | depth... | reverse complement strand
TTCCGGATCCTTCATGCAATATGCGGCTTAACCCATGATTAAACTCGTTGATCGTTATGTCGGCAAGGCGGCCCTGATGGGTATGCTGGCGGTCTGGTTTGCCATGACCATGCTTTTCATACTGTTCAGCCTGCTGGGTGAACTGCGCGACACGCAGGGTGACTACGGAACGGCTGATGTTTTTTGGTTTATTGCCATGATCACACCGCGCATGGCCTACCAGGTATTTCCGGTCTCTGCTTTGCTGGGTGCGCTTGTCGGCGTGGGTGGGCTTGCAGCTACCAATGAACTGGTCGCTTTCCGCATCGCCGGTGTTTCCCGATTGCGCCTGGCGCTTGCCGGAATCGCCGGGGCGATGTTATTGACGGTCCCCGTCGTGATCATGGGCGAATGGGTTGCGCCGGCCGCCGAACAACAGGCGCGCGCCTTTCGTCTCAGTGAAATGGTGGGTCGTGCCATCATCGGGGGGCCGAGCGGTGTGTGGATGCGGGACGGTAACGACATCGTCAATATCCAGCTTCCCCTGTTATCAGCCAATAAGGGGGAACAGTCGGTAGAGTTTAAAAATGTTGTAATTTACAATTTTTCAGAGGAATCAAAGCTGCTGGCTATTACCCGTGCAGACAATGCGTTTCACAGTGGAAAGTCCTGGACACTGGAGAATGTTTCAAGCGTTCATTTCAGCGCCACAGGCGCCCGCTCAACGCGTTCCAAAACCAAGGCGTGGCCTACCGAAGTCAAACCGGAATTGCTTGATTCTGCCGTGACCCGGCCCAGTCGCCTGTCACTGCGTTCGTTATGGGACTACCTGGGTTACTTGAGTGAAAACGGTCTTGATGACCGGGTTTACAAGGCCGCATTTTGGGAGAAAGCCCTGTTTCCATTTACGGTGATCGCGCTTGTCCTGGCGGGTATGCCCTTTGTTTTTGGGGCCGCCAGAATGCACAATCTGGGTGTGCATTTGTTTTTTGGCATGATTCTCGGCGGCTTGTTCATGATCATCAGCCGGGCGTTCGAGAAGTTCGGCGATGTCTACCATCTGCCGGCGCCATTGACCTTTATTCTGCCGCCTCTTTTACTGTCTCTTGTTGCCACGCTGATCCTGCGGCGTTCGGTGTGATCGTCTGCCGGTCCGACCAAAGGAGGTATCAGCTACTTCCGGCCGGCGTCTGATTGAATAGATCAGAGGTTCCTTAGTAGCGAATCAAGCGCGTACCGCTAGCCCTGTCGTGCCAGGTTCGCTTCTCGCGGTCAAGCAATGACCAAATGAACCCCAGGCCGACCACCGCTGCCGAGAGTATCGAAGTCAGGAATCTGACGGCACACGATCGCCACCCCGGGCGCCCGCCCGCTTCATCGGTGATGCAAACGTGCCAGGCCCTCATGCCCAGAGTCATGCCGCCCTTGTGCCAGCACCAGACCAGGTAAATAAACCAAACGACCAAAAGGTAGGCTGTATAGACCGGGTCTTGCATTGCGGTGTGATTGCCCGCACCCGCGAGCATGGCCAGTACCGTTGCCAGCATAAGCAGTGCAATGATGACCACGCCATCGTAGAACATGACGAGCAGGTGGCGCGGCAGGGTGCAAGGAGTCGCGGATTTTTCCTCATTATTGTTTGATTTCATGGCTTGAATTTGGTTTTCATATTTGTTGCACACCCCACATTATCGCTCACCTGTCCACTGGCAAGAAAGCGGGTGGTGAGGTAGCTGCACGATACGCCTTCGTAGCCTGATGGTTGTTGCGAAATAAAATTCAATAAGCTTTCACCGTACCGGTGAACGCACTCAAGGAAATTCCGGCTAAGGACAAGTAAATTACCTATAGAATAAGGGATTGCTCGTTTGGAAACAGCTTATGCCAAAACACCGAAATCTCCGAATCACGGCTGTCCGAATCAATATCAGCTTGGCTTTGATGTTGGCTGTGGGCGTGCAGGCTCAGAGTCTGGACGACACCGTGCAGGCAGAATCCAAAATCAATGAAGACGCCGTTGTTTCCCAACAAAGGGTGACCGGACTTGCGAGCCAGACGCAGGATCTATTGATTGAGTACCGTTCAGTAATCAGGGAGACAGAGAGCCTCAAGATTTACGATGGCAATCTCGAAAGAGTAGTCATGGACCAGCGTGACGAAATCCAGTCCATCAATCGGCAGTTGTCAGGACTTGAGGCGACAAACCAGGGTGTCGTTCCCTTGATGCTGGAGATGATCGATGTTCTGGGGGAGATTGTGGAGGCGGATATCCCTTTCCGAATTGTCGAACGCCGCGCACGTGTTGACCGCTTGCGTGACATGATGGACCAGAGCGAGGTAACTGCCTCGGAAAAATATCGCCGGGTGATGGATGCATACCAGGGTGAACTGGAATTCGGCCGTACAACGGAAGCCTATTCAGACACCTTGCCGGCGAGTGGGCAGACAGTCGATTTCCTCAGAGTCGGAAGAACCCTGCTCGTCTACCAGACCAGCGATGGCAGCGTGACGGGCTGGTTCAACCCGGGGCGTAGGCAGTTTGAGGAATTGCCTGACCATTACCGGCGCGAAGTGAAGCTGGGCCTGGCCATCGCCAGGAGTGAAAAAGCACCCAACCTGGTGGTTTTACCTGTGCCCGGGCCTGAGGTGTTGCAATGAAAAAACCAGGCATCTGTTTCGCTTTGTTTTGTCTTGCCGTGACTCCGGTCGCAGGCGCGCAGACCCTGGACGAATTGGCCCGCAAGGTACAGGAGGCGGCTACGGCTGAAACCCGGATTAACCAGCAACGGGAAGCAATTTTTGTTTCGGAGCGCGACAAGCAGCAGGATTTACTGGCTGGTGCACGACAGGAATTGAGCAGTGAAAATGTGCGCAGTGAACTGTTGCGTGATGAATACGACCGGAATGAAAGGTCGCTGGCCGAACTCGAAACCACTCTGGCAGAACGCATGGGTAACCTCGGCGAATTGTTTGGGGTTGTGCGGCAGGCTGCCGGCGATGTACAGGCTGCGCTGGACGATTCAATGGTAACGGCCCAAATGCCCGGAAGAACAAAATTGCTGTCCGAGCTTGCCCGGCGCCGGGAGTTGCCAACCGTCACCGAGTTACGGCACTTATGGTCTGCAATGGTTACAGAAATTGCGGAGTCCGGAAAAGTGCTCAGGTTCCGTGCGACGGTTGAACGAATCAGCGGCGAAAAACAGGATCTGGAAGTCATCAGACTCGGTGTTTTTAACGCGGTGTCAGATGGGGTATTCCTCGATTGGGACACCCGTAAGAGCCGGATCAATCTGATTGAACTTGCGCGCCAACCCGCAGCCCGGTTCGGTCGCATGGCGGCGGATTTGCAAAGTTCCCCGCCCGGCAAAATAATGGGCTTTCCAGTAGATTTTACTCGCGGCCAGATTCTGCGTGCGGTGGTGCAGTCCAAGACTCCATTTGAGCGGATCAGGGAAGACGGGGGTGTCGTCGGTTACACCATTATCGGGCTGGGTTTGTTCGGTTTGTTGCTGTGCCTGTGGAAGGGTTATTCGCTGTATACCGCCGGTGCCGGCATGTCCCGGCAGTTAACTAATGACAGGGCTGATAAATCGAACCCATTGGGCCGGGTGCTTGCTGTTTACAGTGAGAATCCTGAAGTCGACGTTGAGACCCTGGAACTCAAGCTCGATGAAGCAATTTTGCGTGAAACAACACCCATTGAGACCGGGCTCAGTTTCGTCAAAGTACTGTATGTAGTGGCGCCACTTCTTGGTCTGTTGGGTACGGTTTTGGGCATGATAAGAACCTTCCAGATGATCACGCTGTTTGGGACCGGTGATCCGCGCATGATGGCCGGAGGGATTTCAACCGCGCTTGTGACCACCGTGCTGGGTCTGGTCGTGGCTATTCCACTCACGTTGCTGCACAGTTTTTTACAGGGTAAAGCCAAAGCACTGATTCAGGTTCTCGAAGAACAGGCGGCCGGCTTGATTGCGAGACTGGCAGAGGAGCGCGCGTGATCTGGATAAATCAGGCGGTGGGATCGATCCGTGAGTTCATGGAACTGGGGGGAGATGTTTTGTGGGCCATTATGTTCGTGTTGTTCCTGATGTGGACGTTCATTCTGGAGCGTATTTGGTATATCTACCGGGTATATCCGGCCCGGAAACAGGTGGTTCTGAGCAAATGGGAACGCCGGGAAGAGACTTCTTCCTGGTACGCCAGGAAGATTCGCGCCGGCCTTATTTCTGAAGCAGCCATAGCACTCAAGAGAAATATTGGTTTAATCAAGGCACTGATCGCCATTTGTCCCTTGCTTGGCTTGATGGGAACGGTTACCGGAATGATCGCTGTTTTTGATGTGATGGCCTACAGTGGAGGGGGTAGTGCAAGAGCTATGGCGGGCGGGGTGTCCATGGCCACGGTTCCTACCATGGCCGGCATGGTGGCGGCACTTTCCGGCGTTTATTTCGGAACCTGGCTGGAACACAAGGCGCAGACGGAAACTGAAAAGCTCGAAGACCGCCTGCAACAACGCTGAACGGGACCTGATCCCCGGCCCTGAAAGTACGAGTTCTAACAATGCACCACAGTAAAAGACACGCACAATCCGAAGAAGCCGAGATCAACATCACACCGATGTTGGATATCGTCTTCATCATGTTGATTTTTTTCATCGTGACGACCTCGTTCACCAAGGAAACCGGTGCGGTAATCGTCAAACCGGTTGCTGAGCAGGCCGTTGCTTTGAGGAATGGAACGATATTGATCGGGGTCAGGCCCAATAACGACATCTGGATGGCCAAACGGCAGATTGAATTGCGGGAGGTGCGCCATATGGTTGAGCGCGCCAGGGCGGAGAACCCGGAGGGCAGTGTGGTCATCGTCGCAGACAGGAGGTCGGACATAGGCACCGTAACCCGGGTGATGGACCAGTTGAGGCTGGCAGGCGTGGAAGGAATTGCAATATCAACCCGCAAAGCTGGCAGCCAGTGAGGTGAACCGCATACGAAAATGAAATATCTACGCGTATTCCTCGCTTCTTTGCTGGCCCTTTTTGTGACCTTCGCCTTGTTCCTGTTCATGCATCAGTTGATATCTTCCGGCCGCGGTGATCGTGTCGGTCTGGAAGCCATTGCAGGTATTCACTTTGGGCCGATTGATATTCCGGATGAGATATCAAGCAAAAGCCGTATAAAACCCAAAAAGCCGCCACCACCCCGGGACCCGCCGCCGCCGCCCAAAATGCAGCTTTCCAGCGTGAATCTGCAGCTTCGGAATGTGCCCGTGATGAATATACCAGTCCTTGACCTGCCTTTAAGCGGTGGTACCGGTATGTTCCTGGGTAATTTTCAGCAGGTCGATCAAACTGCCGAGGGCGATATTATTCCTATCGTGGTGATCCGGCCCATTTATCCGGGGGACGCGGCAATTTCCGGTATCGAGGGCTGGGTGAAAATTGAATTTACCATCACCGAGGCAGGCACGGTAAAGAACCCGAAAGTAGTCGATGCCAGACCGGCCAGGGTGTTCAACCGCGCGGCAATTCTTGCCATTTTAAAGTGGAAATTCAAACCCCGTATTGTAGATGGTGTTGCGGTAGACCGGCAGGCGAGCCAGGTCATTGATTTCACACTGGATGACGGGTCAGGATGAATCGAATCTACAGACATGTACTTGCTGCGGCGACCGCATGGTTGGTTTTGTCGATGTTGATCAGCACGACCGTGTCGGCACAGATATCTGAGTGCAGTTTGAAAAGAAACGTGTACGCCCGGGCACTGGATGAAATCACCTGGAGGCAACTCAACAGCGTTTATGAAAAAGTGGGTGAAGGAAATTACGATGTGGCTTTCGACCAGCTTGAGAAAATGCTGGCCCGTGCCGGCAAAGACAACTACCTGCAGTCAATTCTCAACCAGGCGTTGGCCCAGGTGGAATGGTCAAGGATGAATTACGGTCCGGCCCTGGGTTATTTCGAGAAGGCCGTGGAACTCAATGCCCTGCCGGACTCGTCACACTTTGCTTTGATGTATCAAATTGCGCAGCTTTATTACATGCAGGAGCGTTACCGCGAAGCACTGGACAAACTGGACTTGTGGTTCTGCAAATCGCCGGCAGACAAAATGACATCTGCGGCATGGGTATTGAAAGCATCGATTTATGTCCAGCAGGAGAATTTCGCAGAAACCCTCAAAGCGATTGAAATCGCAATTGACATGGATGAGGACCCCAGGGAGCAATGGTACCAGCTCAAGCTCGCATCTCAGCTGGAACTGGAACAGTTCGAGAGGGCGGCACAAACGCTTGAACTCATAATTTCGGCCTGGCCGGAAGAGAAAACATACTGGCTCCAGTTATCGCAGGTGTATTTACGACTCCAACAGGATGAAGCGGCACTGGCCGTGATTGCGCTGGCGTATCGAATTGGATTGTTGGATGCGCAGGGAGATATCACCTACCTGTCCAGCCTTTACAGTAATTCTCATGTCCCTTTCAAATCCGCACAGGTAATGGAAAAAGGCATTAATGATGGGCTTGTGGATTCCACCCGGAATCACTGGTCTGTCGTGGCTGATTCCTGGTATGCGGCTGAAGAGCTGGAAAAATCGCTGCTTGCATTTGAAAAAGCAGGTGCTGCTTCAGAGGATGGGAAAATCGATCTGCGTCGAGGCTATATCCTTGCGGACCTTGAGCGCTGGCCTGATGCGCTGGATGCATTGAACACGGCGCTTGATAAAGGAAGTCTTTCGGAGCAAAAAACCGGTGAAGCCTACCTTCTCAGAGGCATGTCGCAGTTTCATCTTGGAGATTTTGACCGTGCCGGGGCGGATTGGAGCAAAGCCGGTCGCTACCAACGCAGCCGGGATGCGGCCAGGCAATGGATGAACCACCTCACCCAGACTCTGGAGTAAGCGTTGAACCGGTCTGAATCCGCTTCGTGCCGGCATAGCCGGGGCCAGGTTTGGACCGGGGTCGAGGCCAGGGATCAGGTTCAAGAACCTGACCCCGGCTCTGGTAAGGAATGGATAAGGGTAGAATGAGCTTGTGTTTTAAGTGGATGCGAATAAAACCTTGAAAGAACAGGAACAGTTGATCGAAAGCTTCCTTGATGCGGTCTGGGCGGAGCGGGGCCTGAGTAAAAACACGCTTCAGGGTTACCGCTACGACCTGTTGCAACTGGCCGCGCAGCAGGAAAATTGTGGCAGCGATCTGATCTCAGCATCACGTGAGGACCTGCTGCATTTCCTGGCTGCAGGGGTTCGCGAGGGCAGGAGCCCGCGATCACTTTCCCGTTACCTTTCCGGATTTCGACAATTTTACCGGTGGTTGATGCGCGAGGGCAGTATCAAGAAGGATCCAACTGCAATGATCGAGAGCCCCCGGCTGGGCCGTGGTTTGCCCAAGGCGCTCAGTGAACAGCAAGTTGAGGCACTGCTCGAAGCTCCGGACGTAGAGACGCCGCTTGGTCTGCGTGACCGCGCGATGATTGAACTCATGTACGCAACAGGATTGCGGGTCAGTGAGTTAATCGGTCTCGAACTTCCCAACCTGAACCTGAATCAGGGTGTGGTCAGGGTCACGGGCAAAGGAGGCAAGGAACGGTTGGTGCCACTGGGCGAAGAATCTATTTCCTGGCTGACCCGTTATCTGGATTATGGCCGGGGAGAATTGATGCGCGGAGCCGGTTGTGCAAAAATATTCGTGACAGCAAGAAAGACAGGAATGACGCGGCAGGCTTTTTGGCACTCCATTCGAAAGCACGCACAGCTAGCCGGGATTGACCAGCAGGTATCACCGCATATGCTGAGGCATTCGTTTGCAACCCACTTGTTAAACCATGGGGCTGACCTGAGGGTTGTGCAATTGTTACTCGGGCACAGTGATCTGTCGACCACGCAGATTTATACCCACATTGCCCGTGATGGTTTGAAAAATCTGCACAGCAAACATCACCCCCGCGGGTGACCGAGCTTAGCCGCTATCGTGGACGTATTAAAAATTCGCCATAGCCGGAACTTTAGTATCATTCGACGCTCTATCAATACCAGCAGGGTAATTTGCATGGTTTGTGCTGATTTGAACCCGAATATTTTCGCAAATACTGAAATTAATATTTACACAAGAGGAATGTCATGAGGCACTTCAACAAAGGATTGACCATTATGCTGCTCGCCTTTTCACTGGTGGCGGTAGCGGCAGACGATTACAGCGCCATCGAGGAACGAATTCGCGCCATGGCGCCGACTGCGCAATCCATTGCTATCTCTGAAACCCCTATTGAAGGAATTTTGCAGGTTCAAATCGATGGCGACATCATCTATGCCTCCGCGGATGGCAAATACATGATTCAGGGGCGGATTATCGATCTGGATACGCGCGAAGACCTGACCGAGTCATCCAAAGCGGTGCTGCGCCAAGAGATTCTTGCTAACATCGATCCGGCGGGGCAAATCAGTTTTTCGCCGGCAGACCCGGTGTATGAACTGACGGTGTTCACCGATATCGATTGTGGCTATTGCCGGAAACTGCACGCGCAGGTGGACGAATACAACAAGCAGGGAATCGCAATCAACTACATGGCCTTCCCGCGCGCGGGAATTGTTTCGCGGTCTTTTGAGAAAGCCGTTTCCGTCTGGTGCGCAGATGATCCGCACACCGCACTGACCGAGGCCAAGTTGGGCAGCGAGCCCGATCCGGTTCAGTGTGATAACCCGGTTGCGGAACATTATCAACTGGGCAAAGACCTGGGTGTTACCGGTACGCCGGCCTTGTTGACTTCCAGTGGTCAGCTGATCCCGGGCTATGTGCCCCCGGATCAACTGCGCCGCCGACTGGACAGCATGTCTTCAACACAAGTGACAAACTAGTGTCGTGTCAAGCCATGACAAATCCTGCCAGACTGAGTTAAAATAACTCTTCGACGGCTGGAAATTCGTTCCGGCTGCATACATCCGGGAGTGTTGCTTTGTCCGTGTTCACCTGTCTTTTGGGAGAACCCGCGCTATCTGATTTTCGCAAACGAAAACTGCTTCGTCGCCTGGTCGGTATTTCCAGCCTCACAACAGCGATTGAAGCGCGTTTTGTATACCTGCTTGAATCTGAAGAGACTCTGGATGGAGCGGATATTGACCGGCTGCAAGATTTGTTGCATGGCGAGTTTACGGCTGAGCTTGACCAAGCGGATCTGCACCTGGTTGTTCCCCGCTTGGGGACCCAGTCTCCCTGGTCGACTAAAGCCACCGACATCGCCAGGCGTTGCGGCCTGACAAGCGTTCAGCGAATCGAGAGGGGCACGGCTTATTATGTGCCGGGGTCCGCTGACCTTACCCCTGAAAAACGTGCCCGGCTCAGAGGTATCCTGCACGACCGCATGACCCAATCTGTGCTTGATTCGCTGTCAGATGCGCATCAACTGTTTGTCCACAATGATCCGGTACCTCTCAATAAAATCGTACTCGGCGATGATGGCGTCAATGCTCTCAGGGCCGCAGATCGCGACCTGGGCCTGGCTCTGTCTGAAGACGAAATAGAATACTTGCTCGCGGCTTTTGCTACGATGAAAAGAGATCCTACTGATGCAGAGTTGATGATGTTTGCCCAGGCGAACTCGGAGCATTGCCGGCACAAGATTTTCAATGCTGAATGGGTTATTGACGGAGAAAGTAAAAAGCAAACCCTGTTCGGCATGATCCGCAACACGCATGCCCGGTCGCCCGAAGGGGTTCTGTCTGCCTACCATGATAATTCGGCTGTCCTTGCCGGTCCGCAGGGCGAACGTTTTATCGTCGATCCCGAAAACAGTTCGTATACCTGGAAGCTTGAAAAACTTCCTTTTCAGATCAAGGTAGAGACGCATAATCACCCCACCGCCATTTCCCCGTTCCCCGGCGCAGCTACCGGTTCGGGAGGCGAGATTCGCGATGAATCCGCAACCGGTCGCGGCGCCCGGCCCAAGGCCGGCCTGACCGGATATTCCGTATCCCACCTCGATATCCCGGGTCTGAAGTTTCCCTGGAGAATTGATTCCGGCAAACCGGGTCGAATCGCCAGTTCGCTGGACATCATGATTGAAGGCCCGATCGGTGGTGCGGCTTTCAATAATGAGTTCGGCCGGCCGGCCTTGTGCGGGTATTTCAGGACCTTTGAGCAGGAGATTGGCGGTACATTATGGGGCTACCACAAGCCCATCATGATAGCCGGTGGCATGGGCAGTATTCGCCGTCAACACGTTGACAAATTGCCCCTGACAACGGGTGCCTGCATTGTCGTGCTGGGCGGCCCTGCGATGCTGATTGGACTGGGCGGTGGCGCCGCTTCATCGCTTGGCAGTGGGCAGAGCCAGGAGGACCTGGATTTTGCATCCGTTCAGCGCGGAAATCCTGAAATGCAGCGGCGCTGTCAGGAAGTCATTGACGCGTGCTGTGCCCTGGGCGAGAACAATCCCATTTTATCGATCCATGATGTCGGTGCCGGCGGTCTTTCCAATGCCTTGCCCGAGTTGCTCAATGATGGCGGTCAGGGCGGTGAGTTGGAGTTACGCCGTATCCCCAACGCCGATAGGGCGATGTCGCCGATGGAAATCTGGTGCAATGAAGCCCAGGAGCGGTATGTTCTGGCAATCGATCCCGGAGCAGTCGAAAGGGTTGAGGCCATGTGTCAGCGGGAGCGTTGTCCCTTTGCCGTTGTAGGTCAGGCAACGCATAAACGCCAGCTCATATTATCGGATGAACTACTCGGTGAGACCCCTGTGGACATGCCGCTGGATGTTTTGTTGAGTAACCCGCCAGGCATGCTGCGCGAAATTCAAACGCAGGTTTTCAGCAGCGAGGAATTTGACCCCGCCGCGTATGATTTAGAGGAATCACTGCATCGTGTACTGCGTTTCCCGGCGGTGGCCAGCAAATCGTTTCTGATTACGATCGGCGACCGGTCCGTGGGTGGCCTGGTGGTGCGGGATCAGATGATCGGCCCCTGGCAGGTGCCTGTCAGTGATGCTGCGGTTACGCTTAGCGGCTTCAAGTCAGTCACCGGGGAAGCCATGGCCATGGGTGAGCGCACGCCTTTGGCGGTAGTCAATGGTCCGGCGTCAGGGCGCATGGCGATTGCAGAAGCCGTAAGCAACATTGCATCGGCAGCGATCGCCAGTATTTCTGACATCCGACTTTCGGCCAACTGGATGGCCGCGGCCGGTGAACCCGGCCAGGACGGCAGTTTGTTCGACACCGTGCGGGCAATTGGTCTGGAACTGTGCCCGGAACTCGGCATCGCAATCCCGGTGGGTAAAGATTCCCTGTCCATGAAAACCGTTTGGCAGGACGGGGCGGGTGAGCGACGAATGCTGGCGCCTGTCTCCCTGATCGTCTCTGCCTTTGCCCCTGTCGAGGATGTCGCCCGGACCCTTACGCCACAACTTGCGTGTGACGCTGGCAAAAGCCGATTGTTACTGATCGACCTGGGCAATGGTCTTAACCGGATGGGCGGTTCCGTATTTGCACAGGTTCATTCGCAATTCGGCACGCAGACGGCAGATCTGGATTCAGCAGCGCAACTTCGTGAGTTTTTCGGCGCCATTCAGGCTTTGAACAAAGGCGGTCTGGTTCAGGCATACCACGATCGCTCCGATGGTGGGCTGATCGTTACGCTGGTCGAAATGGCGTTTGCCTCTCATTGTGGACTCGATATCTCAACAGCCGTATCTCGCCAAAACCTGAATGCTTTTCTGTTCTCGGAAGAACCGGGAGCCGTGATCCAGGTTTATGAAGATGATATGACTCAGGCTATGGATCTGCTGGCCACGGCCGGTTTGGAGCACACGGTGTTCGATCTGGGCTGCCCTGTTCCGGGAGACCGCTTGCTGCTGTCCTGCAATGGTGAAACGGTTGTGGACGAATCCTTGCCGGAGTTGCAAAAACTCTGGTCTGAAACCAGCCATGCCGTGCAGCGGCTGAGGGACAACCCCGAATGTGCCGATGAAGAGCTGGACGCTTTGGTGGACTGGCAACGACCCGGCCTGGCCGCGCATCTTACTTTTGATCCATCAGAAAATCCGGCGTCGGCGATGATTGCTACCGGCGTCAGGCCAAAGATAGCCATACTCCGGGAGCAAGGTGTTAATGGGCATCACGAAATGGCAGCAGCCTTTGACCGGGCCGGCTTCATTTCGGTAGATGTACATATGTCCGACCTGTCGGAGGGAAGGAAGTCGCTGGATGAATTTTCAGGTTTCGTGGCCTGTGGTGGTTTTTCCTACGGTGATGTGCTGGGTGCAGGCCGGGGCTGGGCTAAATCCATTCTTTTCCAGGATGAATTACGCAGGCAGTTTGGCGACTTCCTGGCTGACGAGGAAAAATTCGCACTTGGCGTCTGCAACGGTTGCCAAATGCTGGCTACGTTGAGGGAATTGATTCCAGGCGCAGAGCTCTGGCCGGATTTTATCGGTAATTACTCGGAGCAGTTCGAGGCCCGCTTGAGCCTGGTTGAGGTCGGAGATTCTCCTTCTGTATTCTTCCTGGGAATGGCCGGTTCCCGGATCCCGGTAGCGACGGCTCATGGGGAAGGGCGGGCCGATTTTCATGGCGCCGAGACTCCGTCACAATTGATTACCCTGCGTTATGTTGACAACAAGGGTGATGCAACGGAACATTATCCGGAAAATCCGAATGGCTCTCCCCGAGGTATTACCGGACTCTGCAATACGGACGGGCGGGTGACTATCCTGATGCCACATCCGGAGCGCATGCTCAGAACGGTCAATTTTTCGTGGGCCCCGGATGAGTGGAGTGATACATCACCCTGGCAACGTATGTTTTTAAATGCCCGGCAATGGACGGTCTGAAATAGTGAATGATAAAGCGATGAAAAAATCAGCGACCACAAGCGATGAAGAACTCAAACTCAGCGAGTTACTGATTCTGTCGTTACTGTGGATGCTTTTTGGTTTCATGATTTGGTATTACCTCTCGGCGTTTCATGGTCTGCCGGCCCGGGTTGCATCGGGTGCTATCCTGGGAGAAATACTCGGCAGTAACTTTTATCAGATCGTGGTCAATCCGGAAAACCACTACCTGTTCCAGGTTGAGACCACCATCCCATTTACTTTTCGCGATGGCACAACCGAGGCTTTGGGTTTTATCGTCAACCCGCTTATATTCAGTTATGGACTGCCGCTGTTGTTTGGGCTGGTGATGGGGTCAGATGTCTCCTGGCTGAGAAAGATTTTCATACTCATGCTGGGTTACGTGACGATAACAGCTGTACAGATCTGGGGCGTGGTTTGGTTGTCGCTTAAAATGCTGGCGTTTAATTTTGGTGATCTGGCGCACCAGGTCGTGCAGGATGCCGGCATATCCGATTCTGCTATTGCATTGAGTTACCAGCTCGGTTCCCTGATTTTTCCGGCGCTGGCACCCATATTTGTCTGGGTTCTGACGAATCGACGGCTGGTCGAGCAATTTGTCGGCTGGAATGCTGACCAAATTACAACAGGCGAGAAAGTCGGTGGAACCGAAAAGCAGTAAGGCTGTCAGAAGCCGGTATCATATAATTCAATTTCTCCCCGGGGAAACGCAAATTGCAAACCAGTGAACAACAATCAGAAGTGAGCAGTTCAGCGCAAGTGCCGTCGCACAATGCCGTCTGTGATTTCCTGCTCGAAAGCGACTGCCTGAAACCGGTCGACCTGAAGCGTGCTGTCAGTTACCGCGAGCAGAATGGCGGCGACCTGGTCACACTGCTGGTGCGGTTGGGGCTGGTCTCTGAACGGGATGTAGCCGAGGCTGAGTCCAAACTGCTGGGCTTACCCCTGTTTCGAAGCGCCGATCTGCCGGCAGATGCACCCGATTTACCCGGCATTTCCTTGCGGTATCTGAAACAGAATCTGATTCTTCCGATTGGAGAATCAAACGGTGACCTGACCGTCGTGATGGCCAATCCGCGGGACGAATTTGCCCGCAAGGCGCTGGAGATGGCGAGCGGAAAAAACATCATTCACCAGGTGGGTATTGCTTCTGAAATTGAAAACGGCATTGAAAAGTTGCTGGGCGGTGGCCGCAGCGCTATGGGCCAGATTGTTGATAACCTGGAGACGGCTGAAGAGGGTGATCTGGAGGACGTTGAGCATCTGAGAGACCTGGCTTCGGAGGCCCCGGTGATTCGCCTGGTCAACCTGATCATGCAACGGGCGGTGGAAGCCAGGGCGTCTGATATTCATATCGAACCGTTTGAGAACCGGCTGAAAGTCCGTTATCGGATCGATGGTGTCTTGCAGGAAGTTGAAGCGCCACCTGCCCGATCGACAGCAGCCGTCATCAGTCGCATCAAGATCATGGCCAGGATGAACATTGCAGAGCGCCGCCTTCCGCAGGACGGGCGCATCATGCATCGCGTCCAGGGCAAGGAACTGGATTTGCGTGTTTCCACCGTTCCCACGTCGCATGGCGAAAGCGTGGTCATGCGTATCCTGGATCGTGAGAGCATCGTGCTGGATTTTGGTTCTCTCGGTTTTGACGAGGAGCTTCAGGCCAAATTCAGCAAGACGCTGGAGATGCCTCACGGCATCATCCTGGTCACCGGCCCGACAGGATCGGGTAAAACAACCACGCTGTACACCGCACTCAATGCCTTGAATACGCCGGAAAGAAAAATCATCACGGTTGAAGACCCGGTTGAATACCAGCTCGAGGGCATCAACCAGATCCAGGCAAAATCTTCGATCGGTCTCGATTTTGCGCATGCGCTGCGTGCCATTGTCCGCCAGGATCCCGATGTCATCATGATCGGTGAG
>SMVB01214800.1_pt1 | contig 14752 bp, 15 predicted proteins | sample 2456461 | NCBI WGS metagenome assembly SMVB01 (sample SAMN11095934, study PRJNA526329) | marine sediment metagenome | biome: Marine sediment; feature: Surficial sediment; material: Deep marine sediment; isolation source: Hadal surficial sediment | place: Pacific Ocean | collected 2014-05 | depth... | reverse complement strand
TATACCGCGCTGAAACGCCAGGACCTATGAAAGACTCAAAATTGACACCAAGAATCACCGAGACCGCAAAAGCTCTCTGGTATATTTATCTTGGTTTGACCGTGAGTTGCTGTTTGTCTTACTGGCTTGCTGGTATGACTTTTTTTGATGCTATCGGTCATAGTTTTTCAACGGTATCTATTGGTGGCTTCTCTACGCATGATGCAAGTATAGGCTACTTCAACAGTAAATTGATTGATACGATAGCTATCGTTTTCATGCTGATTTCAGGCATTAATTTCTCCTTGCATTTTTTTGCCTGGCGCAACAACAGTACCCTGCCCTATTGGCAAGACACAGAATTCAGGGCTTACCTCAGCATTTTAGGGGTAGTTTGTCTGATCTGTTGCATCTACCTGACATTAACCTCGGATTATGCTGACACGTCGACGATGATCATGGATGCAATCTTCCAGAGCATCTCGATTGCGACAACAACAGGCTTCACAACAACTCAATATCAAAATTGGCCAAACTTCCTGCCCGTTTTATTGCTTTTCGCAAGTTTTATTGGTGCATGTGCGGGTTCCACCGGAGGTGGTCTAAAGGTCGTTCGGATATTGCTCCTTTTCAAACAGGGCATGCGTGAAATTAAGCGACTGATTCATCCCCACGCTATCTTTGTCATTAAAATAAATAACAAACCGCTTCAGGAAAGAGTGATAAACGCAGTATGGGGATTTTTTGCAGCATATATCTTTGTATTCATATTTTTGCAACTCCTGTTAATGGCAACGGGTCTTGACACAGTGACAGCCTTCTCTGCGATGGCTGCATGTATGAATAACCTTGGGCCGGGCTTGGGCGATGTCAGTGCACATTATGACAACATTAATAACACTGCAAAATGGATCCTCTGCCTGGCCATGCTGATGGGACGATTGGAGATATTTACGCTGCTGGTATTATTTTCCCCTACATTCTGGCGCAAATAAATGGCTGCTCCTGGGTCCAATAAAGAATCTGATAAATGGAATGAAAAATATCAGGCAAAGGAACAAACTTCAGGAGCAACAAATTTATCGCCGGTTTACGTACTGCATGAATTTCAACATTTGCTTCCTGTTCAAGGGTTGGCACTGGATCTTGCATCAGGACTTGGTGCAAACGCCCTGTTCCTGGCGCAACACAATCTGCAAACCCATGCCTGGGACATTTCCTCTGTTGCGATTGAAAAGCTAAATGCTGCTGCAAAATCTCTGGATCTTAATCTCAATACGGAAATCAGAGATGTTGTAGCAAGACCACCAGAAGAAAATTCTTTTGATGTGATTGTCGTCAGTCATTTTCTTGATCGGCAGATCATGCCGAATATTATTGCAGCACTTCGAAAAAATGGATTACTCTTCTACCAAACATTCACCAAATTACGCGTGCAAGAGACAGGCCCGTCGAGCGATAAATATCGACTGGGTAAAAATGAATTATTAGATTTATGCAAAGATCTGGATGTCATTGTTTATAGAGAGGAAGGCTTGATAGGTAATACAGAATCCGGTTTTCGTAATGAGGCATTATTCATTGGGCAACGTAATTAAATACAAGGTGATTGAGGATAGGGTAACTTATGTCTGATCGGATACTTGCCAATTTTCAGTCAATGCTGGAACAAGGACAAGATAATGCCCTGATACGTTTCAGTTTAGGCAATGCTTATTTAAATTCGAAAAACTATAAACAAGCAATTGAACATCTTGCTTTGGCTTTGAAACATGACCCTGATTATTCCGCTGCATGGAAACTCTATGGTAAGGCATTAGCCGGTGACGGAAGGAATGATGAAGCCATCACAGCATACCAACAAGGCATTGAGATAGCCGAAAACAAAGGTGACATTCAGGCTGCCAAAGAAATGAAGGTGTTTCTTAAGCGAGTATTGTGACAAATTGATTTTTATAAACGGTAACCATCCAGTAGAAACGGCTGTTCAGAGTCCACTGATAAGCTCACAGCCTTTGGCGCTATTCGCCTATCACCATTAGCTGGTCCCCCTATGATTATTTATTTGCTTTCCAACCAGCACCACAGTTTATCCTTAGTGTTTTTACAAATATAAATCATGAGCATATACTTCGACGTATGAATGAAGGACAGATAAAAATTAAAATCCTCCTGATACAAGTGCTGGACTGGTTATTGTTAATCTCTGTATTTTCCGTTGGGATATATGCTGTTTTCTATTCAGAAAACAAAAATCTCATGGCAACTGTCGCCCTTGCAGGATTGTTTTTAGTGAACAGTTTTGGGCATATAAGTATTAACAAAATTGCCGCGTTGCGCATGGAGCTGAAGAAACAACAACACAATAAATAAACCACGGGTAATTAGAGTCTTTCATTAACAATAATCGACACAGGCTAAACTCGCCAAACTCTAGGCAGTCTTCAATTAGTTGTGGGTGTATATTGGCCATGGGTTTCCTTCAAACTGCTGCCTTAACCACAAGTATTCCTTTGCATTGTTTACAATAATAACGAGCTTTGTTGTTTTGAATTTTATTATGCCGACGACTGCTTATTTCATGTGTCATACATAAACAATGATACTCATGGCGCTGATGTGCTCTCACGGGTATTCCCTCAAGGTTATAATTACAGGTTCGACTGGCGTCTGCACCAAATGCCCGCATGACTTCTCGCCACTCGTTACCATGCGGACAACACTTATTAAACATCATATCTGTAATATAATGTGCAACCTCATGTGGGATTGTAGTTTTCAGGCTATCTTCAAAATATTTTGCAAAGATATATGAATTATAACGAATCACACGCTGATCCATTTTTCTCCGATACATCCCTGAGACACGCCCTTTTAAATAAAAATCAACGACTATGGGTTCAAAACTACGCTGATAAATTTTACATGCTTCGTCGATAAAATAGCTGGTCTTATCTATGACGCATTTTTTCTGAGTTTCGTTGATAGGATTGATCATTTTAAATATGACATATTCAATCTGGATTATGCTTCATTGGTAACGATTGATAATTTATTGTCAATCAGACGAATATTTTGATCCCCGCGCATAAAATCAACCAGTGAATCTCCAATCAATGATTTTCTCCAGCCACTGAGTAACATAGACTCATTCTGATTTTGTACGAACGCCTGTAACTCCTTCCTGGAGGCAAGCGTATTAGGATTCATTTCATGAATTTCTGCCTGTAACCTGACGATGACTGAAAGCACATCAACCATTGCCTCTTCCTGCCCTGTCAGTTTCTCACGTCTGACGGCTTCCACCAACGGTTCTGGTGAATTGTTCCTGGCTTTATGAATTATCCCTAATAATATTTCACCATGTTTATTTAAAAAGCGATCCTGTAAATTTTTTATCCTGGATAATTCGCTCATGTCTTCAGGAAGTAATTGCGCCATATCAACAATGGCATCGTCTTTTATCAACCAGTTTCTTGGCCTGTTTTCTTGCCTTGCTGTCACCTCACGCCATGCAGATAATTTCTGCAGAACGGCCAACTTTTCTCCCTTGAGCTTTTTCGCCTCACGTATTTTCTTCCATACATGTTCTGGATCCGGTTGATAGCGATCAGGATCTGCCAGTGCAAAAAAATCATTTGCAAGCCAGGAAGATCGATTTAATTTTTCAAGTTTTTCGATAAATTCAACATAGATTAAGCCAAGGTAGATCACATCATTAATTGCATATTCAAGCTGACCTTTATTCAAAGGTCGAAACTTCCAGTCAGAACGAGTAAATGCTTTGCTTAGCTCAACGCCTGAAGTTTGTTGTACCAATTTTGCATAGCCGATTTGTTCAGCATAGCCTAATAGTGGTGCTGCAATCTGTGTATCAAACACCGGTGTTGGGACAGCTCCTTTAAGATATAAAAATATTTCAAGATCCTGATGTGCCGAATGAAAGACCTTGGTAATGGATTCGTCGTAAAGTATTTCAAAGAATGTATCAAGGTTAGTAATTGCGATAGTATCAATAATGGCAGCAACGTCTGCATTAGCAACCTGTATCAGGCATAACTCTGGGTAATATGTTTTAACTCTCTCGAACTCGGTATCAACTGCAATCCAGTCACTACCTTTTAATTGTTCGCATAATTTAGCCAGATCTTCTTCATTTTCTATCGTCAGAAATGTTTTATTCATCAAATTATCTTCAATCTCATTTCATAAATAATTCTATCAAATCATTCAGGTAACGATGACCGATTTCTGTTGGTTTTATCTTGTTAAGATCCCATTCAATTAATGCTTTTTTTTCAGCCTTTTCCAGTTGCTTGTGGATATGGCTTAGTGGCAAACCTGTGTGTTCAATAAAAAGGGACGGATGAAAGCCTTCATTTAAACGCAACGCATTCATCATAAACTCCAATGGTAACTCATCTCTGGTCAGCGATCTGGATTCTGTAATTGCGTTTAACTGATCTACCTTATCGATATAACTCTGCGGAATACGATGACGAGCATAACGTTCTATCTTGCCTTCCGCTACATGCGTCAGTTTCCCATGTGCCCCGGCGCCAATTCCCAGGTAATCCCCAAACTGCCAATAATTACGATTGTGTTGACATTGATGATTCTCACCCTTTTTCGCGTAAGCAGAAATCTCATATTGATTAAAGCCACCGTCGGATAAATATGTCTGTCCCTGTTCCTGCATCTCCCATAACAAATCATCCTTGGGTAATGCAGGTGGCTTCGAATAAAAAATCGTATTGGGTTCGAGGGTTAATTGATACCAGGAAAGATGCGTGGGTTGCTGCTTCATGGCTACGTCCAAATCAGACATAGCTTCATCAATCGATTGTTCTGGTAAACCAAACATCAGATCAATATTGATTTCATCAAACCCGGCATCTTTTGCCATGGTAATTGCAGACAAGGCTTCTTCACTGTTATGTATACGACCTAATGCTTTTAATTTTTCATTATCGAAACTCTGCACCCCAATCGACAATCGATTGATCCCCGATTCACGATAGGCATTAAATCGATCTGCCTCAGCAGCACCCGGATTGGCTTCCATGGTCACTTCGGTATTGTGATAGAACGTCAGTCTCTCACGTAAGGCTGCCATCAGACGGTTGATTGCCTCTGCAGAAAACAGACTTGGCGTTCCGCCTCCGATAAAAATACTGATAATGGGTCGACCCCAGATACGCGGTAATTCAGATTCAAGATCAGTTATCAGCGCATCAATATAAGCATCCTCTGGAAAAGCGTCTTTGTTGGTCGCATGTGAATTGAAATCACAATAAGGACATTTTTTAATGCACCAGGGTAGATGTATATATAAGGATAAAGGGGGGTTGTTTTTAAAACTCAGCATTTAGTCCTTGGTAGATTGTGGCTGGAATGGGGTTACTCCGCTGAATATACTTCATTAAGTCTGCCTAGTAACTGCCTGAGAGCCTGTCCACGATGGCTTAATCTATTTTTTATTCCAGGTGACAACTGAGCAGAAGTGCATTGATGTGATGCAATATAAAATATCGGATCATAACCAAATCCATTCTCACCTTTTGGATCGGTGACTAACTGCCCTTCCCAAATACCCTGAGCAATAATGGGGATCGGATCATGTTCATGTCTTAAATAGACCATTGAACAAATGAAGCGAGCTGTTCGTTGTTCTTCCGAAAATGGTTTTATCATACCGATAAGCTTTAATAGATTATCTTCATCACTTGCACCAACACCTGCAAAACGTGCTGAATAAATTCCGGGACGACCTTGCAGAGCATCGACGGCAATGCCCGAATCATCTGCAATTGCGGGCAGATCAGCATAGTGCGCAGCGTTCCTGGCCTTGAGAATGGCATTCTCTATAAATGTAAGTCCGGTTTCTTCTATCTCTGGTACATTAAATTCAGACTGTGGTAAAACATTAATATTCAAGCCATCCAGTAGCTGAGTAATTTCACGTACCTTGCCTGCGTTACCACTGGCAAATACGATTTTATTTTTATTTGATGTCGCTCCCACGATGGCAAATTCTGTTAAGCCAGAGTCTTATTCTGTATCTCGAAGAGTTCAGTGATTCCCTTTTGGGCCAATGCCAGCATCTCGTTGAGTTCATCAGTACTAAAGGGATGACCTTCTGCGGTGCCCTGTACCTCGATAAATTGACCATTACCATTCATCACCACGTTCATGTCGGTTTCTGCATTTGAGTCTTCTGCATAATCAAGATCCAGTACCGCCGTGCCTTGATAGATTCCCACAGAAACAGAGGCAATGGAATTGTTCACAGGATCTTCATTAAGCACTTTCTCATACTGCAATGATCTGACAGCGTCGACCAATGCCACATAGGCACCCGTAATAGATGCGGTTCGCGTACCACCATCTGCCTGAATCACATCACAATCGACAGTTAGTGTTCTTTCACCCAGTTTTTTCAGATCAACCACAGCCCGCAAAGAGCGCCCTATCAAGCGCTGGATTTCCATAGTTCTTCCTCCCTGGCTACTTTGTGTTGCCTCCCTACGCATCCGTGAACCTGTCGAACGCGGTAACATGCCATATTCAGCGGTTAACCAGCCCTGGCCTTTACCTTTTAAAAAACCAGGTACCCTGTCATCAATACTTACCGTACAAATAACCTTGGTTTTTCCAAACTCTACCAACACTGAACCTTCAGCATGACATATGTAATCCCTGGTCAGTTTGATTTCCCGAAGTTGATCAGGGGCTCTTCCATCTGGACGCATTTGTTCTCTCCACATCAAAAAATGCACGAATTATACATGATTAAAGCTTGTGCTATTTGCCTTAAACTCCCAAGTAGTTTGGTATAAACTCAACGATCTCAACTGACGTAAACAGAGATTTTATATGACAGCAAGCATGACGGCCTATGGCCGCACTGAAGAAACAAACGAAACTGGGCATATCATCTGGGAAATCAGGAGTGTCAATCATCGCTATCTCGAGGTAAATATACGTTTGCCAGAAGAGCTGAGAATGCTGGAAGCCAAAATACGCGAACATATCTCAAACAAACTCAAACGTGGAAAAGTGGATTGTTCATTACGTTATGATGCAGATGATATCTCTGGTGATGGTTTATCTATCAATACAGAGCTAACAAATAGTCTGGTAAAATCTGCAGAGTCTATACAATCATCAATGGCTAATCCGTCAGCACTCAATGCAATGGATATCCTACGCTGGCCTGGCGTAATTAATCGAGACATGGTTGATGCTGAGACAATCTCTGCCCCTTTACTGAAACAGTTGGATATAACATTGGAAAGTGTTGTTGAAACACGATTGGGCGAAGGTAAAAAGCTACAGGCCATGATACTTGAACGCTGTGATAACATTGCTGTTTTACTTAAAACCTTCAAAGATAAATTGCCGGAAATACAACGAATACTACGAGATCGATTGTCTCAAAAATCTCAGGAATTAGACATCGAACTGGATAAGGACAGATTAGAACAGGAAATATTATTGTTAGTACAAAAATCGGATGTTGCAGAAGAACTGGACAGACTGGATGCACACTTGGGAGAAGTCCGACAAGTTCTACAAAAAAATGAACCTGTCGGCCGAAGACTGGACTTTCTGATGCAAGAATTAAACAGGGAAGCGAACACACTGGGCTCAAAGGCTGCAAATCTCGATTACACAAACACCTCGGTTGATCTAAAAGTGCTCATCGAACAAATGCGAGAGCAGATACAAAACATTGAATAGAGATATTGATTAAATATCATTTGAATAAATACTGGTGAGCAAACAAACCAACAAATCGGGCAAGCTAATTGTTATCTCTGCCCCCTCTGGTGCAGGCAAAACAACATTGGTACAAGCACTTTGTGAAGCCGATCCCAAATTAACGGTATCGATTTCCCATACAACACGCCCAAGACGTGATGGAGAAAAGGATGGTATCGCATACCATTTTACCGATATTGCTTCCTTCAGGGTGATGATTGATGAGGGGCAGTTCCTTGAACACGCCAAGGTCTTTGATCATTATTATGGCACTTCTAAAAATGCCGTTGAATCACAGTTAAATAATGGCTATGACGTTATCCTGGAGATTGATTGGCAAGGTGCGGCACATATCCGTCAACTTATACCTGAATGCATCAGTATTTTTATCCTGCCACCGAATTACCAGGCACTGGAAAACAGACTGACAGACCGAGGTGAAGACGATTCCACCACAATCCAGCGGCGCATGCATGATGCTATCAATGAGCTTTCACACTACGACGAATACGAATATTTAGTTATTAATGACGATTTTTTGCAGGCATTGTCAGAAATACAGGGGATCCTGACAGCTTTGAGAGAAAACAGGGAAATTCAACGGGAAGATTTAAGCCAATTTGTCGCCGACTTAATGGCAGAAACCAAGAATTTTCAGTAGAATGGCGCCTATTGTGACACCACCGTCTTTGACAGTAACTCTTCCTATAGAAGTCTGACGTTCAGTTTCACTAGTTTTTCCCGTACCCTTAAAAGGTATGGCAATTTAAATATTTAGAATTTTATGAGGTTTAAGAATGGCCAGATTGACAATTGAAGACTGCCTGATACATATAGACAACCGCTATGACTTGGTGGCACTAGCCTCCAAGCGTGCCAGACAACTCACTTTGGGTAAAGACGCCCTGGTAGATGAAGATAATGATAAACCCACCGTGATCGCATTACGTGAGATAGCCGCAGGTCTTATCACATTGGAAAATATCGATACCATCGGTAAGACTGAATTGCTTGATGAATTCGCAATGCTGAATGAAGGCGAAGAAGCAACCGCAGCGAAATAAGTCATGCCGACCTGTTACATAACAGGGTGGTATTTTGTTTTGTTCTCTGGTAATTTTTTTTTCAACACATCTTCATTTTCCAATACAGGAAATATTCACGGCACACCGCGTGTCGTGAATTCACTGCAAACAATTTCTCTTCACAACTCAAACTGGTTACTTTATGTATCAGGTTAGTGATCTAACGAATATGGTAAGCTCATATCTCGATCCTCAGCAGATTGATCGAATATTTCAAGCTTATCAATTCAGTGCCAAGGCACATGAAGGACAACAACGTGTTAGTGGAGAACCATACATCCACCACCCGTTGGAAGTTGCGGGTATTCTCGGGGAGATGCATATGGATCATCAAACACTGATGGCCGCCATTCTCCATGATGTCCTCGAAGATACTCCGATAAACAAGGATGATATTAGAAAAAAATTCGGAAAAAATGTTGCTGAACTGGTTGACGGTGTCAGTAAACTCACCCAGGTACACTTCGATAGTGTAGAAGAAGCACAAGCCCAGAATTTTCGCAAAATGCTCATGGCCATGAGTCAGGACATCCGTGTCATACTGGTAAAACTGGCCGACCGACTGCATAACATGAGAACGCTAGGAGCCCTGCAGCATGAAAAACGCATGCGTATCTCGCGTGAAACACTGGATATATATGTTCCTATCGCACAACGATTGGGCTTGAATAATATTCGCCTTGAGCTTGAAGAACTTGGATTTTCAGCCATGTATCCCATGCGACACAGGATATTAGCTGAACAGGTACGTAAAGTACGTGGCAACAGGAAAGAGGTAATCACCAAGATCAGGAATGCCTTACGTCGGCGCATGCGCCAGGAAAAATTACCGGTTGAGATCCACGGCAGAGAAAAACACCTGTATGGCATCTATGAAAAGATGCGTAGGAATAAACTGACTTTCAATGAAGTCTATGACGTTTACGCCTTTAGAATTCTGGTGGAAGATGTGGACAACTGTTATCGAGCACTTGGTGTTGTACATAACCTCTATAAGCCGGTACCAGGAAAATTCAAGGATTATATTGCTATCCCCAAGACCAATGGTTACCAGTCATTACATACTGTTTTGTTTGGTCCTTTCGGTGTAAATATCGAAGTACAAATTCGTACCAGGGAAATGAACGATGTTGCTGAAGCTGGCATTGCCGCGCATTGGCTTTATAAATCTGGCAAAAAGACCGGAGATAGAAGTGGGGCGCATCGTAAGGCGCGCGAGTGGTTACAGCGCATCATAGAGATGCAGAAAACAGCCGGTAACCCACAGGAATTTCTTGATAGCGTCAAAGTCGATCTTTTCCCTGATGCCGTCTATATATTTACGCCCAAAGGAAAAATTGTGGAGTTACCCAAAGGTGCTACCGCTGTAGACTTCGCCTATGCTATTCATACCGATGTCGGCGATACCTGCACGGGTGCAAGGATAAACCGGAGGTTGGCTCCATTGGGAACAAGACTCTATAGTGGTCAGTCAGTTGAAATTATTACTTCGCCCAATGCCAGACCGAATCCAGGATGGTTGAAACATGTCACCACAGCCAGGGCCAGAACCAGTATCCGGCATTACCTGAAAAATTTGCAGGAAGATGAAGCCATTGATCTCGGTTTACGCCTACTCAACCGGGAACTGGATTTGTTTGGCTACCGCTATGATCAAATACAACAATCAAAACTCAAAGAAGTTCTGAAGGAATATCATCTAGACAATGACCAAGCCTTATTAGCTGAAGTTGGCTTAGGCAACCGGATTGCTCCGTTGATTGCCAGGCGTCTGATAGACACAGAAATAAAATTAAAAACGCCTTTAAATAATAACAATGGAACCTCCCAACCTTTCGTTATCAAAGGCACAGAAGGCATGGTTGTTAATTTTCCGAAATGTTGTTATCCCATCCCAGGAGATCATATCGTCGGCTTTAGCTCAGCTGGACGTGGTATCGTCATACATTATAGATCCTGTAAAAATATTGCAGAGTTTCGTAATCAGCCTGAAAAATGGATTGATGTACAGTGGGAAGAAAATATCGAACGTGACTTCGCCACTCACATTCGTATGTATGCAACAAACCAGCGTGGCGTACTTGCAACAGTCGCTGCCGCCATCTCAGAGCAGGAAGCTAACATCCTGAATGTTGAGATTGAGGACAAGGATGACCGCGATACATTATTGGAATTTGATATAGAGGTGAGAGATAGACAACACCTGGCTCAGGTCATACGACGCATCAGACGTATCAAACACATTTCCCATATCAGCAGATAATACAGGTACTGTATTATATTTTTTGCTAGCGACATCGCTTAAAATTAATGTTCGGAGAAATATCATAATGACAAAAAGTATCATTTCTACAGATAAAGCACCGCAGGCAATAGGTACCTACTCACAGGCTGTGAAGATTGACAATACCGTCTATATATCAGGACAAATTCCACTAGTGCCCGATACCATGGAGCTTGTTGAGGGTGATATGCGCATGCAAATTACCCAGGTATTTAATAACCTCGCAGCAGTTGCCGAGGCATCAGGCAGTTCATTGGAGGATGTGGCAAAGTTGAATATTTATCTAACCGACCTCAGACATTTCCCTCTGGTTAATGAGATTATGTCTGAATTTTTCAATCAGCCATATCCGGCAAGGGCCGTCGTCGGTGTAGCTGAACTACCCAAAGCTTCTCTGGTTGAAATGGATGCCATTTTAGTCTTGTCTGACTAATCTTGCCCAAATATTATCAGACACTGATTTTGGGTACTAAAACTTCCCTTGCACTCACTGATTCTGTTCTAGAGTTATCAGGAGTCGGCCCCAAAGTGGAAGAGAAGTTAAATCGTATGGGGATTCTGACAATTCAAGATTGCCTGTTTCACTTACCTTTACGCTATCAGGATAAAACACGACTTTCCCTCATAGGCTCTCTTCAAGCTGGTCAGGAGGCCCTGGTCGAGGGAACAATAGAGATCACCCAGATCAAATTTGGACGCAGGCGTTCCCTGCTCTGCTTAATCAGCGATGGCACAGGAACCTTGATGTTAAGGTTTTTCCATTTTTCCCGGGCCCAACAACAACGACTTGAAAAAGGCAGTGTCCTTCGATGTTATGGCCAAATCAGAAAAGGTAGCCAAACTTTGGAAATAGCACATCCTGAATACAGACATATTGATCCTGATAATTCACCTGCGATTGAGAAGCAGTTGACTGCGATCTATCCACTGACAGACGGCCTGCAACAAAGAACCCTGCAAAAACTCACTTCGCAGGCTTTGGATGTATTAAGTAATCATGAAAACAAACTGGTCGAATTATTACCCGATGAACTTCTAGCGACTTTTGCTCTACCGGATCTGGTCCATGCATTAAGCTATGTGCACCGCCCCCCGCCAGAGGCTAATTTGCTATTATTGAGAGAGCGTCAACACCCGACACAACAGAGGCTGTCCTTTGAAGAATTGCTCAGCCAGCATTTGAGCTTGCAACGGGTTCGGCAAAAGACACAGACCTTACAGGCTACTCCCATGAAGCATCAGGGTCAGTTAAGAAATAAATTCTTGGAACAGCTGGATTTTACCCTGACCCCTGCACAAGAAAAAGTTTTGGAAGAAATAGAACAAGACTTACAAAAAAACATGCCCATGTTAAGACTCTTACAGGGTGATGTCGGCTCAGGAAAAACAGTGGTATCGGCACTTACAGCTTTACGTGTTTTGGAATCTGATTGCCAGGTGGCACTGATGGCTCCAACTGAATTACTGGCTGAACAACATTTCCAGACATTCAGCCAGTGGTTTAATAATTTGGATGTTGAAATATTGCTGATCACGGGCAAAGCAGCAAAATCAGAACGCGATTTAAACCTCAATGTCCTCAATAATAAACAACGCGTCATTGCCATTGGCACACATGCCTTGTTTCAGAAAGACATTACGTTCTCAAATCTTGGCCTGATTATCATTGATGAGCAACATCGATTTGGCGTTCATCAGAGGCTCTCTTTACTTGACAAAGGTATTGTCGAAGATTACCTGCCACACCAGTTAATCATGACGGCAACTCCGATACCGAGAACATTAGCAATGACAGTCTATGCGGATCTAGATATATCAATTATTGATGCTCCGCCTCCAAATCGACAGGATATTAATACCGTGGTTATCTCAAACGACCGTCGTGATGAAATCAGTACCAGGATAAAATCAGCCTGTGAGGATGGTCGACAAGTTTATTGGGTATGTACATTAATCGAGGAATCAGAAATATTACAATGCCAGACTGCCACCGAGACATTCCAGCAACTGTCAGAAAAACTACATGGTATTGAGGTTGCCTTGATCCATGGCAGGATGAAAAATAAAGACAAAGAAGCCATCATGGCCTCTTTTAAAAAGAACGAAATACAATTACTGGTTGCAACAACCGTCATTGAAGTCGGCGTTGATGTCCCCAATGCGAGTCTTATGATCATTGAAAATGCCGAACGACTGGGTTTATTTCAACTACATCAATTGCGTGGTCGAGTAGGTCGTGGCAATGTGAAAAGTGATTGTGTTTTAATGTATCAGGCTCCTTTGGGTAATTTGGCACGTTCCAGACTGGAAACTATGCGCAAGACAAATGATGGTTTTGAGATTGCTGAAAAAGATTTACAACTTAGAGGCCCTGGTGAACTGACTGGCACTCGACAGACCGGATTACCTGATTTGCGTATCGCAGATATCCTTCGAGACGCAAAACTGCTCACCAATGTTCAACGGGCAGCAAAAATGTTACAACAAAAATATCCCCAAAACATTGATTTATTAATCAAACGCTGGCTGGGCAAGGAACTTGACTATAGTAATGTGTAATTTATCTAAAGGCTCTGGATTGTGGCCATAAAATGGAAAGATGCTAGTCTCATAGGCAACATCCCGCTCTCTGGTAATATCAGGAAGTGCCTGCTTGATACCGGTTCACTTATTAAACACCTGGAATATTCTTCGTCGAATAAAATCTCACTAAGCGTTGAAGCACAGTCATGGCGGAAACCACATCCTGATGAGTCTAAACTACTTGCTGTCCGGAGTAGCGGGTATAGTCTAATACGTGAAATATTTCTGACCTGTAACAACCTGCCCTGGGTATATGCACGCACTATCATCCCTCCACATACATTATTGGGGGCCAAAAGACTCGCATACTGGGGGAAGCAGCCTTTGGGTGACTATCTGTTTTCTAATAAACTGATTTATCGTGGCAATATAGAAATTGCAGGAGTAAAGACTTCAAACATTCCTTATGAGCCAATATATAATCTTGACATTGACGAAGACAATTTACTTTGGGGAAGACGTTCAATTTTTAATATCCGGAACCAACCATTACTTCTTATAGAATTTTTATTACCCGAAGCAATTAAATGCATCAACTCCCTGAAAAAATAGTTCTCATTATAAAAATATGTGGCAACAATATTCTCACCATTTTATATCGCTTCAGCGCTGTCGTTATCACGCTTGCAAAAAAATCATATTTAAAATTAAAAATAGTCCTTAAAATAACAGACCACATCGCAAAAGCATCTGCCAAGATAGCTTTAAAAATACTTCAGCGAATATATGCCGGTCTGGTCACGCTTTCTAAAACAACGCTAAGAACACTCAGACTGAACCTTAAAAAGTCAGGCCTGTTCGTAGAAGCATGTATCAGAATCACTTTATTAATACTTCAGCGAATATACGCCGGTCTGGTCACGCTTTCTAAAACAACGCTAAGAATACTCCGGCTGATCCTTAAAAAGTCAGGCCTGTTCGTAGGAGCATCTGCCAAGATAGCTTTAAAAATACTTCAGCGAATATATGCCGGTCTGGTCACGCTTTCTAATATAACGCTAATAACACTCAGACTGATCCTTAAAAAGTCAGGCCTGTTCGTAGAAGAATGTATCAG
>SMVB01437484.1_pt1 | contig 14754 bp, 10 predicted proteins | sample 2456461 | NCBI WGS metagenome assembly SMVB01 (sample SAMN11095934, study PRJNA526329) | marine sediment metagenome | biome: Marine sediment; feature: Surficial sediment; material: Deep marine sediment; isolation source: Hadal surficial sediment | place: Pacific Ocean | collected 2014-05 | depth... | reverse complement strand
GTGACCCAGGACGGCTTCGTCTTCAACTTGAGGGTGCGCCTCATCCGCATTCCGCCGGAGTGGGAAGGCCCCGAGCAGTGGCTCGTCTCCGCGCCCGGCGGGGCCCAGTACCTGTCGCCCTACTCGCCGCTCGACGACTTCGCGACCGCGGCCTGCTTCCTCCGGGTGTTCCCACAGCCCTCCGGCTTCCCCTCCAGTCCCACGTTCGGCGTCTTCACCTTCTCCGAGTTCACGGTTCGTTTCAGCGAGCCGATCGACAAGGCTTCCGTCACGGCGTTCGACTCGCTCACGGTCACGCGCAGGCCGATACCCACCAGCATTCTCGACGATCCGCTCTCGACCAGCGACTACGTGGTGGGCGTGCTCGACCAGTCGGTCGACCTGCAGCAGTTCACGTTCGAGCCGGATCTGCCCCTCGCGCACGAGCACTTGTCCTCCGAGACCTACTTCCTGACCATGCACTCCGGGGACGTCGCACCCACGGACCTCTCGGGCAATCCGGTCGTCTTCAGCCTGCCCGAGATCGTGCTCACCGTGGACCCGTCGCAGCCGACCGAGTTCAACGGTGGGCGCGTCAGCCGCTTCACGAACGAGGATGAAGAGGCACCGTTCGGCGATCCCGTTAACGGGCCGCTCCCCGAGTACTTTGGTCAGCACATCTACGACATCGGCCTGGAACTGATCCGGCCCAGGCCCGTGATCCGGTTCTCGGCGACCGCCGACCGGACTCAGATTCTGCCGGGACTCATGGCGCCCCCGCCCGTGGGGGGGGTGGTCGAGCCGCTCGTGAACCTGGGGTGCAAGCTGCAGACGATTTGGCGCTACGTCGACGTCGGGCTCGCGATCGATGATCCCGTCGACCACAACATCGACGTCGAGCGTCTCAACTGGGCGCCGCTGGGCGGGCAGATCGTCGCCGACCACTTCGAGCGATTCGAGATCAGCCTCGCGCACGCGGGGTTCGCAGCCGACGAGTGGATCAACCCTGGCCCGCCGCCCTTCGTGCAGTCCCCGGCTTCAGGCCTCGTGGACTTCTACACGACGAACCAGCTCGATCCGGGTATCGACGCGTTGCAGGTCGTGCACCCCCGCGCCCTCGGCTACTCGGTGAACCCCGGAGACACATTCCTGAGCGACACGGGGACGGTCCTGATCCCATTCCCGCTCAACCGGAACGTGGCCCCCCAGGACGTGCGCTTCTACACGTGGCGGGATACGTCGATCCAGACACGCGGTGGACCAAGCATGATCACCGTCCCGCCGCTCCAGTGGTACGCGAACAGCGAAGACTGCCTGCCGACCATGACGGACATGATGGGGAATGTCTTGTTGCTGCCATTCTTTGGCGTGAACGACGTGGAGACCATCGGCCTCCCGCTCCTGATGGAGTTCAAGACTTTCCCGGACGATCAGGCCCTCGGCTTGAACACGTTCGACGTTTCCCTCGCGGTGCCGACCGGATTCACGCGGCCGTTCTTCCGGGCCTTCTCGGCCGGCGGACTCGACCAGACCCTCAATGAGATCACGGTCGATCCCGACCTCGAGACCCGCGCCAACGGCGGTTTCAACCCGAACTCGGCACCCTCGGGTCAGACGACCCCCGGCAACGACGTCATCTTCTACGTCGGCGGGATGGACCTCGTCGTTCGCGTCAGCCGCTCGTACTCGGTCTGGTTCAAGACCCTGGGGCCCCTCGGCGTCGGCGGCATCCCCGCCGACCTGCCCAACCCGATCTTCAGTCGACCGGTCATGGAGCCGCGCCTCGAGGAGCAGCCGCAAGGGACGAGCATCACAATTGCCTTCCGCGGCGCGGACAGCTTCAACGGGACGCCGAACCAGGTGGCCGAGCAGCGGGGAGACGCGAGCACCCTCGACAGCTACGGCGACCACTATGATCCGCCGGCGACCTGCGATTGCCCGGATGGGTGTCCCCAGCACGGGTTGGTCTTCGCCAACACGGGCATCGGATTCCACTCCAGCGACCAATCCTGGCACGACTTTCCCGCGCCGGCGTCGGGCGAGCCCTTCGCCGTCGACGGGGCGGAGTTCTACCAGCTTCGGATCACGTTCCTCTCGAACACGGAGACCGGTCTGACCGCCGAGCTCTCGGCCCTGGGCGTCACCTGGGAGCAGTGAGTCTCCCACGAGCCGAGTAGCGTGCGCCTCCCCCCCGGCGTGGACTGGGAGCGTGTGAATGAGCATGAGCCCGGCCCCGCGAGGGGCCGGGCTCGTCTATCGCGGGTTGCACGATCCGTGCACGCCCGTCGGGTGCAGGGGTTCAGCCGTGCGAACCCTCTCGATGGTCACTCATGCGATCACCTCCTTTCAGGTGGCCTGCCCGGTCCGCGCGAGGTGACGTCTCCGCGGTTTCGGGCTCCGACCCGACCTCCAGCGTCCCGGAAGCCAGAGCTGCATCTTGGATGAAACGTGCTGCCCCTTACACAGGTTTCGAAGTCCGGCTACCAGCGGAGCCCATCCCGGCCGGCGTGGTGAAGGATGTTGCCGTTCGTGAGCACGAGCTCGATCACCGTGCGCGGATCGCCCGCATCGACCGGAAGCGACAGCGGCTCGACGTCCTTGCCCGGTGGATCAGGAACCCCGGGTGGGATCGGTCCTCGCAACCTCCTGCCACGGGCTGGCCTAATCGGGTCGGCGATCCGCCGCGCATTGCGCCTATTCGCGCTTCCTGAACGAAGGAAGTCGGACGGGATAGTCCTCGGAATCGGGTTGCAGCTCGATGCTGCGCTCGATCGTGGCGATGGCCTTCCGCGTCTTGCCGTTCATGTAGAGGCAGCACGCGAGGTTGTTCAGGGCATTCGCCTGGTAGACGAGGCCCTTTCCCTCGGGGTCCGCGGCCATGACGGCCTCCGTCAGCTCGCGGTACCCGTCCTCATCGCCGCAATCGGCGAGCTTGACGGACAGTGCATGCTGGAGGTCGGCGTCTTCGGGCGACCCCGCGGCGCGCCGGCGAAAGTCAGTGTCGTGTCCGTACCGCTCGCGAGGCGCGCGACCTCCGCGGTCAGGCCGCTCACGTCGACGTCTACGGTACGACCACCCACCAAGCGCGTTCCGAGCGCAGCAGATGCCGCTCATCGCGCAGGACCCAGGGCCACTTCTCGCCCTTGAGCATCGTCGTGTCCCGGACACGGCACACGAGGCGGTAGCGGCCCGGCTTCCTCCCCGCGGGGTCGAGCTCGAAGCGGTGGACTCCGCGCTTGTCCTGCTTCGTCGTCGCGTCCGGGGCGCCCTCGATCACGAACAGCGGGCCGCGGTCGCGGCGGTCGCCGAACTGGAGCGCCCGGCCCCGTCGCCCCGCGGGCGGCGGCGGCGCGAGGTGCTCGGGCAGGACCCACCAATCCGCCGTGAGCTCGTGCGTGGTCGGCTGCATCACCGTCACCTCGAACTCGAGCGGCTCCGATGCTTCGAGCGGGGGCAGCGGCTCGGCGAACGGGTCCTCCTCCGGGTACAGGTGCGGGGGGGGCGTGCACGCGTCGATCGGGTCGACGATCGCATGGATCGCGAGCACCAGGGTCTCGCGGCACACGACGCAGAACTCCGTGCCGCCCTGCATGGCGCAGCCCTTGACGCTGGACTTCCACGCCCCCTTGGTGCGCCCCGCGGCGCCCTCGTGCACGCCGACGCCCTTGCGGCCCGCGTCGATCCAGTGCTTCCAGGCGACCTTCGCAGGGTCGCTCTGGTCGCTGACGTTCGGGCCCGCGCGCACCGCGCCGGTGTAGCCGACGTCGGTCGTGTACTCGTCCATGAGACCCCCGAAGGCGTGGCCCCACTCGTGGATGAGCGTCGAGAAGTTGACGCCGCCCACCGTGGCGACGCCCCCTCCGCCGGTCCCGCCGGTCCCGCGCTTGGCGAAGACGATGGCGAGGCTGTCGTGGTAGGGGATCTCCGCGAGCTGCCGCATGACGCGGGCGTGGTCGATGGCCACCTGGCCCTGGAGGGCTCCCGAGTCGTGTCCGTTGAGGATTGTGCTGTACGTGTCCTCGCCCAACTTGTCGACGCCGTCCTCCTCGCTGCGGAGCTCCGCGCGCAGGATGTTGTGGTAGGCGTAGTACTCGCCGAAGAGCGAGTGTCTCTCGAAGAGCTTCGGGACGTTCTTGACCTGCTTGTCGTACGAATCGATGTGCTTGAGGGTGTAGCCCTCGCCCATCAGCACGATGTCGATGCGGTTCTCCGAGGGGCCGTTGCGCACCATCTCCACCCAGCCGACGAACGCGTTCGGTTGCGAGCGCTGCGCGGCCAGGATGCCCGCCTGCGTGGTCGGGTACTTCTTGGCGACCCTCGCGTAGCTCTTCACGGCGTTCGGGTACCTGCCCGCGGCCGACTCGCGGAGGGCCTTCGCCAGCATCTTCTCCGCCGCCTCCTCGTCCTCGGTCTTCGCGTACGGCTCGGCGCTCTTCAAGGTGTGCCGCACGGCGGCGATCGTGAGTGGGTGGACGAAGGCCGCTTCCGCCAGCCAGCCCTCGAGGCCACCCTCGTGCCCGTCCCAGAGCGCGAAGACCGCCTCGAGGCTCTTGCGCCGCGGGGTGAGGCTGCCGCGGTAGTTCATGTAGTCGGCCACGATCGCTTCGCGTGGCACGCCCGCGAGCTCGAGCAGCATGGCGCAGACGATGCCGACGCGGTTCATGCCCAGCTCGCCCGCGATCAGCACGGGGTGGTTCGCGGGGTCCGCCAGGAGGTTCAGGATCGCCGAGAAGACGTGCCCGTTCTCGTTCCACAGCTTCACGTAGAGCTCGGTCGGGTCGTCGGTCCACTCCTCGACGTCCATGGGCAGGTGCACGAGGATCGGCTTCCTGCCGAACGGCGCGGGCGCTGCGCCGCGCTGCGTGATCTCGATCATCGTGCGCAGGTCGACGAGCTTCTGCACGCCGTACTCGTGCAGGACCTCGAGCGCCTCAGCCTTCGCGCGCGCGAGCGAGCTGCTGCGCAGGACGACGCCGGGCCGGATCGGGATGCCGTCCGCGTCCTGCGCGCCCGCGAGCTCGCGCGCGTTGTTCACGCCGGCCAGGGTCGCGGGGAAGGTCGGCGGGTCGTCACCCGCGCTTCGGGGAACGAGCGCGAGCGAGCCGGCGACGACGAGTGCTGCGAGCGGGTTCATCATGCGTTCCAATCCACCGGGAGCGGAGCCGGGCGGCTCCCTCTCCGCCTACTGGAGCTCCGGGTACTTCGCGCGCGCCTGCTCGGCCTCCGCGGTCTCCGCGTACTTCTCGACCAGGAGCTTCTTGGCGATCGAGCGCGCCTTGCCGGACTTGCCCGCCTGCTCCGCCGCGAGCAGCTCCGCCCAGAGCGCCCGCGCATCGAGCTCGAGCTTGAAGACCCGCAGGATCTCCCGGACGTCCTTCTGTTGCTTGGCGGCCTCCCACTCGCCGTCGTGGTACTGGACCTTGGGCGTGGCCTTGGACTTCCTCCCGCGGCGCTGGGGCGCCTCGGTCGTGGCGCCGTTGCCGAGGAGTGGTGCCGGCGGCGGTAGTTCGGCGGGGCGGGCCGCCGCGGTGACGAGGAAAGCGACGAGGCTGGGCCAGATCATCCGTTCAGTATGGGCCGTCGGCGCTTCCCGACAAGAACGGGTTGGTCACCCGCCCGGATGCACATTACAAGAGGCCCATGCGCGACCGCTCCCGACGGACTCCGGAGCGCCGCGAGCCCCGCGCCCACTTCCGCGCGGCGCTCGCGGCGCTCGTCGTAGCGGCGATCGGTGCGTGCGCCGCGCCCGTCCCCGCGCCCCCCGTGCCCGAGGCGGCATCGCTGGCGTTCGCCGAGGCGTGGCGCCTGTCGCGCGCGGACGCGCCGCCGGCAGCGGCGATCCTCCAGGCGGCCGAGCGCGCCTCCGCCCTCGCTCCCGAGTGGGTCGCGCCGCGGCGCTTCCTGGACAACCGGCTGCGCGAGGCGCTGCTCGCTCACGTCGCGCTCGCCGCCTATCGCGACCTCCTCGCGGTGTCACCGCACGATGCGCGCCTCCTCTACCTCGCCGGACGCCTGGAGGGCGAGGGTGGTGAAGCGCGGTTCGGCGCCGCCTTGCGCGCGGACCCCGCGCTCGCCTGGTCGCACCATGGCGCTGCGTGGAGTGCGTCGATGCGGGGCGCCTGGCGACGCGCCATCCATCACGGCGAGCGCGCGTTCGCGCTCGCGCGCGATCCCTGGGAGCGCGACTTCTTCGCGCAGAGCCTCGCGCGCTACCACCGCGCCGCGGGCGAGACCGAGACGGCGATCGGCACGCTCGCCGTGCGCCTTGCTTCGTCCGAGCCTTCACCGGAAGCGCGGCTCGCACTCGCCGCGCAGCTCGCGGGCATCGAGCTCGAGGACGAGGAGGAGCACGTGCGTCTCGCCGGCTACCGGCGCACTTTGGCGCTGCTCGCCACGGAGGGCCTCACCGCGGGCGAGATCGAGCTCCTCGTGCGCAATGTCCAGGCTCCGCGCCGTCCCATTCCCGCGGATCTCGCCACGCGCACGACGGACCTCGCGCTCGCCCTGCTCGCTGCGGAGCCGGGCCGCCCGGTGCGCGAGCGGTTGCGTGCCATGCTTCTGCTTCGCGAGCATCGCACGCCCCTCGGCCTCGAGCTCCTGATGCGCGGTACGGAGGACGCTGAGAGCGCGGTAGCCGGCAGCGAGCTCCGCTCGATCCGGATCGCCTTCGGTCGCCGGCGCGAGGCCGTCGAGCGTTGGCTCGCCCAGCTCCCGAGCTCCGTGCTCGACGGCTCCGGCCTGCCCCGAAACCCGCGCCTCGCACGGGTCGTCGAGACTGCGCGCGCGCTGGATTCGGTGCCCGCTGCTGGAGACCTTTCCGTGACGTCGCGCTTGCGCGCGTTCGGCGCGGCGCTCATCGCGGCGGGATGGTTCGAGGAAGCGCGCTCCCTGGCAGCGGGGCTTCCATGGGGCGGTGGATCGAGCGCCGAGGACCTGTCGCTGGCCATGGACCTCGACGCGCGGGCACTCGCCGGCCAGGCGATCCTCGCCACCATCGAGCAGCTCCTCTACCGCATCGATGACGGCGAGGCGCTCGTCGAGGCGGGCTTCGACGCCACGCGCGAGAGTCCGGCGCCGCCCACCGCGGTCGAGAGTCTGGACGATCTGCTCAGCGCCATCGCGCCCCATGTCGCGCGCGCCCACGCCTTCCTCGGTGGCGAGACCGACCCCGAGCGGGTGCGCGAGTCCTTCCTCGGCGCGCCGCGCGTCGGCTACGGTTGGGCCGGATCGCTGCTCCACCCCGGACCGGCGCTCTCGGCCCAGGACGAGGCTCTGGGGCGGGGATCCCAGGGCACGCCAGTCGGTGGGCTGACGGGGGAGCTCCTCGCGCTCGGCCGGTTCGGGCTCTTCGGCGAGGGACTCGGCGACGACCCCGACGGGACCGTCCTGCGTCTGCTCTACCTCGAGCGTCGCGCCGGAGCGCACATGGGTCGTCCATGGTCCGGGACCATGGCCTGGTGCGAAGGGGCTGACGTCCCCGGCCGTGCATCGCGCCATGGCGTGCCGATCGGCGGAGCGGCGTTGCACGAGGGCTTCTGGCTCGACGTCTCGATCGTGCGCCTGGAGCTCGAACCCTGGCGGGCAGTCGCGCGCCGGTTCGCCGACGACGGGGAAGCTCTGCAGCTGGCGCTCGACGCTCCGGCGATCCGGGTGGGCCCCAGGGAAGACCGGGCGCCGCAACCGTCCGGCTCCACCGAGCGCGAGCGCGCGAGCCTTGTGATCGTGCTCGGCGAGGCCGACCGCGTGCGGCTCGCTGTCCTCGCGGAACGCGCGCGGGGCACCGAAGTGCTCGGGGCCATGACCCTCGACGAGCTGGTCGAGGTCACGGCCATCCACGAGGAGGGGCACCTCTGCGATCGGTGGGAGCTCTACCCGGTCGGAGACCACAAGCTGGCGATCTTCGTCTTCCTCGCGCGCGCGCGGTTCTCGGCGCGGCGCGTCGCCGAGGTACTCGAGTACCGCGCCCAGCTGGTCGCGCTCTGCGAAGCGCCCGACCCCAGGTTGCCCCTCATCGACCTGCTGTCGGCCGCCGAGAACGGTGGCAACGGCGTCACGCCGCACGGCGCGGCGTACACCGAGCTCCTGGGTGACTTCCTGGACAAGCTCGATCGCGCGCTCTCCGCCGCTCCGGACGACTGGCCGGAGCTCGACGGCACTCGCCTGCTCGTGCAACAGATGCACCGCTTGCCGCCGGAAAAAGTGCGCCGCGTCGCTCTCGTGCTCGCTGCGGAGCACGGTCTCGTGCGCTGAGCAAGTACGATGTCGTTCAGCGGGCGATGGCCGCGAGCACTTCGTCCGTCGCCGCGAGGAGCTCCGCGAGGCCCTCCTCCGTGTGGTCGCCCATGTGCCCGATGCGGAAGGTCTCGCCCTTCAGCGGGCCGTAGCCGTCGCTGATCGAGAGCCCGCGCTCGGCGAGTCCCGTCACGAGCGCCGCCACGTCGACGTCGCCGGCGCGGATGCACGACACGGTGGGGGAGCCGTACTGTTCCTCGGGCAGGAGCGCCAGCCCGTGCCCCTTCGCCCAGGCGATCGTCGCCGCGCGCATGCGCGCGTGTTTCTCGAACCGCGCCGTCCAGGCCTCGCGGCCGGTCTTCTGGCGCTCGTGCTCCGGCAGCGTGACGCCGCCCGTGATGTCCTCGAGCTGTTTGGCGAGCGCGAAGTAGAGCGAGATGGCGGGCGTCGCCGGCGTCTTCCGGGCTTCGTGCCCCTCGATGAACAGCACGGGGTCGAGCGTGTAGCCGCGGCCTGGTTTCGCGCGCGCGCGCTCGAGGTAGCGGTCCGACGCGCACACGACCGCGATGCCCGGCGGCAGGGCCAGCGCCTTCTGGACGCCGGCGAGGCCGAAGTCGATCCCGTTCGCGTCGAAGTCGACCGGCGCGCCGGCGATGCAGGACACGAGGTCGACGAGGAGGAGCGTCTCCGGAAAGCGTGCGAGCACGGCGCCCACGCTTCCGAGCGGCGTGAACGTGCCGGTGGACGTCTCGCTCGAGACGAGCGTGACAGCGTCGAAGGGGCCTTCCTCCGTGAGGACCCGTTCGAGTTCGGTGGGGTCGACGACTGCGCCCCAGCCGACGTCCAGTGCGACGGCGTCCTGGCCGAGGAGTGCCGCGATCTGGCACCAGCGCTGGGAGAAAGCGCCGTTCACGATCGAGAGCACGCGCCGGCCGGCGCCGACGAGCGCGGACTCCATCATCGCGGTGGCGCTCGTCGAGTGGACGGCCACGTGGGCGGTCGAGTCCGCGCGCAGTCCGAAGGCGAGGCGCAGCCCGGGGTCGATGCGCTCGATCGTCGCGACCATGGCCTTGCTGCGGTGCCCGATCATCCCGCGCGCGCACTCCGCGAGGATCTCGGGGCGGACTTCGGTGGGGCCGGGAATCCAGAGCATGGCGGGCTTTCGGGCGGCGTGAGTGGGGGAGTCGCGGATCAGTGCGGGAGCGCGCGCGCGGCCGTGACGAGGGCGGCGTGGACCGGGTCGCGGGCGAGGCGCGCGAGCTCGTCCGCGCTACAGAGCAACGGCAGGAGCGCCGCGAAGTCGGCCACGTCGCAGCCGACGTCGGCGGCCGCGAAGACGGGCGCGCGGTGTTCGACGCCCCCAAAGGCCACGAAGCGCGCGCAGCAGGCGAGTGCCTCGAGGTCGGTCGCCCCGTCCCCGACGAGGGCCACGGGGGGCTGCGCGCCCACGCCCGCGGCGAGAGTGCGCACGACGGCGAGCTTGCCGCCGGCCCGCGCCAGCGGCGAGCTCGCGTCGAAGCCCAGGAACGCTCCGGACGAGTCGTGCCGGACGTCCACCGCGAACACGTCGCGCGGCTCGACGCCGATCGCCCGCGCCACGGCACGTACCGGTGCGAGCAATCCGCTCGAGACGATGCAGACGCGCTTCGCGAGGGAACGGAGCGCCGCCGTCAGCTCTGCGACGTTGGGGAGGAGCGTCGCCACGTAGCGGCGCCCGAGCGCTTCCACGTCCGTCGCCGACGGCCGGATCATGTCGAGCCGCATGCCGTAGACCGATTCGAGCGGCACCTCGCCCCGCATCGCCCGCTCGGTGAGCGCGTGGATCTCCGCCGCGCGCTCGCCCGCCAGGTCCTCGATGCCCTCGATCGAGCAGAGCGTCGAGTCGCAGTCGAAGACGATCGTGCCGTACGGCGGCGGGGCGGGCGCGCGGTGCATCTCAGAGCTGGATGAGCTGGGCGAACTCGATGGGGTCGAGGGCGCGCACGCGGTCGATCACCGCCTCCGGGGGGCGCCCGCCGAGGGACAGGAAGGCGGAGGCGAGGCCGTCTGAGCTCTCGGAGGCCGGACCCAGCTCGACGCGTCCGATGTTGACGCCGCTCTCGCCCAGCAGCGTCCCGATCATGCCGAGCACCCCGGGGCGGTCGTTGTGGCGCGTGATCAGCAGCACGCCCTCGGGCGCGAGGTCGACGTGCATGTCGTCGATCCGCACGAACCGCGGTGCGTCACCGAAGACGGTGCCTGCCACGAGGTGGCTCGCGCCGCCGCCCTTGGCGGACACGCGCGCCTTCAGCAGGCTCGTGAAAGCGGTCTGCTCGTCGCCCGTGCCCTCGAGCAGGCGGATACCGCGCTCCCGCGCGAGGATGGGCGCGTTCACGAAGTTGACGCCCACGTCCATGCTCTGCCGCAAGACCGCCGTCAGGAAGGCGAGCGAGAGGTAACTCTGGTCCAGCTTCGCCACTTCGCCGGCGACCGTGAACTCGATCTTGCGGATCGGCTCCGCCAGTCGCTGGGCGAGGAACGCGCCCATCTTCTCGGCGAGCAGGACGTAGTGACGAATCTCCCGCAGGACCTGGGCGGAGACCGCCGGTGCGTTCACGCTGTTGTGCGCGACGCCGTCCTGGAAGAAAGCGACGATCTGCTCGGCGATTCCGAGGGCGACATTGTGCTGCGCCTCGTGCGAGGAGGCGCCGAGGTGAGGGGTCAGGATGACGTCCTCGCGGCCGAGGAGCGGGTGGTCCGGACTCGGCGGTTCCTCGGCGAGCACGTCGAGGGCGGCGCCGGCCAGCCGGCCGTGCTCCAAGGCCTCGGCCAGCGCCGCCTCGTCCACGAGGCCTCCGCGCGCGGCGTTGATGAGGTAGGCGCCGGGCTTCATGCGGGCGAGACGCTCGCGCGAGAGCAGGTTGCGGGTCGAGTCCGAGATCGGCACGTGGAGCGTCACGAAGTCCGCGCGCGCGAGCAGGTCGTCGAGCTCGATCAGCTCGACCCCGGCCACGGGGGACGGGGCGCCCGTCTGCGACAGATACGGATCCGAGGCCACGACGTTCATCCGGAGGCCCTGTGCGCGCTCCGCCACCACCCGTCCGATCCGCCCGAGGCCGACGATGCCGAGCGTCTTCCCCGTGAGCTCCGTGCCCATGAGGCCCTGCTGCTTCCACGTGCCGGCGCGCGTGCTGCGGTCGGCACGCGGAATGTGGCGCGCGATCGCGGTCAGGAGCGCGATCGCGAGCTCGCCGGTCGTCGTCGTATTGCCCGTCGGCGTGTTCATCACCACGACGCCGCTCTCGGTCGCGGCCGTGCAGTCGACGTTGTCGACGCCGACCCCCGCGCGCCCCACGACCTCGAGCACGTCCGCGGCCTCGATCACGCGGCGTGTCACCTTGGTGGCCGAGCGGACGATCAGCGCGTGCGTGCCGAGCACCGCGCCGCAGAGCTCGTCCTCGGTCAGCCCTGTGCGGACCTCGGGCTCGTAACCGGCCGCCCGGAACACGTCGAGCGCGACGGGGTGCAGCTCGTCGCAGATGAGGATGCGGGTTGCGGGCGGAGCGGGGGACACGTCGGGGACCGGCGGCGTGAGTCGCGGGTCTGGGGTATGGGGGCGATCGGGGATCAGCCGTGCAGGGCGGTTCGGACGAGGAGCTCGAGGTCCGCGGGGTCGACGCGTCCGGCGGCGCGTTCGACCTGGCGCCGCGCGTCCTTGTCGGAGTACCCGACGGACACGAGCGCGGCGAGGGCGTCCTCGAGATTCTGCGAGTGCGTCGGGCCAGGCTCGGCGTCCGTGCCCGGGATGCCCGCGAGCTCCGCCGCGGGCACGAGCTTCGCGACCTTGTCGCGCAGGTCGAGGAGGATCTGCGCGGCGGTCTTCTTACCGACGCCCTTGATCCGCGTGAGGGCCGCGACGTCCTCGCTCACGATCGCGCGCACGAGGTCTTCACGGGAGAGACCGGACAGGATACCCAGGGCCATCGCCGGCCCGACGCCACGGACCGAGAGCAGCACCCGGAAGATGTCGCGGGTCTCGAGGTTGGGGAAGCCGTAGAGGATGTGCGCGTCTTCGCGCACGGTGAGGTGCGTGAAGATCCGCGCCTGGCCGCGCGCCGGGAAGGACATGCCCAGCGGGACGAGGAGCTCGTACCCGACGCCCGCGACGTCGAGGATGAGCCGCGTCGCCGTCCGGGTCCGGACTTCGCCCTCGAGGTACTCGTACACGACTCGCCGGTGAGGCGGCTAGTCGCCCTTGAGCTTGAGGCCGAAGTCGACGAGCTTTTTCTTGAGCTCGAGCAGGGAGGTGACGCCGAAGTTCGGCATGCCGAGCAGCTCTTCCTCCGAGTGTTGGGCGATGTCCCCGATCGTCAAGCAGCCCAGGTTCTCGACGGTGCGGCGGGCCCGGATGGAGAGCTTCAGCTCGGAGATCGACTTCGCCGTGACTTCGGTGGTCTCGGTGCCGGTAGAGGTCGGGGGCTGCGCCTGCTTGGCGATACTCGCCACGGCCTCCTCGCGGGCCATGCCGAGGCGCAGGTTCTTCGACTGCAGGATCTCCTTGATCTCGGTCAGGGACGTCTCGCCGAAGTTCTTGTACGAGAGCAGCTCGGGCTCCGTCTTCTTGACGAGGTCGCCGAGCGTCATGATGTCCATCTTGTTGAGGCAGTTCCGCGCGCGGACGGACAGCTCGAAGTCCGTGATGGGGATCCGGAGGATCTGGTTCAGGCGATCCTCCTTCTTCTCCATGTCCTCGTCGTAGTACATGCACATGCCCGCCTTCGCGTCCTCGAGGTAGAGGCGCGCGCGGCGGTTCATCGGCGCGGTCTTCGTGACGGTGTCGAAGCACGTGGCCGCGTCCTGGTCGCGCCCGAGGTCCTCATAGAGCACGCCGAGGTTCAGGAGCACGTTGCTATCGATGGGCAGCATGCTCGCCAGCGACTGGTAGCACTCGAGGCCGAGCTCCTCGAGCCCCCAGCGCTCAGCGAGGTAGGCGAGGCGGAAGAGGTTGCCGCGGTGGGTGGGATCGACTTCGCGGGCTTCCTCGTACTGCTCCACGGCGAGGTCCCAGTTGCGCTGCAGCTCGGCGACGCGTCCGCGGAGGTAGAGACTCTCGGCACTCGCGGCGAAGGCGGGCGGCGCCTCGGCCAGGCCCGCTTCGAGCGTGGCGAGGGCCTGCTCCTCGTCGCCATCCTGGAGGTCCGCCTCCAGCCGCGCATCGAGCCAGCCGCCGCGCGGCGCGGAGAAATCCGGGTACTCGCGCACGAGCCGTTCGAAGATCGGCACGGCCTCGCGCATACGACCGAGGGACATCAAGGCGTTGGCCCGCGTGAACGAAGCGACGACGTCGCTCTCGTAACGCTCGAGGCGCGCGGCGGCGTTCTCGAACTCACCGACCATCCAGTAGCCGAGGCCCTTCCGGCGGCCCTCGTCGCCCTCGTCCGAGAGTCGCTCGAGCGCGTTGCGGAAGCTCTGATGGTCCTCCTTGCGACCGAAGACGTTGGCGCGCTCCTGCTGGAGCACCTGAAAGCTGGTGATTTCGTCTTGCGCGAGATCGAACGTGGTCATCACGAGAGCGGCCTCCTCGATGCGGATCGGATGGATCGGAGGTGGGGGGTGGGAGCGGCGGCGCGGGGTCCCGGTCGCCGATGATCCGGTAGGCCCCGGCGCACTGGCGCGGGGGGCACCCCTCATTTCGAGGGGAAGACTATAGGACCCGCTGCCCGGGGTCGTCAACCGGGGCCACGGAGTCGTGGGGGGGGGGCTGTCTCCGAGCTGGGACTGGGGCTCGGGGCCGGGGTCGTTCGATCGGCCGTCCGCGGGTCCGGAGCCCAAGCCTTCTCCGTCACTTGCGGTCCACCTTTCACCGAACGGATCCAGGGACCCGTGGGGGCTGCTCCGCGCGCCGGAAGTCCTGAGAACCTCCGGCAGACTATCCCGTCCTCCCCGTCACGGCTGACGGACTGCCCAGGCGTACCCGATGCCACCGCGGAGCGGCGAACCGGCCCTGCCTCGGACCGGGGGATGGCGCGCGATCGTGCGGGCGGAAGTGGCGTACGCGATCCCGGCCGCGGCGATGGCTCTGAGCCCGGCTCGGAGCGAGGCCCCGGAGGCGCCCACATTTTGTTCACGCGCGACGACGTCCCGATGCTCGGTGGGGCGCGACGGAGAGTCCTTTCGAGGTGACGAGGGCCAGAGCTCGAAAACGGCGATCGAGGCGACAGAACCACGTCTAGTAAGGGCCCGTCCGCGAACAAGAGTCACGTTTCGGCGAGCCCTCGTCGTTCCTCCTGAGGAACTTCCCGCCATGTTCAGGCCAATTGCCCGTCCGATGACGGCGCCTTGGCTTCGGGAAGTTCCTCACCGTTCTCTCCCGCCGCCGAACGCCGCCGGAGGGAGGCTGGCAAGGCGCTTTGATTCGTATGCGCTGGATACTCGGAGAGGTAAGCCCCGGTCTGCCGAAGGCAGATCGAGACGACCCCTTTGGGTCGTTCGAAGGGGACCCCCGCAACGCAGCCAGGGGCGACGAGGGCCGGCGAAACGTGACACTTGTTCGCGGACGGGCCC
>SMVB01311659.1_pt1 | contig 14764 bp, 10 predicted proteins | sample 2456461 | NCBI WGS metagenome assembly SMVB01 (sample SAMN11095934, study PRJNA526329) | marine sediment metagenome | biome: Marine sediment; feature: Surficial sediment; material: Deep marine sediment; isolation source: Hadal surficial sediment | place: Pacific Ocean | collected 2014-05 | depth... | reverse complement strand
CGAAAAATTGGCGGAGTATCAGTACTTCGGGCGTACCGGAAACTGGCTGCCCATCTTGATGAAGATCACAAACGAGCACAAACACGAACAACTTACGCCACAAATCCAGAAGACATATAAGACGGTTGCCATCACGGCGACTATTCCGGACGGTGAAACAGTGAAGTTCGATCTCACAAAGATTCCCCTCAAGCCCACTCCTGACAAGCCGTATCACGGCACTGTCGGTACTTGGACCGGTCTTGTATTTGCCGAAACTAGTGCCGGGGTCAAACCTCTGCTGGAGCATTCGCTTCGAAACGTGAGGAGAATCGTTGAAGAGCTGTCGGCTCTCTGCGAGGGTACAGCAAGCAGCGATGATGGCTGATCCGCAGAGGATTTGTCGTCAACGCCGAGGTGGCACTGTCGGCATGTCCACGAGTGAGCTCGGGTGTGTTCGTTATGCACTTGCAGGCAAGCTGCCAGTGGCACACCCGCGCGGCACCGCTCTGACGCATTTCGCGCGCGTCGAACAGGGGCTGCGGGAGATCAGCGAAGGGTTCAGTTCGAATTCGACTTCGTTCGCTTGTATACAGTCTCGACGGCCTTCCCTTCCTGGCCGTCGGGGAGGATGTTGTACGCTGTGATCGTCAAGTGATCTTTGTCGATCAGCTCATATTCCGTTCTCCAGCTCCACTGCGGCTGGCCGGGGGCCGTGCTGTATTGGCCGGTCACGGAAATGCCCTTCTCGGTCTTCTCGCCTTCCGAGAACAGGATTCCATCACTCATGTGAAAATCATCCAACCACGACACTTGCCACTTCTGCATTGCCGAATTGAAGGCGATGGTTTCCTCGCCGGTGCGGGGCTTGCCCTTCATCGTTCCTTCGTACGTGTGGCGCACGAACTTTCCACCGAGCATCGGCTTGATTTCACCCTTGACGCTCGACTCGTCCGCAAGCTCGCCAGGCCGAAACCACGTGCGGCAAGTGCCTTCCCAATTCCCGACGATTGATTTGAGCATTTTGTTTTCCTTCTCGCTCTTGCCGGCTTGAGCCGGACTCGCGTTTGCGTCCTGAGCGCTCGTTACGTACAAGCCAGAGATTAAGCAACAGCAGATTACGCAGACGGTGAGTCGAGTCGCGTGCATGGTTTCTCCTTCTCTATGTGTTGGGTGAACACATTCGGAATTTTGGCAGTACTGCCGAGAGTCTACTATCCCGGCCCAAGTGCGAGGTCGTCAATCGAGGCCCAGGCAGCGCCTACGTCCACGACTCAGAACGTGCTGCCCCCCGACTGGGAGCTGATCCGGCGAACTCCCAGAATCTTCTAGGGCCGGGTTCCGAAGTCCTGCTAGAGTACTGCAATGTAGAAATTGCGAACAGCGAACTACCGGCAATGGCCGTGATTTTCAATGCACTCATGAAAGCCTCCTGTGGCAGACGCGCGGTCCGCTTGGTTTTACGATGTCCGAACGTATATGATTGTGGACGGCCTCGCTTGCGTGTTATCTTGACATAATTGCGAACTCATCGCTTGACAAATCTTGCGGAATCCGAAATACAAAAGGTGAACATTGCCAGCCGACTCCACTCAAGTAGACTACATCGAGCGCACCAACGCGGCGATCGATTTTATCGTTCGCAATCTTGACGGTGAACTGAAGCTGGAAGACGTTGCGCAAGTCGCCTGCTTTTCACCGTTTCATTTTCATCGTGTGTTCCGTTCGCTGTTGGGCGAAACGTTGAACCAATTCGTCAAACGTCAACGATTGGAGCGGGCGTTGTATTTGATGTCGCATGCTCCAGGCCGTTCGTTGACCGAGATTTCGCTCGAGTGCGGCTTCGCTTCGTCATCAGATTTTTCTCGTAGCTTCAAGAGTCGATACGGCACGGCACCGAGCGCGTTTGACGTCGATCATTTCCGCGCATCAAAGCGAAAAGAATTTGAAGCCGCGATGGCCAGCTACGAAAACGGGCCGGTCCTTACTCGACTACCCGTTGGATTGAATCCAGACGGCTTTGAAGTTACGATGCGCGATCTGCCCGCCCGGACCGTTGCCTACATTCGCGTTCTCGATCCGTATCATTCAAATTCAAGCGCAGTTTTGGACGCTTGCAACCGGTTGGTGGATTGGGCCGAGCAGCGTGGTCTCGCCGACGGCGCATGGCTTGGTTATATGTGGGAAGACCCTGAGATCGTTGCTCTTGAGGATTGCCGGTACGACGTCGCGGTGGTGGTTGATGACAGCCGATTCGATTTCCGACCTGAGGGAGAAATCGGCCGATTTGAGTTTCCTTCGATGCGAGTGGCCGACGTTGCTATTCGCGGAGACATTCAATTGGAACAGCGCGCCATCGACTGGCTGTTCGGCACATGGCTACCGCGGAGTGGTTTTGTCCCGGACGATCAGCCTGCGTTCGAGGCCTGGAACGGCCGGCCGTTTGCACACGGATACGAACACTTCGAAATTAGCTGCCAGTTACCCGTCAAACGCGCTGGAGCAGCCATTCGAGATCGCACAACCAATTAACGAGCGTCCAACGCAACAAGAATAACTCACACCGGTGAATCATAGGATTGACTTGCCATTAAGGGAGAATTCGCATTGCTTCTCATCTTCTGCAAGAGTCGAATACTGGGAAATAAGAGCTATAGGGTGCCGGTCCTATTTATGTTTGAATAGAGTGCTAAATCGGCGTGATTGGAAAAATGGGCGAGTCTGTCCTGTATGAGGCCTCGCGCAGGCTAAAGCCTGCGGCTCCTTGTTTACCTCGCTATTCAAACATCAATGGTCTGCCAAGAAATGTCGGAATGAAGATGACCACGCTGATTCGCAGAGAATTCACTGTCGAGGTGTCGGTTGAAGCGGCGTGGGAGCATCTGGCGCGCGTGGCGGATTGGCCGAGTTGGGCGAAGCACATCAAGCGCATCGATCTCGATCCGCCGGGTGAGATCACGGCCGATTCGAGCGGCGTGATTCACTTGAAGTTCGGGCCGGCGTCGGCCTTTCGCATGACCGAGTTCAACCCGCCCCGCAACTGGAAATGGGTGGGTCGCTTTCTGTGGCTGTCCGTGCATTACGATCACATCTTCGAATCGCAGGGCGGGCGGACCAAGCTCACCTGGATCGTGGCCTGCGAAGGATTTGGAGCGGCGGTCATCGGGCGACTGTTCGCGCTGATCTATGATCGCAACCTCAATCAGGCCATCCCGCGGCTGATCGCCGAGCTTGAAGCCGAGAATTAAGACAGCACATCCGCCCCGCACGCACCGCCCTACTGCGCGGTGAGTTGTTCGGCGAGTTCGGCGGGGGTGGTGACGGGTTTGTCGCACTTGTAGTTGCGGCACACGAAGGCGGTCGGCTTGCCGTCCAGCAGTTTCTTGCCCTTGATCAGCGGCGGAGCGTCGGGAAGGGCGGCGTCGGCCGGGCGGGCCAGGGCGACGACCTTGTTGGGCACGTAGTTGCGGTAGGCTTCGGCGACGAGAGCCTGCGTGGCGGGGTCAGCGGGGTCGCCAATAATGACGATTTCCTTCGGCTGGGTGTGGTAGAACATCGCGGTCCACAACATGCGGCGCATGTACCCGCGCGAAATCGTCCTGCCAAGGGCCTTCATGCTTCCGGCGGCGTGCTCGCGCAATTCAGGCTTGTTCAAGTGCATCGCCAAACGCAGCAGGTTGTGCGCCCCGGTTGAGTTGGGCGACGGAAGGGCAGCGTCGCGCGGCAGCTTGGTGCGGAAGAACAATTGCTCGGTGCTGTCGCTGGAGTAGAAGAAGCCGCCCTTGAGCGGGTCGCGGAAGTTCTTGACGAAGGCATCGTTGAGCTGCGCCGCGGCGGCCAGCCATTTGGGTTCAAAAGTGGTTTCGTAGAGCGTGATCATGGCTTCGACGACGTTGGCATAATCGGCGGCGGTGCCGTGGATGTGCGACTTTCCGGCGCGATACACGCGGAATAGTCGGCCGTCCCTAATCATTTCCTTGCGGATGAATTCAGCCGCCTCGACGGCAGCCTGGCCGTAGCGCGGCTCGTTCAGAACGCGATGGGCGCGGGCCAGCACAGAGATCATCAGTCCGTTCCACTCTGCAATGATCGAATCATCGAGCGCCGGAAGCGTACGCCGGTTTCGTGCCTGGTTCATCTTCCGCGTCATGGATTGCAGTCGCCCGTGCCACTGCGGCGCAGTCATTCCATGCCCATCGGCAAAAGCGGGCTCGCCGGTGGTGATGTGAAGGAGGTTCTGGCCTTCCTTCCAGTTGCCTTCGGGCGTGACGTTATAGTATTCAGAAAACAGGGCGGCGTCCTCGGCACCCAGCACGGCGTCGATTTCACGTTTTGTCCACACGTAGAACTTGGCGAGCTCACCATCGCTTTGCGAATCGCGCGCGGCGCAGAACGCACCGCCGGAATCGCGCAGGTCGGTCAGGCAATAGTCCAACAATCCGCGCGCCACACGTGCATAGGCCTGTTTCGCGGTGATTTGGTAGGCGCTCAAATAAACGCCAGCCACGACGGCCTGGTCGTACATCAGCTTGTCGAAGCTGGAGACAAACCACTCTGGATCAGTGCTGTAATGGAACATGCCGCCGCCGATATGATCGTAGATCGCGCCCGCCGCCATGTGTTCGAGCGTCAGTTCCACCGCGTCGATCAAGACATGTGAGTCCTCGTCCTCTTGAAGAGCGAACTCGCGGAGCATCAATTCCAATGTCACGCTGGGCGGAAACTTGCTCCCGCTGCTCTTGACGCCGCCGAACTGTTCGTCAAAACTGTTGGGCAGGCGATCGATGCGTCGGGTCATGGTCTCGCGGCTGATGACTTCGGCCGTAGGCTCGTTCGACTTGAAGCGCATGGTCTTGCCGATCAGGGCGTCGGCGTCGTTGATGACGAGCTGGCGGTTTTCCTTCCACCGCTGGGCGATATTCCGGCACGTGCTGCGGAATCCAGGCCGATCGCCGCTCGGCTCCAGCGCCATGTAGGTTTCGGCGAAGAAGGGTTCGCGGTCCGGCGTCATGAAGATGGTCATCGGCCAGCCGCCGCGACCCTTATTCGCGGCGAGCGACGCCTGCATGAAAACTTCGTCGATGTCCGGTCTCTCATCGCGGTCCAGCTTGATGCAAACGAAGTAATCGTTCAGCAATCTGGCCACCTCTTCGTTCTGGAAGGACTCCTTGCGCATCTCGTGGCACCAGTGGCATGAGGCGTAGCCGACGCTCATAAAGATGGGCTTGTCTTCCAGGACCGCCTGCTGAAACGCCGCCGGCCCCCACGGCTGCCAGTCCACGGGATCGTGCGCGTGCTGGAGCAAGTGCGGACTGGTGGCATGGATGAGCTGGTTCGTGTGAGCGGCCGTCGTCGATGGCTCGTCTGCAGCCTGAGGTCCATCCGCAATCGACGCGGTCGCTATGGCCAACAGAGCCGCCAGCGCCACCGATGCGAAACGTGTCGCGAGTGTAAATTTCCTTATGATCATGCCGCACATGATAACAAGACGCCGCCATGGGCGGTAGTGATCCTGGCCGAAGAGTCGCTGCTCGAAATGCCAAGCGGGGGCTGCGGGAGTGCAAAGGCCATAGGATTTGCAATGATGCGCTCGACCCGTTCCGCCGCGGCGGGTTCTCATTGCGCGGTGCAGTGCAACGGCACGGGTGGTTCAGATGGGCTCGCAACGGAGCCCCGCGATGGTCCCGGAATCGTTCCCTCACGGGTGGATTCAATTCATTCACTGCCGCCGTCCGGCGATTCTTGGCAACGGCGTGGGAATCGATACTCATCATCCGATCGACGCGCGCTGGAAATGCAGCTTGGCGACGATTCCGGATAGTGTCATAATAGGCCCCGCCCGGGGCGACGGCCCGCGTCCAAGCTGTCGCGGGAATGGAGCGTATCGAGCGGCATCGGTCGCGCGATGGCACGCTCGACAAACGGGAGAACTTTACTGGCCAAGCTCAACAAACACCATCTCGACTTCGTCAGGCGCAAAGCCGGTTCGATGAGCGACAAAAAGATCGCCGCCGAACTCGGGATTGATGTCCGCGCGGTCCGCACAGCGCGCAAGAAGCTCGGCGCGAGCAAGGGTGGGGCGGCCGGGCGCGCCGCGGTCACGCTCGACCCTGCGGGGGCCTCCCGCCAACCCGGCCTCGCGGCGCGCTTCCTGGCTGCACTTTCCAGGTTTGCGGATCACCGGGTTTTGGTAGGTCTTCTACTGCTGGCATTATGCTTGTTGCTGGGCTACACGGCCATGCTGCCGATCTACAACCCCGACTTCGGCTGGCATGTCGCTCTGGGGCGCTACATCGTCGAGAACGGCACAGTGCCGACGACCGAGCCGTTCACACATACGGCGAAAGGCGCGCCCATGGTCGCCCACGAATGGTTGTCGCAGGTGATTTACTATCTAGTCGCCGAAGCCGGCGGGATCCTGACGCTGCGTTGGCTCCATGCCGGTCTGGCGGTGGCCGTTCTGATTATCCTGTTCCTCTTGCTGCGGCGGGCCGGCGTCTCGTGGGCCCTCGCCCTGCTGGGCACGTTCCTCTACGTGGTCATCGCCCAGGGCCGCTTCCACGTCCGCCCGCATATGTTCGATCTGGTCTTCTTGATGCTGATGTACGGCTACGTCTTCGTAGTCAAGCCGGCCCTGCATTGGCGACAATTGCTGGCGATCTTCGTCGTGACCGTCGTGTGGGTGAACATGCACTCCGGCGTCGTGCTGTTCGCCGGCCTCGTGGTGCTCTATGTGGCGGTCGAAACCGTCCAACAGAAGGTCGGCTGGCGCAGGCCCCAGCCGAATGACCTCGGCGGCGGCGATCTGCGACGGCTGGGGATTCTGGCCGTGGTCGTGCTCCTCGCCTTGATCGTCACGCCAAATCATGTGCGCCTGTTTCCGTATGTCCTGGAATCCAAGGCCATCAACGCCAACCTGAGCCGGGAATGGTTGTCGATCGCGAGTTACTCGCCGAGCGACTCCATCATGAAGCCTTTCGCGGTAGAGACCTTCTGGATCATGGCCGTCGCCACCGCGGGAATGGCGCTGCTGACGATTCGCCGGCAATCCTTGTCGGTACTCGCGGTGGTGCTCTTCCTGGGCTTCCTGCCCCTCAGTGGCCAGCGATTCGTTGCTGTCTACTTCGCGCCCATCCTCTTCGTGCTGAGCGAATTCAGCCGCTGGGCGGGCACGAAATTTGGGGACGTTGTGCCGCGAGGACGTGCGCTGACTCACCAACTCGCTATGGTGCTGGCGATCGTCGTCGTCTGCGCCGTCACGTACCCGGCGCTGAACGAGAAGAGCAACCCCAAACAGAAGAAAGGCCTGCTGTCACGCTACACCGGCCGCCTGACGCCGGAGTGGAATTTTAAGCCGGCCGTGTTTCCGATTGGGGCACTGAGTTTCCTGGAGGAAGTGCATCTCGAAGGCCGGTTGTTCAATTCCAGCTCCTGGGGTGGGTACATACTACTCACCACCTACGATCAATACCCGATCTTCATCGACGGCCGATGGGTGACCATCGGCAAGGACGTGTTCCTTGACAGCCGCACCATTGCAAACCGCAGACGCGGAACATTCGAGAAGCTCGATCAGTACAACATCGAGATCCTGTTGGTACACCGCGAATGGATGACCAAGAAACTGCAACGCGAACAGAAATGGATCCCCATCTTCGAGAATTTCAACGCCGGGCTCTATTTGCGCGATCGGCCGGCAAGTGCGGCGAATCTGCGGCGCTGCGCCGAATACTACGAGGCCTATGGCATGCCGTTCGACATGAATAAGGGCTTCGACGAGTACGCGGTCTTCAAAGCCAACCCGGAATGGGCCAAGGATTTTCGCGTCGAGCGCCGGCACCTCAAGATGGGCCGGAGCAAGATGGTGGCCGGGTGGTGAAGCCGACCCGACGGGGCGAGATTCTCGCCGATGCACATGCTTTGACCTCCGCCATGCGCTGCCGCGGGCGCGCTCCCCTGCGGGTCGCCGCTAAACGCGTGAAGCGTGAACGGTGAAGCGTGAAGGGTGAAGCGAAGCTGGGAAGGAACGGGGACCGCAAAGAGTGCAAAGTCGTTGACGGATGGGAGAACTCCGAAATCCGAAATCCGCATTCCGAAATCCGTATTCGTCAATCCCCGGGGTCGAGGACGGACATGAATGCTTCCTGCGGGATTTCGACGTTCCCGACCATCTTCATCCGCTTCTTGCCGGCCTTTTGCTTTTCGAGCAGCTTGCGTTTGCGGGTTATGTCGCCGCCGTAGCACTTGGCGGTCACGTCTTTGCGGAAGCCTTTGATGGTCTCGCGGGCAATGACCCGCCCGCTAATGGCGGCCTGGATCGGAATCTCGAACTGGTGCCGGGAAATCTCCTTGCGCAGGCGCATGATCAACCGCCGGCCTCGGCTCTCGGCCTTGTTGCGGTGGACGATGATCGACAGCGCGTCGACCGGCACGGAATTGACCAGAATGTCGAGCTTGACTAAATCGCCGGCCTGAAAGCCGGTCATCTCGTAATCCATCGTGCCGTAGCCCCGGGTGATGCTCTTGAGCTTGTCGTAGAAGTCGTAAATAATCTCGGAAAGCGGGAACTCGTAGGTCAGCATGACGCGCGTCGACGAGAGATACTCTTGACGCTTCTGCACGCCGCGGCGGTCGAGGGACAGCTTCATCACGCTGCCCACGTACTCGGCGGGGATGACCAGATTGGCGATGATCATTGGCTCGCGGATCTCGGCGATCTGTGTGCGCTCGGGCAGCTCGCTGGGCGACTCGGTATGAATGGTCTCGCCGTTGGTCTTGAAAACCTCAAAGGTCACGGTCGGCGCGGTCTGCACGACGCTGATATCGCTTTCGCGCTCCAGCCGCTCCTGAATGATCTTCATGTGCAGCAGGCCGAGAAAGCCGCAGCGATAGCCGATGCCCAGCGCGTCCGAAGTGGCCGGCTGATACGTGAACGAACAATCGTTCAGCCACAGCTTCTCGAGGGCCTCGCGGAGTTCGTCGGTTTGCGTGCTCGGCCCGGGATAGAAGTCGCAGAACACCATTTGCTGGGGCGACTTGTAGCCGGGCAGCGCCTTGGATGCCGGTCGTGTCGTCAGGGTAATGGTGTCTCCGATGTTGACGTCGGCCAACACCTTGATCGAGCCAATCAAATATCCGACTTCGCCGGCGGAGAGCTCCTTGACGGCCTTCATTTTGGGGCAGAACTTGCCCAATTCCGTGGCGTAATAGGATCGCCCGACGCCCATGAAGTCGACCTTGTCGCCGACGCGGACCGTGCCATCGATCATACGCAGATGCACGATCACGCCGCGATGCGGATCAGGCTTCGCATCGTACACCAGCGCCCGCAACGGAGCCTCGGCATCTCCGTCCGGCGCCGGGATGCGCTCGATGATGGCCCGGTACACGTCTTCCAGCCCCTCGCCGGTCTTGGCCGACACGAAGACGGCCTCTTCGGCGGGCAGGCCGATGATTTGCTCGAGTTCGAGGGCGACTTCCTCCGGGTGGGCCGTGGGCAGATCGATCTTGTTGATCACCGGGATGATGATCTTGTTGGCCTCGATGGCCATGTAGGCGTTGGCGATGGTCTGAGCCTGCGTGCCCTGGGTCGCATCGACCAGCAGCAGCACGCCCTCGCACGCAGCGAGCGCCCGCGAGACTTCGTAATGAAAGTCAACGTGGCCGGGCGTGTCCAGCAGGTTGAGCATGTATGTCTTGCCGTCGGTCTTGTGTTCAATGGTCGCCCGATTGGCTTTGATGGTAATGCCCATCTCGCGTTCGAGGTCCATGTCGTCGAGGTACTGGTCGCGCATCTCGCGCTCGCTGATGGCTCCGCTGGCCAGCAGAAAGCGGTCGGCCAACGTGCTCTTGCCGTGGTCGATGTGGGCAATGATGCTGAAATTGCGAATGAGATTTCTGTCGGTCATGCGAATAGCTCTCAGCCTTCAGCGGTCAGCTCTCAGCGGTCAGCTTTCGGCGGTCAGGTCTCAACGGTCGGCACCCCGAGCCGGAAGCTTCAGCTCACGCAGACATTCGCGTAGAGTGACGTTCCACCGGATGTTGATCCGCGCGGGCTAAAGCCCGCGGCTCCTTGTCCTTCACCAAGTGCGAAGTCGTTGGTATTATAGTCTATCGACAGGAGAACCGACAATAGCTGAAACGTCAGACAACAAGGTAGCATGGTCCACGGAAAGGATCGTCCGGCTCTGCCGATGGCGTACCATCCTCGGAATCGGCGGAGTCCTGCTGACAATCAGTTTCTTTCTCCCAGAATCAGTCAACACGTTCATGACGTTCGGGTTTCTGCCGCGCGCCAAGCCCGATGTTCCTGTGTCGGAGTTCCTGGCGGAATTCACCAAGAGCACGCCCTCTGTTGAAGGCGTCCTGGGATGCACTTTCGAGTTCTTACTGCCCCATTTGTTTGGCCTGATCTGCCTGCTCATCGCAATCCGGGGCATGGACTTCCGCTTGAAGGTGCAAAGCAACCTGGGCAAGTCAATTCCAGTCTTCTTCGTAGTGATGCTGTCGGTCATCGGGGTCGGAACACTGGTCGAATTGCTGAGGGGTGTTGGTTCCGGTGACGTCGTTGCATACTTGATCGCATTGGTCGTGGAAGTACTGCTGCTGTTGATCCTCATTCGGTGCTTTCGGTCGCAGTCGGCCGGATCGCTATGTGCCCGGTGGATGCTGGCGTTGCTCTACTTCTTCTACTTCCTGTGGTTCTCATCATTTATCTTCGAGGCGCCATTGTATGGGAACTGGGTGTCGCTTGCGGGCACTGCGTTGATCTTGCTTGCCAGTTTCGCTGAAGTGCAGATTCGATCCGGGGCCGGCTGGCTCAAGTGTCTGTGGTCTCTGATTAGGGCCCGAGTGAGACTCGTGGACTTGGAAGGATCGCAGTGCTTCGAGTGTGGATACTTGCTGATCGGCCTGCGATCGCACCGCTGTCCGGAGTGCGGGTTGGCGTTCGATCCCGCCGAGCATGGGTTGGGTGCGGAGAATCCTGTTCTTCATTCGACAACCTGTGAGGACGATTGAGTACCACGCAGTGAATCCCAGACGAGGCGTCTGCTAAACGACGAAGTCAGTTTGAACGGCCCTGCCGGTGGCTTGCCGTTTAGCAGCCTTTGCAAAAGGACTGCGTCCTCAATCTCTGCGAAACGAGATCAATAAGGGTGCTATGCACCTCACGAGGCAGCGGCTTTGCGTTGTCGGCCCCATTTGTGGGCGCGGGCAAAGTCGAGCAGTCGGAAGGCCATGGCGCGGTCCAGCGTAGGGAAGGAGACACCCGTGCCCCGCAGCACCTCCGTGGTGTGGGTGCAGTCAAACTCGGGCACAAACTTGAACTGTTGGAGGATGACGTCATTCATCTCCAGAAACATGCGTTCGGCCAGCGACTCACTGGTGGTCGTATCGACGCGATCGACGAAATGCCCGCCGCGCACTTGATAGTAGTCCTCGAGCCAGCGCCGGACCTCGTCATTGCTCGGAGGAGCGGGGTTGGTCAAGTGGTAGATTTGGTGTGTGTTCGTGTCGCGCTCGACGATCTCAACGATCGCCCTGGCCACGTAGTCCACCGGCACGAAGTTCTGACTGCCCGAGGGATCCGCAGCGATCCGCAGCGGCAAGCACAACTCGCCGGTACGGCGCTGGTCGCTGAAGAACTCAGCCATCATCTCGACGACACGGGCCACTTGGTAGAACCCGCCATACTGAGTGGTAAATCCGGTGGTCGAGTCGCCCACGACCAAGGCTGGCCTGAGAATCGTCAGCCGCCGACCGCTGCGCGCTGCCCAGTTCAGCAAGAACTCCTCGGCCTGCCACTTACTCAGTTCATAGTCCGTGACGAATCGAGGCTGGGGCGTATGAAACACCTCGCGGGCGAGCGCCATATCCCGCCCGCACGTGTACGCCGTGCTCACGAAGTGGAAGACCGGCACATCGTGAGCGTCGGCCCAGCGGGCCAGCGTCTTGACACCCTCGACATTCGTGGCGAACGGCTCGCCCTCATCGGCGTTGACCGTCTGTAAACAGGCCGCCGAATGCACGATGCGATCGACTCGCCCGACGGTCACAACCGGCAGGGCATCCGGCAAAGTGCCTTCCATGATCGTAAGATGGCCTTCGTGGATATGCTGCGCGACATCAACGCCCAGCGGCGCAAGCAGCGCTGCGAGGCGCAGGCGGCTTTGGGCGGCCGGGCCGCGCAGAAGTACAATAACGCGCTGGCCTCCGTCCAACAGCCCGCGGAGCACGTACTGCCCTATGAATCCCGTGCTTCCCGTCAAGAACGTCGTCGTGGATTGGTTCGCCATCAGCAGCAAGTCTCGGCATTACTTCATCGTGCAAGTCAACATGGGCACCCGCCGCGGCGGGCTGGATCGTGTGCGGGCCCGGGAGCGGAGACGAGTCGCCTTATCATATGGAAAACATTGTTTCGGTCAAAGGTCCTCCGGATTGCGCTTAACAAGTTGCCTTTACTGGAACTTCAGCGGCTTTATCGGAGAGGAAGGTCGATGCCCTGCACGTTTCCTTTCAGGTTGATCCGGGAGGGCCGTCAGCCGGGCATGCCAGAAACCAGCGTATCGGAGGCCGCAAGCTGCCCTGAGGTACTCACGGATTGTGGCTTTTGAGCCCGAAAATCGTTGATATTTTGATTTGCCGCGATCAAGATACGACTGAAGGCGTATAAACCAGTGTCCGTCCGGGAACTCTTGAAGCCGCAACGCGTCCAACCTTTGGAGAGCGCTGGGTTGGCCTCTCTGTCGAAGAACATTTCCTTTGAAGACGCCGCCCTGGTGCGGAAGATCCAGGAAGGTGATGTCGATGCGTTCGAGCACTTGGTGCTCAAGTATCAGGATCGCGTATACAACATTTGTCTCCGAACTGTAGGCCACGCGGAAGACGCCCGGGATCTGGCGCAAGAAACATTCCTCAAGGCCTTTGACGCGATCAATCGCTTCGAGCACAAGAGCAGCTTCTATACGTGGCTTTTCCGCATCGCGGTGAATCTGTCGATTTCGCATCGACGGCGGGATCGTAAGATTAAGATGCTCTCGCTCAGCGGCGGTGACGACGGCGAACCCGGCTTGGAGTCGAGGCTGGCAGATACGGATCAGGCAGCGCGGCTCAGAGGCGAAGTTCGGGACAACGAAATGCTCGAACCGCCGGAAGAACTGAGACGGCGCGAGACGCAACAGGCCGTGGCGGGCGCACTCCGGCAATTGGATGAGGATCAACGCGTGATTCTGGTCTTGCGGGACATCGAGTCGTTGGACTATAAAGCCATCGCGGAGATTCTGGATCTCCCGCTGGGCACGGTGCGTTCGCGGTTGCACCGAGCCCGACTGGCGATGCGCGATCTGCTTCGGCCAGTGATGGAGAAAGTGGGATAGAAGGAGAGGGAAAGGGAACAGGGAACAGGGAACAGGGAATAGGGAATAGGGAATAGGGAATAGGGAATAGGGAATAGGGAATAGGGAATTGAGGACCGAGAACTGATGAAAGATGAAGTGCGACGCACATCAGAGCCCGGAGCGCAAGCGACGGGGCAGACGAACGCGGAATGCGGAATACCGAATGCGGAATCACCCGCACAGCATTCAGCACTCAGCACTCAGCACTCAGTCCCCAGTTCTCAGTCCTCAGTCCTCTCTGAAGGCGACGTGGAGGCGGTCGATCGCCTGCGGTCGGCCTACGCCGAAGTCCGCAAGGAAATCGCGCGGGTGATTGTCGGGCAGGACGAAGTGCTCGAGCAATTGCTGATCGCGCTGTTTGCCGGCGGACACTGCATCCTCGAAGGCGTCCCCGGCCTGGCGAAGACGTTGATGATCTCTACACTTTCCCAGACGCTGGACTTGTCCTTCAACCGGATCCAGTTCACGCCGGACCTGATGCCGTCGGATATTACCGGCACCGAGGTCATCCAGGACGACAAGACTTCCGGGCGGCGCGAACTGCGGTTCATGCCCGGGCCCGTGTTTGCGAATGTGCTGCTGGCCGACGAAATTAATCGAACGCCGCCCAAAACGCAGGCCGCCCTGCTGGAATGCATGCAGGAATTGCAAGTCACCATCGGCGGAACGCGACACCCGGTCGAGCCGCCGTTCTTCGTGCTGGCCACGCAGAATCCGATCGAACAGGAAGGGACCTACCCGCTGCCCGAAGCACAGCAGGACCGCTTCATGTTCAAAGTCTTTGTCAACTATCCTTCCTATGAGGAAGAATACACCATCGCGGAACGCACGACCGCCACCATGGAGCACAAACTCGACAAGGTGCTGACCCGGCAGGAGATATTGGATCTGCAGCGCACCGTCCGCCGTGTGCCGGCGGCGCCGCAGGTGATCCGTCACGCGCTCGATTTGGTCCGGTGCACGCGGCCGCCGGAAACGGACAGCCCCGACTTCATCAAAGAAATGCTCAGTTGGGGCGCGGGCCCGCGCGCGGTGCAGTACCTCATTCTGGCGGGCAAGGTCCGCGCCGTGCTGCACGGCCGATACCACGTCGCCGTCGATGACATCCGTGCCGCCGCCAAACCGGTGCTGCGGCATCGCATCGTGACCAACTACTCAGCCGAGGCGGAAGGCTACACACCCGACCGCATCATAGACCGTCTCCTGGAAACCATCCAACCGAATCGTGGAGTTGGCAGTGGTCAGTTGTCAGTTCTCAGTAAGGATCTCATGACTGAAAACTGACAACTGATAACTGACAACTGACTTATGAGCGACTCCAGAAAGTACTTGCGCCCTGAAATACTGAGCCGGATTTCCAGGCTGGAGCTTCGTGCGCGAACCGTCGT
>SMVB01226457.1_pt1 | contig 14764 bp, 13 predicted proteins | sample 2456461 | NCBI WGS metagenome assembly SMVB01 (sample SAMN11095934, study PRJNA526329) | marine sediment metagenome | biome: Marine sediment; feature: Surficial sediment; material: Deep marine sediment; isolation source: Hadal surficial sediment | place: Pacific Ocean | collected 2014-05 | depth... | reverse complement strand
CGTCCTCAGCACCGGCAAGCCAATCCTCGTCGACGACGTCGCGTCGGACCCGCGGTTCGATGGCAAGCTCGACTCGCAGTTCGGAACCCGGACGCGCTCGCTGATCGCCGTTCCGATGAAGCGGCACGATCGCCTCAGCGGCCTGATCGAGGCGTTGCGCGAGCACCCGGCGCCGTTCGACATGTCCGACCTCGAATTCATGAGCGCCGTCGCCGACGAGCTCGCGGTGGCGATCGAGAACGGCCTGCTGATCCGGCGACTGCAAGACGATGTGCGCGAACGCGAGCTTCTCCTCGACGCCGCCCGCGCGGTTAGTAGCACGCTCGACACCGACGAGGTCATGTCGAGGCTACTGACGACGCTCGACAAGGTGGTCCCCTACGATGCCGTCGGCGTCTACCTTCTCGAGCGCACCAGCGGGACGTTGATCGATGTCCAGCACCGCGGCTACCCCCCGGGTGTCTCGGAGGCGTTGAACGCGCGTCCGGGCACCGGGATCACGGGATGGGCCGCAAGGAACAAGAAAAGCGTCAACGTGGGAGATGTCCGGTCCGACGAGCGCTACATCGAGGCTCGACCCTCATCGCGTTCGGAGGTCGCGGTTCCGATCATCCGCTCCGACGACGTGATCGGCGTAATCACGGTCGAGTCGGACACCCAGGATGCCTACAGCGACCGGCAGGTCGTGTTGCTCGAGATCTTCGCCGAGCACGTCGCATCGGCGCTTACCAACGCCCGGCTGCACGCCAGAGAGCGTGAGCGCGCCCGGCTCGACCACGAGATCGAGCTCGCCCGCCAGATCCAGACCGCGGCGCTGCCGGCCGGTCGTCTGCGCGGAGAGAACTTCGAGGTCCTCGGCGTGCACGTGGCTTCAAACGTCGTCGGGGGGGACTATTTCGACTATTTCGAGCGCGCCGACGGACAGATCGGTATGGCGCTCGCCGACGTCTCGGGCCACGGCCTGTCGGCCTCCCTGCTGATGTCGGCGGTACGGAGCGGCGTCCGCCTGCAGATGGAATCGACGCGGACGCCGGCGGTGCTGATGGCCCGCCTGGCCCGTTTGCTGTACGAATCCACACCGGACAACCAATTCGTCGCGACCGTGCTGGCGCGTCTCGATCCGCGCACCGGCAAGCTGATCTATTCCAACGGCGGCCACATTCCACCCGTACGTATCGGTAGCGATGACGAGGAGATCCTGCAGAGCTGCGGCTTCATACTCGGTGCTTTTCCCGGGTCCGTGTACCAGGACCGGGAAATGCAACTCTCGACCGGCGACGTGGTCGTCTTCTTCACCGATGGCTTGACCGAGCTCAGGAATAGCGACGGCGAGGAGTTCGGTACCGAGCGCCTCGTCGAGGTCGTTCGCGCACACCGAGACCTGCCGCTCGATCGAATCATCAAGAAAGTTCGCAAGGCGGCACGACGCTTCCGGGGCGAAGTGCCGCGGGAAGACGACGTCACATTGATGTTGCTGCGTTGGGGGACACCACCGTAACTCAGAGCCAACACCCTGCTAGTGGCGCACGATCCGATCCAAGACCAGCTTGCCGACGCCGCCGCGGCGATCGCCGCCGGCGGTGTAGTGGCTTATCCGACCGAGACGTTCTATGCGCTCGGCGCCGACCCGGGCCGGAGCGAGGGTCTCGATCGTCTCTTGCGCCTGAAGGAGAGGGCGGCGGACAAGCCGCTGCTGCTCCTCATCGCCTCGTTGGACGACCTGGGTGATTGGGTGCGTGAGCTCCCGCCGGCGTTCGACCGGCTGGTAGCGCACTTCTGGCCCGGCGCCTTGACCATGGTGCTGCCGGCGAGAGACGGACTGCCATCGGCACTGACCAGCGACGGCGGGATCGCCGTCCGGCTCACCTCCCATCCCGTTGCCCGGGACCTCATTCGCACCTGCGGAACTGCGCTCCCGGGGACTTCTGCCAACCGCAGAGGCGAGCCGCCGTGCGCCGATGCCGCCGCCGTGCGCGCCGCCTTCGGCGATCACCTGGCGGTGGTCGTCGACGGCGGCCCAACGGCCGCCGTCGGGCCATCGACGTTGCTCGACCTGACCGGTGAGTGGCCCCGGATACTGCGGCCCGGTGCGATCGATAGCGCCGCCATCAACCGGGTGGTGCAGCTGGTATAATCGGGGATGATCGCCCCGGTGAGCGCGCTGTCGTCGACCATCGTGCCCCGGTGCTCAACTACACGACTGCCATGCCAGAGAACAATGTCGGGATTATGAGCACCTGCGAGCGAGCCTTGCAGTCGGGCCCCTCCGGCAGAGCGCCCGAGACCTACTGGATCCGCACCTACGGCTGCCAGATGAACGTGCACGACTCCGAGATCTACGCCGGACAGATGCGACGCCTGGGGCTCGTGCCGGCAAGCTCACCCGCTGACGCAGACATCGTGCTGCTGAACACGTGCAGCGTACGCGAACGGGCGGAGGACAAGCTCTTCTCGGAGCTCGGCCGGCTCCGCGGCCTCAGAGACCTGGACGCAGAACGCGCCCGCGCCGGCAAGCAGCCGGTACGGATCGGCGTGACCGGTTGCATCGCCCAGCAGCGCGGCGAAGAGATCATCGGGCGCGAGGGCGCGGTGGACTTCGTCCTCGGGACGCGCGCTATTCGGGCACTGCCGGCCGTCCTGGAGGCACTTGCGCGAGGCGACGGCGATCAGGTGATCACCGAGGATTTCATCGACTTCGACGCCTCGGACGCCGACCGGACCGATCGGGTGCGCGCCTTCGTCACGATCATGGAGGGGTGTAACAACTACTGCTCGTTTTGCATCGTTCCGTCGACGCGCGGACTCGAGGTCTACCGCCGCGCCGACGACATCGTCGACGAGGTTCGCGGCCTGAGCATGCGTGGATACCGCGAGGTCACGCTCCTCGGGCAGAACGTCAACTCGTGGGTCGACGAAACCGCCGAGCTCGACTTCCCGGGGCTGCTACGACGCCTCGATGATGCGCTGACGGGGAAGAAGGGCGGGGTCGAGCGCATTCGGTTTCTCACCTCTCACCCGAAGGACCTGTCACCGGCACTGATCGAGGAGATGGGAAGCTGCCCGAAGATCGCCAAGCATCTGCATCTTCCCGTGCAAACCGGGTCAGACCGAATCCTGCGGCAGATGAACCGGCACTACACGCGCAACGGCTACCTGGGTCTTGTCGAGAGGCTGCGGGAAACCGTTCCGGGCGTCGGCCTCTCGACCGACTTGATCGTCGGGTTCCCCGGGGAAACCGAGGAAGACTTCGAGGCGACGCTGGAGCTCGTGCGCGAGGCGAGCTACGACTCGTTCTACTCGTTCGAGTACTCACCCCGGCCGGACACCGCTGCGCTGATGTACGAAGACACGCTGGCGCCGGAGATCAAGCGGCAACGCCTCGTCGAGTTGCAAGAACTGCAGCGCGGCATCCAGTCGCGCAAGAATCGCGAGTGGGAAGGTCGCACCGTCGAGGTGCTCGTCGACGGCTTCAGCCGCAAGACGGAGGACGACGTCAGCGGCAGGACGAGCTCGAACCAAATCGTAAACTTCGCCGGCGATCGCGCCCTGATCGGTAGCCTCGTCGACGTGGAAATCACCCGTGCCTGCGGCCACAGCCTCTATGGCACGGTGTGCGGCGCGCCGCGCTGACGGCCGTTCGGCACGGATTACTTGACCGGCTTCCCGGCCGCACCTTATAGTTGAGTTGTCGGCTTTGGTGCCCGGCGGCAGGCGCTGCTCAGGGGGATGCATGGAAATCAAGATGAAGATCGAGGGCTTGATGGTGGATCCCGTCACCAATATGCCCATCGTTATTCTCAAGGACGAGCGCAACGATCGGGTCCTACCGATCTGGGTCGGCATCTTCGAGGCCAACGCCATTGCTCTTCGCATCGAGGAGATCGAAACGCCGCGGCCGATGACCCACGACCTGCTCTGCAACGTCCTTGATTCGCTCCAGGCGAGCGTCAAGAAAATCGTTGTGTCCGAGCTCAAAGACAACACCTATTTCGCTCGAATCCACCTCGACGTCGATGGCGTGGCGCGAGAGATCGACGCTCGGCCGAGCGATGCGATCGCCCTGGCGTTGCGCACCGAGGCACCCATTTTCGTCGACCAAGAGGTGCTCGAGAAGTCCCGATCTCTCGACGAAGACGGTCGACCATCCGACGCGGAGCGGCTGCGCCGGTGGCTTGAAGATCTCGACCCGAACGACTTCTCGAAATACGAGATGTAGGGCCGCCTGCCGGCCCGCTTGCTTGACACCCTCACGACCCCGCGGCTAGCATCGCCGTGCCGGACGAGAAGGTCCCCGGGACGGGCTTCTCGTGCTCGCGTACGCCCGGACCACGTCCCGAGTGCCGGTGCTGGAAGCAGGCATGATCCTGGCGGTCACCAATCAAAAAGGCGGCGTCGGCAAGACCACGACATCGATCAACCTCGCCGCCGCGCTGGCACGTAAGGGTCACCGTACGCTCCTCGTCGACCTCGATCCACAGGGCCACAGCACCCTTTCGTTCCTCGACCTCGAGACGATCGATCGCTCGATCTACGACGTCCTGTCGGAACCCGACATCGGCATCGCCGAGATCATCCGAGAGACCTCCGACGAGCATCTCGACGTCGCCCCGGCACGCATCTCGTTGGCGAAGCTCGAGGGCAAGCTCCTGGGAGAGTTTGACGGCCACTACCGGCTGCGCGATGAGCTCACCCCGATCGCCGATGAGTATGAGTTCATCGTCGTCGACACACCGCCGACGCTCGGCCTGTTGACGGTCAGCGCGTTGGTGCTCGCGACCCATCTACTCGTTCCGATCCAGTCGTCCTACCTCTCGCTCGAGGGGACCGATGACTTGCTCGAAACCGTCGATCGGATACGCCAGTACGTCAACCCGAAGCTCGAGCTCCTCGGCGTGCTGATCACCCTGCACGATAACCGCACGATCCTGGGACGAGACGTGGTCGCCCAGATCCGCAAGGTCTTCGGCAAGAAAGTCTTCGACACCATGATCTCGAAGAGCGTTCGGCTCGAAGAGAGTCCGGCCTACAAAGAATCCATCTTCAGCCACGCGCCGAGCTCGAGCGGCGCCAAGCAATACGCGAAACTGGGGGAAGAGGTGATGCAGCGTGCCTAAGCAGCGTGGACTGCCGTCAACCGCCCGGATGCGCCACGACCACCATTTCGTGGAACAGCTCGCCGTGCGTCACACCCAGGGGATCGGTCAGAACGTGCCGTTGGACTCCCTGATCCCGAACCCCCACCAGCCGCGGCAGCTTTTCGAGGCAATCGACGAGCTCGTCGCTTCGATCCAGGAAGTCGGGGTGTTGGAGCCTTTGCTGGTCCGTCACAGCCCCCAGGGGTTCCAGATCATTTCCGGCGAGAGACGCTACCGAGCCGCCGTCCAAGCAGGCCTGGACGAGCTCCCCTGCATCGTGCTCGACGTCGACGACGCCCAGGTGCTGACGATCGCGCTGATCGAAAACCTCCAGCGTCAGGACCTCTCGCCCTTCGAGGAAGCGGATGGCCTCCGGGCCCTTATCGACCGGTTCGACTACACCCACGAAGAGGTGGCACAGAAGATCGGCAAGGCGCGGACGAGCGTCACCGAAGCGCTCTCCATCGCCGAGATTCCGGAGGACCTGAAGACCAAGCTCGTGGATGCCGGCGTGCGCACTAAATCAATCCTGCTCGAGGTCGCTCGCGCCGAGGAGCCCGCCGATCAACTCGCCCTCGTCGACCGGATCATCGAAGAGGGCCTCACCCGCGACCAGTTGCGCGCTTTGCGCCGCGGCGAGGACGCAGAGGCCCCCGAGACCAAGGCCAAGGGTGACGCCGAACCGTCCGGCGGCGGCCGGCGGATCACCTACCGGTCAGGAACGGGGATTACGCTGACCCTGTACCTGACGCGGGACAAGATCACGGTTTCGGAGATCCAGCAGACCCTGCGCGAGGCGATCCGAGAGCTCGACAACCCGCCGTCATCATGACCCCACACGATTGTCGGCGCGCCGACCACCCGGGCCATCCCCCGAGTCGAGGGCGACCTTCCGGTAGGCTGCGTCCGCTGATGGTCTTGGCGGCATGCATGGTTGCCGTCATGCTCGCGGGGGTCGCGACCTCTCCCGCCGCCGCCCGGCAGGAGAGCGGCGGGCGGATGCGGGCGCGTGAGATGGGCGTCGCGCCGGGAACCCTCGAACCGGGGCCGCACAACGCGATCACTGATGTTGGCGGCGTCAGCGTCGGGCACACTACGATCTGGGAGGGCGATCGGTTTCGCACCGGGGTGACCGCGATCTTGCCGCATGACGGCAATCTTTTTCGCGCCAAGGTCCCCGCCGCCATTGTCGTGGGTAACGGCTTCGGCAAGCTCGCCGGACTGAGCCAGGTGCAGGAGCTCGGCACCCTCGAGACGCCGGTGTTGCTCACCGGGACTCTCAGCGTGCCGCGCGTCGCCGATGCTCTCCTGACCTACATGCTCGACCTCTCCGGCAACGAGGACGTCCGCTCGATCAACCCCGTCGTCGGTGAGACCAACGACGGAGGCCTGAGCGACATCCGCGCACGCCCGATCCGGCCCGAGCACGTGTTCGCCGCGATCCGTTCGGCGACCGGTGGGGCGGTTGTCGAAGGAGCTGTCGGCGCCGGCACGGGAACGGTCGCGTTCGGATTCAAGGGTGGCATCGGGACGTCGTCGCGAGTTGTCGCCGAGCGCGCCGGAGGATGGACAATCGGCGTTCTCGTGCAGACGAACTTCGGATCTCGTCGCGGCCTTCTGATCAACGGTGTGGCGGTGGGCGCGGAGCTTGTCGAGGAGGGCGGCGACGCCGTGACCCTCACAAGCGGCGCACTGGCGGACGCCTCGCCCGGAGACGGCTCGTGCATGATCGTCGTCGCTACCGACGCGCCATTACAACACCGAGCGCTGGAGCGCTTGGCCTTGCGCGCCCTGATGGGAATGGCTCGCACGGGCTCGAACTTCAGCAACGGCAGCGGCGACTACGTGATCGCATTCTCGACCCATGAGTCGTTCCGTTCCGGCCCCGACGCCGGCAACGTCCCGGCTGTCCGGACGCTGTCGACCGGTGCCATGTCGCCTCTGTTCCAGGCGGTGATCGAAGCCACCGAGGAGGCGATCTACAACAGCCTGTTCATGGCCGAAACGGTCACGGGATTCAGGGGTCGGCGCGTCGAGGCGTTGCCTCTCGATCGGGTGCGCGAGATTCTCGATCGGCACGGCGCGTTGCGGTAGTCCGGCACACGGCCGCGGATCGCGCCGGCGCAGCCGTGACCCGGAGAGAAATGCAGGGTAAGCTCGCGGCTTCGCGGGAGGCAATCCAAACGCTTCAGGGGTGAGATGCTCGGAGGAAATGTTCTCGTTCTGAACCGGCTCTGGCAGGCCGTGCACATCGCGACCGCCCGGCGTGCGATTTGCCTGCTGTACGGCGGGCGCGCCAAGGCGCTCGACCAGGACTACGTCACCTACGACTGGGATGGCTGGGCGACGCGGCCGGAAGATTCCCATTCGGAGTCGGACGAATTCCTCCAGGGCGTCACGGCCCGATTTCGAGTTCCGCGCGTCGTCCAGTTGACCCACTTCGACCGTGTGCCGCGCTCGCGGGTCAAGTTCACCCGCGCCAACATCTATCTGCGTGACCGGTACCGTTGCCAGTATTGTGGAATGAAGGGCAAGAAGTCGGAGCTCAACATCGACCACTTGGTGCCGCGCTCGCGGGGCGGCGGCTCGACATGGGAGAACGTCGTCGTTGCCTGCATTCCGTGCAACCGTCGCAAGGCCAATCGACTGCCGGAGGAAGTCGGGATGTTTCCGGCGCGCGCGCCGGCGCGACCGCGTTGGCACCCGGCCCTGACGCCGGTCGGCATCGGCCCGCCGGACCCACAGTGGCGGCCGTTTCTCGAGGCGGCGTACTGGCCCGGCACGCGGGGATAGCGGCATGGCGATGACCCTCTCGAGCCGAGCCCGCTACGGCGTCCGCGCCATGTTCCAACTCGCCTGCCATTGGGGCGAGGGGCCCATTTCGCTGCGCACCGTCGCCGAGGAGCAGGATCTCTCGCTGGCGTACCTCGAGCAACTCATCATCGTCATGCGGCGCGGCGGACTGGTCGAGAGCGTGCGCGGCCGCAACGGCGGCTACCAGCTTGCACGAGAGCCCGAGAAGATATCGGTCGGCGAAGTGATTCGCGAGCTCGAGGGACCGGTCTTCGTCGCCGCCTGTGCCGATCCGGACCCCGACTTCGATGAGTGCGGCCGGGGAGACTTTTGTGTCTCGCGCCTCCTGTGGACCGAGGTCAGCCGAAAGATCGAGGAGGCCTTCGACTCCACGACGCTTGCCGACCTGTGCAAGGCGGCGCGCCGCGGTCGCGATGGGGCGCGCCGCGTCCTCATCGGCGACTGAAACAGGTTGGCCGGGTTACACGCAGCGAACAACCTCCGTCGGGCTGACAGCGACCCCGGATCCCTCATCGGGCACGAGGCGAAGGGGCTCGTCGAGCGACGGTCCTGATGGTCTGATAGTCTTTGGACTGGTCGATAATCATGGGCGACAACGTAGAGATCCCCTTCCCGAGAAGAGCATGAGCGAACAGATCCGAGCCCTCGGGCTGCTCTCCGGCGGCCTTGATTCCACTCTGGCTGCGCGCATCATGCAGGAGCAAGGCGTCGACGTTCTCGGCCTCCATTTCTCGACCGGGTTTTGTCTCGCCGATCGCCACCGCATCCTCGGCAACCGTAGCAATCCCGACAAGCCCTACCGCAACGAAGCGTTGCGGGCGGGCGCCGATCTGCAGGTGCCGATCGAGATCATCGACATCAAGGACGAGTACTTGCCGGCGGTGGTGCTCAATCCCAAGCACGGCTACGGATCGGGGATGAACCCGTGCATCGATTGCCGCATCTTCATGTTGCAGAAGACCAAGAGCATCATGGACGAGCGCGGCTACGACTTCGTGTTCACCGGGGAGGTTCTCGGCCAGCGCCCGATGAGCCAGCGCCGGCCACCGCTCAATGACGTCGCCGAGGAGTCCGGACTCGGGCGCCTACTGCTTCGCCCCCTCAGCGCCCAATTGTTGCCGGAGTCGATCCCCGAGGAGCGCGGCTGGGTGAACCGTGAGGAGCTCTTCGATATTTCCGGCCGTTCGCGGAAGCGGCAGATGGAGCTCGCCGACCAGCTCGGCATCATCGACTATCCGCAACCGGCCGGGGGGTGTTGCTCTCTTCCCGACGAGAACTACGCCCGCAAGCTGAGGGATTTCCTCGCCCACCGCGGCACCGACGTTACGCCCGACGACATGATGTTGCTGAAGGTGGGTCGTCACTTCCGGCTCAGCGGCGGAGTCAAAGTGATCGTCGGCCGTGACGAGGGCGAGAACATCTACCTGGAGCGCTTTGTAGACGGCCGCGCCGAAGTGTGGGTCGACGAGTTTCCGTCACCCTTGACCCTGCTCGAAGGCGAGCCCACGGCTGTCGACCTCGAGACCGCTTGCCGGATCACGGCGCGCTACAGCGATGGCCGCGACGAGCCCAAGGTGCCGGTTCGTTGGCGTCTGGGCGACGGCGACGAGGGTCAGCTCACCGTCGTTCCGTTCCAGGATGACGGGGAGCTCGAAGAGCTACGCATTTGAGTGGCCGCCTGGCGTCGGCGCGCCGACGCCGGCGCGACGCCGAGCTCCGTCGCCACGTTCGTGGGGCCCTCACCCAGGAGGAGCTCGAGGGGCTGGGTCCGACCATCGAGGTAGACGCTCTCGGCACCTTCTGCCCCGAGCCGGTCATTCGAACCCAGGACCGGATGGCGCGCATGGGCGCCGGCGAGATCATGGTGCTGCTCGCCGATGACGTCGGCGTCGAGATCGATATCCCGGCATGGTGTCTGAGCACACGGAATGAATACCTCGGCCTGCTAAAGGGAGAGACCGTCTATCGCGTCTTTGTTCGCCGGGCGTAGCAGGCGCTCCTGTCCCGATCACGGGGCGCGCGCCGGGTCGCATCGATGGTTCCCCGACTCAGCCGGCGAACAAGCCCCTGGTCCCGACGCATCAGCCGAAGCGGTAGGTGACGCCGTAGCCGCCCTTGGGATTGCGCCACGTCGTATAGCGGCGGGCAACCTGGCAGGTGCCGCACTCGAGGCAGTCTTCAAAGTTGACGATACAGGTGCCCTCTTTTTCGTTGAGCTTGAAGACCTGCGCCGGGCAGACGAACAGGATCGCCTGGTCGGGGTCCTTCTTGAACGCCTCTTGGTCGACCACAATATGGCTCTCGTCGGCAGAGCGGCGGCGCACCAGATCGAGGCGCTCGGCCATCGACAGGGTGACGTGCGGCTTCAAGTAATCCTTGACGTCAATCGCCATGTCGGCATCTCCTGCGCTTTCCGGCGCCGTGTCACACGAGGGTCTTTCGGGCCCGCCAAAGCTGTCGCACCAGGCGGAAGAAGGCTACCTCGTCGCGAACCTTGCGAATCAGGCGGCGACGCACGTCTGCCTTCGGCGTGTCGTCGATCGTGAAGTAGTCGCGAATCACCTCGATCGCGAGGCGCGGATAGTCGTCGACGAACTCGCGGTTGTACCGCAGAAAATGCACCGTGTCTCGATAGTGCGCCAGGTCCTTCATCACCCAGGAGGCGTCGAGCCGGCGTCGGTACGAGGCCAGTCCGGCTGCTGAAAAATCGCTCTTCTCGCGAGCTTCGAGAAATGCCTCCGCCGCGAACACTCCCGAGGCCATCGCCAGGTTCGTGCCCTCGTGATGAATCGACGGGTTGACCAGCCCGGCGCAATCGCCGACCAGCATGACACCGCCGGCGTACAGGTCGCTGAGGTCGTTGTAGGCGTCCTCCGGGATCATCTTGGTGGCGTACTCGACGGTCACGCCGCCCCGCAGCAGAGGAGCTACGGCGGGGTGGGCTTTGAACTCGTCCAGCAGATCGTAGGGCGCCGTCTTGGTCCGCAGGTAGTCGTCAATCAGGCAGCCGACGCCGACCGAGATGCTGTCACGGTTCGTGTAGATGAACGCCGACCCGACCATGCCCTTCACGGCGCCGCCGAAATATTCGATCGCGGCCCCTTGGTTGCCCTCGAGATGGAAGCGGTCTTCGATGATCTCCGGGGGCAGGGCGAGGATCTCTTTGACCGCGTTAACCCGATTGGTCGGGCTCATCGGTTGGCGTAGCCCGGCCGCTTCCGACAGCAGCGCGTTGGCCCCCTCGGCAAGAATGACGCAATCCGCCAGCACGTCGCCATCGTCTCGTCCCGTGCGCACACCGGTGACCCGATCGCCGTCGAGGATGAGACCTTCCACCGTCGTCTCGTTGATGATGAAGGCGCCCGCCTGCTCAGCTTGTTCGGCAAACCAGCGGTCGAACTTCGAGCGCAGCGCCGTGAAGGTGTTGTTGTAGGGCGGGGTGTCGAAGCGGGCGCTCTTGAGGTCGAGGGCGACCTGCGAGTCCTCGTTGAGGATCGCCCAGCGCCGGTTGACGATATGGCGTTCTACCGGTCCCTCCTCCCAGAAATTCGGCACGAGCTCGGCGAGCACGCCGCTGTAGAGGATGCCGCCGAACAGATTCTTGGCGCCGGGAAAATCGCCGCGCTCGATAACCAGAACTTCGACCTCGGCGCGGGCCAGCGTCAGCGCTGCCGCGATCCCCGACAGACCGGCGCCCACGATGACGACTTCAAAACGCTCGCTTGACACGAATCAGCCCAACTAGTTGACAAGAAAGGACTTACAGGGATTGCGACGACGTCATCGTAGCATGGGGTCAGGGGGCTCTCAACCGCAGGCTGCGGCCGGCCCGATGCTATACTCGCGACATGCTCCGCTGTTCTCGTAGCCCATTCGTGACTCGGGTCTCGGTCTGCCTCTTGTTGCTTGCCGGCGTCGCTTTCATCGTCGAGCAGGACCCTGTGCTCGCGGCGAGCGGGGCCACGCCCGCCGCCGGGCAAGAGCCTGAATCACTGACCATCCAATCGGCCCCCGTGCGCATCGTCGCACCGGCGGGTCGGGCGCAGTGGCTTCGTCGTCTCGCTCTGTTTGCCGACACCGCCGCGCAAGCCTATGCGGAGATCCTCGGAGCTCCGGTGCCGGCCGGGACCATCCGCTGGATACCCGACCCCTTGGCCGCCACCCGGATCGATGCCCGCGTCACCATCGAGCGCGGTGCCGACGGCGTGACCTTGTCGTTCGACGAGCCGCTCGCCATCGTTGCTGAAGATCTCGGCGTTGCTTTCGCCCAAGGATACGCGCGCTGGATCATCGCCTACTCCCTGGCCCGGCTTTACTTCGCCGACGGCGAGGATCCGGACGCCTGGTGGATCGACGGCGCGGCGTTGTACATGACCGAGCTGCTGGCGCGGCGCGAGCGATCGACGACGCCGGTGCTGTATAACCTCGAGGCGGCATACAACCGGGCCGCGAGGAGCAACACCGACGTGCCGCTGCTCGGCGAGGGCAGAGTCGCCGCCGGCGACGCGGCACGCGGCAAGTCGCTGGCGACGTTTCGACTCCTGGAAGCCCTCTACGGTGAGGCGGCGGTCAACAACCTGCTGTTGATGGCGGCCAACTCGCCGGCGGCCGCCGGAATCCTGGAGACCGCGGTCGGCAATCTACCCGCGGACTTGACGCCGAGCCCGCAAGCTCTCCGCGACGCCTGGATGGAGCCCCGCGCCTTGGTCGATCTCGGCCTCGCCAACGTCACCATTGTGGATGGCGGTCGACGGATTCGCGGCCGTGTCTCGCGCGCCGGCAACGTGCCGACCTGGACCCGGGTCGAGGTGACCCTCGCCAACGGGGCGCGACTTTATGCCGACATCCCCGCCAGCACCGAGGACGAGGAGTGGGAGCTCGAGATCGATGACCAGCCGGTCGACGTCCGTATCGATCCGGATAGCCGGCTTCCGGACGTCAACCGCAGCAACAATCGATATCGATTCGGCGACGCCGATCGGATTCGGGAGCTTTTCCCCCTCGACGACGAGCTCGAGGTCGGCGAGCTTCACTTCGCCGGCGAAATCCAGCAGGTCGGTCGCAAGCGGGCCGAGAACTTCTCGGTGACCCTGCGCAACCTTACCGACGAGGCCTACGGGCTCGGGCTCCTGGTAAGCGCCCAGTGGGTCGATCGCCCGGCATCGCGGACGCAACGGCGGATCTTCATCGTCCTGCCACCGGGCGAGACGGTGGTGGCACGTGACTTCATCGAATATCCACGCCGCGGCACGGGTAGGGCGCGCATCGAGGCGCGCTACTGGAGCGCCGCGAACCCCGAGGTTCTGACCGAGCGCCTGCTGCGCGATCCGGCCGACCTGCTGAACTCCTATCTGATCATGCGCAATCCAGCGCAGGCGACGGGGCCGGACGGCTCGCCGCTCGAGCGACTGGCCGAATCACACGTGGAGTCGGTCGCCGCGCTGACCATCGTGGGCGGCGGCGCCGCTTCCCCCCGCTCGGCAGACAACACCACCCAGCCCGAGGCCGGCCCCGACGCCGAGTCGGCGCCGATTGTCTCCGGCGCAACGTTCGGTGTGCGGATCATAAGCCCGGCCGTCAACGCCATACCGCTCGACGAACTGACCTTTGCGGTGGTGGTCGACGGGCCGCCGGCGTCGTTGCTCGAGTTGTATGTCAACGGCGAGATCATCGGCCGCGGAGAAGGCTCGTCGTTGAGCGCGAAATTCATGGCGGCGGAAGAGCAGAGCGTTTACCTGCTGCAGGCTTCGGCGATCGGCGCGAGCGGCGAGCTCGCCAGCGATACGCGCCTGCTGCAGCGGGGCGCCCTCGGCTTCGGAGCCAGCGTCGACCTGGTGACTTTGAACCTGACCGTGCGCCAGCCGGACGGCGGCTTTGTCGCCGACCTCACCGCCGTCGACTTTGCCATCGTCGAGGACGGTGTGCCGCAAGAGATCGTGAACTTCGCCAAGGGAGAAGACACCGCGGTTTCGGCGGCCATGCTGCTGGACACCAGCAGCAGCATGATCGGTGGCGGCATCGCCAGCGCTCGCGCCGGCGCCAAGCGACTCGTCGATACCCTGTTGCGGGGCAACGACCGCGCGATGGTGTTGGGTTTCAACAGCCGGCTCTACCTGTACTCCGACTTCACCAGTGACGTCGCCGCGCTGCACGAAGCCATCGACGCCACTGATCCCGACGGCGCAACCGCGCTGTTCGACGCCATCGTCGAATCACTCCGCAAGGTGAACCGACGTACCGGCCGTCGTGCCTTGATCGTGCTCTCGGACGGCCTCGACGTCCGCAGCCGGTTCGCTTTCGCGGACGTCCTGGAGTTCACCCGCCAGGCCGACGTGCTGGTGTACACCATCGGGCTTCAGCTCATGCACGACGCTACCGAGCTCAGCGATGCGAGCTCCGCCGTCCGCGCCAGCGTCGAGAACCTGCGCGAGCTGGCGGAAGCAACCGGCGGCTCGGCATATTTCCCCCTCAGCCTCGACGAGCTCGAGGGTGTCTACGCCGAGATCGCCACCGAGCTCGAGAGCCAGTACTCGGTGTCCTACTACCCGACCAACCAGCAATGGGACGGCGAGTGGCGTGTCGTGGGAGTCACCGTGCAAGGACGTGCCGGCCGCGTCCAGGCGCGCCCCGGATACTACGGCGTCCGGCCCGGGGAGCGGCAGTAGCCGGCGCCGTCAACGAGAGTGTTCGATGCCGAATTGGACGTTCCTGACGCTCCATTTCTTCCACACGATGGCGCTCGTCATCTGGGTGGGCGGCATGGTGGCGATCGGCGTGATCGTGGCTCCAGTGGCTTTCCGGGAGGCGCCCGATCG
>SMVB01355536.1_pt1 | contig 14768 bp, 10 predicted proteins | sample 2456461 | NCBI WGS metagenome assembly SMVB01 (sample SAMN11095934, study PRJNA526329) | marine sediment metagenome | biome: Marine sediment; feature: Surficial sediment; material: Deep marine sediment; isolation source: Hadal surficial sediment | place: Pacific Ocean | collected 2014-05 | depth... | reverse complement strand
GTATTTTTTCGATTGTTGCAGAAATTGACGGTGACGCCGCAAAGTCAGTTCACTAGGAATATTCTCCTGAGGTACACCATCAGCTTCCCTAGCTGATGGTGTACCTCCGCTGGGCGGTTTCCTAAAGGATTCGGATCGTTGCTGATGGCTTCATTTATCTACCACCCGCCTGTCCTGATACCTGGAGCCCAACCCTGAAAACCCCGTAAAACCGGCTGTAACGTTTGGCCCTCCAGAGATACACCCTCAGCTTCCCGAGTTGATGACGTACCTGGGTTTAGCTATTTCCTGAATGATTCCAGTTGCTAAGGCTATATAAGTATTCGATTTTTCTAATATTTCCTCTCTGTCATTTAACATAATCATCTGATTGGCAGGCTGCTTAGCTTTTTTTGCAGTATGCCCTTTACAAATATAAAGAAACCTTTATATTTGTAATCCCATGAAACTGGATGACTCTGTAAATTCACTTAAAGCGGCCTCAGACCCCACGCGCTTAAGGCTTCTGGCCTTGCTGGCTGCAGGGGAGGCGACTGTGAGTGAATTGCAGGAAGTACTGGAGCAGAGCCAGCCACGGGTATCCCGACACCTCAGGATTTTGTGCGAGGGTGGTCTGGCGGATCGCTTTCGGGATGGCCACAGTGTCTATTACTGTCTACCTGCCGATTCTTCAGCGCGGGCCTTTATTGCCGTCCTTATCGGCAGGATGCCGGTTCAGGAACCCGTATTGGCCGCTGATCGAGCCAGAATGATAGCGGCCCGGGGTAGCAGGGCGCGTAAGGCCTGGTCGGAACGTGCAGTCTTGGTTGAATCGGGCAAGGCGCTGATTCCGGGTTTATCTGCCACGGATGATCTGGCCGTGGCCTTTGCGGAGGTGCCGGGCGAATTTGGTGATTTGCTTGATGTCGGCTCTGGTACGGGTGCGGTGTTGTGTCACCTGGCACCACGTGCCACTAATTCCACGGGCGTGGATATTTCACCTGCCATGCGTGTGGTCGCCCGCACCCGCGTGCGTAATGCAGGTATTGCTAACTGCACTTTGCGGCAGGGTGACATGCATCAGTTGCCGTTTGCTAACGACAGTTTCGATACCGTGTTGCTGGATCAGGTCTTGTCGCTTACGGACAAACCCCGGTCTGCCATCACGGAAGCCGCTCGTGTACTGCGTCATGACGGGCGACTGATTGTGCTGGACCGTTTTGGGCCCGTGCAGTCGAATCTTACCGCCGGACATGGTCTCGGTGAGCTGGCTGAAAATCATCTGGCTGTAATGCTGGCGGAAGCCGGCTTGCGTGCCGGCCGACGGCGTGACCTGGCAGGCCGGTTACCCGGGTTTGCATTATTAACGGCGTTGCCCGCGATTGAAATGAGAACAGGAACTTATGACCACCCATAGTAAGACTGCACCGGTACAGGTGTCCTTTGAGTTTTTTCCGCCGAAGACTGAGAAAAGTGAAGCAACCCTGTGGAGCACCGTCGAGCGCCTTGCGCCACTGCAACCCCGGTTTGTCTCGGTGACCTATGGGGCAGATGGTTCCACTCGTGATCGCACGCACCGGATTATCAGCCGTGTTAATGCGGAGACCGCATTGACCGGCGCGCCCCATCTCACCTGCGTTGATGCCACGCAGTCTGATGTAGACGAGATAGCCAGGGGATACTGGGATGACGGTGTACGGCATATCGTTGCGCTGCGTGGCGACCCGCCGCAAGGTGCAAAAACATATGTACCGTATCCCGGTGGCTACGAGTACGCGGTTGATCTGGTGAGTGGTCTGCGCAACGTGGCTGATTTTGATATTTCGGTCGCGGCCTACCCCGAGGTGCACCCGGAGGCACAAAGTCCGCTTGCGGATCTCGACAATCTGAAGCGCAAGCTGGATGCGGGTGCCAACCGGGCCATTACACAGTTTTTCTTTAATGTCGATTCATACTTACGCTTTCGTGATCTTGCAACCACCGCCGGCATAACGGCGCCTATCGTCCCGGGCATTTTGCCGATCTCAAATTTTGCATCGTTGCAGCGATTTGCCGCAGCTTGTGGTGCTGCCGTGCCGGACTGGTTGCATGAAAAATTTTCCGGGCTGGATGATGATCCTGAAACTCGCCAGATGATTTCTGCCAGTGTGGCAATCGAGCTGGTAGAGAAACTGCAGCGCGAAGGCGTAGATGAATTCCATTTCTACACGCTTAATCGCGCTGAACTGACGTATGCGATTTGTTATGCCCTGGGTGTAAGACCCAAGGCAGATGATAAAGGTGTAAGACCCAGGTCAGATGATAAGGGTGTCGGGCCCGGGGCAGACTATGAGGGCGTCACGCCCGGGGCAAAAAGTGATGGCCCGCCACCTGCTAAGGCCAGCAAGGGAAGTGCCTGATGAGTAATGCACAGCAAAGACGCGCAGCGCTGATTGAGTTGCTTGGGCAGCGTATCGTCATACTTGATGGTGCGATGGGCACGATGATCCAGCGCCACAAATTCGAGGAAGCAGATTTTCGTGGTGAACGCTTTGCAGACTGGGAGTCTGAACTGCGTGGCAACAATGACCTGCTGACGTTAACCCAACCCGATGTAATCGCGGATATCCATCGTGCGTTCCTCGAAGCCGGCGCTGATATCATCGAAACCAATACCTTCAATTCCAATAATGCATCGCTGGCCGACTATGGCATGCAGGAACTGGTTGTCGAGTTTAATGAAGTGGGTGCAAAACTTGCCCGTAAAGTAGCGGATGAAGTAACAGCCAAAACCGGTGTGCAGCGTTTTGTGGCGGGTGTCCTCGGGCCTACAAGTCGTACAGCTTCGCTATCGCCTGATGTGAATGATCCGGCTTTCCGCAATACCACCTTTGAAGCATTACGTGAGACTTATCTGGCCGCAACCCGGGCGCTGGTTGCAGGTGGTGTGGATTGCATTCTGATTGAGACAGTATTCGACACACTCAATGCCAAGGCCGCTATTTTTGCGCTCGAGGAGTTCCGTGCAGAGTCGGGCAATAACATCCCGGTCATGATCTCAGGCACTATTACCGATGCATCCGGGCGCACACTGTCGGGGCAGACTACCGAGGCTTTCTGGAACTCGGTGGCACACGCGCGGCCATTGGCTGTTGGTCTTAACTGTGCGCTGGGGGCAGAAGATCTGCGGCCTTATGTGGTCGAGTTATCGAGGATTGCCGGCACTTACACCAGCGTACACCCGAATGCCGGGCTGCCAAATGAGTTTGGTGGCTACGATGATACGCCTGAGTACATGGCGGGTCTGTTGCATGAATTCGCAGCGCAGGGGCTGTTAAATATTGTGGGTGGTTGCTGTGGGACTACGCCTGAGCATATTGCGGCTATTAAAGAGGCCGTTAGCAATTGTGCCCCCCGGGCCATTCCGGAGATTCCGCCGGCTTTGCGCCTGAGTGGTCTGGAGCCGTTCACAGTGTCTCCTGAATCATTATTTGTGAATGTCGGTGAGCGCACCAATGTCACCGGTTCTGCTGTTTTCAAGCGGTTGATCCTGGGTGAGGATTACGATGATGCGCTCCGGGTTGCCCGCCAGCAGGTAGAAAATGGTGCCCAGATTATCGATATCAATATGGATGAGGGCATGCTCGATTCAGAGGCGGCGATGCGGCGTTTCCTGAACCTGATTGCAGCTGAACCCGATATCGCGCGCGTGCCGATCATGGTGGACTCGTCCAAGTGGTCGGTTATCGAGGCAGGTTTGCGCTGCATCCAGGGCAAGGCCATCGTCAACTCCATCAGCATGAAAGAAGGTGAAGCAGCGTTTCTTGAGCAGGCCCGTTTGGTCAAGCGCTATGGTGCTGCCGTGGTCGTCATGGCTTTTGATGATGAGGGCCAGGCAGAAACGGCTGAGCGGAAGTTTGCTATTTGTGCGCGCGCCTACAAATTGCTGACTGAAGAAGTCGGCATCCCCGGTGAAGACATAATTTTTGACCCCAATATTTTTGCGGTTGCAACGGGTATTGCGGAGCATAACGATTATGGCGTCGCATTTATTGAGGGCACGCGACGGATTAAGGAAGGTTTGCCCAATGCACTCGTAAGTGGCGGCGTCAGTAATGTATCGTTCTCTTTCCGCGGCAATAATCCCGTGCGTGAGGCGATGCATTCTGTATTTTTGTATCACGCTATCCAGGCTGGCATGGATATGGGTATCGTCAACGCAGGGCAGTTGGCCGTGTACGACGACATTCCGGTGGAACTGCGCGAAGCTGCCGAGGATGTAATTCTGAATCGTCGTGATGATGCGACGGAACGCTTACTGGCTATCGCCGGCAAATACCAGGATGCTGGTGGTGCCAAGGCAGAAGAGGTCGTGCAGGAATGGCGTGAATTACCCGTTACCGAAAGGCTTAGCTATGCGCTGGTTAAAGGCATCGATGAATTTATCATTATTGATACAGAAGAAGCCCGCCTGAATGCGGAGCGCCCTATAGAAGTTATTGAAGGTCCGCTAATGGACGGCATGAATGTAGTCGGTGACCTGTTTGGTGCCGGCAAAATGTTCCTGCCGCAGGTGGTGAAGTCTGCACGGGTGATGAAAAAATCAGTTGCCCACCTGGTGCCCTTTATTGAGGATGGGCAGGATGGTATGGCGGCAAAAGCCGGCAAAATCATTATGGCCACGGTCAAAGGCGATGTGCATGACATCGGCAAAAATATAGTGGGTGTGGTGCTCCAGTGTAATAACTTTGATGTTGTTGATCTTGGTGTGATGGTGTCGAGCGAACGTATTCTGGAAGCTGCGCGCGAGGAAGGGGCTGACATGATTGGTCTGTCGGGCCTGATCACGCCTTCGCTTGATGAGATGGTGCATGTGGCACGTGAGATGGCACGTCAGTCCTTCGATATGCCCCTGCTCATTGGCGGCGCAACAACGTCTCCCGCCCATACTTCGGTAAAGATTGATCCTCAATATGAAGGTGCGGTGGTCTATGTCAAAGATGCTTCGCGTTCGGTCGGCGTTGTGCAAAAATTGATCAGTGCGAATGATCGCAATGCATTTATTACCGATATAAAGGAAGAGTGTCGTAAGCGTCGCGAGCGTCATGCCAGAAAATCTGACAAGACTGTTTATCTGAGCCTGGAGCAGGCGCGGGAAAATCAATCTGCCATAGACTGGACTAACTATGAGCCACCGGCGCCCGTGCAATCCGGTATACAGGTGTTTGATGACATCTCCCTGGCGGTGCTTAAGGAATACATCGACTGGATGCCGTTCTTTAATGCATGGGAATTCCATGGAAAATTTCCGGCGATCCTGGATGATGCTGTCGTGGGTGAGGCAGCCACTTCTCTTTACACCGATGCGCAGGCCATGCTCGAAAAAATCATTGAAGAACAATGGCTGACCGCCCGCGCTGTTATTGGTTTATTCCCGGCCAACAGCAAGGGCGATGATATAGAAATATATACAGATGATACGCGGACCGATGTCCTCACAACTCTGCATCATCTGCGCCAGCAGCGTGCCAAATCAGGTAAGCAGGCCAATCGCTGCCTGGCAGATTTTATTGCGCCGGCAGAAACAGGCAAGGCAGATCACATAGGTGCTTTCGCGGTCACGGCCGGGATTGGTATCGACAAGAAAGTTGCTGAATTTGAAGCGGCGCTTGATGACTACAATGCGATCCTGCTAAAAGCGCTGGCAGACCGTCTGGCTGAAGCCTGTGCTGAATACATGCATGAATGTGTGCGCAAAGAGCATTGGGGTTATGCGGTTGAGGAAGCGCTTGATGGCGATGCCCTGATTACCGAAGCATACAAGGGCATTCGTCCGGCACCTGGTTATCCGGCTTGTCCTGATCACACTGAGAAAGCCGCGTTGTGGAAGTTGCTGGATGTCGAGAACAAAACCGGCATCACGTTAACGGAATCGTTTGCGATGGTACCGACGGCTGCAGTTAGCGGGTTTTACTATGCACATCCCGAGTCATCGTATTTTGCGATCGGTAAGATCGGCCGTGATCAAATAGAAGATTATGCGCAGCGTAAAGGCATGCCGGTAGCAAAGGTAGAACGCTGGCTCGCATCCATACTGAGTTATGATGATATAGCTGCTTGATAAATAAAGAGAAAGTGTGGTTTTATAGGGCCATGTTGTGCGGCTGGTAACTACCGGTTCTGCCAGTTTTAAGGTTTTGGAAGTTGGTCTTGTGATGGAGTAAAACCCTCATCTGGTTCTCTGGTCATCCCGATTAGGTATTGGAACAAACCGGGCAGTCAGCGGCCACCGGTATCGCTATAGTTCGACTCGCCCCCGCAAGTCCGTCGTAGACCCAGACTTTATTGGTGAGTGATGTCTCGATTCCAAGCAGCAGCTTGATCGTTTCCGTAGCCATCATGCAACCAACAGTACCGGCTACCGGTGCAACAATTCCCTGACCAGCACAGTCATTCAGGTTCTCATCGGCTTCACTATAAAGACAGCGATAGCACGGGCCGTCAGGCAGATCATTCCGGAATACGGCAACCTGGCCTTCCCAGCGAATGGCAGCGCCTACAATGAGTGGTTTGTTATGTGCGAAAGTCACTTCATTAATCAGCCAGCGACTCACAAAATTATCGGTGCAGTCGAGTACCACATCCACTGCAGCGACCAGTTCGGGCAATGTGTCGCGATCGAGTCGCTCGTCTATCGCGATGGCGTTGATATTGGGGTTGATGCCCTTTAGATACTGGCTTGCGGTGGTTGCCTTGGGCTTGCCGACATCGGCATCGCGATACAACACCTGGCGCGGCAGGTTGCTGGCATCGATGCTGTCAAAATCATTAATGAGTAACTGTCCCACACCCGAGCTGGCGAGGTACAGGCTGGCCGGGGTGCCGAGACCACCGGCACCGATAATCAGCACGCTGGCATCGCCCAGTTGCTGTTGCCCATCGTTACCTATGGTGGGCAGGGTGATTTGTCGGCTGTAGCGAATATCGCTGTTGGTCATCGGGCTATTCCGGAAAATATCTTTGGACTCAGGGCACTTTGCATTGACGGCAAATCAATTTCTCAAGCATGCAAACTTTTTCGATATCTATTGTCGCCCAGGCAGCCCTGAGTAACTCGTGGTATTCCTGCCAGATCCTGGTGGGTAGAGATTTCTGTGAAACCTGCCTTAAGCATTAAGTCAGTAATAGTAATGGCCTGGTCAAAGCCATGCTCCAGCAGCAGCCGTCCTCGCGGTACAAGATGTTTTGGAGCATCCTGAATAATCAGGCGGATATCCTCCAGACCATCAATGCCACTATACAGAGCCTGTGGTGGCTCATAAGCCAGCTCGGGATCGGTCAGTTCTTGTTGTCCGGTCGCAACATAGGGTGGGTTGCAGACGATGATGTCAAAGCATTGGTTGCCGATGGGCGTGAACCAGCTTCCTTCCATAAATTTTATACGGGCGCAGTCATTTGCGGCTGCATTTTCGCGGGCGATAACAAGTGCTGCATTGCTGTTATCGGTTGCCGTCACGTTGCAGCGTGGGCGTTCCGTGGCAAGTGCCACAGCAATAGCACCGCTGCCGCAGGCCAGGTCGAGCAGTTCACAGGGCTGGTCAGTTGGCAGGTGGCTCAATGCCTGTTCGACCAGCAGCTCGGTTTCTGGTCGTGGGCTGAGTACGTCGGGCGTGACATAAAACGGTAGTGACCAGAATTCACGTTCACCTGTCAGGTGCGCCACGGGGTGACCCGCATGACGTTCGTTAATCAACTGCTCAAATTCTGTTACCTGCAGTGCTGCGATCTCGCGCTCTGGGTTGGCATAAAGATGAGCACGACTAACCTGCAAAATATGCCCGAGCAGCACCTCGGCATCCAGGCGTGGTGACTCGCTGCTGCCCGCTAATTGCTGTTGGCCTTGCTGCAGTAGTGTATTCAGGGTCGTGATCATGCTGTGTGAGTATGAGTCAGGCGAAAAAGTCGCTCAATATTGAACAGGGGCTTTTGTTTATCAAGCATTTAGGTCTTATAGTACCCGCCAGCGACGCGTGAGGCGCGCTTTGTTTTATACGAGATATGAGCATGAGCCGTAAAAGTAAAAACCCTGAGACCCGGTGTATACATGCCGGCAACACCGTTGACCCGGTGACGGGTGCGGTCATGCCTGCGATTTATACCAGTTCGACTTTTGAGAATGCCGCTTTCGGTGAGCCGCGCGAGTACGTTTACTCCCGTGGTGGCAACCCGACGCGCGATGCTTTGGAGCGTTGCGCAGCAGAGCTGGAGGGCGGCACACGTGCATTTGCCTATGGATCTGGCATGGCTGCGACAGCGGCGGTGCTCGATTTATTGCCGGTGAATTCGCATGTTGTGGTCCCGAATGAAGTGTACGGCGGCACATTCAGTTTGATGACGGATGTGCGCGCGAAATCGGCCGGACTCGAAGTGTCTTTTATCGATTTCAGCTCTCCCGACAAGGTGGCGGCTGCATGCAAGGGCAACACAGCACTGATCTGGTTTGAAACGCCGACCAATCCTTTGCTGAGTATTTATAACATCCGCGCCATTGCGGAAGTCGCACATGCGCATGGGGCGCTGGCAGTGGTTGATAATACTTTTGCAACTCCGCTGAATCAGCGACCGCTTGAACTGGGTTGCGATATCGTCATGCATTCAACAACCAAATATTTCGGTGGTCATTCAGATGTGTTGGGTGGGCTCAACGTGGTGAGTGATGTGGCTTTAGGCGAACAATTGGCGGGTGTGACTGCAATGACGGGTGGTGTGGCCGGACCCTTTGATGCCTATCTCACTTTTCGTGGCATCAAAACAATGGCGCTGAGGATGGAGCGGCACCAGACAAACTCATTGCAGATAGCACAGTGGCTCGAAGCTCACCGGAAAATTAATAAAGTCATATACCCCGGATTGCCTTCGCATCCCGGGCATGAGCTGGCAAAGCAACAGATGGATACCGGATTCGGTGCGATTGTGACCTGTGAGATTGATGGTGATCAGGATGCTGTCGCAGCGTTTATGAACAAGCTTGAACTCTTCGTGACGGCCGAAGGTCTGGGCGGTGTTGAATCACTTGTCGGGCATCCGCGCACGATGAGTCATTCACGTGTGCCTGAAGATCAGAAAGCTGAACTGGGTCTGGTTGAAAATCTGGTGCGCTTGTCTGTGGGCATTGAGCATGTGGATGATCTGATTGCAGACATTGATCAGGCGCTGGGTTAGTCAAGTTCCCACTCGTCGGTGAAGTGAGGCAGCACTGGATAGCGGCGTACCTCTTGCAGCACCAAATTGCTTGCCGGGTGCTTTAATCGGGTATAGAAATAGTCCGGTCTTTGGTCGGGGAGCGTATCTGCGGGATGGCTCCCTGCGGTCCGCTTAACTCCCTCCGATACGCTCCCCGACCAAAGACCTTGGGCTGGTTAGCAATTTAACCGGTAATATTTTGGTTGAGCAGCTGGTAGTGCGTCGGGGTTGGTGCTCCCTTGTCCGCGCCAGCGGCCAAGGGAGTCCCGACCCCTCGGTGAAGCGAGGCTATGCGGGTCAGCGGCATACCTCTTTCAGTATCAAATTACTCAACAAAGCCAGCCATAGCAGCATTCGCCGGGTACTGACACCCTCAACGAATATTGCTGCGAGACTGCGCATAAAGTTGTTACAGGTTCAGCCAGTCCGGCAGTTCCAGGCCCTTTTCTTTCAGGAAGGCGCGATTAAATAATCGTTCACGGTAACGCAGACCAGAGTCGCACAGTAAGGTCACGATGATATGGCCGGGGCCCAGATCTCTGGCAAGTCGCACGGCGCCTGCTACGTTTACGCCGGTGGAGGCGCCGCAGCACAAACCTTCTTCGCGGATCATGTCAAAGACCAGTGGAACTGATTCGCTATCGGGTATCTGGTAGGGCGTGTCTACCACTGTGTCTTTGAAGTTCTCTGTGATTCGGCTGGTCCCGATCCCTTCACTGATAGAGCTACCTTCTGCTTTGAGTTCGCCGGTCGTAAAGTAGTTATAAAGTGCCGAACCTGGTGGATCGGAAATAGCGATATTTACTTTTTCATTGCGGGATTTGAGCGCACGTGAAATGCCCGCCAGCGACCCGCCGGTGCCAACGGAACAAACAAAACCATCAACTTCGCCATTGGTTTGTTCCCAGATTTCTGCGCCGGTGGTGGCTTCGTGAAACTCGCGGTTGGCGATGTTATCGAACTGGTTTGCCCACAGCGCACTGCCTGGGTCGGCCTCGTTCAGTTCTTCTGCAATACGCCGTGACTGATGCACAAAATGCCCGGGATTCTTGAAGGGGCACGCCGGTACCAGCCGCACGTCAGCGCCATAGGCTCGCAGTGTATCGACCTTATCCTGGCTCTGGTTGTCGGGCATGACAATAATGGTTGGATATCCCAGCGAGTTGCCGACTACCGTGAGGCCTATGCCGGTATTGCCAGCCGTGCCCTCAACGATGGTGCCTCCGGGTCGCAGCAGGCCCTTGGCCTCGGCATCACGCACGATGCCCAGTGCTGCGCGATCTTTTACCGAGCCGCCCGGGTTCATGAACTCGGCTTTGCCGAGTATTTCGCAACCGGTCTGCTCGGATAAATGGTTTAGCCGGATAAGGGGTGTATGGCCTATCTGGTCGGTCAGTGTAAGGAACTTTTTATGATTCATTTTTAAAGCTTTCTTGTGGGGCCTGAATTTTTACTGGTTATATTGCTGTCGGATTTTTAGCGGGTCAGACCTGGGTCACAAACAGGGCTTGAATCTTCTGCCCAGAGTGGGGACACGGGTCTGATCCTCTAAAACACCAATTATCAAGACTGCTTTTCCAGCGATGCGAGCTGATCAGCCTGGTATTCAGCATTCAGGGGGTCGATAACCGAAGCGAGGTCGCCGGAAAGAATTTCATCCAGTTTATAAAGCGTCAGATTAATGCGGTGATCTGTGACACGGCCCTGTGGATAGTTATAGGTGCGGATGCGTTCGGAACGGTCCCCGCTGCCAACGAGATTTTTGCGTTGTTCTGCCTGCTCGCTGATCTGCTTTTGCAGTTTCTCATCCAGTATTTTGGCCTGCAGGAGCGACAAAGCGCGAGCGCGGTTCTTGTGCTGTGAGCGTTCATCCTGGCATTCCACCACGATGCCGGTAGGCAGGTGAGTGAGCCGCACGGCTGAGTCGGTCTTGTTGACGTGCTGGCCGCCCGCGCCTGATGCGCGATAGGTATCGACGCGCAAATCAGCCGGGTTTATTTCAGCTTCTTCTATAGCTTCGGCTTCGGCCAATACGGCAACTGTGCAGGCTGATGTATGTATGCGGCCCTGGGACTCGGTTTTCGGTACGCGTTGTACCCGATGTGCGCCTGATTCAAATTTCAGCTGTGAAAATGCACCGTCACCCTCAACACGGCTGATGATTTCCTTAAACCCGCCATGCTCGCCTTCACGTTCGCTGAGGATTTCAAGTTTCCAGTTCTGCTGTTCGGCATAGCGCTGATACATGCGAAACAGGTCTCCCGCAAAAATTGCTGCTTCATCACCGCCGGTGCCTGCCCGGATTTCCAGAAATATATTTTTGTCATCGCGCGGGTCTTTGGGTACCAGATGTATTCTGAGTTCCTGTTCCAGAGCCTCAACAGTCTCATTTGCCGCTGTCAGTTCATCCCGGCCAAGATTGCGAATCTCCTCATCCGCATCTTCTGTCATGTCCTTTGCTGCTTGCAGATCTTCCTGAGCCTGCTCAAACTGGCCAAACAGCGCAGCTACAGGTTCCAGTCGGGCGTACTCACGCGACAGCTCACGAAAGCGATTCTGATCACCGATAACCTCGGGGTCAGAAAGCAGACCGCTGATTTCCTCATGACGGGAAACCAGTTGCTGGAGTTTGTTGAGCAGTGATTCTTTCATGACGCGAGGGTACAGGTTCGGCTCCCAATTTCCACATATTGATGAAGATTCAGGTGAATTATTGTCAGTATCAGCGGGTTGATCAGAATAGCGGATAAAAAATCAGGGTGCGGTTTAGAATGCCAGCTACGGACAGGTCCTTTCTGTGCGACAAGTTTATTATCGGGAGTATGCGCAAAATTTATCACGCGAAGAAAGGTACATGGATGATCCACCTGCCCGGTATTTTATATCTGTCGGCAGCGTTGCTGGCAGGCTGTGCGCCCGCCCCCAGCCTGGATCCCGGCTACACAGCAGGGCCGATAGAGCATCAGCTCATGGCCGAAATTGCGCTACAAAGGGGCGAGTACCTGGTGGCAGCGCAGCAGTATCTCAGTCTTGCACAGCAGTCAGATGACCCATCCTTCGCGCAGCGCGCGACAGAAGTTGCTTACGAATACGGTTTTGACGCCTATGCGCTGGCCAGTGCGAAACGCTGGGTCGAGGTGGACGGTGATGACAGGGTTGCGCATAGCTATCTGGGACGGCTATACGTGCGTCGTAACCAGCTTGATAAGGCCTGGGCCAGTTTGAATATTGCGCTGGGGCCTCCGGAAGAGCGCAGCAACACTGATTACACCGCGTTGTCGGCTGAGCTTTCAGGGAACGCGGATCCCCGTAATGCGCTGCAGTTATTCCAGCATTTCAGTGATGAGTTCCCTGGCGTTGCAGGTATTACAGGTTCGATCGTGGGGCTGGCGGCTGATGCGGGTGATCTGGATCTTGCCATTGTTGCGGCCCGCGAAACGCTGGTACTTGCACCTGAATGGGTCGGCACCCGTGTATGGCTGGCCCGGTTTCTTTTGGCATCGGGTGATAAATCGAGCGCTTTCGAACAAATGGCCTATGCACTGGAAATGAATCCGGGTTTAGAAATGGAGCTCGACTTTGTTCAGCTCTTGTCCCTGGCAGATGAATATGAGGATGCGCTGGAACGTCTGGAAAGGCTGGATAGCCGATTTCCTGGTAACCCTGATTTACTGCGCGCACGTGCACTGATTTTCTTGCAAATGGGTGACCTGGCGGATGCTCAGGCAGACTTTATGCGGCTGCTGACCGATGCCTATTTCGTCAATGAGTGCTTCTGGTATCTGGGCCAGATTGCGCTACAACAAGGTGATTATTTGCAGAGCACTCGTTATTTTAGGAGGGTGAGCTCAGGTGTCTGGCTGGTGCCTGCCCGGCTCAGTACCAGTCAGGCATATCTGGGTTTGGGTAACCCTGATATGGCATTGCAGACACTGCGCGACTTTGCTGCCGCTTATCCCAAAAAGGCATTTGATACTCTGCGACCGCAGGCGGAAATATTGCTGGGTATCGGGCGCAGCGAAGAAGCATTGGCAATAATAACTGTTGGGTTGGAGTACAAGCCCTGGAATGTGGGTCTCTGGATGTTCCTCGGCGGGCTGCATGAGCAGTTGGGCCAGTCTGAGCAGGCTATCGAGGCTTTCAGAAAAGCGGTTGAACTGGCACCGGATAATGCGACGGCACTGAATGCATTGGGATATACGTTGACGATTGCGACCCGCAAATATAGCGATGCCTATAAGCTTATAAGTCGTGCATTAGAGCTGGAGCCTGAAAACCCGGCGATCATGGACAGTATGGGTTGGGTATTATTTAAACAGGGCAAACGCAATGAGTCGCGCGTTTGGCTGGAACGTGCCTATGAATTGTTCCCCGATCCCGAGGTTGCCGCTCATCTGGGCGAGCTACTCTGGGCCGAGGGTGATCAGGATGCGGCTGCTCTGGTGTGGATGAAGGCGTTACAGGATGATCCTGATAATCGGGTGTTGAATGAAACTATCAGGTCTCATGAAATAGACTAATGATTCAGCTGACTGTGTGGCACCGGTTTGCCCCAATAATATTGTTGCTTACTTGTGTTTCTGCCTGTACATCTTTGCGGCCAGTGCAGCCGTCTGAGTGGGTGAATCGGCAGGCTGCACTGCTCGTGGTGGATGACTGGGAATTCCGCGGACGGATGGCATTCAAAAGTAATGATGAGGGTGGTCAGGCGAAGCTGCGCTGGCAGCAGGCAGGTGACACCAGTTTTATTCACCTGGCCGGGCCGTTTGGGGCGGGTGCCTATGACCTTATATGGGAGCCGGGTCGGGTGAGTGTTGCGGATTCTGGCGGTAAGCAATCGGTCGAATACCACGGTCCGGATGCCGCTGAGCAGTTCCTGCATGACCAGCTGGGCTGGTCATTTCCTGCTGGTAGCACGCGCTATTGGGTCATGGGGCTCCTGGATCCGGCAGCGCCCGGCGATGAGCGATTTGATGATGCGGGAGTACTGCTTGGGATTAAGCAGCATGGCTGGAACATCAATTACGAGCGTTTCTCTGATTTCGACGGTTTTGCACTACCGACACGTGTAAGTATGGAAAAGGGGAGCACCCATTTGCGCATAGCTATTAGCAAATGGACCATGCTTGCAGTTGAGGGTTGAAAATACTCTGGTGGATTGACTCCTTGTAGCGAGCCTGCGCACAATACTGGCGCCTGACCTGGTCGTCGCTGTGTCCCGGTGGTGCACGGTGGAAGCCGTATGGTTTTACTGGGGCGTAGCCAAGTGGTAAGGCATCGGGTTTTGATCCCGTGTACCGCAGGTTCGAATCCTGCCGCCCCAGCCATTTCCTTATAACTTTAATGACGGAACGCAGGTATTCGTGAATAACCAATCGCAGGATCTTCTTGCCAACGTTTCTATCCTGGCTGGCAACGCGAATCCGGAGCTCAGTCAGCAGATTGCCCGCCAAATGGGCATACCACTGGGCAAAGTTCAGGTAGGTCGTTTTAGTGACGGCGAAATCAATATAGAGATCATGGAAAATATTCGTGGGCGCGATATTTTCATCATTCAGTCTACCTGT
>SMVB01406819.1_pt1 | contig 14774 bp, 11 predicted proteins | sample 2456461 | NCBI WGS metagenome assembly SMVB01 (sample SAMN11095934, study PRJNA526329) | marine sediment metagenome | biome: Marine sediment; feature: Surficial sediment; material: Deep marine sediment; isolation source: Hadal surficial sediment | place: Pacific Ocean | collected 2014-05 | depth... | reverse complement strand
ATAATTAAATGTTTTTGTCTTTTTATTACCCAATGGGAAACGTTTAATCAATTTTTAAAACTCTGTATTGAAGTTATTGTATCTGTAATTCAGTATTTTAATTCAATTGGGTCATAAATTTTCATTACAAATATATGTTATAAATAATATAAATATTATAATTAGAGTAAAATATTATTAATTATATTATAATATTTGTAAAATAAGTTTACTTTTGTGCAAATAATTCAGAAATAAACATATTAGAAAATCTATGGAAATTAATAATAGAAATTACCCAAATCAACCAAAAACAATTATTGGAATATGCATGGATGGAACTTCCTATCCATATTATGAACAGGCCAAAGATGTAATGCCAAATTTGCAGCGTTTTATAAAAGAAGGTTCCTTTGGAATGGTAAAAAGTGTAATACCATCCTTTACAAATCCAAATAATATGGCCATTGTAACCGGTGTTCCACCCGCTGTAAATGGAATTTGTGGTAACTTTTATTGGGATACAGATTTACAGGAAGAAGTGATGATGAACGATCCTAAATATTTAAAAGTTCCAACCATATTGTCTGAATTAAGTCAAAATGGAAGTAAGGTTGCCGTTGTTACTGCCAAAGACAAACTAAGGAAGATGCTGGCTCATAATTTAGATGGTATTTGTTTTTCTGCTGAGTTTGCCAATCAAGCCACTATTGAAGAGAATGGGATTGAAAATGTAGAAGGAGGATTAATGCAAAAGGAAAGGCCGGGAATATACGACCCTTATATTTCGGTTTATTGTATTGAAGCCGGTGCAAAATTGTTACAAAGAGAGCATTTCGATGTGATGTATTTGACAACTACAGATTTCGTGCAGCATAAATATATACCGGGAAGCATTGAAGCAAATGATTTCTTGTCAAAAATTGACTATTGGCTGGGTGAATTGGATAAATTGGGTGCTATAATAGGTGTTACAGCCGATCATGGTATGCAAGCCAAAACAAACCCCGATGGTTCGCCCAAGGTGCAGTTTATTGAAAAATTGCTAAACGAGCAAGGAATTAAAACAAGAGTGATTTTGCCGATTACCGATCCTTATGTTGTGCATCATGGGGCACTTGGAGGATATGGAACTTTATATCTTGATGATAAGTCTCAACTAAATGCCACAAAAGATTATTTATTAAGTTTGGAAGGTATTGAAAAAGTATTGACAAATCAGGAAGCTGTTGAAGAATTTGAACTTCCGGGAGATAGAATTGGTGATCTTATAGTATTATCCGATGCTGCAACTACCATTGGAAGAACTCCGAAATGGCATGATCTGGATAAAGTAAAAGAAGGCCTCCGCTCTCATGGTGGAGAACATTGCCAAGAGGTTCCTATGATTTTTAATAAGAAATTAAATGAAGAGTTTAGTGAAAAATTAGCGACCGGAGAAAGCAGGAACTTCGATTTATTTCATTTCTTAAGTAACGGATTTTAATCAAATTTAATTCTTCAAAAAATGACATTATGATAGAATTTGGAAGTATAATTAATGGAAAACAGGTTAAGGGTAATGAATGGATTGATGTATTTAATCCATATACAAAGAAAAAGGTTGGAAGAGTTTCTTCTATTGATACTGAAACTTTGGATCAAGTTTTAAAAGACACAAAAAAAACAAAAATAAATTTAACACGCTATGAGCGTTATGATATCTTAAACAAAATAGCTAATGCTCTGGAGGAAAGGGTGGATGAGGTAAGCCGAATGATTACAGATGAAACCGGACTGTGTTTAAAAGACACAAGGTATGAGGCCAGCAGGGTATCAGATGTTTTGCGATTTTCTGCCATGAAAACATTGGACGATGATTCTGAAGTATTTCCATGTGATGTATCAAAAAATGGAAAACCCAGACGCATCTATACTACACGAGTACCCTTAGGATTAATTAGTGCAATTACCCCTTTTAACCATCCTATGAATCAAGTGGTACATAAAATTGCACCTGCGATTGCTACTAATAACACTGTAGTATTAAAACCTTCAGAAAGAACTCCTTTATCTGCATATTATTTTGCACAGTTAGCATTAGACTGTGGTTTACCACCAAATATGCTAAATTGTATTAATGGTAAAGATGTCCAAGCAATTTCGGAAATGATGACCATTCATCCTGATATTACTATGGTTTCTTTTACAGGAGGAACTGAAATTGGAAAAATCATCGCTTCAAAAGCTGGTTATAAAAAATTAGTACTGGAATTGGGCGGTAGTTCTGCACTTTTAATATTAGATGATGCAGATATTGATGAAGCCGTTGAAATAACAATGAATGGAACCTTTAAAAATTCTGCACAACGCTGTACGGCAATTAGACGAATTTTAGTGCATGAAAGTATCGCTGATGAATACGCAAGTAAATTAGCAGATAAAGTTAAAGCAATAAAATATGGAGATCCATACGATGAAAATAACGATATGGGTACTGTAATCACTGAGGCTGCAGCTGAAGAAATGGAAGCCAGAGTACAAGATGCTATAGCTAATGGTGCTGTATGTTTAGCGGGTAACAAACGTGATGGCGCTCTGTTTGCTCCAACGGTTTTAGATCATATCAAGAACGACCACCAAGTTGTTGCTAAAGAAACATTTGGTCCTGTGGCTCCAATCATCAGATTTACAACATTGGATGAAGCCATTGATATAGCAAACGATACGCCTTACGGATTATCTGGAGGAGTTGTAAGCAATCATTGGCCATCTATTCAGCGTGTAATTACCGAATTGGATACAGGAACTATTAACGTAAACGAAGCACCAAGCTATCGATTGGAATGGACTCCATTTGGTGGTGTAAAGGATTCGGGATTAGGTTATAAAGAGGGTGTAATAGAAGCAATGAAAGGCTATACTTATATAAAAACATATTCCTTACCATGGGATATCCCATAATATCAAAATAAAACATCCATACTACCAGATTTGAAATGGCAGAGAATTACAATTTCCATGTAACCGATGAAAAAAAAATGACATGTATATGAAACAAGTAAGAAGAAATATATTATTAAACCCAGGACCGGCAACAACTACCGACTCGGTAAAATTAGCCCAAGTGGTGCCAGATATTTGCCCGAGAGAACAAGAATTTGGTGATCTGATGGAATTTTGCGCTACCGAAATCACCAAGTTTGTTGGTGATCCTAAAGATTATGCAACCGTTATGTTTGGTGGATCAGGAACCGCCACTGTAGAGGCAATTTTGAGTTCGGTCATACCAGATGATGGAAAAGTATTGATCCTTGATAATGGAGCTTATGGTAAAAGGATGTGTCAGATTACAAGTATCTATAAAATTGACACCGTAATATTCGAATCATCTTCTATTGAAGCTATTGATTTAAAGGCTCTCGAAGCATGCATTCAAAATGAAAACGGACTTACACATTTGGCTATGATTCATCATGAGACAACAACAGGATTGTTGAATGATATTGAAGCTGTTGGAGATCTTTGTTTCAAGAATAATTTGCGATTTATTGTAGATTCAATGAGTGGGTTTGCAGCAATACCGGTGGATATGAAATCCATGAAGATCGACTATCTGGCTGCAAGTTCAAACAAGAACATTCAAGGAATGGCAGGTATTGGATTTGCTATTTGTAGTAAGGAAGCCATAGAGGAAACTAAAACAATTGCTCCTCGAAATTTATATTTAAATTTATATGCACAATATGCTTATTTTGAGAAAACACATCAAACCAGATTTACACCCCCTGTTCAAACATTTTACGCTTTAAAACAAGCAATAATCGAAACCTTGGAAGAAACTGTTGAAAGACGATATGAAAGATACAGTAAGTCATGGGAAACTTTATTAAATGGTATTGGTGAATTGGGTTTAGAATACTTAATTGATAAAGAGCATCACTCAAAAATTATCACTTCTATCATAGAACCGAAAAGTGAAAAATACGATTTTGATGAAATGCATGATTTCTTTTATGAAAAAGGATTTACCATATATCCCGGAAAGATTAATAATTTTGATACATTTAGAATTTCTAATATCGGTCAGATTGATCATACCGATATGCAAGCTTTCCTAAAAGTATTAGAGGAATATCTTGTCAAAATAAACCATTTGAAAATTAAAATTTGAAAGCATGGATGATATATTGATAAATCTGGGAAAACAGTTAAAAAAAATCAGAAAAAATAAAAACCTTAGCTTGAAACAAGTGGCGGAAATGAGTGACGTTAGTACGGGTTTGATCTCTAAAATAGAAAATTTTAGAACAACACCATCCTTACCGGTTTTGTTGAAAATTATGCAGTCTCTGCAAATTGATTTATCAGAATTAAACTTATCATCAAGCCGTAAGGATAAATATATCTTAATAAAAAAAGGAGAAGGAGAAATTGAACCAAGAGATGATTCTCAAGGACTGGAATATACTTTTCTTTTTTCAAATAAAGTGGCGGAAAGTAATTTAAGAGCCTATTTGGTTAAAGTAAATAAAGACGTGTATCGAAAACCTATTTCTACAGATGCAATCGAACTTATATATGTTATTAAAGGTAAACTTGACTATATTTTAAAAGAGGAAAAACTTACTTTGGAAGAAGGTGATATTTTGTTTTTTGACGGGTCCATACCTCATGCGGTTCAAAATAAATATTCAGAATCGGTAATTATGTTGAAAATATATATGATCCAAAAACAAAACTATTAATGTCGGTTCTTACAAAAGAACAAAGTTACTGGAGAAAAAGAATATTTATTTTAACCTGGTTGGCCTATGCCGGGTTTTACTTTGGTAGAAAGAATCTATCCGTTACATGGAGTTCTATGGAAACAGAATTGGGTTTGACCAATGACGATTATGCAAGAATTATTTTTATTTACAGTTTAATTTACACCATTGGACAATTTGTAAATGGTTATTTGTCAGACACTTTTGGACCTAGAAAAATAGTGAGTGTAGGATTATTTCTTGCGGCTATTGCAAACTTTTTTTTAGGTATGTCATTTTCTCTTGGAATTGTAATCTTTTTAATCACCTTAAATGGTTATGGCCAATCTACAGGTTGGAGTGGACTTGTAAAAAACATGACCCCTTGGTTTAGGAGTAATGAAAGGGGAATTGTGATGTCATGGTGGTCAACATGTTATGTGACAGGTGGTTTTTTAGCAACTATATTTGCCACCTATGTTGCATTTGATATGGATTTTATGGCGGAAATGGGTTGGAAAAGAGGATTCTTTTTTCCATCAATTATCCTTTTAATCATTGCTTTTGTTTATTTGTTATTTACACGAAATGATCCAAAAGAAGTAAATGTTCCCGAGATTATTGAGAGTAGATATGAATTTAAAGATATGGATCAAAAGGCTGAAAAGCTTAAGATTTTGGGGCTGTTATTAAAAAACCGGGCTCTTTGGATATATTCTGGCATTTATATGATACTTAAAATGACCCGTTATTCGTTTTTATTCTGGCTGCCCATTTATCTTGAAAAGTCATTGAATTACGATGTGAGTGAAGCTGGCTATATTTCATCGGTTTATGAATTGATTGGTTTTTTTGGGGTCATATTTGCCGGCTATGCATCTGATAAGATTTTTAAATCAAAAAGATTTAGTACCATTTCCATCATGATGTTTGGCCTGGCATTAGTATGCTTAATGCATCCCTATATGGTTTCCTATGGTAAAATTGGAACTATTATAAGTATCGCATTGATTGGAATTGCAACATATGGGCCCGATTCGTTAATATGTACGGCGTGCTCCATGGATGTAGGTGGTAAAAAAGGAGCTGGAATGGCTGCCGGAATTATCAATGGTATGGGATCTATCGGGCAGATGTTTTCAGGTTTTATTGTTGTGGCTATTAATGAGGCATATGGCTGGGATAATTTGTTTAATTTCTTTGTCATCATGTCACTAATAGGAGGTGCTATGGCCGCCTCTAAATGGAATTTTAAAAGTCCGGAAAAGCAGTCGGAAGTAACCACTATTTAATTATTTTACCAGAATAATGGATCGTACAATTATAATAATTTCTCTTTATCAATCTCAATGATATGAAACTAAAAAGAAATTCATTTTCAAGAAATTAAGAAGCCAAAATGTCGATTATCAAAACCCTATTTAACAACACTCCTGTAAAAGCGAAATTTGAAGTCCCAAGGTTTGATATTCCAAAATCGGCAAGTGTTCTGATCGTTGGAGGTGGTATTGCAGGAACATCAATTGCCTATCATTTTGCCAAAGCAGGATGGAAAGATGTTTATTTATTAGAACAAAATAAATTGTCGTCTGGCACAACGTGGCACTCAGCTGGACAAGTTGGCCAACTTCGAAGTAGTTCAGCTCAAACAAAGATCAATAAGACATCAACTGAACTTTATGCACGTTTGAAAGATGAAACCGGACACGATCCGGGATGGGTAAACTGCGGAGGCTTACAGTTGGCATCTTCTCACGAGCGGTTACTTCAATTGGAGAGAACGGCTTCCATGGCAGATGTTTTTGGTGTGGAAGCTGATGTGATTTCTGCTCAGGCTTGTGCCGACTATTGGCCCATGTTGAATACAGATGATCTGGTTGGTGGTGTTTACCTCCCGGGAGATGGCAGGGTCCTTCCCGGAGAATGTACCATTTCATTGGCGAAAGGAGCTATACAGGGAGGCGTTAAAATTATAGAAAATATTGAAGTTGAAGAACTTATTTATAAACCAACAACAGCAGGACAGAAAAGAATCATAGGTGTTAAAACCAATAGAGGCAATATTAAATGCCAATGGGTTGTTATGGCAGGAAATATGTGGATGCGTCAACTTGGATTAAAAGCTGGAATTGATATCCCTGTTTATCCATGTGAACACCATTATGTTATTACAAAACCCATAGAAGGTGTAACTCGAAATAGCCCTTGTACTCGAGATCCTGATGCGGGCCTTTATTTTCGTTCGTTGGATGATGGCAGTCTAAAACTTGGAGCGTTTAAAAAAAGGTCAAAGCCATGGCAAATTGGAGATCGAGTTCCCGGTAATTTTGCCTTTGAATTATTAAATCCGGACTGGCCTGATTTTAATGAACCTTTTGCTGATCATATGCATCGTTTAAAAGGGATTAGTCGTGATGATGTTGTAAAATTTGTGAATGGCCCGGAAGCTTTTACTCCAGACAATAATTTCATCATGGGCCAACCTCATCTTACCGAAGGCCTTTTTGTTTCCGGAGGTTGGAATTCAGCAGGAATTGCCTGTGCCGGAGGAGCAGGTAAATATACAGTTGAATGGATTCAAAATGGTGGGATGACAATGGATTTAACATCGGTCGACATTCTCCGCTTCATACCCTTTCAAAATAGTAGAGCCTATTTGCAAGAACGGGTAAGTGAAGTTTTGGGACTCCATTACCAAATGGCATGGCCGGGGCGTCAAATGGAAACTTCTCGAAACATCCGATCTAGCGCACTCTATAACAAGCATAAAGAGAATAACGCTTGTTTTGGAGAAACAGCAGGTTGGGAAAGGGCTTTGTATTTTGCACCAAAAGGTGTCAAGCCTAAAACCGAATACTCATTCATACGTCAGAATTGGCATGATTGGGTGATTGATGAGGTAAATGCTTGTCGTAATAATGTTGCCTTACTCGATCAATCTACCTTTGCTAAGTTTATTTTAAAAGGTACCGACGCACTTGAAATACTTCAATGGTTGTGTGGAGCCGACATTGATAAAGAAATTGGCCGTACAATATATACAGGAATGTTCAATGAACGTGGAACATTTGAATCTGATTTAACAGTTCTTCGTCAAAGTGATGATACTTTTTACATAGTTACAGGAACCGGTCAGCAGTTAAAAGATTTTGACTGGATTTCCAAGCATATAGGTAACCGGAATGCGATACTCACAGATGTCACTGAAGATTTCAATGTTATATCGGTAATGGGTCCTAATGCTGATAAAGTATTGAATATTTTAGATCCGATTAAATTTCCCCTTCAATCAGTTGAACATGGTACCGTTATAAATTTAAATATAGGTGATAAAAAAATTCAAGCATTGAGAATAAGTTATGTGGGCGAGCCTGGTTGGGAATTACATGTGCCAACCGTTAATGCTTGTTTCCTTTACGATAAAATTATGAAATCTGGTTCAGATTTTGGAATTCTCCCGATAGGCAATCATGCCGTTTCAGCCATGCGAATTGAAAAAGGATTCCGTGCCATAGGTCATGAACTTTCACCAAATGAAACACCTTTGGAGGCTGGACTAGGATTTGCAATTGATTGGAATACTGACTTTTTAGGAAAGGAAGTTTTACTCGAACAAAAACAACTTGGCATTACCGGTTTGAAAAAAAGATTGGTTTGTTTTGTTTTAGAAGATAGGGATATTACATTATGGGGTACAGAACCAATTTTATGGAATGGAAAAATTGTTGGTTATACCACGAGTGCCTGTTTTGGACCAACATTAGGAGCAAGTGTTGCCATGGGTTATATTAAAAATCCTAAGGGTGGTTCGATTCGAAGATCAGATTTAGAAGAGAATAGATTTGAGATCGTTCAAAATGGAATTCGCTATGCGGCAAAAGCTTCCATAAAAGCACCAGTTTAATGCACCGTATTTAAGTGTTAAAAAAAATTAATATAAAAATTGAGTTTAAAAGATGATGAAACCACAAATAATTACCTTTTTAATAAAATGTCCCGATCAGAAGGGAATTATATCTAAGCTAACAAGTTTCTTTTATAAAGAAGGGTTTAATATTATTAGCTCACAACAATATACGAATTCTGAAGAAAAAAAATTCTTTATGCGTATTCGATTGGCTTCTGATACGTCAGTAATTTTAAGTAAAATTCAGTTAGAAAAAAGATTTTCAAAGTTGGCAGAATCCTATCAGATTGATTGGCATGTTGACTATGGTAGTAAAAAACAAAGAATAGCCATTATGGTATCGCATACAAGCCATAATTTGTATGATTTATTGCATAGACATAAAGAGGGAAAACTTCCTTGTGAAGTGAAGATGGTTGTAAGTAATCATTTAAAGTTGAAACCGGTCGCAGAAATGTTTGGAATTCCATTTCATTATGTACCTGTGACAAAAACTACCAAAGCTGAGCAGGAAAAAGGTTTGATTGCATTGTTTGATAGTCATGAGATTGATTTGATTGTAATGGCACGTTATATGCAAATATTATCAGCAGATTTCATCAATCATTTTCCGAATAAAATTATCAATATTCACCATTCATTTTTACCGGCATTTCAAGGAGCAAACCCCTACAAAAAGGCTTATGAAAGGGGCGTAAAATTAATTGGAGCTACTGCGCATTATGCTACTGAAGATCTGGATGAAGGGCCTATTATTGAACAAGGCGTAGAAAGAATATCACATGAGTGTACTACAAGATCTTTAAAGAGTATAGGGGCCGATATTGAAACTATTGTTTTGGCAAGAGCCGTAAATTGCCATTTGAATAACCAAATTATCGTGGACGGGAATAAGGCGATTGTTTTTCCTGAAGCCGGAGAATAAACAAGGTTTAATCGAAAAGAATTCCTCGAGGATAGTTGGTTTCAATAAACTATTTTTGTATTTTGAAAACATCAAAAAAAAGCGTTATTGGGCTTGTGAGAGTCTCTAGACAATTAAATGGGTAGCCCTATTAAATTATTTTGATGAGATTGCTATCAAATACCAGGCTGCATGGGGCAGCCATTGTTCGGCCCATCTCCAGTCATTGTCTTTTCCGGTTTCATTATACCCTCTGTTGAGGTCAATATCGTCCTCATCATATAATCCACCCGTTATTCCATTACAGATTCCTCCAGGGGCGTTGGTATATTCATAGGCATTAAAAAATAGATATTGCACATTATTTCTGCCATGGCCTTCCAACATACATGCATCAAAAGGGTTTAAACCTAAAATCCAGTTCAATTGGTTCCAAGCATAGGCTTGTAATTCATCCTGAAATTTTTTATCACCATCAAAATGTTTTGAAGCTAAGCGAGCGGCAGTTGCCAGTGAGCCCAGTCGGGCATTTTCACCTTGCCACCATGGTGCTGTTTCGGCATCGTGAGGATAAAAGAAACTTGTTCTTTTTTTACCTTCCTTGTTTTGAACATACTGCCTGGCATAACCAAAAGGATTGTTTACTTCTTTGGTGAGTGCTAATTCAGATTCAAGGGACTTTTTAATGATTTCTAACGTGTTTTGTTTCGTTTTTTCAACAGCGATATCCAAATATTTTACCAAACTAATAACAGGTAATCCGGCATCAGCAGCATGAAAAAATGGACGATCTTTATCATCTGCCCTCCAATAGTATACATTTGAATCTTTTTTTAGAATGAGTCGGTTTTTTAAACTTGAAGCTCTTTTGTCAGCTGCTTTTTTATAAATAGGGTCATAGGTCGCCTTATATAATTCGGTAGCAGCCATCAGGGCACAATAATCATCTACGATATTTTCTTTTCCGTCGTTAGTAAGCTCTGTATTATGTTGTTCTAAATAAGCAAAAGCATCTTTGGCAGCATTTAAATAATCGGTACTTTCAAAATCACCGGATACATCATAGGTGCTGGCTATTGCTAAGGAAGCAATAGATAACCCTGCACCGGCCCTGTAACTAATCTCATAAGTAAAATCTTTTTCACTGGTTTCTTCTTCAGGGCCATCAATGCCATCTTCAGGTTTTTTAGTGATGGTAAAGCCTGTCATTGTAGGAGTAATTCGTCTGTCTTCGGCTTTTTTTTCCGGCCCTCCTCCGGAAATTGTTCTAAAGAATGATCCTTCTGGAGTTTTCATACGTACCAAAAAATCTGCTCCAAACATAGCTTCATCTAAGAGTCTTCTTTTGTATTGGCGAAAGTTTGGATCTCTTCTTTCTACCAATGCATTATAGGTTTCAAAAAGACTCCAAACCGTAAGGTTTATTTGTTGCGGATTAAAATAAGTAGAAAAAGTAAGGTGAGATATGTGTTTTCCATAATCGCCTGTAGCATCATACCATCCACCATGAACATCGACAGAATCATTTCTTCCTTTTGAAAAAGTCATGTTTTTATCAGCTTTGTCTAATAAACCGGATGATCTTTGTCCTTTAAAATAATAAACCACATCTGACAGGGTATTTCTTTCTAACAGGTTTTCTTGAATTTTAAAAGGAAAAGAAATGACAACTTTATTATTAACGATACTTTCAATGAAATAAGTACCATTGGTTGTTATGTCATCAAAATTGAAAGTCCAAAAATGCCAGTCTTTCCATTTGTTAACAGGCCCTGTATAAATAGGTTGACCACTCAAAACTTTTTCACCCGTTGTATAATTTTTAATGGTGAATGAAGTTACTTGATCCTTTTCCCGGGCTAAAATCACTCCGGGTTTTGGAGCTGAAGTTTCATAACCTATATGATTATGTAATATTTTAACGGATTGAGCATTTGATTGTAATGAGAAAAATAACAGCAGTAAAATAATCGGTTTAAAAAATAATCGTAAAATCATTGTTGATGGTTTAGACGTTTATATAAATAAGTGAAGTTGCAAATTAGAGAAAATATATTTGATTTTTCTTTTGATATATGTTTGATTTTCAAATTTTGAAGCAATTCAACGGATTTATTGATCAATTGACTACTTATACGCAACATGATTATTTTACTTGTAAATGACAGGACTAAAATTTTCATTATTTTTGAGTAAAATGAAGGAAATTAGTCGCGATATGAATGATATATTTAATCTAAAAAAATTTCATATTTGAAAAGAAGTCCTCAAAAAATATTCACCTCTATTTCCAAATCAATATTGAATTTCTGACGAACAGACTTTAAGATTTTTTGTGCCAGTTCAAATATTTCCATTCCCGTAGCATTATTGTAATTTACCAAAACCAAGGCTTGATTTTTATGAACTCCGGCATCACCAAATCGTTTTCCCTTAAAACCGCATTGTTCAACCAGCCAACCGGCAGGAACTTTTATCAATTCATCGGATATATAATAACTCGGTATCTCAGGATATTCTTGTTTTAAGATTGCGTATTGTTTGGAGGATAATATCGGATTTTTAAAAAAACTGCCACTGTTACCAATTTTTTTCGGGTCTGGTAGTTTGCTATTTCTAATGGCAATTACCGCATTTGAAACATCATTAATCGTAGGGTTTTTAACATTATTTACATGAAGTTCATTTTGAATAGCACCATAGGAAGTATTTAATTTATGTGTGTTTTTTGTTAATTTAAAAGTAACGGTTATAATGATGTACTTATTCTTTTCCGAATTCTTAAAAACGGATTCACGATAGCCAAAATTACAGGAATTCTTATTGAATTTTTTAATTTGATTTGTTGCTATTTCTATGGCTTCCAGTTCATGAAATACATCTTTAATTTCTACGCCGTATGCACCTATATTTTGCATGGGACTTGTACCTACATTACCCGGTATCAATGACAAATTTTCTATACCTCCAAAATCATTTGCTATACACCAAAGAACAAATTCATGCCAATTTTCACCGGATTGAACCTTGATGAAAACCGAATTCTTTTCTTTTGGATCTTCAATGATTTCAATCCCTTTTAGATTGATATGAATTACAGGTTTTGTGATATTTTTTGTTAAAAGAATATTACTTCCTCCACTCAATAAAAAAATATCTTTTTCCTGAGAAATAATATCCATAAGTTGAGCCAAGGAATTGATAGAAATAAATCTATCTGCCTTAACTTCAATGCCAAAAGTGTTATAGGGTTTTAAGGATATGTTTTTCTGAAACATTAACTATTGTATTGTTCTAATGCAAGTTTAAGCAATTCAACCGAACGAATCAAACTTTCATTATTTAAAACATAGGCAATTCGTATTTGATTTTTACCAGAACCGGGTGTAGAATAAAATCCACTAGCCGGGGCAACCATGATCGTTTCATGATTATCTTCGAATTTTTCTAACATCCATTGGGCAAAATCATCGGTATCAGCAACAGGTAATTCTGCGATACAATAAAAAGCACCCTTAGGTTTTGAAATTTTTAAATCATCTATTTTTTTTAATTCCCGAATTAAGGTATCACGACGAGAAACATATTCTTCAATGACTTCATCAAAATAACTTTGTGGAGTTTCCAAAGCTGCTTCACTCGCGATCAAAGCATATGTTGGAGAACTTAAACGTGCCTGAGCAAATTTTAATATTGTTTGGATAAATTCTTTGTTTCTTGAAACCACACAACCAATCCGAGCACCGCACATACTATATCTTTTTGAAACAGAATCAATCATAATGGCATGTTGGTCCAGTCCCTCAAGGCTCATAACTGAATTGTGTTTATTCCCGTCATAAACAAATTCACGGTAAACTTCATCAGCAATTAAAAACAGATCGTGTTTAAGAACCAATACCTTAAGTTTTTCAATCTCTTCCTTAGAATATAAATACCCTGTAGGGTTTCCCGGATTACAAATTAAAATGGCTTTGGTTCTATGATTGATTAGTTTTTCAAATTCTTCAATGTTAGGCAATGCAAAACCATCATCAATAGATGATACTATTGGAATAACTTTTGTGTTATTTGCTATTGAAAAACCATTATAATTTGCATAAAATGGTTCTGGAATGATAACTTCATCTCCATCATCGGTAATACTTCCAAGGGTAAAAGATAATGCTTCCGAACCACCTGTGGTTATTATGATATCCTTTGCAGAAACATGAATCTTGTTTTTTCCATAATATTCCGATAATTTTTCACGATATGTTTCAGATCCTTCGCTACGGGCATATTCCAGCACTTGAATATTATTATTCTTCACTGCATCAAGAGCAACTTTTGGAGTTTTAATATCGGGTTGACCAATGTTTAAATGATAAACATGTATACCTCTATTTTTTGCATTTTCCGCATATGGTACCAATTTCCTTATGGGTGATTCAGGCATTAAATTTCCTTTTATTGAAATTTTTGGCATGGGTCAAATGTATTAATTTATTTAGCAAAATTGCAAAATTAAAATTACAATTTATTGTAAAACAGATCTTTTTTAGAAGATAATTATTACCTTTAATTATTCATCGTAAAAATAAAAAACTATGTCAAGCGATTCAAAATTATTGATTGGTTTGATTCTTGGTGCTGTAGCTGGAACCGTTGCCGGTTTACTTATCGCTCCGGCATCAGGAAAAGAAACTAGAGAGAAAATTAAAAATACAGCAGGAGAATTTAAAGAAGATTTGGATAAAAAGTTGAAAGACCTTTCCCATAAAATTCACGATTTGGATAATGAATCGTTACACGAGTTTAAAAACAAATTTGAGCATGTAAAAGAAGATGTAAAAGACAGGTATTCAAAAATTGCAGATAAAGTGAGAGATTTAGAAAAAGAAATTGAAAATAAAATTGAAGAGATTAAAAGTAAGGCTCGGAATCTGGATTCAAAAAAAGCTTGATAAATTATGGTTGATTTGTTAAAGAATTATATTGAAAAAAGAGTGGAGCTTATTAAATTAGAGTTGATTACCGTGTTTGCCAACATAGCATCTGGATTGGTAAGTTCTTTTCTGATTTTAATTTTTACTTTATTTATATTGTTAATGTTTAGTTTTTCATTGGCTTTTTGGTTGGCTGATATGCTAGACAGCAATGCGATTGGTTTTGCCTTGGTTGGTGGTGTCTATACCTTATTTTTTATCGTTTATTTATTGTATAGCAAACAAGCCATAGAGATTAAAGTGAAGGATGGGATAGTTAGTTCGGCACT
>SMVB01080843.1_pt1 | contig 14778 bp, 31 predicted proteins | sample 2456461 | NCBI WGS metagenome assembly SMVB01 (sample SAMN11095934, study PRJNA526329) | marine sediment metagenome | biome: Marine sediment; feature: Surficial sediment; material: Deep marine sediment; isolation source: Hadal surficial sediment | place: Pacific Ocean | collected 2014-05 | depth... | reverse complement strand
CTTTCCCACGTCGCCTACCCTTGGCAGCGGGCAGGGTCCTGCTCTTTTCAGGCTCAGGCTCTGGCTCCGCTTCCGGGGCGGGCCACTCAGGGGGATGATGCACCCCGTCCAAAACCTCCCCCTCCTGCTCTGGGCCCCCGCCATCTGGCCCCCACTCCACCCCGGGCTCTGGCTGCTCTTTCTCAGGAGCCTCGCTGACAGGCCCAAGGGCTGGCTCTGGTGCCTCAGCCTCCCACAGTGGCAGGGGGTTCGCTTTCCTTACCCACATCGGCATACCCGAGTTGACGAAGCCCATCCGCTTCGCAATCAGCTCTCCGCCCTTCGTGCGCGGCGTCGTCATCACGAAAAGCCCCTTCGCCAGCGCGAGCCCTACGACTGCATGGCTCATCAGCACCACCGCTGCGTGCCGCTGCCTCGCTGGGTACACCGGATTCGTGCAGAGAAACTCGTTGAACAGGAACAGATCCGTCTCGTAGAGGTACATCGACGCGCAGACAGTCCCGAGCCCCCCGACCGCGGCCACTGCCATCTTCGGCATCGGCGGCGGCGACATCTTCCGGTCTACGTGGAGCTTCACGACCTGCTCGTGGATAAGCGGCGTAAAGGGCACTAGTACGAGTGACTCTGGGGCTGGCACGGATGTGGGTCTGTGTTACCAGTGTTCCCATGGCTCGTCCAGTACGGAGACACGGCGGATTCCTACGCGAAGACCTGAACGACTTCCTCGGGTACGACCGCGTTGCCCGGGTCCTCTCGAACCTGGACTGGCCGCTCGATAGCCGGGTTCACTTTAGCGCCCGCGAGACCTGGATGATCCTCGCCTACCACCACTACCTCCGCGGCACCGGGCGTGTGCTCAAGAAGCTCCCCGAAGGCGTGTGGGCTCCGGGCGCTCGAGAGGAGCGACCGCCACCCCCTCCGCCGCCGATGCCACACGATGAGAGCCCGACGAAGGAAGCCGTGGTTCCCGAGGAGCCCATCGAATCGGTGTCCATTTTGGACCGGGAGGTCGACGATGGACAGGACGATCACTCATTCTCCGTCTCGGCTCGAGGCGATCGGCTACGGCGCAACTACACATTCAAGCGCCGATAGCCGGCGGACCTGCACCAGCCTGCCAACCGGGTAGCTCCTGAAGCAGACGCGGTTGTTCTGATTGCCCCCTAGAAGCGTGATGCGGCGGCTGTCGTGGTGACAGTAGAAGCCTACGTGCCCTTGCCAGCTCGCTCCACCGGGACGGCTCAGGATGACAATGTCGCCCTGCTGCGCGTGGTCCAGCGAGATGAGCCTCCCAGCCTTCCGCCAGGACCGTGCAGCCACGTTCACGTCCTCGTCGATGTCCGCACCGGCCGAGGAGCACACCTCGAAGACGAACGCCGAGCACCAGGCCGTTGCGTCCGACCCCCTGAAGCGTGGGAGCATCGCGCGGATCCACTGCACGATCACGGGATTCGATTTTGCGCCAGCCACCTCACGGATGTTGGCCCGCGCGATTGCCTCCTGCATGATTCTCGCGTTTACCGCAGTCATTTCGTGCCTCCCTTTAAGAGCAGCTCTTCTTCTTAAGCTGGTGAATCGGACTGGCCAAGCTTCGTCGACTTCGCTTAGTCACCCTTAAGGCCAACTGGTTGGAAACTTAAACTGACGAAGCAGGTTGCTGATGTGCTGAACTGCCCGGACGACCTTCGGTCTGGGGCTTCCCTTCGCTACGCTCCGCTCCGGAGGATGTTGTGAGGGTATCAGATGCCACCTAATGCGGTGATATCGCATTAGCTCAATCGCCCTGTAACAGCCGATTACCGGGTCGCACCCACGATAGACTTCTGCGCACCCACGCGTAGCGCTATCCACGTGAACGTCGTTTTGCGGTGAACGCGACCGCCCGTTGCCGATCCTGCAGGCACGGGGTAGCCACAAGGCATGGGAAAGACAAAGCAGGAAAGGGCACAGGAGCTTCTTCGAGAGGACCGGGGCGAGACGCTCAAGCTGGCTCTCGCGTACATAGCGATGTGGGGACCGCTGCCCCCCGGAATCCCGGACGACGTGGTCGGCAATCGACTGCTCGCAATCAAGAAGGCCCTCGGGACCGTTCAGTGACCGGGGCGCATGCCAGATCGCTCGGACCACGAGCAGGCCACGGCGGGCGGGTGGAATCGGTGGCGCGCGGGGGTTGGGCTCCCGTGGGAACAGAGCGACCGACATTTCGGCCCGTTCTGGCTGCGGATCTCCAAGCGCGACGCGTACGAGGACCTGTGGGAGATCGACCTCTTCAAGGTCACTGCCTACACGCAGATGCGCTCCCCGGGCATCGAGGGGGTGGAGCGACATGCGCTTCGATGGGCTTATCCGCTCATCGCTAAGGCGTACGCCGAGATAGAGCTGGCCCTGCGCAACGAGGTCTTCGGAACGTAGTCGCGGGCGCCGCACGATGCTACCATTCGAGGCATGGCAAACGCTATCTACGAGCAAGAGAGAGAGGACGCTCTAGGTAGCGGCCTTGGCTGGGTCGCCGGTGACTTTCGCGCGGTTCTCGTGAAGCTGGACTCCGCGGCCGGTTTCGGCATCGCGATCACGGACGCCACGAATGCGACTCCGATCGTGATCACCTGCGCCGCGGCACCGCCCACGGGTGCGGTCGTGTCCATCTCGGGCGTCCTGGGCAACCTCGCGGCCAACGGGCACTTCCGGGTCACGAATCTCACCGGCACGACCTTCTCAATCCAGCGCTACCTGGAGAACGACAATGTGGCAGGAAGCGGCGTTTTCGATGATGCCGATGACCCGGTCTTCGTTCGGCTCGACGGCGCGCAGTTCCTCTCGGATATCCCTGGCGGGGCGCGACTGGCCACTCTCCCCTCGTCGATCACCGGCAAGGCCATTGTCGCGGCTGCGGCTGATTGTGACAACTGGACCTGGCTTGCGGTGGGGCCCGACGGTGGCAATGATGGCGACGCCGTGGTGGTCTACGAGGACACCGGTGTCGAGGGCACGAGCGAGCTTCTGCTCATCGTCACGATCGCTACCGGATTGCCGGTGATACCAAACGGTGGCGATATCACCTTTGTTGTCAGCTCTGGCGTGCATAAGCTCTTCCGTTTCTAGGGAGACCGATGCCAGGCGTACGGCGAATACGGCACCCGTTCACCACGACCTTCACCCGGGCTCCCCTGCTCAGGGGGCGTGCGCAGGTGATGCTTCAGGGCGGCATGGGTGTCGACTTTTGGATGGACAGGCACCCGAGCCTGGACTTCACGACGGTGCCTGCGGACATGCCCCACTACCTCGGATACATCGCCATCAAGGTGGGTGGAGTGCTCGAGTTTGAGGACGCCTTCCCCCTGGTCGACGACTCGGACATATTTGCCTCGATGCCGGCAGACTCCGTCGCGTTCGTCACGACGAGGCTGACGGTAAGCCCCGCTATCCACGATGAGAACGACGTCCTCCACATCAAAGAGATGAACATATTCGAGGTGGACACCTACTTTGGCGGCGTCTTCAGGGGGTGGAACCTGGGCAATCTCGACTTTGTGAGCTACGAGGACCGTGTGGCGAGCATCCCGATCCTCAGCGAGGAGATAGTCATAGCGAGCCTCAACCTGGATCAGTTCTCCGTGATGGACGAAGAGGATAGAAACACGATGGGCAGGCGCATCGGCCTCGGCGACGAGGGCTCAGAATAATGGCGATTCTCTTTGAAGACGATGCTCGCCGAGCGGTCCAAGGCTCCCCTACGAGCCTTACCATTTCAGTGCCCTCCATCACGGGCTCCAAGGGCCTGATTGAGGTGGCGGTAGTCTTCCGGAACAGCTTCAACCCGGCCGCCGTCACGTGCACATGGAAGGGCGACCCTCTTACCGCCCAGTCGCAGGCCAACGGAGACGGCGGAAGGCTGCGCACATACATATTTGCCGTATCGCTAGGGGATGGCGAGCTAGGGGATGGCGACGTAGTAGTGACCCCGGGGACTGGGGACGACTCCACTGCCCTGGCTGCCCGCGTCACCATTTACGACCAGATAGACCAGGCCAACGCGATTCGTTTCGGCACCAACGTCGGAACGGCGCCCGGCAGCACTGGCAGTAACATAGCCTTGACCATGAACGCCCTCGTCGCGGGGGACATCTGCGTTAGCGTTTGCCACACGGGAGACGACGGCAACTCTATCGCCCCCAATCAGCCCACGGCCGTGGTCTGGGACCCGACTGGCGGCGGGTTCATTGACGCTGCATCTGGCGGTGTCTCTCGGATCACAGCCACCGGGACAAGCCAGCAGATGCGCTGGGCATGGTCCTTCCCCACAGACCGGGCCTTGGCTGTGATTGCGTGGGCCGGTGACACGTCGACCACTCCAGCCATCACGTCCGTCACGGGGTCACGCGGCGCAGGCAAGTCCGTCCCGCCGGACGACACGGACATCGCCGTCCTGGCGACCGATGCAGACGTTGCCGGCACGACGCGGGTGTATCTGGCGAACGATACCGACTTCGGCACCGCCACTCTGGAGGAACAGACATTCGATGGCCTCACCGGCACGGGCTTGAACTGGCTCGAGGTGACGCTCGGCGTCTTCGAGGAAGGCCCGCTCTTCCTCTTCGTGGTGGCCGATGCGGATGGCACTCCGGTCCCCAGTGCTGCCTTCCCGGTCATCATCTCGGCTGGGGAGGTGCTCATTGCAGGACGTCTTGTCACGCTGTCAGGCAGCGAGAGCGGCCCCACTGTCATCAACACCGACTTGGAGTTTGTGCCGCATGCTGCATGGATCCGGGTCAACGGCAACACTGTCCGAGGATCGTTCAACCCGCAGGCCGTAAACTCGATCTGCAGCGTCGATGACACTAGGTCGATGGGTGTCTGCTGCGCCTCCGATGGGACTGTTGCAAAGAGGCAGCAAGCGATCGACGTCAATACGCTCATCGTCCTCGACCCGACCACCGCGGGGGCCACGGAGCAAGTCCTCGGTACTCCCTCCCTTACCGACAGCGGGCTGGACATCAACTTCTCAGCCTCCAAGCAGGACATCGATCTCCTGATTTTCTTCTTCGGGGGGAACACTTTTCAGTCCAAGATCGTCAAGGCCGTTGCGTCTGACGGGGTCATCACGGGCGTTCCGTTCAAGCCCGAGTTTGGCATCTTCTTTAGCTGCAACCTTACGGATGGTGTCGCAGGAGACACGGCCTTCTCTCGCATGAGCCTGGGTGTAGCGAATGCCGTAGCCGCCGGCCAGCAGGTCAATATGGTCGCGGACAGCGACGGCAATACTCGGAACACGGTCATCTCCAGCGGGGCCATCGTTCGCCAGCTCTCGCAGACAACCGTCGACTACGTCCTCGCACTGACTGCATTCACCGACGACGGCATGACTTGGAGTGGTGGAGGGGGAGAAGAGGACGCCTTCTACGCCCATCTGTTTGACCTCGACGGGGCTGGCTCCTTCGTCAATCTCTGGCAGAAAGAGGGCACCGGGGTCGATGGGCTCGAGGAGCTGCTCCCAGACTCCGGTCTCGACGACCTGCGCTTCATCGCCCAGTTCAATGCGAGCCGGGCGGATACCGATACCTCCCCGAACATCGGCTACCGGTGGGATACAGGCGCTGCGGGGAACATCGTCCAGCACTCAGAGCTGAACGTCCACAATCCGGCTGGCGGACCTGGAACCGCAGAGCAGGGTCTGTCGCTGGGTGTGTGGGCGCAGGGTACAGACTCATCCAGCGTTATCACCGTCGAGGGCGAAATCACCGCCTTTGAGCGCCAGTCCACGGTGCGCTGGAACATCAACCCGCCGGACGCGATCCAGTTCGGTCTCTTTGGCTGGGAGACGCTGGGAGACGACAAGTTCATCACCGTTCCCACCGATGACTCCGGCCTAGGATTCGTCGGCACCGTCGGCACGCCCGAGATCACCCCCGGCACGGTCACGCTCACAGACGACACTGTCCCGGCATTCGGCGGCATCGTGCCTGTCCCCGAGGTGATGTTCGGGACCCCCATCGACCTCGAGCAGTCGGACACCCAGACCTTCGCCGGCACGGTCCCCATTCACCGCCTCATCGCCGGGGCGAGCGACGTCGATCCAGCAGCCCCCACCTTCGCCGGTGTCGTCTCCCAGCCTGCGATCCCCGTACCAGGGGTCGCCTCCATCACGGACGCGGAGCCATCGTTCGTCGGCACGGTTGGCCAGCCCTCGCTCGCCTTCTCCGTCCACCAGGTCCTGCAAGGCGTGCCCGGCTTCGCAGGCACAGTCCCCGAGCCATCCCTGGCCATGAACGTCTTCCAGGGCCCTGTGAGCTTCGTGGGCGCCGTCGGCGAGCCTGTCATCGCTCCCGGGGCGCTCACAGTCACTCAGCTAGCCCTCACCTTCGTCGGCACCGTCTCCACAGATCACGCCCTTACCACAGGCCCGGCGCCCGCGATTACCCAGGATCCGGTCACCTTTGTAGGCACTGTCCCGGTGCAGAACGTCGTACATCTCATCGGGCAACTGGATCCTTCATTTGTCGGGACAGTGCTTGCACCTATCGTACAAGCGGACCCGGCCCCTGCAATCGAGCAGGAGCCGGCGACGTTCGTTGGCGTTGTGTCTGAGGAGGCTTCGGTGGCGATGGCGATCACTCAGCCGGCGGTGACCTTCGCTGGCCACGTGCCAGAACCTTTCGCGGTTATTCTGCGAGATCCGCCAGGACGCAGGCACCTCTCCCTGGGCCTTGGAGCCTAGCCGATAGACTGATTCGTTGCGTTGGGGAACCTAGCCCGCACGGCTGCAATGCGCTCGTCCTCCTTGATGGCGTCTTCTAGGTCGTCTAGCTCGTCTCGCACAGCAGACTCCTCCTCGCCCGCTAGCGCTTTCAGAATCTCCGCCATGGACCTCCTCGTGTCCTCTAACTCAGCCATGGTGGCGATAGTCACTCCCCACAGGAACTGCAAGTCTGGTGACAGTCCCTGGAAGTTTGATGTGCGATCGAGCTTGTCGATCTTGTCCCGCAAAGCATTGTAGCGGCCTAGTACGCTTTCCTTCGATGATTCCTTCACTCCACACCCATTCCTCTCTGTAGTGATCGAACATCCACGATAGCTCGTCGATGCCCACAATCGCATAGTCTCTGGTCTTCCCCGGCCCGTATCCTCCGGCCGGGAATAGGTCCTCGGGGATGTTCAGCACCCGAGTCTTCCGCCCGTCAGCTCCCCCTGGATGGAGCATGAACTCCTCCACGCATTCCTGGCGAATCCTCCCCTCAGGCATCGAACCTCTCCTCCTCACGCTTGCCCTGCAACGCTGCTCGCATGTCACGAGCGAGCGTCTCCACAACGCCCTCCACGAACTCGATCGAGACGATGTGAACGCCCTTCGTCACTATCTTGCCAACGGAGACTAGGTGGGCTTCGAGCACGAGCAGCGCGGCCGCATTGGCAGCGGTGACCCGGTTGGCCATGGCGATCGCCTCGTTGGCCTTCCTCTCGGATTCGGTGATTCTCTCAGCCGCCCTCTCGAGCAGCGCGTCGATGTCAGCCGTCATGTGGGCTCCTTCAGCAGCTTGCGCATGTCTGCGACCACCATCATCGCTGTGGCGTCGTTCCGTATCCGGGGATCCTCTGTGAGCTCGAGTAGATGCGCCCTGGCGAATCGCAGCCGAAGCTCAAGCTCGCAGAGATGCTCCTCAGCTATTTCAGCCCGGCTCTTGAACTCGAGCAGGCTTTTCACAGGGATGGGGCCGCGCTTGGATTGATCATTCATGCCGTTACCATCACCCGCTTCTCTCAGCTGCGCGATAGCTCGATCGAGGCATTCCTTCGTCATGGGCTTGGTGCGATAGAATCCGTCCAAGAAACCGGCTACCACCAGTCCACCCCGTCGCGCTCCATGAGGTTTTCGTTTCCGCCCCGCGAGAGAATGATGTACGGACCGTGGGCGATGTGAATCGCAAGGTCGAGCCACGGGTAGTTCGGATCTGTGTATCCGCCAAGCTCAATCACGCGCTCTCCAAACGCATCGATGTCTGAGACGTTGATGCCCGCCTTCACCATCTCGATGAGCACCGCATCCTCAGCGAACACCTTCTGGCGAGCTCCATCCGCGAGCCGTGTTGAGAACCCAAAGTCGAAAGTCGTGTTCACGATGACCTTCCGCGGATAGGGCCCGTATTCGTCGGATTCCGCGTCCGTTTCCACGTGGATTTCGCCCAGATTCTCGGGGTCGCAGGCGGTGAAGAGGAGCAGGACGAGAAGCGATCGAAGTGCGTTGGCCATGCCTGAGCATAGCACGTGACCTAGCGTGGGTCTGTTTTTAGGTGAAAAGGCTGCGCGGCTTGCTATAATCGGTCGCGCGCGGCGTAAACGAGCCCCCAAACGTCTAAAAGCAGCTTTTCCAGCCCTTCTGAGCGTATTTGGCTCATTTCGATGTCCTCGAGCTTCGGCAGGAGCAGTCTTCCGATTTTCTCGGCCGCCTGGGCCATTGCCAGCACATCGTCGAGCTTTTTGGCGTCTATTTCGACTCGCGCATCACTCAGAATGGGGTGTAGTACCTTCACTTGCTCCTCCGAGAGGCAATTGCGGAGCCAAAGCACACAGAGAGCCAGAAGATCGCCCATAGGGCCTTGTGGGCGAGGGATATCATCGTTTCGTCGGTCATTTGCGTCTCTTTCGGTGAAATCAGTGCCTAATGGGCCTTAGGGGTGCCCTTGCCCGCCTCTAGTCAGAAAACCTCGAAGATCTCGTCCAGTTTGCACTGAAGCTCGCCCCGGTCCTCCCGCGAGGCCACCAGATCGGCCCTGCAGGCCGCCAAAGACTGCTCCAGCTCGCCAATGCGTATCTCGAGCGTCTTGTTGTGCTCGTCCAGGACTTGAACGTCCTCTTTTGCGTGCCCTAGTAGCTCCGCGAGCAGTTCGTGCCCGCTCTTGTCTTCATCATTCATTTACCCGCCTTTACTCCAAAATCGCCACAGCCTGGTCCATCTTGGCCCTCATATCGGCCAAGGCGGTCCTCTCCTGCGCCAAAATGCCGCGCAGGCGCTCGACTCGGGCCCGGATGCGCTCTATCACCACCCCGCGGTCGTCTCTCTCCTTCGTGGCGCGCCGGAGCTCGAACGTGAGCCGCTCAAGCTCCTTGTCCTTGTCGGTCATGCCTCAAAACCCACAATCTTGCGTATCTGGACGAGAATCGCCTCCGCAGTGACCCCCCTGAGCACCTCAGGGAAGGCCTCGAAGACTGTGAGGATTTTGCGAGTCACATCGACCTTTGCGAGGTTGCTGGCGGCGCAGTCGATGGCCTCATCGCGGGTTACTGGCTTGTTCACCTCGAAGACTGGCCCCTCAGGCTCCAGCTGCGCCTCCGCGATGCGCTTCACCTGCGCTGCATCCGTGGATATCTCATCGGCAATCTGCTCGTAGGTCTTCCCCTCTTTCACAAACTCGACGATGACCCGACCGCGAGCAGAGCTGAAGCCTGCCCATGGCCCTTCGAGCTGCTTCTCGTAGCCCGGCAGCTCTGCGAGAATCTGGCGCGCATCATGGTGGGCCCGCCAGAACTCCTCCGCCTCGAAGCCGAGCTTATCCTCGAGGGCCCTGTCTCGCATGACGCCAAGGGTGCCCATCAGTTTCTCAAGTCTCTCTGCTGTGTTCATATCTTCTCCTTCAGTATCGTTTCAATGCCGCCTAGAATATCAGCCACGAACAGGCTGTGTGAATCCGACTCTTTCCAGGCCTCCTCGATGATGGCCAGCACCCTGACGTTGCGCTTGTCGAGCTCCATCACCCTGCCGCGTATGGCGAGGTAGGACTTCTGCAGGTGGACAGCGGCTGGTATCGCCTGCAGCTCAGCGATGCGTGCTTGGAGCGCCAAGACCTCCCTGGAGGGCACGTGCATTCGTGGACCGGTCATGCCTTGCCCCTCAGCCCTGGGGCGATGCAGTCCAGCACGGCCCGGATGCCAGCGCCTCCTATCTTCGAGCCCCAGTCGCGCTTCGGCCAGTAGCACTCAAAGATGGTGCGTAGCTTGCTCTGCTCGTGGCCACAGTTGCGGCATGCGAAGTCCTCGGGGTTCCCGTCGACCTTGCCGTCTGGATGTATCTCTGTGGGTGTCATCGCAGCTCCTAGAAAAACCCCGGCCCTTTACGGCCTGAGGAGTGGATTGATTTCATATCCCGAGCTCCAGTCAGGATCTCCCGAAGCGGCTTGAGCAGCGCCTTGAAGCTCACGGGCCCGCGCTCCTCGAGATCGTCGATGCACTGAAGCGCCTGGTCCACGCGGTCGCGGCACTTGGCCTCGTCGGTGAGCTTCGCAAGGGCAGCCTCGATATGGTCTGCCTGGGACTTGGGTCTCAGCGGGCGCTCCCCCGGTCCGTCGGTGTCACAGTCGCAGGGCTCATCCCCGCAGAATCGACAGAGCAGAGGTACCCCTTGGGCCTTTGTGGCTGGCTCATTCCACTTATGGCCGCAAGCGCAATCATCGAAGGGGCCCGATGGCACAGGCGTTCGCTTGCATGTGGGGCAGGAGCGGGGCTCGATATCTCCGTCTAGATTGCTCATGGCGTCTCTTTCGATGAGGTCCCAGATGCGCTGGATGCTCCTGGCAACGAGGGGGTCGAACTTGGGGCTGGGCATGGCCCTCCCGTTGCTGGCGGTGGTGGTCCGCAGAGCAGGAATGGAATGGAGCAGATTGCGAGGAGGATGCCAAGCACCCAGGCGGTGGACTTCTGATCGTCGGTCATGCCTTGCCCCTCAGGATTTCGCAGACATCGCTAAGCACCCGCGCAGAGATGCCGCGATGCTGGGGCAGCAGGTTCACGAGCGCTCGCCGGCTCCGAAGCAGGCCCTTCTCGATGCGGGTCTCTATCTCGGTGATGTGGTCCTGCAAGCGATTGATATAGTCGCCCTGTGTCTCGTTCGCAAAGTCTTGCTGCATGGGCTTTCTCGTGTATCGGTACGGCGCCTCGTCGGTCATAGCTTCTCCCTCAAGATTCCCTGGACGGCTGCGAGGGCTAGGGCGTAGCTCTCGATAATATCCAGCGGGGCGAAGAGCTGGAGTCTGTCGAACTGAGCCTTGGCGAGTCGCTCGACGCTTGTGGAAACCTTGTCCTGTAGAAAGTCGCCGCGGGCTATCTGCTCTTGGAGCTGGCCTTCGAGCTCGAGGATGCGGCCCATCACTAGGGCGGACTTGGCCTTTCTCTCGGCCGCCTCTTCTTGCAGTGCTCGTGTCATGTAGCTGGTCATTCCGAATCCTGGTCCTCGGGGAGAATCCTCGGCGGCGAGAAGTCCTTGTCCAGGTACTCCGCCCAGTCCATGCAGATGGAGACGTGGCGCATGGAATCTGCCTTGAGCTTGCCGCGCGGCAGCTTTGCGATGGCGAGGTTCATGCGCGAGAGCAGCATGTGCAGTTCGCCTACGAGAAGGGGGATGTCCTCGCTGGCAGGCTCGGGGGATAGGACATCGATGACTGTCGCGGCCTCCATCTCGGCTTCTAGCTCGCTGACGTTGTGCTTGTTCTGGTCGGTCATTTCATTCTCCTTGGGCTGGGTAAAATCTGGGGCGCTATATTTTACTGGTCGCCCTTGAGCGTCTTCTCTAGCTCGTCGAGGTGATCGAAAGAGGGGCACATCTCTGTGCGCATGATTCCGATGGCGACGAGGGCTTGGGCGACACGGGCCTCCAGTTGGGCGATCCGCTCGGCGGCTACTCTCTGTTGTCCTGCGGCTCGCATGTGCTCTACAAAGTCGGTCATCTGCTGCTCGGTGGGCTTCATGTCGGTTTCCTTGGGCTGGGGTGGGTGCTCGTCCAGAATCACGTCGCCATCGCAGGTGATTCGCACGAGGTATCTTCCGGTGGTGCACGGTTCTCCCTTGAAGGGGCTTGTCAGCCCGTGGGCACGATGCCACTCGACCTCACGGTTGCAGTCGCATGAGTGACTGCCCTCGACCCACCTGAACTCGAGAAGCTCGGGGGTGGTATCGCCGGCGGGGATGTGGCGGATATCGCCGGTTGCAACTTCGAGGAGCTCGATCGTGGCGGACATGTCGGTTTCCTTGGGCTGGGGTGAGTGGCTAGCTGGATGAAACGGGTGGCATGCCGCGGGACAGGATGGACTCTAGATCGCTGATGCCCATGGCCATGTTTTGCTGGAACACCTCAGGGGCCGAGTGCTTGTTCTCGAGGTCCCTGCGCATCAGGGCCAGGCGGTCCAGCCCTCGGCGGATTTGCTTCTTGCGGGCGTGGAGCTCGAGGGCGGTGTTCTGATTATGGTCGGTCATGTCGGTTTCCTTGGGCTGGTGTGAGTGGCTACGCGGACCTGAAGAGGTGCCAGACATAGCTGTCGTCCTGAAGGGTGCCGAGGTAGGTAAGGCCATCGTCAACGACCCCGCCGGTGGGCAGCACGTGGAGCGTGGCTGTTTCCTTCTCGCCTTCGGTGTCCTCGAGCCACCAGGACGTGAGCCTGTCGTGCTGCATTTGGAACGAGAGGAACTTGGCGCCTCGGTAGAGGTCGAGCTTGAGGTCGGGAGCCAGGGTGATTCGATGCTTGAGGATGTGCATGACGGTTTCCTTGGGCTGGTGTGAATGGCTAGAGCGAGGCTTGATGCATCTCGTCGAACCAGGAATAGAAGCCGCCGCTCATCTCCTGGAGCTCTAGCTTCGTGGCGTTGGACTCGAGCGCCGAGACGAGGTCGCAGACGTGCTCCCACATTTTGTCGCGGCCACCTTTCGTCTTCGCCAGGGCTTGGAGCGCGGTCTCATTGCTGGCTCGGGCTAGGGATTCTTGGAGCGCAAGGGTCTCTTTCTCTTCTTCTGGAGTGGGCATGTCGGTTTCCTGTCTGCTTTCAGAGTGGTGCGCGTAACGTGGGAGCGGCTTCCGGGAGTCTCTGAAGCTCGCGTGGGTGGGAGTGAGTGGGGAAGTTGACTACTGTTACTCTTCAGGTTTGTAACAGAGTCGAAGGGGTTTCTGGAAATCAGGGTGAGGTGAGGCCCCCCGGGGATGCGCCCCCGCCCTCCCCCGTAGTGCACCTCTAAATAGAACACACAGAAACAACCCTCTTCCCTGATGCTGATGCTACGAGGCCTGTAGTGCGGGAGACGTTGCGGCTGGTAGAGCAGCGGGAGACGACGTTCCACGTGGAACATCCACTAGCGCAAAGGGGTGCTGGAGCGGTGGGGTGGTCCCAGGAGTCGAGGTGGGAGATGTGGGTGTCAATGGGGAGGCGCGTCCCATCAACCTCCCCCTCCGTCACGCCAACCGGACCCAGCACCACGCCACGAAAGACACGATTCGTGTCATCCACCCCTACGCCCACGTACGCACGACCACACGAAACGCCCCCGGATATCGTCTCAACCCGATAAGCGAGCAACGCGCTCCGAAAATGCCGAAAGCCCCTCCGCGACAATCGCGCACGTATAAGAGGCAGCCGCCGGGCCGAGAAGCTCACACACGCTCGCTTCATGCGTCCTCTCCCTTCGTCTGCCATCCACGCCCTTCGCACTCTCCGCACGGCATCGTCGCGTACTCCTGCCACTTGTGCGGCACAACTCCAGCCCCCTTGCATGCGCTGCACTGGCCTCGAGTCGCACGCTCCAAGCATCGAATCTCGTCGTCCAGCTTGAGAATCCGCCCGCCCAGGTGCGAGCGCCAAGCTGCAAGCACGCGTCGCTTCTCTTTCGTGGCCGCCAGTCGCTCACTCATGCGTCCTCTCCCTCGATGTCGCGCGAGCCTTCCGTCAACCGCTTCCACCCCACGTACTTCGCCGGTCGCCATGTCAGCGGGTGTCTGTCCTCTTCGCCCAGCAAGCCCATCCCGATAAGCACCGACTCGTGTAGCCCGTAGCGGCACAGCGCCAGCTCGCGCTCTCGGAGCACTCGCAGCAAGGTCGTGCGCCCACGCTCGTAAGCCGCCGGACGACCAGCAAACAGGGCCCATGACCTCTCCCGCTCCTCTGTCGACAGCCCATCGTTATTCATTGCCCGGCTCCACCACGTGCACCCCAACCTCGGGCATCTCCTCTCCCACGGCACCCCACGCGGCGCGCCTCCACCATTCTTTCGCCGTGGTCATGCGCTCCAGCTCAGCCTCTAGGCGCTTTGCATGCCCGCTAGCCGCGTCGGCCGTCACGCGCCACTCCTCCACCAGCCGAATGGCCCTCCGAAGTCGCTCGGCCAGGCCCTCAACCTCGCGCTCATCCATCGCTCGCCTCCCGCATGCGCTCGAGCACCCGCGCCCACACTTCGCTCGCTGGCTCGATGGCCTCACAGCACCGCTTGCGTGCCGCTCTAGCCCGCCTGCGCTTCTCACCCCCACCCGCCTCACGCATCATGCGCTCGGCCGCCTTGGCTCTCGGCTCATCCACTAGCCCACCCCGCGATCGGCCATGTCCCGCGTCTTCGAGGCTTTCAGCCGCTCCTGGCTCCGCAGCACGTCGCACTTGCAGAACGAGCCCCGCCTCTCCGCGCCGGGGCAATCCGCAGGGCAACCCCAATCCCTGGCCATGCCTTGCGCCGCGGCCAGCAACGCTCGCTCGGCTCGCAGCCAATCGAGCGCGTTCGCCCGCTCATCTCGCTTGTTCGCCGCCTGCTTCCGCTCCCAATCGTCCATGCATCGTGAATACCACGCGGGCAGACCCACACAAGGGCACGATAGCAGTTGACGCGGGCAGACCGCGGCGCTAAGCTATACCCTACCGGTGTCGGAGCCGGTAGTTCGGCGCCTAGCTCGACGAACACGCTCACCCCCGCGCCGTGCCTGGTCACGCGGCGCGGGGTTTTTACGCCATGGAAGCCGCACTAGAGCTCATAGGACAGTGCCT
>SMVB01142553.1_pt1 | contig 14781 bp, 20 predicted proteins | sample 2456461 | NCBI WGS metagenome assembly SMVB01 (sample SAMN11095934, study PRJNA526329) | marine sediment metagenome | biome: Marine sediment; feature: Surficial sediment; material: Deep marine sediment; isolation source: Hadal surficial sediment | place: Pacific Ocean | collected 2014-05 | depth... | reverse complement strand
CGATCGGGATGACTGTCCACGGATAGCCGCCGCCGGCCAGCATGACATTCATCAGAAACCGTCCCATCCGTCCATTGCCATCCATATAGGGATGGATATACACGAAGACGAAGTGTCCCAGTACGGCTCGCACGCTGGCATCGGATTCTTCATGTAGCAGTTCGAAATACGTCGGCATGAGATTCCGTACCGCCTCGCGGTTTGGTGGAACATGCATTGACCGGCGGATCAAGACCTGACCATTTCGATACCCGGCGAGATCTGCCGGTTTCATGATACCGGCTACCGTACCGGGGGCAAACATTTCCCGATACCATGTGCCGTGATCCTTGTCAGCTATTACCCCAGGGTCTTCACCCTGGAGAATATTTTCGATACTGCTTGTCACCGCCGGGAATGCCTGATAATAGCCCCGTGCTGCCAATGCATCAGCCTGTTCACGATCTACTCTATGATTATCAGGGTGCCAGTTTCCGCTGCGTACCCGTTCGATCAGTTCCGAACTCACGCGGTAACCTTCAATCGACAAGGAATGGTAGGCGTCGGTGGCATAGGCATCCTCAACATGTTTCATGTAACCCCGGGTATCGGTTGGAAGGCCTGGCGGTGGCGGGAATTGATCGATGACGACCGGGCGCATATGTGCTCACATCAGACGTAGGCGATTGACGTAGGGCGAGCGTTCTCGGGGCGTCAGGGTGATGGTTGGTCTGGTGACGAACGGATCGGTCTCCCTGACCGTATACCCGCCCGCCCGCATGGTTTTCAAGATATCATCGGCGATACGGTCACGCCCGATATTGCGAAATGCGCCTGCCAAGCGGCCCGCAATAATGCTATGTCCGCCTTCCAGCAGTTTAGACAAGAGTTCGGAGGCATCAGTGATGATGGATAATGCCGCACGTACATCCGTTGGCTTTTGTGTAAAGATTCCTGGAGCGCAAGCCACCAATGAAGAGGCCAGGGGAAACAGGTGTAATGCCTCTTTATCTTCGATATCCCCGCCTGCGGGCAAACTGGATCGTACTTCCAGTATAGACGTGTTGTAGGCCAGACGCGTCACGTTGTTGCGTGCCTTTGGAGAGCGGACGAGCAGTTGAACTGGAACTGCCCAGTTACCGGCATGCAGGGACAAGGACTGTTCGGGTGAAAGACACCATGCCGTCCCGAAACGCACATTCAAATAGGCGGCACAGAAATCCCAGAAGGAGGCATACCATGTCGTGCTGTCACCATGACTTTCATCAGGCCGGGAGGCGATGTACCAGCCCTTCATGACTTCCTGGAGGAAACCGCTTTTGACTAGGCGCTCCCGGTGTGTGCGCGTCAGGTCTCTGGAGCGGATAGCCAGCATGCCGTGAGCTTGGAGTTCATACAGGACCTCAAGCGATCTGGCCAGTTTTTCCGAAGGCATTGCCATAAGCGACAGTCTTTCTTAGACACTATGTATCAACTTGCTACGCAGCATTGATGCATGATGTCCGATGTATTAGCCAAGAATTGCTCCAGAAAAAAACATTCTGAAACAATTACTTGCAAGTTAATACATATCAGGGCTCGCGCAAAAATAACTTCCCGTTTTTGCATCCCACCTTCAGGCCAGCTTGGGCCGATCTTCAGTTGCACAATCTTCAACGTCGGCCTTACTTCGCCTGTCGGTTGTGCTCCCTCAGATCGCCCCAATCTGGCGCAAAGCCGAGCGCGAATTCCTGGAAGTCATTTCTACGTGAACCCTTAGCTTATCCTGAGTTTCGTTTTTTAGTCTTGTGTGTTGTACTATAATTAGTCTATTGTGCCTAGCGTGAATTAGATAATTGTGCATGGCTGACTGCTTCGTCAGTCATACCAAGCCATTCTCATACATAGATTTTGCGTGAATACGTCCCGCACAGTCAGAGCCTTGAGTCTCAGCCGTCCTTCTCACGATTCGCGATGGCGTCTTTTTGATGAAACCGCGCCCATCCCACATAGCCAATGCTCAGACCGCGTACCAACAGATCCAGCAATAAGACGAATCACTGAACTACGGGAAGTGCGCACATTACACCCCTTCGGCTTCACGGAGGCGATTCACCGCATCGTTCGTGACAACGGCTTTGCCCGGCCGGGAAAGGCCGAAACCCCGCGACAGATTGCGCCTCCAAACCTATATCTACAGTAGAATTCTCAGTCTGACCAGTCAGCACCTTCCGCAGTAGCTGAGATACCATCTGCCCGGCCGATACATTTTGTTGCCTGGCAAGTTCTTTTGCCGTCGCCAGCACATCATTGTCGATATCAAGCGTTGTTCTCATTTTGCGCCTCAGTGAATTGATGCGATGATGCAATAATTCTATGACATCATATTTCAAGACACAACAGACATTCCATTTCAGGAGGTGTTGAAAATGCCGTTTTTAGGTCAAGAATTGAATGGCATAATCTACATGGCTGGCTGCTTTGTCAGTCAATACCAAGGCATTCTCATGCGTGAATGTAGAGGTGAATAGGTCCCGCACAGTTATGCCTTGTCAGGACCGAATGACAAGACTATCAGTCGTTCTAAAATTGTGTAGAAGAGAATGGGGACACTTAGGAGCCCTCCACATGTCATTTAGCGTTGTACAAGCGGAGCGAGAATGTTTTGCAGCATCGTGTGGATGTAGGTGTCCCGGTCCTCTTCCTGAAAGAGAATATGGCATGATTCCATGGTAGGCTTGTCCATGTTCCACAACCTCTTCATCGTATGTGATGGGGTATTTGAGACAATAAATGAATGCAAGTGAATGTTAGCATCTCCAAGTCGTTGTTCAATATCTTTAATAGTCTTATAGAACTGTATTTTGGGATCGCCGGGACCCAGGTTGCGAATGCCCTTGGGGTCGACGAAAATTACATGCTGGACTTCACCCACCAGCAGCCAAAGAATAAAGTCCGGGTGGAAATTCCCCGCCTCAAAGAATCCAACGCCGCGCCCTTTGCTGAGGTTACGAAGGAGATAGAGTTCCTTGCCGACCCAAAAACTTTCCTCGCTAGCGTGGAATGTCTTGAGGTCTTCAATAAACTGCTTTTCTCCTTTGTTAAGCGGGGCTGGAGTAATCTCGACAATTATCCCGTCGAGATACAGTAAAGGCTCATAAAGATGTCGTCCGAACCAAATTGCCTTGAGACCACGGAACTCCCATGGCTTAAGAGTCCCCTTCTCGATAAGAGCTTTCAGGTCCTTTAACTTAGCAATGATCGCCTCCTCCGACTTCTCGATAAGAATACGATAGTACGCATCGTCGGAAGGCTTACCAGCACCGAGTAGATTGGGATCATCGGGAGCCAAATCCTGGTATTCCAAATGTGGCAACTCCCATTCGCGTTTTCGGTAAGGACCTGTCAAGAAATAGCATGAACAACCTCGCGCCTAGATTTGGGTCAGATTTGGACGGAACGATTGAGAAGAAGCCGAGGCATAGCCCGGCTATGTTGAGGTTTTTTCGATTGAGGCGCGTTCAAAGATGGCCCGAAGATAGGATGCGATATGGCCATGTTATTTCTTGACAGGTCCTAAGTGTAATAACGCACGGTGTACTTCTTGAGAAGTGACAACGCAATCTCTTCCCACAACCGAACCTTCTCGAAAGAAGTGAATGCCAGTTCTTTATCTGGAATCAGGAGCTGATACCAGCTCTGATCCGCAAGGAGCGCCTCAATACCCTGCTGCGTCAGGTTCAGGTTGTACCAGCCTCGCTCAGCCTTAAAGCGTTCCAACTCGAAATACAGCCTGTCAAAATCCAGAAAAGAGACGTGCTTTGCGGTGAGATGCGTCTGGTTCGGTACAGCATCGCTCTCTTCCCCCCAACGCCAATGGACTTTATCGCCTGAATCTTGGGATACCAGTTAAGAATGACCTGATTTTTCTGGAGATACGGTTCCGGCAGGCCCAGCGTTGAAATGGGTCCAAGCTTTCGGAAGGCATCGCCAAACTCTGTGCTCACTCCATTGATGGCCTTCTTGAGTCGAATGGTTGTGAGCTTCTGTGTGCCGAAGTTCTTAATGACGGGCAGCAAGAACTCCATGCGGTCGTCATTTGTGGGCAGGCCTTCCTCCTCAAGAAAGTCGCGAAATTGTGCCATATAATCCGCATGGATGCCGAAAATGCCAAGGGTTTCCAGAGCACCGATGTACTTGGGTCGCTCAACGCCATCCGGCAACTGGGTCTTGCCGGTCCGCTTGAGGCTCCACGGGTCGCCATATCCCTTGAGCCGGACACCACGGCCAAAGAGTTGAATGATCTGCGCCCCTTCCCCCTTGCCGACATTCAGTAGGCCCATCGTGCTCACGCGCCAACTGCTCCACCCCTCGGTAAACTTCTTCGATCCAATAAGCAGGTTCACCTTTGAAAGGGGAGTATTGATCTCGTGAAACAGCGAACCGGAGAACTCAAGCTCGCCCGTAGCAAGACCGTTCGCCTCGTATAGTTTGACCAGCTTCGCGTCGTCCCCGACGTTGATCACACCGAAGGGATCGTTTTCAGCCCCAAGCCGTAACGCCACCTCTCCTGTGGCGCCCTTAAGATTTTCGACATACAAGTGACCACCGCCCGATGCATTGAAAACAAGATTCAACGTCTCGTCGAACACCTGCGATGCACTCAGCCCGCTGGTATTCAGATATGTGAAGCGGCCAGCAAATAGATTTTTCCCCGTTGTCGTAACCAACCCCTGGTTAAGCACATGTTCAATGCGCTGAATGCTGCCCGCACGATCGTCAACATAGCGTGCCAGGAATTTAAGGATCTCAATAATGTCTGAGGCATCCTTAGACCCCAGTCCCTTCACGACACTGCCGCCGACAAAGATCCAGAGCGGTTTCTCGATATTGAATGCCTGGAACGTGCCTCCCCGCTTCCGATACAACCGTTGTTGTTGAAAAAACGACAACAGACAGGCCACCAGGTAGAGTTCGAGGTGGTGTTGCTGCGTCTCCTCATCAAGGTTCAAAATCTGATAGTCCTTCCCGAAGCCGTCACGATAGAAGTACTGATATGAGTAATCGACCAGAATGCTTTTCGCATACAGAGCGGTGAGTGCCTTGCTCCCTTTCACAGCCTGCCCAAAGGTGGCTGAATACTCGAAAGAAAACCCCTTTTCGCAAAGAGCATTCCGGAACCGCATCCACGCGCCTTCTTCCCCGCTACTTGCCCCACGATGCCCCTCGTCAATGAGCACCAGGTTATTGCCTTCGAAAGTCTCGACGGCAACGGTCTTATCGCCCATCTCATCCTTCAATTTATGAATATCGAGTATTTCAACCGCTTGCCCCGTGAACAGCCCGAGACCATCCTTGTTAAACAGTTCGGCCAGCATGCCGGCAGCTTCAAACTCACGCAAATGCTGTTGGCTCAGGGCTCGCGAAACAATACCTACCAAGAATTCGCGCCCAGATTTAGGCCAGATTGAGTCGATCTGAGGAAGCAAAACCGCAGGCGTAGCAAAGCCCACGTTGAGGATTTTGCGAGTGAAGATCGGCTCAAGATGGCCTGAAGATGGGATGCGAAAATGGGAAGGTATTGTTTCGCGAGGCCTTAGCCCCCTCGTTTGGCGTAAGGAGAATGATACGATTCAGCTCCCGACCACGGTTGTGCTTCTCAAGATAATACCGGTACTGCAGGATGTTGGCATGCATCAACAGCGTCTTTCCGCTGCCGGTAGCGCTCCAATAGGCCAGCTTGTTGAGCTGAGGCCAAGCCTCTGCGCTTTCGTTGAAGTGTGCAATATGGTCGGTCTCGGGCAGGTCAACATTGCAGACAGCCACTTGCACGTTCAGCGAAGCCAGAAGCGCCTTGGGATCGCGGAAATAGCGGTCGAGGTAAATCTCGGTGAAGAGCAGGGTGAGGTACTGGAAGTATTTCCAAACAAGGGGAGTCTTCCCGCGAGTAATATATCGGTCGTTCAGCCTCTGGGTGTGGCGGACAATGTTCTGGTCGTATTCGAGCAGTAGCTCGGTGGGCAGGTGCGTCAGGTTGAAGAACTGCGTCGTAAGCGCATGATGAAAGTGATGGACGTTGTCCTCATCCAGCCCTTCCAGCTTCTCATTACGAAGATGTTCGGCCAGATCCTCGAAACGCTGGACGTTGAATAGCGACAACAGCCACTGGTTGAGCACCAGTTGCGACCGAACGGCACTTGCGGGCGATTGTTAGCCCGGTCACGTGAAGTGGCGGACGCGCCATCGGTTGCTGCGTTCTTTCTGGGACCTCTGCGCGGCATCAGCGTTTCTTCTCGCCGGATTCAGATTCGCCACCGGTCATGTCGCGAATGTTTGTTTCACTCAATGTTCCAGCCGCCAGTTGTTCCTCGATGAAGCGCTGCATCTCCTCTTTCTTTGGCAGTTCCAGCAGATACTTCGAGACGAACAGCTCGTTATCGATTCCAGCCAGCGCGTACTCCACCAGGGCATGGTCTTTCTGCGTGCACAGGAGGATGCCTACCGACGGATTGTCGCCTTCCGTCATCATGTTCTTGCGGTACCAGCTCACATACGTGTTCAGTTGGCCGATATTCTCATGGCTGAACGCGGCGACCTTCAGTTCTACCAGGACATGGCATTTGAGAATGCGGTGATAGAACACGAGGTCCACGAAATTGTGGCTGTCGTCGATCAGAACGCGCTTCTGCCGGGCCTCGAAGCAGAAGCCGTGCCCCGCTCAAGAAGAAAGTCGTTCAGCTTGTCCAGGAGTTGATCTTCGAGGTGGGTTTCACCCATCACTTCCTGCGGCTTCAAGCCCAGGAACTCGAAGACGTAGGGATCACGGATTGTCAACGTTGGCTCGGCATGTTCCGCACCTTCTTGCGCCAGGGTCGACAATTTCCCTTTGTCCTTCGAGAGCCCGGATCGCTCATAGTAGAGACTGGCAATCTGCCGCTTCAGCTCGCGCACGGACCAGTTGCCGCGAATGCACTCCAACTCGTAGAAGGCGCGCTTGGTGTCGTCTTCGAGGGCGATGAACTCGACGAAATGAGTGAACGACAAGCGTGCCAGCAAAGTCGGACCGTCGACGCGAGATTGTGGAGTTGCCGACTCCACAATCCGGTTTGCACCGGTCAGGCCAGGGGCCGTGCCGCCAAGCCATGATGCAGATGAGGCAGCGACTCCCGAATCTGAGGGTAGGTCAAATAAAACTGCCGGTAGCGGTACAGTTCGCGCCGGTCACAGCGCGACACGCCCTTCTGAATCAGCGATTTGGAGAGCCGATCCAATAGTTTCTGGCCGTACTGCTGACGGTCTACCCCGCGACACTCATATTCTTCGATATGGAAACCGATCAGCCAGTTGCGCAGGGTGAGGCTGGCGTTGACCGTGCGCAAGGCTTGTGCGGCCAGATCCGCATGCGCCTGCCCAATAATGGCGACCAGACGCTCGAACGACAATGCCGGATTTGATGGTGTTGTCTTGCTCACAGACTCCCTCCCCTCGGCGCTCAACCGCAGCGGACAAGAGGTCCACGTAAGCTCTGGACGCAGCCACGGTGATTCATCACATGCCATGTGGCGAATCGGCTCCACTGCGGAAACAAGACGCACGGCGTCTCGTTTTGCCTTCCCTGATTCGAGACGCGGTGCGTCTCGAATCTCGAACATCCGGTAGAATTGTCGCTTCTTGCGGCTGGCAAGTAACCGTTCGTATAGAGCACGGAAATTTGCCGATCAAGCTGTCGTGTGGACCAATGCTGGTCTTTGCGGTTCCTCTACACCCAAGAGCAATCGGTAATGCGTCCAGGAAAGCTCGGGGCGCAGGGCCATCGATTCCGATTCGTCACGCAGCGCGTGACCAATCGGGAAGGCCAGGTAAAACGACCGCATGTATTTGAGATTGGTTGTCGTGAAACCTTTACCGAAGTCGGCGGTGAGCCGCTGTGCCAGATCGTCCAACACAGCCGCGCCGTAAACAGCACGTTTCCTGCCACCTTGTTCATGCTCGACAATCAGCCGCCCGACCTGCCAGTAAGCCTGCACCATCGCCGTATTCACCGCACGATAGGCCGATGAACGCGCTGACTTCAGGACTGATTGGATATCGCGGTACAAGGCATTTTGGGCCGACGTGGGGACCCTCTTCTTTCTCGCCATCACACCCCCTCCCCCTCGGCAACGTCGGCCAATCGGAAATGTACGCGCATCGGATTATCTTCCGGCCGCAATCGAAATGCGTAGTCTCGCAAATACTCGCTGGTCTTGATGTAGTACTGATCCTTGTTGGCCCAATGGAGCTTCACCTCTTCGCCTTCGTAGGGGATGGCATAGACTCCGGCTTTGTAGCGACGAAGGCTGAGAAAGTCGCCATCGGAATAGTATCTCCGAAAGAAGCTGAACAGATGATCGTAGACCTCACTCTCCAGCGTCCCAATATCTACGGCATCGTGTGCAAGCTTGTCGCGCAGGTCCTTGACCTTCTGAGTTGTTTCCGGATCGACACCCAAGCCCTCGGCTTGTTCAATGGCCGTGGCTAATTCTTTCTCCAGCCCGGCTTTGTCCGCCGTTTTGTAGAGACCGAATGCCTCTTTCACCTGAGGTAGGAGGTCTTGATCGAGAAACTGCGTCACCTCCGCGCTTTTGGCATGCATGATACGGTAAATCCCGAAATCCAGATCAGGTTGGTCCAGTTGGAATAATTCTTTGAGGAGGGTCTTTAGCTTCTCGTACTTTTAGCTCATTGCCCGGTTTGTCCTTCCTACGTCACATGTTAGCTGGGTCTGGCTTGGTCTACCGGTGTGGGCATGGAGAAAAGGTAGGTTGTCGATATTGTAAAGCTTTTTCTTTCTGTCAGTTACAGAAGGAATGTACCCAACCCGTTGAATAAAGTACAGAATTATTATTCATCTCGCTTTGGGGGAGGGATATAGTTTTAGAAGGTGTGATGGAGCCATTTAGAAGAAGAATGGATTTGCGCTAAAGAGCGGAGGGGAGGACGAAGATGCGAAGATGGATCCCCGATAACAACTGTCGGGGATGACGGGAATGCGAAGAGAGATGCCTTGCATGAATAGTCACTTGTGACTACAATGCAGTCATGATACATGTTGGCATTGCAGATCTCAAAAGTCGCCTCAGTGAACATCTTCGTCATGTTCGACGAGGGGAGAGCCTCACGATCCTGGATCGGGATACGCCCATTGCGCGAGTTGTGCCGATCAAAGAAAAGGGTGGGTTACTTACAGTACGCCATCCTCTCCCTAACAGTCCTAAGCTTCAGCAAATCCCGTTACCACCGCTTCTTCGCCTACGCAAAGATATCGTGACACTCCTCTTAGAAGAACGGCAGATCGAGCGGTGATTGTCTACCTTGACTCCTCTGTCCTGCTGCGAATCATCTTACGGCAAAGAAATGCCCTCAAAGAATGGAAGGACATTGAACAAGGCGTTGGGTCAGCATTGCTTGAAATTGAATGTTTGCGTACGCTGGATCGGCTAAGACTTATTGAACAATTACGCGACGATGTGATTGCGGCACGAAGAGAGGCGGCGTATCGACTGATCGAAGCTATGGAAGTGGTCGACTTGACACATCCTGTGCTGACACGAGCAGCCCAACCACTTCCGACCGTCCTTGGCATGCTCAATGCCATTCATCTTGCAACCGCATTGATGTGGCGTGAGCAAATGGACCAAGACCTTGTGATGGCTACGCATGATGTCGCGCTCGGTACTGCAGCTCGAGCAAGCGGGCTCAGAGTCATCGGGGTGTAGGAAAATGCGGATTATACGGAAATTATGGTTCGAGCCCTTCGATGTTGCTCAAGCTGACAATTCTGTTGCGTTCTACCTGGTTTTGCTCCCTCAGATCGACTCAATCTGCCCCAAGTCTTGTTGCGAATGCGCTCAAGTTATTTTCACTCAAGCCCTTAGATCTTCAGACATGACTTTTTACGGAACGCCACAACTATACGTCCACGAACACTTGTTCGTTGTCGACCGTCACAGGATAGGTCTTGAGTGCTTTTTCTTTTCTAATGATATTCAATAACTGTATCCCTGGCGGGAAATTCGCCCATTGGACAACCTCCCCCGTGCGAACGTCAAAACATGCACGATGAAGGGGACATTGGATTTTGCAGCCATCAATGATTTTGCCTCTCTGTAGCGGGCCAAATGTATGGGTACAATTGCTTTGGGTAGCATAAAATCCATCTGTAAGATGATAGACCAGTACCTTTGCACCATTGACCTTGAAGCGTTTCATTTGGCCTACAGGGATTTCTGTTGCAGAGCAGATAGGATAACGTGCCATAGCAATCCTCCTTGTTTTCAGGAAATGTCTCGTCCAATCATAATCCGACTTGAAAAGAAAGTCACGCACGAGTGTGACGTTCGATGAGTCCCACTGCAAGTTTTTCTAGAATGACTCTTTCTCCAATTCCCTATGTGCAGCAAGGGATTGTGCAGACTTTCGTGATCCAACTGCCGTTTTTAGGTTTATATTGTTTCGCGTCCCCTGAGTTCGTTCAGCATGATAGACCGTATTTTCGTGAACAATCAAGACAGCTCGTTGAACACCTGTGGAGCCAGTTTCCTCAGAAAGACACATCCCATTGAAGTCGCATTTGTTGCTCATTGAGATCCTTCCCCCGAGGTTGATCCAGCGTGAACCACGTTCCGTCTAATGTGAGTTTGTTGCGGTGGCCTGCGAAAAACCAATTGATAGCCGTGGTGTAGGCCGAGAGTATGTCATTTTTTGCCGAGACGTCCGGGTCCACGAAGGCGTACCGGAAGGCGATTTCTAAAGGTTGGGGAATGATAGGGATAAGGCCATGAGGGAAGTATCCGATTTGGGCATAGCTTCCCATTAGATTGGTTTTTGATCGCGAAGCACCATCAATGTCTTCTGTTCCAGGTCTTCCAGTGTCTTTAATCTCTTTCCAGTGGTATTCATGTTGAATTGAAAGTCCACGCCATTTAAAGGCGAATTCCTCCATCATCCCCTGAACACGAAATTGTCCATTGGTTGCTTCGCTATCTTTCGTGAAAGCCACGTTAGCCGAATGCGGGAACCCCAACGTGCCACATCCGCTGGAAGACCACCGGGTACATTTGCCGATGGTGGTATAGGCCGCAAACGCCACACTTCCCGTTGGTTGCGTATGATACGTCACGTCACTTTGTCTCCATTTGAGATCTCGTCCCCCAAAATTCCATTGCAATCGTCCCATATACATCATATTTCGATCATCATTGGCTTCACCTCTTCCAGAGCCATTCCAGACACCTGCGTAATATCTCGTATCAAGCCATGTTCCAGGAGCTAAATGGCCATAGACCATGGCTCCCACTTGCCGGTCTATGGTGAATGTAGAGTTGACAATTGATCGTTCCACGAACTGCTGCTTCCCCGAGGAGTCCACACGCTCCCGGTTATAATTGATTTTCCATTGCCCAACTCGCAATTGCAGCCACTTAAATTTACTGATGTCGATGCGCCAATCGAGCAGGCGAGTCGAGGACGCTGACTGATTAGCGCCTGAATTTCTGGTTCCTTGCCAATCTATTTCAAAATAGTATTTAATCCAGGGCTTGTAGCCATGACCACCGATCTTCATCCGGACACGACGCAGTTCAAAGGTACTTTCTTTGTCAAAGTCTTCAAAATCGCTGAAACTATCGGGATCGGTTCGTCGAGAATAGGTATATCGACCCTGGAAGCGGAATTGAATGGCCGTTTTCCACAACCCATCACGGGTTTCTAAGGTAAAGCCCTTTTTCCCCCAGCCAGCTATCACTGGAAATTCCTTCTTCAGTTTTTTTTGCGTTTCTTCTGCCTTTTTTTCTTCTGCCGCTTGAATGCGATTCCAATCGTCTTTGGTAATGATGCCCTTTTCTTTTAGTATGTCGGAGAGGGTATCTCCGGCTAGAGCTGTGCCTGAGAGCCAAGGCATCAAACAGAGCCAGGTGAATGTCATCACCCTAATCTGCCATTGCCGCATCTTCATAGCTGACGACTCCTTTTTAATGGAAAACATTGAAAACAGATGTCTCTTCATTTCCTTCGGGTCAGTATAGGGGGGCCGGGTTACAAACACGTTACAGAAAGGTCAAAGTGCCGTTAATTATCCTAAAGACGGCGGTTGGATCACGAAATACATGGAATGATCGTTGGGTTTCAAGACTTGAGAGAAAATAAATAGTAGGAGAGAGTTAGCGTCTTTTTGTTGAAGCTGGAGATTCGCCGAGAAGTTCGATCCGGCGAGGAAGGCATTCCTCTGCGTCGTCATCATGAAGAATCACTCCGGATTCCTCAATCGCTTCGGCGCCTTTTTGTGCTGTTGCCACAAACAGTTGTGTTTCCGGGCACTGTGGATGATCCAAGACCTCTGCGGCCGTTCCCGATTCCACAAGTTTGCATCCTTTGGGGTAAGGCCACAAGAAGAACACCTTATCGGCAATGCGCCGTGCAAGCGCAAGATCATGGGTGACCACAACCACAAGCCGGTGTTGTGCCAGGTCAGCGATCATTCTCTCCAATTTGGCTACTGAGAGAGGGTCGAGCCCGTTGGATGGTTCGTCCATCAGTAAGACCTCCGGCTCCAACGCGATCGTGCGGGCGATCGAGAGGCGGCGTAATTGGCCCCCGGAAAGACTTCTGGCCTGTGTCTGATAATGATCGGGTTCCAGCCCGACTTCTATTAAGGCATGTTTGGCCCGGACTTCAATCGCGTCTGGAGAGAGGTTGGTCGTACATTTGAGCGCAAAGGTCACATTGGCCAGCGCTGAGCCCGGAAAGGCCACCGGACGTTGCATGATCAGCCCGACACGTTGCCGGAGCTGTGTGAGGACGACCCCTGGTTCACGAACATCGCGTCCGCGGAAAAGAATCTGTCCTGAAAATTCCAAGTCAGGTTCATCCTCATCCTCCCGGATGGTGGTACGCAAGAGCGTTGTTTTCCCGCAACCGGAAGGGCCTAGGATGACGGCAGTACCTTTGTCCGGCAATTCAAGGTCAAGTCCATCAATAATCGTGACACCGCAACCGGTCACGGTCACATTACGATACTGAATCATGTACTGACGATCCTTCCCAACCGTGAAAGCAAGAAGTAGATGACGATATTGATCAGGAGAAGGGCAAGCGCCGCTGAATAGGCCATCGGTTCCCCACCTGGAACGTTTCGCGCCAGGTAATACATATGTACGGCGAGTGTGGCGCCAGGGTCGAGTATCCCCTCCGGCGGATGTATCGAAATGCCCGATGTCAGGATAAGCGCTGCCGTTTCCGCCGTGGCACGGCCAAGCGCCAGCATGACACCCGCCAACAGGGCCGGCCAGGCTGCCGGGATTACTTGCAGCCAGAGCGTGTGCCAACGGCTGACTCCCAGAGCAAGGCTTTCACGCCGGATCGATTTCGAGACAGCATCGAGCCCCCCGATGAATGCTGCGGTCATGATCGGGGCAAGCATCAAGGCCAACGTCATACTCCCTGCCAGAATCGAGAAGCCCAGGTTGAGACCTTGACAGAACAAACTCCATCCGACCAATCCCACGGCAATGGACGGGACGCTCACCATGACGTCAAAGGTGCGGCGTACGAAGTGAGAAAGCCTTGGATATTTAGCCAGAATTTCAACACTGAGGATCGCTCCGCCGAGGCTCATGGGCGTGGCAAACATGATTGCGAGAAAGACGATGAGGAAGGTCGACTGGATGACAGGTCCGATACCCCCTGTCCGGCCGGAATCCAGCACAGGTCCGAAGAAATAACCCAGATGGAATCCCGACATTCCCTGAACGATCAGGTCAATCCCCATGGCTAAAAAGAAAGTCAGAACGATGGCTGTTGAAAGGAAGCATGCAATTCTCACAAGTCGGCTTTCCTTGCATGCAGACGAAAAGCGAATGTGCTTGCCGATGCGGCCAGAAGGACAACGGTTAACGCCACCATATGCAACGCCTGGTTATGGACTCCACGGGCATATTCAAATTCCTGGACAAGTGTGGTTGTGAGGGTACGCACAGGCTGAAGTAGGCTTGATGGGATCCCTGAAACATTTCCACAGACCATTTCCACCGCTAAGGCCTCCCCCAGCCCGCGTGCCAGGGCCAGCGTGGCTGCTGCGGCGAGCAATGGCCAAATGGTTTTTACGGCAAGGTGCCACACGACCTGTTCACGGCTCACCCCCAGTCCTGTACCGGCCGTCAACAAATCTTTAGGGATTTGACGCAATGCAGCCAAGGCCAGCAGGGCAAATGTCGGCAAGATCATGGCTGTTAATACGAGCATTCCCGAGGCGAGGCTGGGACCTAATCGGGGAACAAGCCATACTGTGCCGAACAATCCAAAGACCACCGATGGGGTTCCACCCAAAATGCCAAGCGCCGCTTCCCCCATCCGTTGTATGCGAGGTCCTGAAAAGAAGTGAAGATGGAGGACTGTTCCTAATCCGAGGGGAACGGCTAACAGAAGCGCCAGAAAGGCAGTGGTCAAGGTTCCGGCCACCAAGGGGAGGATGCCAAATACCTCGTCCCCCGGGCGCCATTCAAGGGAAAAAAAAGTCCAGGCTTGATTCTCCATGAACAGCCCTGCTCCGGATAGGAACAGGTACAACACAATTATGGGCACGGCGAGCATCCCGGAAATACCGGCCACTGCGGTGATGATCCAACCCCACACAGGTTCCCTGGTCCGGTTGCGAGAATCGGGGAGCGGAACATCCATCCTTAATTACAATGTATCGGCAGGGACAAAGCCAAGCCCTTGAATGATTTTCCGCCCTTCGGCATTTTGCAGGTAGGCGAGGATCTTTTTTCCTTGGTCATCCGCTTT
>SMVB01206623.1_pt1 | contig 14784 bp, 7 predicted proteins | sample 2456461 | NCBI WGS metagenome assembly SMVB01 (sample SAMN11095934, study PRJNA526329) | marine sediment metagenome | biome: Marine sediment; feature: Surficial sediment; material: Deep marine sediment; isolation source: Hadal surficial sediment | place: Pacific Ocean | collected 2014-05 | depth 0-1... | reverse complement strand
TGAGGATCAGTTTGTCCACGGTGAGATCCGCGACGGCTCGCTTCAGCCGGGCGTTCTCCGCTTCCAGCTCCTTCAGTCGCCTGGCCTGATCGACTTTCATCCCGCCGTAGGCTTTGCGCCAGCGATAGTAGGTTTGGTCGCTGACACCGATTTGCTTGCAGGCTTGGCTGACGGTTTTCCCCTGGCTCAGCAAGACGTCAGCTCCCCGAAGCTTTTGAATGATCTCTTCGGCGTTGTACCGTTTCTTCGGCATGGTTCAGATCTCCTTACGTGGCTTTTTACCACTTTCGATCTGGACCAGTTATTTGGGGCTAGGTCAGACTCTCCGGATCCTTCTTCCGCCGAGACGGGCATCGCCAGACCCAGAACAACCAGCAATACGATTGCGATACGAGGGTAGGTACCCGTCCGGCAATTCTTCATCCTCGTGTCCATGGCGTGACTCCCTTCCCTTCCCACACTTAGCGTCAACCCAAGAACTCGGCGAATCTTCCAGTAGCGGGGGCGCCCGGTCAACCCCCATCTCTGGCGTTGAGGCCGGCGAAGAGTAGAATCGCCGAGCGGCGTTGAACATCGCAGTGACAGCGATCGCTCCCCGTTTTCGGCTCAGCCGAGGGAACCCGATGCCGGACCACGACGCGACCTATCCCGATGTGCCGATCACCGCAGACTCTCATCGAATAGCTCGACCAACCCATCGATCGACCTAGGTTTGAGAGTGAATAACGAAACTCCAGAGCATTCGGGATCACCTGTCGCCGAAGGACGTCGGGTTTCTTTCTGGCGCCGGCTCAGCGACGCGACGACTCTGACCGATGTTGGTGAGTTCGAGCCCGAACCTGCCACCCCCACTCCGACACCCGCGCAGTCAGTTCCCTTTTTGATTCGGCTTGAGAGGGGGCCGATCGGAAAACACGCCAAGTGGGCCATCTACATCGTCGGCGTCGCACTCCTGTTTTGGTTCTTTTTCGACTGCGGCATGATGCTCAAACGCATGTTCTTCCGAACGGAGAGTGCACTCTGGTTTCGGTTCGCCAACATTGTCTCCCAGGCGGGGTACCTGCCGAGCCTCGACACGGAGGTGCAACATCCCGAGGGTATGCGCATCTACCAGGACACACCAGTCTTGATGCACTACTTCGTCGGCTATCTCTTCGCCGTGGCGCGCGGACTCGGCATTACCGACGACCTGCAGATCTTCATCACCGGGGCCCGGGCACTACTCGTGCCGCTCAATGGCTTGATTGCGTTTGGCGTCGCACGGAACTTCGTAGGCAACCGCCTCGGCGCCGCGATGGGCGCTCTCGTTTACGTCACCTCACGCTCGTTCTACGGCCGCACTTACTACCTCGACGCCTATCTGCTCGAACATTTTGCTTTGCCGTTTTTCTTTCTCGGTTGTTATCTTTGGTTGCGAGCCCTCGACCAATGGAGTTGGCAGCGAGCGATGGCGGCCGGCGGGGCCTTTGCGGTCTCCCTTGGTGGATGGCATTTTCCACAATTCCTGATGCTGTTCATCGTTGGGTTTCTTGCGTTGCAATGGATCAGTCGGCGTGAGGTGCCGGAGCAGTTTCTTCCCTTTGTGGCTGCGACTCTGGCGTTGCCTGTTTTGATCGGCCTCATCGCACCTTTTATCGAAGCCTTTTATTTGTCCCTGCTGTTTGTGATCAGCGTGTCATTGGTCGCATCCATCGCGATAGCGACCAGGTACAGGCTGGGGCGAGTTCAGCGTGCTGGCGCATTCTTTGGATTGGCCGCCACATTGGTGTTCGTCAGCACATTTTTTGAGAGCGGTGACTACAGTCATGCCTTCGAACTTCTTTGGGCCAAGGTTCTTCACCTCTGGCAAAAGCCCCACGACCCGGGAGCCCTGTCGTTTGATGCGCGTGTCTTCTGGTCTGCGGGTTTCGTCACTCCGACCTGGTCTCAGTTGCGCCTCGACCTCGGGGCCGCGATTTTGCTGGCATCCATCCCGTTCGTTTCCCGGATGGCAAAATTCCGGGCCCTCCGCACATCGCAACAATTCCTACTATGGATGGCGATCGTGTGCGCTTGTCTCTATCCGTTCTTTGTGAGGATCGGCCCGTTGGTCATTTTCTTCCTGGCGCCGTTGATTGCCTCGTATCGCCTGCGGCGAGAATTTGTTGCCGCCCTGTGTATTGGGCTTTCTGTCAACTTCTACTGGGTTGTTCAGATGACCAACTTCCCTGATTGTCGTTGGCCGCCCGAGGAAAGCATTACCAAAATTGTCACCGACTTGACTCAACCTGGTGACGTCATCCTCTGTGATTTCATGACGTCGCCGACCATCACGGCTTACCTCGGCCGACAAACAGTCCTGCATTCGATTTTTGAGCGAGTGGAGCTCCGGCGCAAGGTCCAACGATTTTATGAGGCATTGCTCGAGCCCGAAGAAAAATTCCATCAGTTCGCGAAATCATCTGGCGCTGACTACTTCATGTACGAACGCCGCTTCTTTCACAACGAAAGCGACGAGGGTTACCGGTACAACGTCAATATGCGGCAGGGTGTTCCTGCGAGCTCTTCGCTTTGGGCGTTCGAAAACACTCCCACCGACATGCGTTACTTTGAGCTCGTCGGGAGAACCACTACGATCGGTCTGTTTCGAGTGCGTGAGGACTCGCTTTCGCCTCAGGTACTAAAGCCCGAATCAGCACCGTAGCGTCAAGGAAAAGCTGCGTCTCTTGCAATGTCCAGTAAGATGCATTCGATTGGTAACCAACCAGACTCGTCAAAACGGAAGGCTCGATGACGGAGAGAGAGAATTCGATTCATTCTCCCGAACACGACTCCTCTGTCCTGTTTGCTTCGTTTGGAATATTGTGGTCCCTCGCAACCCTATTCCATTTCGCCCATTTCGATGGCTGGTCGAAAGATATACCAGCTCTGATGCTTACCGTTGCAGCAACGATCTATCTTTTGAATCCGCAGTCCTTGAAGATGTTTCTATTCTTCATCTTGGCTCAAGCACTCAGCATTTTCACAGACCTTCCAAGCGTGACTAATCATTGGCTGTTCTCGTTCTTCGTCGCAATCACAATTCTCTCAGCGTATGTAAGTTTGAGATTGCGTTCGAATAGGGAAGGCTGCAGCAAAGAGGCGCTCTTCGATTGTTTTGCGCCGATTATCCGAATCGAGTTCGTCATTCTCTATTTCTTCGTTGTTTTCCATAAATTGAATTCCGATTTCCTTGCGCCCGAAACCAGTTGTGCGGTGAGTCACTATCTGGATCTGGCGCGACGATTGCCGTTCCTTCCGATTGGTGAGTGGACCTCCTACTGGGCCATCTACGGGACACTCGCCATTGAAGGGCTGATCCTGGTTTGCCTGCTCGTCCCGCGACTCAGACCGGTGGGCGTTTTGGTCGCCGGTGGCTTTCACTTTGCGTTGGGAATAAACAATTTCAACAATTTTTCTGCGATGCTATTTGCAGTCTTTCCACTCTTTATTCCAGGAGCGATTCCAGAGCTGATTCGGCGCTGGAGAGACCTGGTTGGACGAGGCGCTCTCTCGACTCGATGGATACAGCGCCTAGGCCCTCGTCTCGGAAAGCTTTTTCTGATCTTGGTCGTAATCGGGATTGCATTTAGTGATGTCAAGTCTAGAGATGCGGGCATCGCGTTCTGGAACGCCTATGGGCTTCTTTATCTTTTTGCAATGGTGTCACTGATCCCATCCCTTTCCTCATGGTCGAGATCTCACGCGGGCCAGCGGTTCTTCCTGCCAAACCAAGCGCATCGTATCCTGATTCTCCTCCCCATTTTCCTGATTCTGAACGGTGCGAGTCCATACCTTGGACTCAAGACCGGGACTTCATTTTCCATGTTCAGCAATCTTCGTACGATCAATGGTCTTTCGAATCACCTGTTCGTCGGGGCAGGTGCTCAGGTTTTTGACTATCAGAAAGTTTATTGGCGGGCCGATGCTTCGGGCAAGCCGTTTGGAAAGCCGATCTTGCACTACCAGGTAAGAAAGCTCGTCGCCCAGAACCCCAATAAAATCGAGAACGTCCGCCTTACACAACGTGACGGTAGATCGCTGATCAGTGCCAGCGCGCTTGGGGACCCACCGAGTTACTTCGAGAAGAAGTTCTTCTTATTCCGATCGCTTCAACTTGGCCCATCAGTCTCTTGCTCCCATTGACACCCCATTTTGAGATCTCTCCGTTTGATACATCTCCGATCTGGACACACGGCCGAGAGCGTCATGGAAGTACCGCGTTGACAAGCAATGACTCCATGGCATTCTCTCGCGTCTACCGACGTGGAGCCTTCGACCTGCAATGGCGTTCCGTGACGGCCGCTCGATACCGAGTGATGAAACACTCAATGCCGACATATGTGTCATTGGCGCCGGTGCGGCCGGCCTGACACTCGCGCTCGAGCTGAACAACTTGCAATTATCGGTAGCGGTACTTGAAAGCGGTGGTTTCGAATCTGAGGCCAACACACAAGCCTTGTACGAAGGCACGACCCTGGGCCAGCCCTACAAGTCCCTCGACAGTTGCCGAACGCGATTCTTCGGTGGCTCAACCAATTGCTGGAACGGTTTTTCCGGCCGCCTCTCAGCGATCGACTTTGCTGAGCGCCACTGGATTCCGCAAAGCGGATGGCCTTTTGACGAGACGGAGATCGATCCTTACTACACGCGCGCCGAGCAGGTGTGTCAGTTGCCACCGCGAGTCGATCAGACCACCTGGTCGGCCGAGTCAGAACAGCAGTCTCTCCCCTTCGACAGTCGGAGAGTGGTTACAAAGTTGTTTCACCGTAAGCCCACGCGGTTCGGAAAAGTTTATCGAGAGGAAATGGCGCAGTCGAAGAACGTCGAGGTTCTACTTCATTCCAATGCCGTGTCCGTCGAAGTGGGGCGCACCACCCTCCAGGTCGACCGGATTCGCGCGGCCACCCTCGAGGGCAACAAGTTCTCTGTCAAAGCCAAATTCTACGTTCTCGCGACCGGTGGCATCGAGAACGCCCGCCTATTGTTGAACTCGGACGAGCAAGTCCGAGGGGGACTCGGAAATGGCCACGACCTGGTCGGGCGCTACTTTATGGAGCACCCCCATGTATTTATGTCCGATTGCCTGCTGCTGTCTGATCACACTCAGTCGATCGAATTCTACAGAGGGGAACGCCTCGTTCACGGTTGCATCGCTCTTTCTGAGCGGTCGATGGAGAAGAAGGAGGTCGCCAGCTTTGGCGCCTGGATCTTTCCCACCCCGCCAGAGAGAGCGCAACTCACGCCGTGGCGGGCGCTATCCGAGGCTGTAGCGGCGATGGACGCACGGAGCCACGCGCGAAACGCGATGCCGCGACTTGCAAGCCTGTTTTGCCAAGCCGAGCAGACGCCGAACCGGGACAGCCGAATCACTCTCTCCCCAGACCTGGATGCCCTCGGTCTGCGAAAGGCCGTTTTGGACTGGAGGATGAACGACTATGACCTGTGGTCCTTGCGGCGCTCGTTGGAAATCGTGGGTGAGGAGCTGGCCTATGCGCGGCTTGGAAGGTTGCGCGGCGAAGCCCCAGTGCGAAGCACCGAGTGGCCCCAAGGCTTTAGCATTGCCAACCACCACATGGGAACTACCCGCATGCACAGCGACCCCACCCTGGGCGTGGTGGACAACAACTGCAGAGTCCACGGAGTAGCGAATCTCTTTGTTGCGGGTAGCTCGGTGTTTCCTACCGGCGGCGCAGTCAACCCGACGCTGACCATTGTCGCGCTGGCAATACGTCTCGCGGATCATCTGAAGGGTGAGCGCCGGTGAATTTCGACGACTACACGCGACGCGAGTTCTTGAAATTCTTGAGAGCGATTCCCGTGGTCGGGAGCCTTGGCGCCCTTGATTGCAGCTCGAGCGACCCTGATCGGGCGTCGGCCATAAAGGTAACAGGCCTTTTCGAACAGCTTCAAAGCGCCGCTGCGGTGGGAGCGAAATACGTCGAGGCATATCCGATCGAGCGCGATCCAAGCTTGCTGCTACACGAACTCCTGGTTCGGAGTGCCAACTTTGAGCCTTCGACAGCATCACAGAGCGAAGTCAATCGAGTGATGCGCGAGCAGCACAGGTCAGACATGCGGGAGCGGCGAACCGTCCGCCTACAGGGCTGGCTACTGTCTCTCACTGAAGCGCGTCTTTACGCTCTAGCCCATCTGGTGAGACCTACTCTGTGACGGTGAGAACTGGGGCCTAGGAATTCCAATTCCGGAGGTTGACCTTGTCGCAGCAAAACCAAATTCTGGGATAGACAATCCGCGCCAAACGAAAGCTTCGACTTGGACATTGCTATACGATGGCGTAGAGCCGCGCAGACTATATCTGGCGCTTAGGAAGAACAAGCTGGTTTTTCGGCGACGTCCGATAGGAGGTATCAGGTTAACTTGAATTTGAATAGGGACCGAACCGCCCCATGACCGGCCCCATGTCCGGGACGAACTCCCAGCTTCTGCGCTCGTCGGCGGATCGCCGGGTGCTCGCTGCGCACGGGCAAGACGCCGAATGACGCGAACCCCGTTGAGCCACGTGCGACCGTTCTCGCTGGATCCGAGCGATCAACGCGCTTCGCGGCGCCAGATCGCGCTGATCGTCGCCGCAATCGCGGTTCTCGCCGCATTCTTCTGGACGCAGTCGCGTTATCCGCAGCTGAACGAGAAACAGCTGATGGGCGCTCGGACCCTCATTGACGCGTTGGCGTTCGACACGCTCACGGTCGCTAAGAGTGGGGATGGTTTCGCGCGGCGCGTCGGCATCAACACGCTCAATTGGTACTACACGAATGCGAAGGGGATGGGGTTCGGCGTGTTCTTCGCGAGCTTGTTTCTCGCGCTTCTGTCGTTGGTGTCGTTCGTCTCAAGCCGCTCCGTATTTATCAATACGCTGGCCGGCTTGCTCATCGGAGCACCGCTGGGAGTCTGTACGAACTGTGTTGCGCCGATCAGCAAGAGCCTGCGGGAAGGGGGCGGAAGGCTAGAGACGGCGCTCGCCGCACAACTCAGTTCCCCAACGCTCAATGTGATCGTTGTCGCGATGCTGTTCGCTCTGATTCCGATTCCGTTGGCGTTGCTGAAGATGGCTCTTACGCTGGCTCTGATCTTGTTGGTCGTTCCGATTCTCACGAAACGCGTGTTCGTATCCGAGAACGCGGAACGCGCGACCGGGGAAGTCTCCTGCAAGATCACCATACCATGGCCCGAGCAGAGTTGGCGCGAGGCGGCGTGGGCTGCTACGCGGGTGACCGCTCGCAGCCTCATTTTCGTCGCGCGCACTACGCTCCCCCTGATGCTTCTCGCCGGCCTGCTCGGAGGTGCGGTGATGGAAGTGGTGCCACTGGGCGCGCTGGCAGATCTTGAATTTTCAGTCGCCGGCGCTCTGCTGATCGGGGCGCTCGGAACATTTCTTCCGGTACCCATCGCGTTCGACATCATCTTTGTGAACATCATGCTCTCCGCCGGGCTCGACCCCGCGTACTGCATGGTCTTTCTCTTCACGCTCGGCCCGTTCAGCGTCTACCCGTTCTTGTTGCTGTGGCGAGTTTTTTCGCCGCGGGTCGTAGGACTGGTGTCGCTCTGCGTGTTCGGAATCGGTGTGTTGTCCGGGGTCACGCTGTACGCGTACGAGAGCGCCGTCCTGGCTGAGGATCTCGAGGCGCTCGCAGAGTCAGGTGAGCCGCCGGACGCAAGAGAGATCGCTGAGCTGATCGTCGCAGGATGCGCTCGGCACCGAAACGCCACCTATCATAACTGGTGTGAGCGAACCCATCTTTCGCAGGCCGCACAGCGGCTAAGAGATCGAGTTCCGTGTGATTCGCTCTCTGATGCGACGCAACGCGCGACCTGCCGGCGCGACGTTGGATTCGACTGCGAGGCACTCGAGGCAGCGGAACAGAACGCGTGTCTCGAGCAGATGGCGCTCAAAGACGCGGAAAGCCGCGTCGCGGGACTCAAACGTGCATGCGCGTCTTCAGAGGACGGGGCGCTGATAGCCCGGTGCGATCGGTTGTTGCCCTATCAACACGCGATCTTCGGCCGGCCAGAGGAATGCTCAGCGCTCAGCGAGCCGTTGCGCAGGCGCTGCCAGGACTTTCACGTGCTGCGGGCGGCGCGCGCGACGAACGATCCAAAGTTTTGCGAGAACGTCCTGGACGTGGAAGAGCGCGTGAGATGTCTAGTAGGCACGCGTGCCGAGTCTTCGGCCTGCGGAGTTCTGTCTCCAGAGCGCGCGAAGGTGTGCCGTCTTCGGCTCGCTTTGGCGCGTGAGCGGAAGGCTCCGACACCGGGCGAGCGCTGCTCAAATCTCGATTCCGAAGTTGCGGAGGCGTGTCACGTCGAACTCTCGTTGATCGCGCAGTTGAACAGCCGGTGGAAGGCTCAATCGTTGGGGATGGCCAGCATATCTTTCAGCGCACCGCAGGACGATCTGCAATCGCGACAGCTCCCCGCGCCGCCGCCCGCTGCGATCCATGTCGCTGCAACGCGGCTGTGGGAATCAGGATCGGTGCGGCTCAGCGGCGAACCTCGAACGCCGCGCGGAGAGACGACCGGTTCGGCTTTCGTGCGCCTTGATCTCGCAGAACTGGGGATTAGGAGTCCGGAATTCCTGCCGAGCGATGTGCTCGCACACTATCTACGCTTCGGGCTCGGCCTCGCAGCAGGCGACTACGACCGCGACGGTTGGGTGGACGTGGTGCTCGCGACGCGGCGCGGACCAGTTCTCTACAAGAACCTCGGTGCGCTGCGATTTGCCGAGGTGCCCATCACGCTCGCCGACGAAGCACACGAGCTCGAGCAGGCGACCGTCAACGTCGCGCTGATCGATATCGACAACGACGGCTACCTCGATCTCTACACGGCGGCAGTCGGCGAGCCTGGCCGTTTCATTTTGAATCGGGAGGGTGGATTCGACGCTGCGCGCGTCGTCGAGTTGCCGTCGCAGACAGCTCGCCTGATCGGTAACACAGCAACCTTCTCGGACCTGGACCACGACGGCCTGCTGGACGTCTTCGTCGGCTACTGGACCTCCCAGTCGCCACCGCGGGTGGACGATGCCAGCGAGAACCAGCTGTTCATGAATCGGGGAGCGAAATTCGAAGCTCATCCGTACAGCGACCCCTATCGCGGCAGCACCATGAGCACGCTGTTCAGCGATTTGAACCGTGACGGATTCACCGATCTGCTGGTCGGAAACGACTGGGAGACGCCCGACGAGATCCTGCTCGGACGGGCGGAAGGTCTGTTTCGCGCTCGATCCGACACCACTCCGCTCCCCTACACGCCGACGTTCTCGATGGGATACGACACGGGCGATGTGAACAATGACGGACGCTTCGACGTGTTCGCGATCGAGGCCGACTTCCATACCGCAGATGGGCCACAGGACATCTGCCACGCGATCGAGGGATTCGGCGAACGCCGACGCTGCGAGGAGATCGTCCGGTTGTCCCGCAGCGTTCGTTCCGGAGATGCGCAGGGCTGCGCGAAGGCTAGTGATGCGACGCTGAAGGCGGACTGCGAGTCCGGCGTGCTAGCGACGTTGGCGATACGCTTGGACCGCCCGGCACTCTGCGCGAAGATTCCCTCGGATGCGATTCGAACCTTCTGCGAGTTCGAGGTAGGGCGCCACCCCCGGATCTTTGTGCTCCGGGACAGTGACATTCCGCAGCGGCACCACAATGTGCTCTTCCTGCAGTCAGACTCCGGTGAGTTCGAGGATGTCTCGGAGCGCTGGGGGGTGCAGCTCAGCTACTGGAGCTGGAATTCGAAATTCCAGGACCTCGACAACGACGGATGGCTGGATGTGTTGGTGGCGAACGGTACCTTCGACCGGGTGTCGCCGAATCTTCACTTCCGCAACGTGGAGGGCACGAGGTTCGAGCAGCTGGACACGCTGCTCCACGAGTCGATCTCGTCTTCGGCCTATCTGGCGGAGGACTTCGACAACGACGGCGACCTGGACATCCTGATCAACGGGATTGCCGCGCCATACCGCTTCTTCCGAAACGACAGCGAGAACGAAGGCCTGAGGATCCGCGTACGCGATCGGGTCGGAAACAGCCACGCGATCGGCGCGATCATTTCGATCGAAACATCAGGATCGGCACCCGAGCAGGTTCGCGAAATCAAATCGGGCGGGGGCTACCTCTCGTTCGCATCTTCATCTGCGCACTTCGGGATCGGTCGAGATCGCGAAGTGGACGCCATTCAGATCGTGTGGCCCGGTGGCGCGCTGACCCGAATCGAGGGTCCTTGGCCGGTAGATCAGATCTACACGCTGGAGAGGCTCGAAGACACGCCCGAGATACCCTTGGCGAGCGCGGTTCCCCGTGAAAGGTGATCGGTTCGATCGCTGGAAAGATCGGAGGTTCACCACAAAGACTTTTCAGTCGCCACCCACGTTGACGTTTACTTCTGCGACCCCCGAAGCCCCTGGCAACGGGGAACCAATGAAAACACGAACCGACTCCTCCATCAACCCAATATTCCTAGCATCGACGCAACAAGTCGGCGGATCTTCCAGCAACCTGGGCACCCAGTCAACCCCCAGGTCTGCACTCTGGGGTCGCGCTCCTAGCTCAAGAAAAGGTTCGCAAAGATTCCGGCGCGATCGATGACAAGCCATGAGAGACACGGGCCCCGAAAAGCGAACGAGAAGAAGACCTTCAGCCTCCCCGAACGCTTCTCCGGAAGTTGGTTGCACGGGTGCGGTTTTATGGCGACGTGGGGTCAGCCTCGCGCAGGATTTCAAGAGCTCAGTGGTCCACGAGCTCGAAGACGCGCATGAGGCCCGGACCGGAGAGGTCCGCCGAACGGAACACGAGCCGGAAGCCCGGCACGTTCTCGTAGATGCGAACGTCGGGGTGGGCGAAGTTGGCAAAGGGCGTGCGCGGATCCGGACGCCAGTTGGCGTCGACCTGGATCCCGGCGGTGTACAGGTTGCGGCCCCAATAGTCACGGTTCACCAGCACGTAGCGGCAATCGTTCTGGATCATCAGCGCGCGGTAGTCCGCCAGGCTGCCATGAACGAAAGCATCCGAGAATTCCTCGATGCGACGGCGACTGCTCGCCGTCTCGTACTTCGGTTGCACGAGGATTGGATGGCGCCCATGGGCGAGCACGGCCGTGCCCGTCTCGTAGTCGGTGGCAATGGCCTCGTCGCTGGGGATGTGCTCTTCCGCCCAACGAACCACCTCCGCCAGCTGCACGCCTCGCACCGGCGGGCGGTACCACGGGCACTGGTAGCCATCGATGCCGGTGTAGAAGTATCGCAGCTGGAAGGTGAAGAAGAGCGTAATGGCGAGCACGCGCACCGGCAGCATGCTCAGCCTTTGCACCGCGCAGGCGGCCACCACCGGGAGCAAGAGTGCCGGTAGGACGACCATGCGCCGCACCAGGAACGCGGATAGCGAGCCGGCGACGACGAAGGCCAACAGGGTCAAGAGCCGCGCGTCTCCGCGGGGGCGCAACCAGCCATAGCCCCCCCAGACAAAGGCGAGGGCGATCAGACCGAGGCCCCCGCCCAGGAAGCCGAACATGTCGCGCCAGGTCGCCGTGGCGAAGGGCCCTTGCCAGAGTAGGCGCGCATCGAAGGAGAGATCGGAGGGGTCTGCGGGCAGCACTCCAGCGTGCGCGATCTTCGAGGTCATCAACTCGATGACGTGCGAGTAGTCGCCTTGCCCACCCGCCACGAGGCGCGTGACGAGCAGCAACACGATCAACAAGACGGGAGCCGCAAGCCTGGCCCGCGCCGAGTTGATGCGCCCGCTGCCTTCCAATCGACCGGCCAGCCAGAGGCAGGCGGCGACGAGCACTGGTAGCGAGACGAGAAAGCCCTTGGCGCGCAAGACGGGAATCACCAGGGAGCCGAACGCGATCAGGGCCAGGCCCATCCACGCGTGTCGATGGGCCATGGGGTTCTCACCGCTGCGCAGGTACCAACCCAGCACGACGATCGCTTCCATGGCCAGCATGAAGCCCATCGCGTGCCAGGTGCTCGCGGCCAAGATCAAGGCCAGGGCAGTCGACAGGATCGCGAAGCGCGTCCGCACCCTCAGCGCGCGCGCGAACAAGTACAGATGCAGCGCCAGCCACGGTAGGCTGAAATCCTCGCGGATGAAGATGAAACCGATCGTGCGGTAGTTCCCGAGCAGCAAGAGGTAGATCGAACCCGCCAAGACCGCCAACCGAAGACGTCCTGTCAACTCGAAGGCGAGCCCGAAAACACCCAGCACGGCCAAGCTGGCGAAGACGCCCATGATCCAGACCGCCACGACGTGCAGAGGCGTGTCTGCGCCTAACATCAGGTAGCCCCAGAGCAGGTAGCCCCAGGCGATGACGAACTCCTGTCCAACCGTGAACATGGCCGGTATGTTGGAGGTGGCCGGGTGTTCGATGCGCGGGTCCGCGCCGAAGTCGTCGGGGGGCAAGCCTCCATTTTCGACGATGCGCTCGGTGATGTAGTGCAGCATCCCGGGATCGCTGCGCAAGAGGGACCGCGCGTCTGCGGTGTCGAAGTTCGGATCGCTCAGGGTCGTGTGGATGCGAATCGCCGCGCCGGCTCCAACTGCGAGAAGCAAGAAGAGGGCTGCCAGGAGCCTCCTTCCATGTCGTTCGAACCAGCTACTCCCGACTTTCCGGGAGGCCTTGGGTTTGCGCGTATTGGTCGCGGTCTTGGAGTGTGGCTTCTTCTTTCTCGCCTTGGCACTCACGCGCGACATCCTGGTTCAACCAGCGGCTAATCCATCAGGTCAGGCTGCTCGGCAACAATGACATTGTAGAGCGGCTGAAAGCTAAACCAACCAGCAAGACTAGAGCCAACAACCTCGCAAGTCTTGCGGGCATTTTCATCATCAATCAGTTTTGGGGTACCGGCCGCTTCCGCCAGCAACTGTGCCTGGCAACTACGCTCCATAGTGATAAACCACCAGGCGGCCTCTTCAACCGACTGGCCAACGGTCAATAAGCCATGGTTTTGTAATATGCAGGCTTTGTTACTGCCCAATCCAGTCGCAATGCGCTCCCCCTCTCCCGTTTCCAACACGACGCCGGTGAAATCCTCGAGCACCACATGGTCATCGTAAAAGGCACAGGCATCTTGGGTAATCGGATCCAGTTTGCGACCCAACGCCGACCACGCCTTACCGTGAATAGAATGGGAATGCGCGGCGGCAACCACGTCGGGACGCGCTTGATGAATATGGGAGTGAATGGTAAAAGCAGCGCCATTGAGTAAGCCTTCACCTTCAACCACTTTGCCATCGTGATTGACCAGCAGCAGATCCGAGACCTTGATCTGCTTGAACGACATCCCCATGGGGTTGACCCAGAAGTGATCGATATGCTCGGGATCTCGCGCGGTGATATGCCCTGCTACGCCTTCATCAAAGCCGAACTTACCGAACAATCGATAGGCCGCCGCCAAACGTTGCTTACGGTGCAATCGACGCTCTTCGAAGCTGCCCTCGGGTTCACCCAGCGGCAGATTCTCATCGAGATTCATGATAATGCGATTGGCTTCAGTCATGGCCCTGTCCTGACTAGCGTTGAGGCGTTCAAGAAATTTCATACCTTCAATGACAAGGAGTGAAAACCTTCACCCCGTGTTCTAAACCACACTCCCTACCACCCTAGAAAGAGTATTTGAAATCAGCACATTCGGTCAAGGGCAAATTCGCTTGCGACGTCACGCGATCCCGTAGCGGAGTCGTGCCCGCTAGCTCAAGAAGAGACGGTAGGCGGGGTTGTGGGTTTCGTCGGTATAGGGGTAGGCGAGTTCTTTTAGGAAGGCCTCGAAGGCCTCACCCTGCCCGTCCGGCACCTGCATTCCGATCAGCACCCGACCTACCGCGGCGCCGTGGTTTCGATAGTGGAAGAGCGAGAGGTTCCAGTCGGGATGCATCTGGGCTAGAAACCGCCCCAGCGCACCGGGGCGCTCGGGGAACTCGAAGCGGAGCACACGCTCGCCATCGAGCGCGCCGACTCGACCGCCCACGAGATGGCGCACGTGCAGCTTCGCCATCTCGTTGTCGCTCATATCGACACAGGCATAACCAGAAGCTTCGATCTGGGCGAGCAGTTCCACACGCTCCGCGTCTCCCCCGTCGATCTTGATTCCGACGAAGACGTGAGCCTCACTCGAATCGACGTAGCGGTAGTTGAATTCCGTGACCGCGTGATCTCCGAGTGTTTCACAGAAGGCCTTGAAACTCCCGGGTCGCTCGGGAATCGTGGCTGCAAAGATCACTTCGCGGCGCTCTCCCAACTCGGCGCGCTCCGAGATGTGACGCAAGCGGTGAAAGTTGATGTTCGCCCCGCTGACGATCGCGACGAGCGTCTGGTCGGAAATTCCCTTGGCCTCGACGAATTTCTTGATGCCGGCAACCGCGAGCGCGCCGGCGGGCTCGGCCATCGTTCGCGTATCTTCGAAGATGTCCATGATCGCCGCACAAATCTCGTCCGTGTCGACGCAAACAACCTCGGTGACCCGGTCTCGCGCAATTCGAAACGGCTCTTCACCTACCTGGCGAACCGCAGCCCCGTCCGCAAAGATTCCGACGCGATCGAGAACGGTGCGCTCGCCATCTCGCAGCGCTGCGTGCAAGCAGGCTGCGTCGGAGGGTTCGACCCCGATGATCGCGGTCTCGGGCCGCAGCTCCTTCACATAAGCCGCGATCCCCGCGATCAGACCGCCGCCGCCCACGGGAACGAAGATCGCGTCGATCGGCTCGGTGTGTTGGCTCAGGATCTCGACGCCGATGGTGCCCTGCCCCGCGA
>SMVB01430243.1_pt1 | contig 14793 bp, 9 predicted proteins | sample 2456461 | NCBI WGS metagenome assembly SMVB01 (sample SAMN11095934, study PRJNA526329) | marine sediment metagenome | biome: Marine sediment; feature: Surficial sediment; material: Deep marine sediment; isolation source: Hadal surficial sediment | place: Pacific Ocean | collected 2014-05 | depth 0-1... | reverse complement strand
TTTTTCAACTCTTCTTCTTTCGGCTTCGATTTTTTCTCTTTCATCAGCAGCTTTTTTATCTGCCTCTGTTTTCTTTCTTATATCTTCTTTTCTTTTAGCTTCTTCTTGCTTTTTTATGACTAGAGCTTCTTCATTATCCTGAGTGATTACATTCTCAGCTGTTTCAATTACAGGTTTTGAAGCTTCTGTTTCTGGTTCAACAATTTTTTCTTCAACAATTTGCTGTTCTTCAACCGGTTCTATTTCCGCTTCTTCCTGACTGGAAGGTTTTAAAGCTTCTTTTGGCTGAACATTTCCACTACCAAAATCCATTGTTCCAAAATTAATGGTTATTCCAAATTCTTCGGGAGGATCCAAATATTTCATTCCAAAATTAAAAATTAAAAACAAGATGACCATAGCAATAATTGCCGTCAATGTTCCTGATTTTCTTTTATATTGGGTATCAAATAATGACATCTTTTAAATTATAATTAATTGGGCCGAACAGCAAGAATTACTTTTATTTTATTTCGATTGGCTATATCCAATATTTTAACCGCCTTTTCAATGGGCACTCCTTCTTCCGCTCTTAACACAATTGTAGGATTTTCTTCATTAGATATTTTGTTTAACAAATATTGTTCAATTTCACTCTCTTTAACTTTTTTCCTGTCCACATAAAAATCCAAATTTTTTGTAATACTTACAGCCGTAGCTTTTTTGTTTTCAGTTTTACCTTCTGCTTTAGGTAAAACAATATCTAAAGCGTTTACAGTTACCAAAGTTGAAGTAAGCATAAAAAATATCAATAACAAAAAAACAATGTCAGTCATCGATGACATATTGAATTCCGGATTTATTTTATTTTTTCCTCTTATGTTCATAGATAATTTTAAATATTTTATCTGAAATAATTAATTCACTAATACAATTCTCTATTGGCAGTTGATAAACTGTGCAACTTTATTTTGCACCCTTCAACCTTAAATCATTCAAACTTTTATCCCTTGTTCAATTTTTTAATTCACTTAAACAGGTTCGTTTAACAAATCTAAAAACTCAATTGAATGCGCCTCCATTTGATAAACAACCTTATTTGTTCTTACAATTAAATGATTGTATGCCACATAAGATATAATCCCTACTATCAATCCCGCTACGGTTGTAGTCATAGCTGTATACAAGCCATCTGATAATAATTTTATATCTATTTGACCACCTGCATTTGCTATTTCATGAATTGCAATAATCATACCGATTACAGTTCCCAGAAAACCAATCATAGGAGCAGCTCCCGCTATTGTAGCCAAAATACTTACGTTTTTTTCAAGTTTATAAACTTCCTGTTTTCCTGCATTTTCAATTGCAGTATTGATATCTTCCAAAGGCTTTCCTATTCGTGAAATACCTTTTTCAATCAATCTAGCTACCGGCGATTCATTATTTTTGCTCAAAATCCTGGCAGCTTCCAAATTTCCATTGAGAATATTATCTCTAATTTGATTCATATAATTTTTATCTATTCTTGCAGCTGCTTTGATGACAAAAAATCTTTCAAAATAAATATATAGAGCAACCAAAAGAAGTACAAATAACAGGGCTACAATAATCTGACCACCAAGGCCTCCATCCATTATTAAATTAATAATTGATAAAGTCTTTTCTTCTGAAACTACTTCTTCTAAAACATCGGGATTTACACTAGAATTTTGCTGCATACTTAAAGGCTTATTTAATAATTAATGGATAACTATTTTGTAACGAAATTTCCTACTTAAAATTGTTTGGTTTTTGTGAAAATTTACTTAAATTTTTACAAAATTGATCTTATACCTATAAATGCTATTGAACCTACAACAAATCCAATGGCTGCCAACCATGCTATATTTTTAAAGTACCAAAAAAAATCAATTCTTTCCATTCCCATAGCAACAACTCCAGCAGCGGATCCTATGATTAACATACTTCCTCCGGTACCAGCCGAAAAAGCAACAAAGTGCCATAAAGGACTATCTATAGGCTCTTGAAACATTCCCATACTTGCTGCTACCAAAGGTACATTATCAATTACTGCCGATCCAACCCCTAATAACATTACAACTATATCAGTATTTGGTATAATTGTTTTTAATGATTCCGCTCCAAGAAATAACATACCTAACGATTCCATGGCTGCTACTGCCATCAAAATACCAAAGAAAAACAAAACACTTGGCATTTCAATTTTTGCTAAAGATGCATGTACCGGACTGTGATGTCCTACTGAGTCATCTCCTTCTTGGTCAACAACACTCGAAATACTAAATTCAGACCTACTGTATAATTCTGCAAAAAGACCCACAACCGACAAGGAAAGCATCATTCCCACATATGGAGGTAAATGTGTTATGGTTTTGAAAAAGGGAACAAATACTATCGAAGCCAATCCAATATATAACATGGTAGGGCCATATTTACTTGAGGCGCCGGCATTCTTTTCTATGCCTTCAATTTCTCCCTGAAACGGTTTTAAAAAAGAAGCGATATAGGTAGGTACTGCCATACACAATAACGAAGGTATAATTAAATATTTAATCAACATTACCGCGGTTACCTTATTACCAATCCAAAGCATCGTTGTTGTAACATCTCCAATGGGTGACCAAGCTCCACCCGCATTTGCTGCAATAATGATTAATCCTGCAAACCATAATCTAGTATTTTTATCTTTAATAATTTTTTGCAAAATGGTTATTAAAACAATAGTTGCAGTAAGATTATCAATAATAGCAGAAAGAATAAATGCTAAAAAACAAAAAATCCAAAGTAATTTTTTCTTGCTTCTGGTTTTTATATATCTTTTAAACGTAGAAAAACCATCGAAATAATCAATGATTTCAACAATGGTCATGGCTCCTAATAAGAAAAATAATATTTCGGCTGTTTTACCCAAATGATGTAATAAGGTTTCATCTAGTAAATGATGCTTATCATCACTTGATAAACTTGCAAAACCTTCAATCAATTTATGCTCGCTTGAATCAAACCAATATAAAAAATTATCAATTCCCAAAGCCACTAAGGCCCAAAGTATAGCCATCATTGCTAAGGCCGGAATTAGTTTGTCTAACTTTAAATTGTGCTCTAATGTTATGGCCAAATAGCCTAATACAAATACGATTATAATGAGTGTCTCCATCTATTTTTTACATTTAATCGATAAATATAATAATTTATTCCAATTCATAGTAATTTATATTAATTCTTGTAGAGCAATTTCGAATGCAGTTTTACAAATGTCAGTTTTATAGGGATGTAGGTCATGCGCTTTTTTTAACGCTTTTTTTATAATTGATGATGTGTCGTTAAACATAAACTCATCTTTCATAGGTAATTCAATTCTGGACTCCATCAAATAAGCAAAAACTCTTGCGATTCCACAATTGGAAATAAAATCCGGAATTAAACTCACTTTTTGATCCGTATATTCCATTATCGGACCAAAAAATATTTCAGGGTCCGCAAATGGAACATTCGCTCCGGGTGAAATAACTTCTAATCCGGAATCAATCATATTTGTAATTTGTTCTTTAGTAACTAGCCTTGATGCTGCTGCCGGAACAAATATTTCGGCAGGTACTTTCCAAATTCTTTGGTTCATTTCTTCAAAAGAAATCATGTCTTCGGCTACCAACATGTTACCTCGTTTGTTTATAAACATAGTACGTATTTCTTCCTTAGTAAATCCGTTTTTATTGATTACACCACCAACTCTATCGATAATTCCAACCACTTTTACGCCAAGTTGTGTCAAATAAAAAGCTGCTGCCGATCCTACGTTACCAAAACCCTGCACTATAGCTCTTTTACCTTCAATTTTTCCACCATAAATTTGATAATAATGCTTCACTGCTTCGGCAACTCCGAATCCTGTTAGCATATCCGCTACCGTATATTTTTTTGAGAGATCGGGCGAATATTTTTGATTTTCAATTACCTTAATTACACCATATCGCAACTGACCTATTCTATTTATTTTTTCGGATTCTGTTGGTTTATAATGACCATTAAAAACACCTTCCTGAGGATGCCAAATTCCACAATCTTCGGTAAGCGGGATAACATCATGAATCTCATCAATATTTAAATCACCCCCAGTGCCATAATAGTATTTTAACAAGGGCGCAACTGCCTTATACCAACGTTCTAACACACCTCTTTTACGCGGATCATTTGGGTCAAAATTTATTCCTGATTTGGCTCCTCCAATCGCCGGACCTGAAACCGTAAATTTCACTTCCATTGTTTTGGCAAGTGATAATACTTCATTCATATCCAGTCCTTTACGCATTCTGGTGCCACCACCGGCTGCACCCCCTCTTAAGGAGTTGATTACGGTCCAACCTTCTGCTTCGGTTTCTTTATCCCGCCAATGAAAAACGATTTCAGGTGCTTTATTTTCGTATTTTTTTAGTAATTCTTTCATCTGCTTATTTTTATTTTAGTTGTAGGTGAAATCTTTGTTGATTAAAAAAATCATCTTAATACAATAATAATTTTGATCGTATTGATTTCAAAATTATTTTATTTGAGTTTGGAATAATTTAAGGGTAAAATACCATACCACTACTATGGTCTTTTTCTGCCCCTGTAACACTTTGCAAACAATTTACTTCATTTTGATCTCTTAAAACTCCTAAAAGTGCAAAAATCAGAGCTTCTTTAAATTCAATTATTTCTTTTTCGGGCACATTTATTTCAGCATGGGATATATGTGAAATTCTTTCAATCAAAAAGTCATTGTAAGCACCGCCTCCGGTAATCAATACACTGCATTTTTTATCTTCTGTTTTGATCGGTAGATTTCTATTGATCACCTTTGATATTTGAAAAGCAGCATGTTCTATATAAGTTCGTAAAATGTTATTTATGGATAATTTATATGCATCGATTATTGGTAATATTTTTTCAACTACAAATTCATAACCGAGAGATTTTGGCTGATCATCATGATAAAATGAGATCTGATTTAACTTATTTAATAGGTTATTTTGCAATATTCCTTGCGATGCCATCATTCCTTTATCATCATATTCTAAATTTATTTTTCGTGTATAATGATTCAGCACAATATTCACGGGGCAAATGTCAAATGCTTTTCTTTGATTATTTTTTTGAAAGGAAATATTTGCAAATCCACCCAAATTCAGACAGAAGTCATATTTTCCAAACAATAACATATCACCAATAGGAACCAAAGGAGCACCTTGACCCCCAAGTTCAACATCTTGTCTTCTAAAATCGCAAATAACTTTTAGCTTAGTTTCCTTAGAAATTTCAGCTCCACTTCCAATTTGCAATGTATAATTCTCTTCAGGCCTATGAAAAATTGTATGACCATGTGATGCAATGAAATCCACTTTGTTAATATCATTTTCAACGATAAATTTCTGTATCAGTTTTCCTAAAAATTGACCATATTCAATATTCAATTTGGTAAGATTTATTTCTGAGCTATCAAATGCATCTTGCAATAATTTTTTCCATAATTCGGAATAATCATATGATTTTTTTCTTAAAATATTAAAATGATAACCTGTATCTCTAGAAATTTTAACATATACTAAATCTACTCCATCCAATGAAGTTCCACTCATAACTCCAATTACATGCCAAATATTATTTTTCATACTTCCGTAAAAGTACAAATTGATTTTGATATTTTCTGTATATTTGAGCAATTCAAAAAAAATAAAATATATTTAAATATTATGGAATTTACATTCACAGAAGAACAGTTAATGATAAGAGATACCGCTAGAAATTTTGCAAGAAATGAATTATTACCCGGGGTAATTGAACGTGATGAAAAACAAGAATTTCCGCACGAGCAAGTAAAAATGATGGGAGAACTGGGCTTTTTGGGAATGATGGTTGACCCAAAATATGGGGGTGGCGGAATGGATACTGTTTCTTATGTTTTGGCCATGGAAGAAATTTCTAAAATTGACGCTTCTGCTTCTGTAGTAATGTCGGTCAATAATTCACTGGTTTGCTGGGGTATTGAAACATTTGGAACCGAAGAACAAAAACAAAAATATTTAATACCATTAGCCAAGGGAGAAATCATAGGTGCCTTTTGTTTAAGTGAACCTGAAGCCGGAAGTGATGCAACATCTCAACGTACTACTGCAGTTGACAAAGGAGACTACTACCTCATTAATGGAACAAAAAATTGGATAACCAATGGAAATAATGCAAGCGTTTATTTAGTATTCGCTCAAACTTACCCTGAAAAAGGAACACATGGAATTAATGTTTTTATTGTTGAAAAAGAATTGGATGGCTTCGTTGTTGGTGCTAAAGAAAATAAATTGGGTATTCGTGGTTCTGATACACATTCATTGATGTTTAGTGACGTAAAAGTTCCTAAAAAAAATAGAATTGGCGAAGATGGTTTTGGATTTTCTTTTGCCATGAAAACCCTTTCAGGAGGAAGAATCGGTATTGCGTCGCAAGCCTTAGGAATTGCATCCGGAGCCTATGAATTGGCATTAAAATACTCAAAAGAACGTAAGTCTTTCGGAAAGGAAATCAGTAAACATCAGGCCATTGCATTTAAACTAGCAGATATGGCAACTGATATTGAAGTGGCTAGATTGCTTTGTTTAAAAGCAGCATGGGAAAAAGATCAGAAAAAAAATTACGCCTTGTCAAGTGCTATGGCGAAATTATATGCGGCTGAAATGGCCATGAAGACAACCATTGAAGCGGTTCAGATTCATGGAGGATATGGGTTTGTTAAAGAATATCATGTGGAAAGAATGATGCGTGATGCCAAAATTACTCAAATTTATGAAGGCACCTCCGAAATTCAAAAAATTATAATTTCGAGGGCAATTTTGAGAGATTGACCCTAAAATCTCAAAATTAATTTTTATAATTCCACATTTAAAGTTATTTATTTTTACAATAAAACGAATTAAATTATTCATAATTATCAATACCCTATTTCTTCCACCATTTAACAGGATTTGTTGAATTATTTTTAACAAATAGACTATTTTTGTAAAAAATTGACAATAATGGCGTATAAGAAACAAGGGTTATATTTACCCGAATTTGAACATGATAATTGCGGCGCAGGATTCATTTGCAGTTTAAATGGAGAAAAAACCAATGGCATTATTCACGATGCATTGGAAATACTAATAAAATTAGAACATCGAGGGGCTGTAAGTGCTGATGGAAAAACTGGTGATGGTGCCGGAATTTTAATTGATATTCCTCATAAATTTTTTAAAAAAGTTTGTAAATTTAAATTACCTGAATCCAAAGAATATGCCGTTGGAATGGTTTTTTTACCCAAAAGTGTCAATCAGTATAGATACTGTATTGAAGCCCTGGAAAATGAGATTAAAAATCAAGGTTTAGCAGTTTTAGGCTGGAGAAATGTTCCGGTAAATCCTAAGCATCTTGGAGAAATTGCCGAAAATTCAGAACCCTATATCAAACAAGTTTTTATCGGTAAAAATGATCAGGATTTAACTGAACTTCAATTCAATGCTAAAGTATATGCCGCGAGAAAAATAGCTGAACATAAAATATTAAATTCAAAGTTAAAAGATTCTAATCGATTTTACATTTCCAGCTTTTCTACAGCTACCTTAATTTATAAAGGATTATTAATTCCTGAAGATATTAGGAATTATTACACCGATTTATCAGACCCGGATGTCATCACTCGTTTGGCATTGGTACATCAACGTTTTTCTACAAACACAGCACCCTCATGGGATTTGGCACAACCATTTAGATTCATGTGCCACAATGGTGAAATTAACACTTTGCGTGGAAATGTTAGCCGGATGAGAGCTCGTGAAGAATTGATGCAAAGTGATATATTTGGCGATGATATTAAAAAATTATTCCCAATCATATTAGAGGGGAAATCAGATTCTGCTTCCATGGATATGGTTATTGAACTTTTATTAATGACCGGGCGTTCACTGCCTGAGGTAATGATGATGATGGTTCCTGAAGCATGGGAAAAAGATATGACCATGTCTGATAATAAAAAGGCTTTCTACGAATACAATTCATGTATTATGGAGCCTTGGGACGGACCCGCATCTGTGCCTTTTACCGATGGAAATTTTATTGGGGCATTATTAGACAGAAATGGTTTACGCCCATCACGCTATACGGTTACAAAAAGTGGCTATGTAGTGATGTCTTCGGAAATTGGCGTATTGGACATCAAACCTGAAGATGTAGTTCGATATGGTAGGTTGGAACCGGGAAAAATGTTTTTGGTTGACATGAATGCCGGTAAAATTATTGAGGATGATGAGATCAAACAAGAAATTGTTACAAGACATCCATATCGCAAATGGTTAAATAAACATTTATTACCGCTTGCCCAAGTTCCTTATACAGGAAATAAATGCCCTATTGAAATAGATTCTATCGTCGTTCGACAGAGAATGTTTGGTTATACCATGGAGGATATTGATATGATTATCACGCCAATGTGCACAACCGGAAAAGAAGCCATTGGGGCGATGGGTACCGATACGCCAGTGGCTATATTATCGGAAAAACCACAGTTGCTTTATAACTATTTCAAACAACTTTTTGCACAAGTAACCAACCCTCCACTTGATGGAATTCGTGAGGAGATTATTACAGACATTAGCTTGGCCATTGGAGAGGATAGAAATATTTTTGAATCAAGTCCGGAACAATGCAAAAAGCTAAAAATTCAAAACCCTGTAATTTCAAATGACGATTTAGACAAAATTAAGAATATCGATCATCCTGATTTTAAATCTATTGAAATTTCGATGTTATACGATATCAAAAGAGGTCTAAATGCTTTGGAAAAAGCATTGGATAATATGGTTTCGCAAACCGAAAAAGCAGTAGATGAAGGGTATAATATCATACTTTTAACCGATAGAGGTGCCGATAAAGCAAACGGTCCGATCCCTGCATTATTAGCTTGTTCTTATGTACATCATACGTTAAATAAATTACAGAAACGTTCGAAATTTGGCATTATCATTGAATCTGCTGAACCACGTGAACCCCATCATTTTGCCACCTTATTTGGTTATGGTGCCAGTGCCGTAAATCCATATATGGTCAATGAAATTATTAGAAATAAAGTAAAAGACGGAAGCATTCCCGGAATTGAATCAGAAAAAGCGGTTCAAAATTTCAATAAGGCAATTGGTAAGGGAATCCTAAAAATTATGAATAAAATTGGGATCTCCACCTTACATTCATACCGTGCTTCTCAAATATTTGAAATCCTGGGATTGAACAGTAAATTTTCAGAAAAATACTTTCCGTATACACCTACTCGAATTGAAGGAATTGGATTATACGAGATAGAACGTGAAATGTCAAAACGTCATAAAAATGCATTTTTTGGTAATGAAATTCAAGACAATTTAAAATTAGATATTGGTGGTGATTACCGATGGAGGCGTAATGGTGAAAAACATATGTTCAACCCACTGACCGTTTCAAAATTGCAACAAGCGGTTCGTACAAACGATATCAAAAGCTATAAGCAATATGCAAAAATGATCAATGAACAAAGTGAAGGCCTAATGACTTTACGAGGTTTATTTGAATTCCATAATTTAGATCCAATTGATATTGATAAGGTTGAGCCATGGACAGAAATTGTAAAACGTTTCAAAACTGGAGCCATGTCATATGGTTCTATAAGTATGGAAGCTCATGAAAATTTAGCGATTGCCATGAATCGAATTGGTGGTAAAAGTAATTCGGGAGAAGGAGGTGAAGATATAAAAAGATTTAGAAAAGATTTGAATGGAGATAACAGAAGCAGTGCTATTAAACAGGTTGCTTCAGGTAGATTTGGTGTTTCGAGCAACTATCTGACCAACGCGAAGGAAATACAAATCAAAATGGCACAAGGCGCAAAACCTGGAGAAGGAGGTCAATTACCTGGAGAAAAGGTTTTTCCTTGGATTGCCGAAGTTAGAAATTCAACTCCTTATGTTGGATTAATTTCTCCTCCTCCTCATCATGATATATATTCTATTGAAGATTTATCTCAGCTAATTTTTGATTTAAAAAATGCCAATAGAGAAGCTCGAATCAATGTAAAATTAGTTTCTGAAGTGGGTGTAGGAACCATTGCATCAGGTGTAGCCAAAGCCAAAGCCGACGTTATTTTAATTTCAGGATATGATGGAGGAACCGGAGCTTCACCCTTAACTTCATTAAAACATGCAGGCCTGCCATGGGAATTAGGGATTGCTGAGGCTCAACAAACTTTAACTTTAAACAATTTGAGAAGTAGAATTGTTCTAGAATGTGACGGACAGTTAAAAACCGGACGTGATGTAGCCATTGCTTGTTTGCTTGGCGCGGAAGAATTTGGATTTGCAACGGCTCCATTGGTAGCAACGGGATGCATTATGATGAGAAAATGTCATTTGAATACTTGTCCTGTAGGTATCGCAACTCAGGATCCTGAATTACGAAAAAATTTCAAAGGAACTCCTGAGCATGTGATTAACTTTATGTATTTCATTGCTGAAGAATTGCGTGAAATAATGGCTCAACTCGGATTTAGAACGATTAAGGAAATGATTGGACAATCACAAAAAATTAATATCAAGAAAGCTACAAATCATTATAAAATACAAGGTATTGATCTTTCTGCGATTCTATATCAGCCTAAAAATTATTTTGAAAATCCAATTTCAAATACAAAAAAACAAAATCATAATTTAGATAATGTTCTTGACTTTCAAATAATTAAAGATGCTCATCCTGCAATTTATCGTAAAGCTAAAATGCAATTAAATTATCCTATTGCAAATACAGACAGAGCCGTTGGAGCCATTATCAGCAATGAAATATCAAAAATTTATGGCGCCAATGGATTGCCGGAGGACACCTTAAATATTAATTTTAAAGGCTCAGCGGGTCAAAGTTTCGGTGCTTTTGCTACCAAAGGCTTGACTTTTACGGTGGACGGAAACACTAATGACTATCTGGGTAAAAGTTTATCCGGTGCAAAAATCATTATTAAAAAACCTGATAATGCCGATTTTAAGGCGGATGAAAATATCATTATTGGCAATGTTTGTTTTTATGGAGCAACCAAAGGCGAGGCCTATATCAATGGCGTTGCGGGAGAACGTTTTTGTGTTCGAAATTCGGGAGTAACAGCAGTAGTAGAGGGTGTTGGAGATCATGGATGCGAATATATGACCGGAGGAAAAGTTGTTATTCTTGGTAAAACCGGAAGAAACTTTGCCGCAGGAATGAGTGGTGGTATTGCATACATTTACGATGCCAATGAAAATTTCAGAAATGGTTTATGTAATATGGAAATGGTCGAACTTGAAACTTTGGATTCTGTTGATGAATCCGACTTACGAACATTAATTCAAACTCATTTTGATTATACCAAGAGTACAAAAGCACATGAATTATTAGAGGATTGGGATAAAACATTGAGTCATTTTATTAAAGTAATTCCAACTGATTATAAAAAAGCCTTACAGAGATTGGCCTTAGAACAACAAATAGTAACAGCGTAATATGGGAAATATAACAGGATTTATAGAATACGAAAGGATAGATGAACAATACAAGGCTGTAAAAGAAAGGCTGGATAATTATAGTGAATTTACAATTCCTTTAAAGAATGAAGATGCAGAACATCAAGGATCCAGATGTATGGATTGTGGAATTCCTTTTTGCCATAGCGGATGCCCACTGGGTAATTTGATTCCTGATTTTAATGAAATGGTTCACAAAGGAGAATGGAAAGAGGCATTGGAAATTCTTCATTCCACCAATAATTTTCCAGAATTTACAGGAAGGCTTTGCCCTGCGCCCTGTGAAAAATCATGTGTATTGGGAATCATAGAAGAACCTGTTTCTATAGAAAATATAGAAAAAAATATCGTTGAAAAAGGATTTCAGGAAGGTTGGATTGTTGCTCACCCTCCAAAACATAGAACAGATAAAACTATAGCCATTGTTGGATCGGGCCCTGCCGGATTGGCGGCAGCACAACAGCTAAACAGAGCCGGGCATACGGTTACAGTTTTTGAACGGGATGATGCTATTGGTGGTTTATTACGATACGGTATTCCTAATTTTAAATTAGAAAAAGGAATTATTGACAGAAGAATAAATATTTTAATAGAAGAAGGAATCCTGTTTAAAACTAATATGAATGTTGGTGTAAATTATTCTGTTGAAAAATTAAAGGATTTTGATGCAGTTGTTTTATGTGGAGGTGCTACTGAAAAAAGAAGTTTATCAACGAAAGGCATTGAGGCTAAGGGCGTTGTTCAAGCCATGGATTTTTTAACCCAGCAAACCAAAACCTTGTATGGCATCGAATTTGAAGGAGAAGTAATTTCGGCAAAAGATAAGGATGTAATTGTGATTGGTGGTGGAGATACAGGCTCTGATTGTGTAGGAACATCAAACCGTCAAGGTGCCAAGTCGGTCACTAATTTTGAGATCATGCCTAAACCTCCTTTGCACCGGAGTGAATCAACTCCATGGCCTTTTTGGCCTTTACAATTGACTACAACCAGTTCTCATAAAGAAGGCTGTGACAGAAATTGGTTGTTGAACACCAAAGAATTTGTCACCAATGATAAGGGAGAAGTTATTGCGCTTAAAACAATTCAAGTAGAATGGAAAATTGTTCCCAGTGAAAGACCTCAATTGATTGAAATAGAAGGCACAGAAAAAACATGGCCTTGTGATTTGACTTTATTAGCCTTAGGATTTACCGGGCCCGAAAATACAATAAGCAATCAATTGGGATTGGAATTAGATGGTAGAACTAATTATAAAGCTTCGAATTATCAAACCAATATTCCTTATATTTTTACCGCCGGTGATATGCGCAGGGGTCAATCTCTAATTGTTTGGGCAATCAATGAAGGCAGAGAAGCGGCCAGAGAAGTCGACCTGTTTTTAATGGGAGAAAGTAATTTAAGAACTAAAGGAACCGGAGATTTACCTGGAGTTTAAAAACCTTTTTTTTAATATTCTGATGATTCTTCAAAACCTCATACCCATAGTTTTTATCAAATCATCTGGTTTAAAAATAATAAAGGCAAGCATTGTATAGATTTTGAAGCAACTGATATTAAACCCACATTATGCAATCAAAGTGATATTAATTTTTTCCCTACTTACACTATTTTATTTATAATAAAGAGCCTTATTATCAAATTTCGGAAAAATTGAAGCATCAAATTATATATTACTTTGAACAAATGAAAAATGAATTAAAATGGACCTAAAAGATGTAAAATTAATAGAAGTAAATACTTTGAAAGAGTGGCTATCCAAAGACATAAAAGTAACCGTATTAGATATTAGAATCTCTAGTGACAGAGAAGAGTGGAAAATTCCTGAAAGCATCCATTACAATGTTATTGAACAATTAAAATCTGGCGACAAGAAAGCTTTAGACAATATAAATATTGATAAAAATATACCTGTAGTTACTGTTTGTACTGGTGGAAATGCAAGTAAAATTGCTGCGGCGGTGCTCACTGATAAGGGATTTGAAGCATACAGTCTTAAAGGTGGAATGAAAGCATGGAACTATGCCTGGGATACGGCAGAAATTACATTAGGAGCTATTAAAATTATTCAAGTTAGAAGAATGACTAAAGGTTGTCTTTCATATATTTTAGGATCTGGAAATGAGGCAATGGTAATAGATGCTTCATTAGACCCTAATATTTACCAAGACATAGCCAAAGAAAATGGCTGGACCATCACTCAGGTGTCTGATACTCATATTCATGCTGATTATGTATCTAGAACGAATGATCTTGCCAAAGCAACCCATGCCAGGCATTTAATGTTAGAATCCACCGCAGTTGATTATAAATTTATACCTGTAAAAAATGGGGAGGAATTAAAAGTCGGAAATACAAGAATCAAAGTTTTACATACACCAGGACACACATGGGAAAGTACTTCTTTTTTAATTGATGGAATGGCCGTATTCACGGGAGACACATTGTTTACGGATGGCATAGGTCGTCCAGACTTAAAAGCAGATATAGAAGAATCCAATAAGAAAGCATCGGCATTATATCATTCCTTACAAATATTATCGGCTTTAAATGATGAAACTTTGGTATTGGCCGCTCATGTTTCAGAACCTATAGATATAGGACAAGATTTAATAGCTGCACCCATTGTTGAACTTACAAAATCTATTAATGCACTAAGCATGATGAAAGATACTTTTATTAGCAGCACCTTGGCTAATCTTCCTGATGCTCCACCAAACTACCTCACCATTGCCGAAATCAATAAAAAAGGAGATGCGAAAGGCTATGTTTTGGCTGATTTGGAGGCCGGCGCCAACCATTGTGCCATAAAATAAGTACGAATACTCCATCTATAAAATTAAGATTAAAAAATGTGTCGACATTTTGTTAAGTAAATTCAGGGATTAGTATGAACAATTACAATAGAGATCTATCTAAGCGAGTAGGGTACATTATGTTCTTAGCTAATACTTTTTTCTTTTATGAAATATTTTCAACAATTTCAATCTCTTTAGATTCTCTTTAGATTTCATATTTATTTTTACGAAATTGAAAAACAGATAGCAATGAAATCTTAGATGAATCATTTCTATCAATTATTAATTAATTTAATTTAATATCAAACCCTTAAAATTATGATTAAAAAAATTATTACTATAGTTGTTTTAGCAGCTTTATTAGGATCATGTGTATCGAAGAAAAAGTATGTAGAATTAGAGCAAGATTTATCCAATAC
>SMVB01286440.1_pt1 | contig 14794 bp, 14 predicted proteins | sample 2456461 | NCBI WGS metagenome assembly SMVB01 (sample SAMN11095934, study PRJNA526329) | marine sediment metagenome | biome: Marine sediment; feature: Surficial sediment; material: Deep marine sediment; isolation source: Hadal surficial sediment | place: Pacific Ocean | collected 2014-05 | depth... | reverse complement strand
TGTTCCATATCTCACGAGATGATCCGGAAATGACACAATTTCATGACCATCTCGAAAAAGGTGTCAGCGTCTGTGGCCGCCTGAATCGCAACAAACGTGATTACCTGTTTGGTTCGCGCGCCCAGTGGGTACAGTCCACTGCACTCGTACCGATGGGTAAAGATGGAATGCTGGCCATCGGCAGCAGTGATCCGGCACGCTTTTACCCCGGGATGGGCACCCTCTTCCTTGATCTGCTGGCCCAGGTTGTAACCAGCCGACTGGCCCTGGAAGCACCCCAGAAGCAGCGTAAATCTGCATAGATATCTGCTACGGCAGAATGCTACCTACCCTCTTTTTCGGCTGTCGATACTAAAAGACGGCCATGAAAGAACACGTAAAAAATTATTTTACCTACCTGAAAAACGAAAGAGGCCTGTCCGAACGAACCCTGACGGCGTACCAGCGTGATCTTGATCAGCTTCTGACATTCCTTGATACAGAAAACATAGTCCAGCCAGATCAGGTCAGCCAACATCATATCCGCGCTTTTATCGCGCAAAGACATCGCCAGGGACTGGGCGGCAAATCACTACAAAGGCTGCTCTCGGCGGTGCGCAGTCTGTACCGCTGGATGCTGCGGGAAGGTATCGCAAATCACAACCCTGCTACCCCGGTCAGAGCACCCAGGAGCCCACGTCATCTGCCGGCGACACTTGATGCCGACGCCATTGGCCGCTTGCTCGACATACCCTGCGATACGCCCCTGGCCATCCGCGATAAAGCCATCATGGAGCTGTTCTATTCATCCGGCTTACGCCTGTCAGAGCTGGCATCATTGCAATGGAACCAGATAGACCTGCCATCGGGTATGGTCACCGTCACCGGTAAAGGCAATCGCAGCCGGATGGTACCAGTGGGCCGCTTTGCCGTAGAGGCACTTCTTGAATGGCGCAAAGCGCGCGGCCAGTTCGCCTCTTTCGAAGAACCCCACGTATTCGTCAGCCAGCGGGGCAACGCGATTGCAACACGTACCATTCAAGCCCGCATACGTTATTGGGCGAAACACCAGGGCATAGCACAAAACATCTACCCGCACCTGTTGCGTCACAGCTTTGCCAGCCACATGCTGGAATCTTCCGGCGACCTGCGTGCGGTCCAGGAATTACTCGGACACGCCGATATCTCAACCACGCAAATATACACCCACCTGGACTTCCAACACCTCGCCAAGGTCTACGACAAGGCCCACCCACGAGCCAAGAAAAAGTGACATTTGAGCAGGCTCAAATAGATACTTGATCAAGCCCGGCATGTGGAGTACCCGTTAAGCGAAACACAACTGCGAGCGGCGCCAACCAGAATGTGCCGATAAACTCGGCCGCAGATCTTTTACTCAAACTCTTGTTTCTCTCCCGTTTAGTTAAACAACCTCAACCACCGTGCAAAAAATTACAGGTTTTATACTAACCCACAAAATTAAGCCTTCACCTCTCAACGCTGGATTTACGCAGAACCAGTATCTGCGCAGCCCTCAAGCCCGCCCAGTAACCCGCATAAGCGACCACAAACCAAATCCAGGTCTGATCCGTATCAATTCGATCCAACCAGTACATCGGCCAAATCATCGCTGTAATAAAATTGGTAAGCGCATCTATCAACATGCTGATGATCAGGCGAAAATCGAGTTGTTTTAAGAAATCGATAAAGCCGCCAAAATTCACAATCACACTGATGATTTCACGCACTTCTACAACAATATAGGTAAAAAACGCCACAATTCCGTAGAAACCACCACCAAACATCGCCCATTTTTTCTGTAAAGGGTGTTGCGTTGACTGACTCTCGCCCTTGCTCTTTTTATTCTTTCTGTTTCTTTTGGACATGGCTTTCAGTTCGAGCCTCAGCGCCACAGTATCCAAAGACTCCTTAAGATGACCACCCTTCAGTGCCCACCAGACCAGCGCCAGCGTAAATACCGCAATCGGTATACCGACCAGGAATATTGCCCAAAATATTTCAATCAGAAAATCCACACGACTTCCCCACAGTTCATCTCCTCACACCCAAGTGTACGTCATGCTTGTAATCGTCTGCACGTATCCCCACGTTTGCTTCACGCATTCAGAAGGAGTACCGCGTGGAACAATACCGGGGAACGACCATTTGCTCAGTGCGCAGGGGCAACCAGGTGGTCATGGGTGGAGACGGCCAGGTTACGCTTGGAAATACCGTCATGAAGTCCAATGCATCCAAAGTGCGGCGTATGTACAAAGACCAGGTGATCGCCGGCTTTGCCGGTGCTACTGCCGATGCATTTACACTGCTTGAGCGCTTCGAGGGCAAGCTGGAAAAATACTCCGGCAACCTGGTCCGCGCAGCGGTTGAGATGGCAAAAGACTGGCGCACCGATCGTGTACTGCGACGTCTCGAAGCTCTGCTGGCAATCGCCGACAAAAATAATTCGCTGTTGATTTCCGGCAACGGTGATGTCATCGAGCCGGAAAATGGTTTGATCGCGATTGGCTCCGGTGGTCCTTTTGCACAATCTGCGGCAATGGCCTATCTGGAAGGTACTGAGCTTGATGCGGAAGCGATCGTCAGAAAATCACTGGGCATTGCTTCTGACATCTGTATCTACACCAACAGCAATATAACTATTGAAATCCTGGAAATTAAATAAATGTCACAAATGACCCCACGAGAAATTGTCCAGGAGCTGGACCAGCACATCATCAGTCAATCGGATGCCAAACGCGCTGTCGCAATCGCATTGCGTAACCGTTGGCGCCGTATGCAGGTGGATGAAGACCTGCGCAATGAGATAACACCCAAAAACATCCTGATGATCGGCCCCACCGGTGTCGGCAAGACCGAAATCGCCCGTCGTCTGGCCAAACTGGCCAACGCACCGTTCATCAAAGTGGAAGCAACCAAGTTTACCGAAGTGGGTTACGTCGGCAAAGACGTTGAATCCATCATCCGGGACCTGGTGGATTTCGCCGTCAACATGTTGCGTGAACAAGCCGTTGAGAAAGTCGGCGCACGCGCCGAAGATGCCGCCCGCGACCGTATACTGGATATATTGTTGCCAAAACCAAACCCCACCGGTTTCGCCAACCAGCCTGAACCAGTTGCTGACAGCAGCAGTGGCAGCAAGGTCTCTACCCGTCAAAAAATGCTGCGTAAGTTACTGGCTGGCGAACTGGACGAGCGGGAAATCGAGTTCGATGTTACAGCACAGCTTGGTGTAGAAATCATGACCCCACCGGGTATGGAAGAAATGGCCAGCCAGCTACAGGGCATGTTCCAGAATATCGGCGGTAATAAAACCCAGAAACGCAAGATGCGTATCAAGGATGCGATACCGATATTGATCGAAGAAGAATCTGCAAAGCTGATCAATGACGAAGAAATCAAACAACAGGCACTGGAAGCCGCACAACAAAACGGTATCGTCTTTATCGATGAACTTGATAAAGTGGCCAGGCGCTCGGAATATGCCGGCGCCGATATTTCACGCGAAGGTGTGCAGCGCGACCTTCTGCCATTGGTTGAAGGTTGCACGGTTTCGACCCGCTACGGCATGGTCAAAACCGATCACATGTTATTCATCGCATCCGGCGCATTTCACACTAGCAAGCCATCAGATCTGATTCCGGAGTTGCAGGGCCGTTTACCGATCCGCGTTGAATTGCGTGCTCTGGATGCCAAGGATTTCGTCCGTATTCTGACCGAGCCCAAGGCGTCATTGACCAAGCAATACTCTGCTTTAATGGCAACTGAAGGGGTTGAGTTGAAATTTACTGACGATGCGGTACAGCGTATCGCCGAGATCGCCTGGCAGGTCAACGAATCGACCGAGAATATCGGTGCGCGACGTTTACATACCGTCATGGAGCGCTTGCTCGACATCATCTCGTTTGAGGCACCGGACCGGGACGGCGATTCCATCACCCTGGATGTTGACTACGTCAACGAGCACCTCGAAGCGCTGTCAAAGGATGAAGACCTGAGCCGGTTTATACTCTGAGCCATTCCATAAGAAAGGGCACCAATTGGTTTTTGTGACGCTTTGCATTGCCATCGCGTCAATAAGGGACACATCAGTAATCGGAGAATAAATTGTCGTTCGTCGTCCGCAGCACTCTGTTCATACTATGCGTTTATTCTTGACGGACAAGGTGAAGGATTTCATGGCTGCATGATGTCCGGCGCATCCACAAATGGCCGTATGCCAAATTCAGGATAAATCTCACTCGGGAAATAAAAAGTGCCATCCTTTACCACCATTGAAATGGTCTTAATGGCTTTAAGATCAGCTGTAGGGTCGCCTGGCACAAGGAAGAAGTCGGCGAGCTTGCCGGCTTCGATTGAACCCAGTTTATCTTCCTGACCAACATAGGCAGCCATGTCATAGGTTGCCCATTTTAGTATCTCAGCCGGACTCATACCGACCAATTGATAAAGTTCCAATTCACGGTGGTAATTGAACGAGCCGCCAAGGTCAGTACCCGGTACCAGCATGATGCCCCTGTCACGCATCGCAGTAACCGTTTCGATGATCTTATCGAACGCCAGCCAATAGGCCTCATCATCTTCGGGTGAAGAAATATCGGCCCACGCAGTTTTAGCCGCACGTTGAACACCGACCGGCATGTGTTCAATAAAGTCCACCACACCCGGCGATGTTGTGCCATTACGGGAGCGCAGCAGAGCTTCGTGAATGGCGAGTGTCGGATCAATCGCAACATTATTCTCAAGCATTGCATCCATCGTCGCGACAACCCTTGCATCGTTCATTTCAAGTGCGGGCAGACGTTTAAGCGCGGTCAAACGCAGCAGCGTACGGGTGTCCTCACCTTCCTCAAGCACCCAGCCCAGCATCACCTGATTGATATGGGTCATCTCGTCATAGCCGGCTGCAATCATTGCATCGGCATTGGAAAAAGCAGGCACGTGGCCCGCAACTTTCAGGCCGTTTGCATGGGCTTCTGCAATCATCGCCGGAACCCAATCCGGATTCATGCTGTTGTAAATTTTTATCTGGTGAAAATCGCCGCCGCTATAACTTCGTACCGCCTCAATGGCTTCTTCCTGGGTGGAAACCAGAATGCCATTGTTCGAATTAAACGGACTTTTACCTTCTATAAAGCCGCTGCGGATAACCCGGGGTCCGGCCAGACGACCACTTTCGATTTTGTCGATCAGGTCGGACAAGACCTCATTGTTGTTACCCATATCCCGTAACGAAGTCACACCGGCGGCAATATTCAGCAGGGCACTATTCTGGTCCAGATGTCCATGCATCTCATACATACCGGCGATCAGGGTGCCACCTGCCCCGTCTACAACCACCTCGCCCTCGCTTGCAGGCGTCTGAACAGGAATGATTTTATCAATTCGGTTGCCAGCAACAACGACTGAGACCGGATCAGTCAGCGCTAGCTTGGCCGGATCGAAAATACGTACGTTTTTAATCCGCACAGGCCCGGCAAAGTTTTTAGCAACCCTTTGCTGAATGGTTTCGAAGCGCTTCGCGGCATACTCTGCCGAAAGATCCCGTATCCGTTCATCCTCTGATTCATAACCAGTTCTGACAATCGCAAATCGAGGCGACATTACAGCAACAAAAGCATCATTTTCATCGAGCAAAAAGTAAGTCGGGTTGAGATCAATACCTGATAATGCATAGGACGTTGCATTTATCTCGCCCGCCTCACCGTTCAGGATGATTTTCTCAATTTCATCAAGCCGCAAAGTGCCGCCGGGTAAAACAGGCATGAAGTGGTCGTCATCTGCAAGCAACGCCTGTGCATAAACCCAGATCGCGTACGGACTGGATTCCTGTGCGACGTAGAGGCTGGGTTCTGTTGGTGTCGTGCTACCGGTTCCGGTGGTGTCTTTCCAGCTGGCTTCTCCACCCGTCAATACAAATTGTTCATCAATCTTGTTACCGAAGGTTGTCGCACCTTCGATCGTCCACGCGATCGGCAGCCCACTCTCACCAAGCTTCAAAGTCTCCTTGATCGTGGGTCCACGGCCATTATTACGATACTCATAATCAATCAGCGTGGTGTCCGAACTATGCTCCACTTCAAGCTTTCCAACCGGTATCCCGCCGATCAGAATCGAATACGATTCTGTGCCACTGAATGGGGCACTGCTACTCCCGCCGGCAACGACGGTATCGGATGTGGAGCTTGATTCTGAACAGGCACTGATAATGGCCGTCAGCGCTGCGATTATTATTGTTGTTGTTCGTGTGAGTTTCATTGGGTTCTCTATTTTGGATATGGTTTGATAAGCCATGCAGAATATTTACTATTCCGGATTTAAACAAGTATTAACTATGCTAATCGTGCCCCATTGAGGCCAAGACAGTACAATCTCCTGATTTACAGCAGGAGAAATCGCCTTGAACCGCTTAACCGCTTTTTGTACTTGCATTGCACTCGGACTGACGACCCTCATAGCCACCGATTTACTCAGCAATGAAACCAGCACATCAGATGAAATATATCCAAGCTACTCTCTGACCAGCGAAAAGATATACGAAGCGGACCAGATCGAAACCTATAACGGCGAACACAAGGCCATTTACAGCCACATCGATGAAAACCTGGAAGCCCACTTCGGGAATCTGCAACGTTGGGTCCGGCAACCATCGATCAGCGCACAGAATATCGGCATCACCGAGATGGCGGAACTGTTGCGTGACGACCTGGCGGCCATCGGCTTTTCCGAAACCCGGTTAGTACCGACTTCTGGGCATCCCGGCGTCTGGGGGTTCTACGATGCCGGCGCGCCAATGACGCTGATGGTCTACATGATGTACGACGTACAACCGGTCAACCCGGAGGACTGGGAGAGTCCACCTTTTGAGGGCAATCTAGTCGAGCGGGATTTCGGCCGTGTAATGATGGCCCGTGGCGCCACCAACCAGAAGGGTCCGGAACGCGCGTTTTTGAATGCCATTGATTCGATCATCCGGGTCACAGGCAGCCTGCCCGTCAACCTTATGGTGCTGGCGGAGGGTGAGGAGGAATTGGGTTCTCCGCATTATCCGGAACTGGTGGATGCATTCGAAAAACGTCTGGCAGGTATAGATGGCGTGCTGTTTCCTTTTAACTCACAGAATCTCAACGGCGGCTTGAGTATGTTGCTCGGCGTAAAGGGTATTGTTTATTGGGAACTTGAAAGCAAAGGCGGTGCCTGGGGCGGGCCGGGACGCGCGGAAATTCACGGCTCATTCAAGGCTATTGTCGATTCGCCCACGCAAAGACTGATCGCAGCCATCGCCTCCATGACCAGTGATGATGGCAATACGATCCTGATAGATGGCTATTATGACGATGTGAGATCACCAACCAGCGAAGAATCAATGTTGATCAACGCAATGGCGCAAGACTGGACAGGTGATGAGTGGAAACAGGGTTTTGCGCTCAATCAGTTCATCCACGGCCTGGAGGGACACGACGCCCTGATGCGTTACTTTTACGATGTGACCCTGAATGTTGATGGCATTTGGAGCGGTTACACCGGTGAGGGTGTGAAGACCATACTGCCACACATCGCCACCGCAAAAATGGATTCGCGTTTGCCGATGGGTGTCGACCCCGATGTGCAATTGGCCCGGCTTCGCAGCCACCTGGATACAAAAGGTTTTGCCGATGTCGAAATCCGCAAGTTATCCGGCTACCCCGCGGCCCAGACGTCGGTAAACGCACCGCTGGTGCAGGCCGCCATGGGTGTGTTTTCAAAATGGGCCAGCATTGACGATGTCATGCCCCGAATTGGTGGCAGCGCACCGTTTTACCAGTTTACGGAACGACTGGGCCTGCCACTTGTGTTCAACGGTCTGGGTCATGGAACAGGTGCCCACGGCCCCAATGAATACATGCTGATTTACCCCGCAGAAGACTCAAACGTCGCCGGTCTGGCTGATATTGAAAAAAGCTACGTGGACTTGTTATTTGCACTCAGTGAAAGCGCTTCGAAGGCAGAATAAATGGACAGTCAGTGCAACCCGCTTCAAATCGCAGAATCTCTTTCAGAATATTGGTTCCCCAAGGTAATTTCCCTGGTAGATAACCATTATGTGAAAGTTGCCAAATTAAAAGGTTCTTTTGTCTGGCATAAACATGATCAGCAGGATGAGCTTTTCCTGATACTTAAAGGCTCGCTGGTGATGGAGTATGAAGACAAAAAAATCGAACTGCGGGCAGGCGACTTGCACGTGGTCCCCAAAGGTACATTGCACAACCCGGTTGCCGAAAAAGAATGTCTGGTGATGCTGATTGAGCATAAAGAAACCGCCCACGCAGGTAAAAGCGAAAACTCAAAAAGCCGCTCCATTGACGAGCAATTGGGTACGTTTGTTACCGAAAACAGCTAACAACAACCTCATGTGAAGGTACAATAGGATTTTTCCAGCTGGTTCAAACAATGGTACAGACAGACAAGAAACCCGACGAAAGCGGAATCACCCATTTTGGCTACCGGGATGTGGCCGTAAAAGACAAAACTGGTCTGGTACACGATGTTTTTGAGTCTGTGGCCGATAAATATGATCTGATGAACGACCTGATGTCTTTCGGGATTCACCGCTTGTGGAAACGTCACTTTATCGCCATCAGTAATATCCAGCCTGGTCAAAGGGTGCTGGACCTGGCCGGCGGCACCGGTGATATCGCCGCCCTGATGAGCAAACGGGTCGGCTCACACGGCAGTGTTGTGCTGAGTGACATCAATGAAGCCATGCTCGCTGTCGGACGTCAACGTATGGAGGACCGCGGTCTGGTTGGCAATATTGAATACTCGCTGGCAAATGCCGAAAAACTGCCCTTTACAGATGCGGAGTTCGATGCCGTCACCATCGCTTTTGGCTTACGTAATGTCACCGATCAGGATGCCGCGCTGCGGGAAATGTTACGTGTACTCAAACCCGGTGGCCGTGCGATGATCCTCGAATTCTCAAAAGTAGAATTCGAAGGCCTGAAAAAACTCTACGATGGCTATTCATTTGGCATTTTGCCCAAAATAGGAAAACTGGTAGCCGATGACGAAGACAGTTACCGCTACCTGGCGGAAAGTATCCGCAAACACCCCGGCCAGGACGAGCTTGCGGATATGATGGTCGCTGCCGGCTTTGAAAACGTCACCTACCGCAACCTGACCGGCGGGGTCGTCGCCATACATAGTGGTCATCATGGCTGATTATGTAACACCGTTACCGGCGATGTTGGCGCTGGCGCTGGAGACCGCCATCAACCAAGTCCTGCAACTGGATCTGGAATCACCGGCACGGGTTAAAAAACTCGAGGGCCGCTTGTTGCAGCTTGATCTTGAGGGTTTGAATATCAGCCTGTTTTTCACCTTCAAGCACGGCGTTGTTCGTGTTCGTCTGGAAGCGGACGAAGCACCGGACACCACCATCAGCGGCACTCCGGTTGCCCTGTTCTCGATGGCAGAGCCGGAAGATGCAGACTGGGGTTTACCGGATTCAAAAGTACAAATCCATGGTGATGCCAGTCTCGCCCGAGACCTGGAACGAATATTCAGCAAACTGGACCCCGACTGGGAAAGTCCGCTGACCGGCATGCTCGGTGATGTTGCCGGACACCAGGCGGCACAGGGAATCCGCCAGGGTGTGGAAGCCGCCCGGGAAACCGCACATGCCGCCAGCAAGATTTTGTCAGAATTCATGAAAGACCGCCGTTCATGAAACATAGCCTGCGCCAGTTTCTGCGTATCTGGCATATCGGCGTAATCCTCAAGAAATATCGTCTTGATGAACTCTTCAATACCACGCGCCTGCCGGGCCCGATTCGCTGGATGCGTGTATTTATTCCGACTTCCAAGGATTTATCCGGATTACCCAGGGGTGAACGTTTACGGCTTGCATTGCAGGAGCTGGGCCCTGTTTATGTAAAATTCGGGCAGATATTGTCTACTCGCAGGGACCTGTTACCCCAGGATATCGCAGATGGACTGGCATTGTTGCAGGATCAAGTTCCGCCCTTTCCCGGTGAGCAGGCACGTGAAATCATTGAGGAAGCACTCGGCGAACCCATCGATAAAATATTCGCATCATTCGACACCCAACCGCTGGCCTCGGCCTCCATTGCCCAGGTTCACCCGGCCACCCTGCACGATGGTCGCGAAGCCGTGGTCAAGGTGGTTCGGCCCGGTATTGACCAGCAGTTACGCAAGGATATCGACCTGCTCAAAGCCATTGCAGGTCTGGCCCAGAAGTTTTTGCAGGGTGGTGCAAGGATTCAACCGTTAAAGGTCGTGCGTGAGTTCGAGACCGTCGTATTCAACGAACTGGACATGCAACGCGAGGCCGCCAACGCGTCCATCTTGCGACGCAATTTCGAGGACTCCAAAGACCTGTATATCCCCGAAGTTTATTGGCAATGGTGTAAGCGCCGTGTCATGGTGATGGAGCGCGTGTCCGGGCTTCCGGTCGGTGATATTGACGGCCTGCGCGAACACGGTGTTGATCTGAAGAAGCTGGCCCGGCGTGGCATAAGGATTTTTTACACCCAGGTCTTCCGTGACAATCTGTTTCATGCAGACATGCACCCCGGCAACATTCTGGTGGATGCCAGCAACCCCGATGAGCCGACGTTTATTGCCATGGATTTTGGCATCGTCGCCAGCCTGTCGCCTAAAGACCTGTACTACATCGCCGAGAATTTCAAGGCGCTCTTCAATCAGAATTACCGACGCGTGGCGGTATTGCATATAGAAGCCGGATGGGTGCCGCAAGATACCCGGCTGGATGAACTGGAAGCCGCCGTGAGGACGGTTGGAGAACCGAATTTCACACGCCCGCTGAATGAGGTGTCTTTCGGCAAATTACTGTTCGACCTGTTTCAGGTTGCACAGCGCTTCCAGCTGACCATACAGCCACAGTTATTGATGTTGCAAAAAACTCTGCTGAATATTGAAGGCCTGGGTCGGCAACTCGACCCGGAGCTGGATATCTGGTCGGTCGCCAAGCCCGAGCTTGAAGCGATACTCAAGGAAAAACAAAATATTGAAAATGTCTCCCAGGAATTGCGTGATCGTCTGCCAGGCTGGCTGTCGCAAGCCCCGGAAATCCCGGGGCTGGTGCATGATTTCCTGGTCAAGGTCAACAGCGGTCAACTGCTGACCCGCACGGCAATGGAAGACGCCGCCCAAATAAGACGCGAACAACTTGGTTTTCGCCGAAAAGTATTGCAAGCGCTATCGGGTGGCTCGTTGAGCATTGCCGGTGCGATTCTGACCGCCATGGAAACCGGACCCTGGTTCATGTGGGGCTATTCTGTGCCCGGAATTGTCCTGCTGGCCATCGGTGGCTGGCAGATATTCAGAGCAATGAGGTAATCGACCCGTGCTTTCAAGTCTTGCAATGTGGATACTCAATACCCTCGGATGGAGCGTCAGCGCAGACTTACCGGATTTCAAGAAATACGTTGCCATTGCTGCCCCACACACCAGCAACTGGGATTTCCCGTTGGGAATTCTGGCAGCCAAGGCCATCAAGCTGGAAATTCACTGGATGGGTAAACACAGTCTTTTCTATTGGCCCTGGGGGTGGTTTTTCCGCGCCATCGGTGGCACCCCGGTACACCGTGATAAGGCACAAAATTACATACGGCAAATGACAGAGCTGTTCGAGCACTCCGAGCAGCTGGTTCTGGCCCTGGCACCAGAGGGTACCCGGAGTAAAACAGACCACTGGAAAACCGGTTTCCACTACATCGCACGTGCAGCCAATGTACCTGTCGTAATGGCTTACCTGGATTACGGAAACAAACAGGTGGGTATCGGCGGTGTACTGTATCCGAGTGCTGATATTGACGCCGATTTTGATCAAATACGACAGTACTATAAAAACAAGCAAGCCAAGAACCCGTCGCAGACAAGCTTGATCCAGATTCGAAAAAATTAGGGGGCCTCTGAATAAGTATACGGCGCCTACTCTTGGTGCAGACCTCGCCAAGGCAAACCAGCCTTGGCCTTCGGCCTGCGCCTTGCATACACGTGCTTCAGGTCACGCAGAGGCATCGTATACTTATTCAGAGGCTACGTGAGAGCGACTCAATTGCGCCGTTAATGCTACCCAGAACAGGTAGGCCTTCAGGCTTCATCGCCGCTACCCAGCTAAAGCAGGGGTGACTGTATTGCACAAAAAGGCGCTCTTGGAGCATCGCAATTAACCTCAGCAGAGCGCTCTGCAGCCAGTTTTTCGTCCACAGCCTGCTTTAGCTCCGGCTGCACCTGTGTGCTGTAACCATAGCTGAACAAATTAGAGTGAAAAAAGGGCGGCTTTCATAGGTATTAAGAGCGTATATGGCCTTCAACTATGAAAGCTTAAAGCCTTCGAGTTGAACCGCTTTTTGACGCACTGCAATGGCTGCGATTGCGCCCAACGCCGGCTCTGCCATCACCAGTTTCCAGGCGCTGTGATCATCTTCCGGCATATCCAGAACGGCAGGTGGATTGTCGGGGTTAGTATCCACCGTAAAACGGTGTAGCTGGTTAGCGATTCCCAGTCCATTTGCCTTGACGATCGCTTCCTTACAGGCCCAGGTGTGCATGAAAGCACGTTGTAATTCCTGTTCCTGTAGTTCTGACAATGCCGCCGCTTCAGCTTTACTAAAATAGCGCCTGGCCAGCGCCATCGGCTTGCAAGCCTTGCGTGCCGCGATTTCCAGATCAACACCGATGGTTGCACCGTTGCTGACACCGATCAGGTAACAGCTGTTACTGCGGGCGACGCTGAAATCCAGTTTGCCTTTTGTCAGAGTGGTGCTCAGTTCAGGTCTGCCCTTGATCCGACGGGTAATGTGTATGTCCTTACCCGGAACACCAAGATAAGCGCCCAGCAAAAGACGCAGATAAAAACGCCGGGTTGTGCGCTGTTGAAACACCGACATTTCGCCTGTCCCACTTCCAGCATCCGGATTCAGTGGGTTTGATAATTGATTGAAATCAAGGTGCCACAAATGCACCGCATCGCCCTGTGGCTTTTCCAGTGGTCGCAATGGCAATTGGCGTTGAGTGAACGAATCCGGCCCGATTATTTTGTTTATATTTCTAGCCACTCAATCCTGACCACCATGGCTGTTAAATCGGCAATGGTGACATCTCCCTGAATCAATAATGGAATCAGTCTAATACATAGTCGGGCGCGCAGATACTGTGTAGCTTGATCACCCCGCTTAGGCTACAATGTGGGTTTCAAAAAATCACCCTGTGTTTCCACGGCTGCCACCCATTTAATCGGACACATATGCATTTTAAAAACGTTGTAATTCAATCTCTTGCTGCTGTTGATGCACCAAACGAAGTAAGCTCTGAAGAAATCGGGGAACGCTTACGACCCACCATGGAACGGCTGGGAATCCGCCCTGGTCTGATAGAAGAAATATCAGGTATCGTCTCACGCCGCTTCTGGGATAACGGTACCCAGCCATCTGACGCGGCCACACTTGCAGCAGAACAGGCCATTGATGAGGCCGGTATCGAACGCAACAGAGTTGGTGTGCTGATCAATACGTCGGTGTGCAGAGACTACCTGGAACCTTCGACCGCATGCCTGGTTCATGGCAACCTCGGTCTGGACGAACACTGCCTCAATTTTGATATTGGCAACGCTTGCCTGGCATTTTTAAACGGTATGGACGTTGCAGCCCGTATGATTGAACGGGGTGATATTGAATACGCCTTGATTGTTGACGGCGAGTCCAGCGGACCCATTACCGAATCCACCATTAAACGTCTGTCACACCCCGACGTGGAAGAAAAGCAGTTCCGTGCGGAGTTCGCATCGCTGACCCTGGGCTCGGGTGCCGCTGCAATGGTCATGTGCCACCGCGAACTGGCGCCGGAGGGCCATTCCTACCTTGGTAGCGTGACCCGTGCAGCGACCGAGTTCAACAGGCTTTGCTACGGTCAGATGGATCGCATGGTGACCGACACCCGCGTGTTGCTGACAGAAGGACTTAAACTGGCCAGCAAAACATTTGACGTCGCCCGCGAAGCCTTTGGCTGGGTGGTAGAAGAACTGGACCAGTTCATCATTCACCAGGTCAGCAAAGCACATACTGATGCCCTGATGAAATTGTTAAGACTGGACCCGCAAAAAATTCACCGAATCTACCCCGATATGGGTAATATCGGCCCGGCTGCGGTTCCTATTGCCCTGGCAAAAGCGGTTGCGGCCGGCAAAATCAAATCAGGCGACCGAGTGGCCTTGCTCGGCATAGGCTCCGGTTTGAATTGCTCAATGGCCGAAATCGTCTGGTGATCATATTGTCCACGGGGTATACAAACATCGGCGCCAGAATAATTCTGGTCTGAGTAATAAAAACAGCGTGTACCAACCGCCTGAAAACCTGTACCCGTTTGAGTCGCATTGGCTCGATATAGCGGGTAACAGCATGCACTACCTCGACGAAGGTCCGAAGAACGGTCCGGTCGTTTTGATGGTACACGGTAACCCGACCTGGTCTTTTTACTACCGTAACCTGGTACTGGAACTGCGTGATCGTTACCGCTGTATCGTACCGGACCACATCGGTTGCGGTCTCTCTGACAAGCCCGACGCCGACACATACCCGTACACCCTGGCGAGAAGAATTTCTGATCTGGGTGCTTTGATGCAGAATATCCAACCCACGACACCCATCCATCTGATCGTGCATGACTGGGGTGGCATGATCGGTTTTGGCTGGGCCGCCGACAGGCCTGAGCAAATTGCCAGCATGGTTATCGCCAATACAGCGGCATTTCCGTTGCCGGCAGAGAAAAAACT
>SMVB01046492.1_pt1 | contig 14794 bp, 14 predicted proteins | sample 2456461 | NCBI WGS metagenome assembly SMVB01 (sample SAMN11095934, study PRJNA526329) | marine sediment metagenome | biome: Marine sediment; feature: Surficial sediment; material: Deep marine sediment; isolation source: Hadal surficial sediment | place: Pacific Ocean | collected 2014-05 | depth... | reverse complement strand
GGCGACCGGACGACGATGCGGTTGTGCACGGCATCGACGCTCACCTTTTGAGCCGTGATGGCAGGTTCAACTGGGACACGCAGCTGATTGCCAGCGACGTCGATGATGAGGACGGCTACGGCGCGTACATGGATATCGCCTATGTGCCCAACCGCGAATGGCGTCATTCCCTGCAGCTCGACTATTCCAACGACAAGCTTGATGTCTCCGATCTGGGGTTCATTCGCCGCAATGATGCCCTGGGCTTCGTTTACAGCGCACGCTACAGCACCACCCAGGGACTGAAGCGCTTGCGCAATAAGACTCGGCAGCTGCTCTTCAGCTACGAACAGAATGGCAAAGGTCAGCTGGTGCGTAGTGCAGTTTTCCTGCGGCATTCCTGGACGTTCCGTAGCAACAACCAGCTTCGGACGGAGTTCGACTACTTCCCCGCCCGTTGGGATGATCGTAACAGTTTCGACAACGGCACCTATAAGACCAAGGATCGGTTTGTGGGGGAAGTGGCTTTCGGTACTTCGACCAGCAATCGGATCAGCGTGAGTGCGCTTGTCGGAGCGCGACAGGAGGATCTGGGAGGTTGGACGTACCGGGCCGAGGCCGGGATTACGTTTAAACCCAATGGCCGTTTTTCGCTGGATCTGGACGCAGGTTATTTCCGACGCCATGGCTGGCTCGTCTACCAGGAAAACCGGGACTTCACGACTTTCGACGCCACCGATTGGCAGCCTCGACTCGCGATGGACTTCTTCATCAACGCGCGCCATCAGATTCGCATGACGATGCAATGGGCGGGGATCCGCGCAGACGAACAGAAATTCTGGCGGGTACCGGCAGGCGATGGTCCGCTTGAGAGCGTCAGCAAGGTGGCCGGCGAAGAATCCGATGATTTCACGATATCGCGCCTGACCGCGCAGCTACGCTACCGTTGGGAGATTGGTCCGTTGTCTGACTTGTTTGTGGTGTATACCAGAGGCAGCAATCTGGATAGTCGGCCAGGCGACGGGTTTGGCGAGCTGTTCTACGCCGCGCTCAAGTCGCCGGTCATCGACGTCCTTGTGATCAAGCTGCGCTACCGTTTCGGTGGCTGACGGCCCGCAGGAACCGGCGCCACGCGTCGGCCCCCGCCGGGACGCCGGCTAAGGGCTCGCAAATGAGGCGCATTTCACAGGCGCCGTCGCGCCGGCTTGCTATCATTGGTTGTGTGACGAGTGTTCAGGGTGCCAGCGAGCATAAGCCGACATCGCTATATAGAGGGTGATTGTCATGAGCGGAATCGACCAGGCGATGTTCAAGATTTTCCAGCTCTCCACGAGCTTGGTAGACCGGATATTTACCGGCAGCCGAATCAAGCGTGAAGGCTTTACCGACGATCCCTACCCGGAATACGCGCGCATTCGCGCCAAAGGGGCGGTGGTACGCAGCTATTCCAGCGGCGGTTGGTTCGTTGTGGGGTATGAAGCGGTCAACGACGCGATGAAGGATTCGCGCTTTGGTGTCGATCCTCGCAAGAGCCCGTTGGTGCGCTGGATGGTCCGACGGATCTCGAAAGGTGAGAAAATCCGCTTCTTTGAAGAGCCCACCATGCTGAACCTCGATCCGCCTGACCACACGCGGCTGCGTAAGCTCGCGCGGCAGGGATTCCTGCACAAGTACGTAGTGTCGCTGGAGTCCAACATCCGCGTGCTGGTCGATGAATGCCTGGCCACGGTGCAGGATCGAGGTAAATTCGACCTGATTGAAACCCTTGCCAGGCCGCTGCCCGCGTTTTTGATCTCGGACATTCTCGGCCTGCCCCGTGAAGGCCGCCGGATGTTCCAGAAGTGGTCAGAGCATATTGCCAAATACGCACGGACGTTCGAATACGAAGCATTGAAGAGCACGGACAAGATCTACGACCAGTTAATGGACTATCTCGCTGGGGTGGTTGAAGAAAAACGCGCGAACCCGGGTGATGATCTGATTAGCCAGTTCATCGCAGCCGAAGAAGAGGGCGATAAGCTCACGGCCGAGGAGATCTATTCCACCAGCGGGCTGTTGCTGATCGCAGGGCACGAAACCACTACCCGGCTGATTGGCAACGCTTTCTGGCTGCTGTTGAGCCACCCCCAGCAACTGCAGCTGCTGCGCGATAACTCCGATCTCATTCCCAATGCGGTGGAAGAGGTGCTGCGATTTCAATCACCGGTGCAGCACACGACGCGCATCGCCCTTGAAGACATGGATTTTCACGGCAAGAAGATCAAGAAACATCAGCTTCTCCTGCTAATCGTGGGTGCAGCCAACCGCGACCCCGTGGCCAATGAAGACCCCGATCGTTTCGACGTGCAGCGCGAGAATGTGCGCCACGTCGGGTTCGGTTATGGCGTTCACCTTTGTCTCGGCGCGGAGCTTGCGCGGTTGGAAGCGAAAACCGTGCTGGAGATGCTGCTCGAGCGTTATCCCGATCTGTCCCTCGAAAACCCGGCGCCGGCCTGGGGCGACAGCGACTTCGTGCGTGGTCTCGACGAGTTGATCGTCTCAGTCTAGGTGCGCCTCGCACCCGGCTGCGTGCGCCTCGGCTGCGCGGCCTGAGAGGCGGCCAGCACGCGAAACAGGGCGATGACACAAAGCATCGTTTCAGCTCATGTGCGCACCACCGTCGACGTTCAAAGTCTGACCGGTCATGAACGAAGAATCCGCCCCCGCTAGAAATGCAACGCTGGCGGCAAGTTCCGTTGGCAGTCCCTGGCGCTGCATGGGCGACGCCGAGCGGATCCCGGCTGTTACCTGTTCGGTGCTGATGCCGAACTTGACTGCGGTGCGGCCGATGGTGCCGTCCATCATGTCGGTTGCATGTGATCCCGGCGCAATGCAGTTCACGCGGATGCCGTACTTCGCCATTTCCATCGCGCACTGCTGGGTAAAACCCACCACGGCGAACTTGGTTGCGCAGTAAGCGCCGTAGTCGGGTATGCCACGTCGTCCGGCGGTGGAGGAGATGTTGATGATCGAACCGCCCTTTTCGCGCTCGCGCATGGCCTGACCGACGGCTTTGGTGACGAGGTAGACGCTGTTGAGATTTACATCCACCGTGCTGTACCAGAGATCGTCGTCCATATCCAACACTGGAGCAGCGCCGGCGCCGCTCGGAACGCCTGCGTTGTTCACCAGAATGTCGATGCGGCCAAAGCGTTGCAGACCCGCTTGCACCAACTCCGCCACCGCTTCTTTGTCGGTGAGATCGCATTCCACGGCGAGTGCTGCTCGACCGGTGGCCTCGATTTCTGCGGCCAGCGAGTTGACGCCGGTCCAGCCCATGGTCTGCTCGCGTTCGGGTTGCTCGTCTGGCTCGCGGTGCAGGCCGGTCACGATGAGTTCCGCGCCATCTTCTGCGAGGCGTAACGCCATGGCCCGACCGAGCCCTCGATGTCGTCCAGCACCCGTCACCAGAGCGACTTTTCCGGTTAGATCCGCCATGTCCTCTTCCTCAAGTCGGTTGTCTGTTTCTCGAGTCAGGTCGTCAGCCAGCCGAACTGTTGCGGCTTGCGTCCGGCGCGCGGGTTGATGCGGACGTTGACCATTGCTGGGCCATCGAACGCCATGGCTTCATCCAACGCGCCGCGTAGGTCCTTCGGATCTTCCACATAGAATCCGCGTCCCCCCAGCGTTTCCATGATGCCTTCGTAATGCGCACCCGGGGTGAGCGAGAAGGGGGGAATCGGCCCGTCGGTGGGCAGTTCCGCAAGACCGCCGCCGATGCCGCCGTTGTTCAGCACGATGAGCTTGATCGGCAGTTTGTAACGGCAAGCGGTTTCCAACTCCATGCCCGAGAATCCGAACGCGCTGTCGCCCTGCACCGTCACGATGGGTCGGTCAGGGTGGACTACGGCTGCTGCGATGGTGAAACCCAGGCCGATGCCCATGGTGCCGTAGGTTCCGGCGTCCAGGCGGGTGCGCGCCGACCGGTTCGGCATCTGGGTGCGGCCGATGTCCATGGTGTTGGCCCCTTCACCGATGATGATCGCATCCTCCGGCAACCACTCCTCGATGTCGCGATAGGCCCGGAAGTAGTTCATCGGCTGGGAATCGTCCGCGATCATGGGCGCCACGGCAGCCAGATTCTCTTCGGCCTTTGCCTTGAGGGTGGCCCGCCAGGGTGCCTCTGCGGGGTAGAACCACTGACGGTCGTCCAGCGCTGCGTTGAGCTGTCTTACGATGGCCTTGCCGTCGCCAAGCAGCGCCACCTCGGCAGGTACGTTGGTGCCGATCTGTTCTGGAGAGATGTCGAGCTGAATCACACGCACGCCTGGTGCGAAGCGCGGTGGCAGCCCGAAATGCATGATCCAGTTGAGGCGTGCGCCCATCAGAAATACCAGATCCGCTTCGCGCAGCGCGGTGCTGCGCGCCGCGCCCACGGACAGAGGATCGTCGTCCGGGAGAATGCCCTTGCCCATCGGCGAGGCGAGAAACGGCAACTGGGTGCGTTCAATGAATTCGCGCACCTCATTTTCTGCACGCGACCACGCCATGCCCTTGCCGACGACGACCAGTGGTCGTTCCGCAGACTCCAGGGCCGACAACGCGGCCTCCACGTCCTCGGGGTCGGCTTGAGACCGTGGCGGCTCACCGACTGTAGCCACCTGGGTCACTTTGTCCTCGTCAACCTCGCCGCTGATGATGTTGTCGGGCATATCGAGGTAAACGGGGCCCGGCCGGCCGTAAAGTGAGGTGCGAATGGCCTGTTCCACGTAGAAGGGGATTCGCGCAATGCTGTCGACGCCATGGGCGTACTTGCAATACGGCTTGGCAAGCTCCACCTGGCGCTCTTCCTGAAACGCCCCCATGCCATTCTGATACGTGGGCGAGGCTCCGCCGATGAGGATCATGGGCCAGCAGTTCTGCTGGGCATTGGCGAGCCCGGCGAACGCGTGGATGACACCCGGTCCGGAAACCACCAGGCATACCTGGGGCCGACCGGTAAGATAGCTGGCGGCTTGGGCCGCGTAGCTGGCGGATTGTTCGTTGCGCATGCCAATATAGGTAATACCTTGTTTCTGGGCGGCAGATGCGATTCCGAATACCGGAAAACCCACGATGCCGAACATGAACTCTACGCCTTGTTGCTTGAGGCTCTTCGCCATGAGCGTGGCGCCGTCGATCGTTCCCATAGTCCCTCCCACTTGAATGTCTGGGTTTCGTTATCGCCGCAGTATAACAAGCTCGACGTTATCGGCTGAGCTTGAAATCCCGGATTATTTCCCTGCTGGCATTGTGTCCTGGTACGCCAGTGACCCCACGCAGCTACTGGCCGATGACCCTGCCAGCGGGGTCATTGGAGTGTGTACGGCTGGCCGAGTTAGTGTCAGGAGGTCTGCCCATGCAAGGCCTTGGACACGGTATGCTGGCGCACGCAGAACTGACCGGGGGAGGGGATCATGAAGGTCTACATCAGCGTCGACATGGAGGGTATCTCCGGGCTTGTGCGCTGGGCCGATGTCGCATCGAACGGTATCGACTATCCGAGAAATCGCAGCCTGTTGACCGCGGATACCAATGCAGCCATTGAGGGTGCCTTCCGCGCAGGCGCCGACGAGGTCATCGTCGAGGAGAACCATGGAGTGGAAGATCTGTGTAATGTGGTGATGGATGAGATCGATCCCCGTTGTCGCGTGGTGCGCGGCGCCGGGCGTCCAGGAGCGACGACGATGGCAGCGCTCGATGCCAGCATCGACGTGGTGCTGCTCATCGGCCACCATGCGCGGGCCGGTTCGCGACCGGGCATCATGGCCCACACCATCTCATACGGAGAGTTCAAGATTGTTCGTCTGGGTGGCCGCGATGTCGGTGAGCCGGACCTGTTCGCCATCCGGGCGGGTGAGCTCGGAGTGCCCATCGGGCTAGTCAGCGGAGATCAGGTTGTCGCCGAACAGGTCCTCGCCGTATGTCCCTGGGCGGAAGCCGTGATCGTGAAGGAGGCCTTGGGTAATCAATCCGGTAACTGTATTCCGCCGGAGCGAGCACGAGTGATGATTACTGAGGGCGTACAAAGGGCCGTTGACAAAGCCGCCAACGGGGCCCTGATCCCTTACGTTGGTCCATCGGCGCCCTACGAGTTTGAGGTGGAGATGAGGAACGACATCGTCGACGGGTTGCGTGAAAATCTGTCTACCATGCAAGAGTTTCAGATTCTCGGTGAGCGCACGATTCGCATTCAGGCACCAGACATGGACTGGGGGTTTCGCAGGGTCGCCTATCTTGGTTACGGCAACAGGGCCGGTGTGACTCGCCACTGAAGGTTAGGTGAGATCGCAACGCGATAGGGGCAGACCAAGATCGACCCAGCGATCCAGCCCGCCCGTCAAGGGGCGAACCCGCTTGACCCCGCGCCGGCGCAACATGAGCGCGGCACGCGCGCTCGATGCTTCGTTCTCGGCCTTGCTATAGGATCCATCGGTGTCGAAGAGGATCGTAGAACCGGCTATTTCGTCATGGCGATCGCTTTGATGATGATGGCAGCCACCTTGGATCCTGTTCCGATAGCGGGTGCATACTTGACCGCCATTTTGACCAAACTCAGCTCCGTAATTAACGCCGCTGCGATCGCGAACATTTTGACGATCATTTACGAACGGATGGTGGAGTAAGCGCGCACCCCCTAGAAAGCTGAATCAGCCGACATGGATGTTGGCGCCCGCTCTTCCTCTTCCGATGCTTCCTCGCCTATGGTGTGACTTTTCACGCCGGATAACCGTATGCTCGCTTGTGGAGCTGGCGCGTGACCAGTGATGCCGCTCAGGGTCCGATCGCGCGTCCCGATGATGGGCGATCGAAGGAGCCCGCGCGGAAACTTGGGGAGTCGATCGCCATTTTGCTGACCGGCCCCGTGGTTGTGCCCTCATGCACGCACACACGCTCGAGGATGCGCCATTCGTCGTCGCGCTTTTCGTACACGTCCAGATATCGGCCATACCAGGTGTCGAGCACGTCGTCGTCGAGCTGAAACAGAAAGGTAACGTTGTAGGCCTCGCCACGCGCGTGGATGCCATCGGGGTCGAGCTCCACGGAATGGTTGAAAATGCAATGGTTGGTGGAGCGCCAGCGGAGATGGCTGACCATGCACATCTCCACGAACTCCATTGCGTTGCCAACGAACACCCCATGATCGTCGGTGGCTTCTGGCCAGTAGGCAGATTTCATCAGATCTTCATCCAGCCGGTCTACGCCCCGGCAGTAGCGCTTGATGGCGTCGCGGATGCACTCGATGTCTGACAATTGCTCAGGTGTGTATTTCATGGTCAACTTCCCCTTAACGGAATTGGAACCGACTAATGCACGTACCTTCTTTTCCGTGCAGTAGAGCGCTGCAAACTATAGCGCTCGGTAGGGGCCGTAGCCACATCGGCTCTGGCCGATCGCGTGACAAGCCGGCAAACAACCAGCAGCTTGCCTGGCGGCGCCGAACAGTAGAGTCTTGATGATTATGAGCCGAACAATTACCGCCGCCACCATCCGTTGCCCCGGTGACCTCAAAATGTACGACGCGCTATGCGAAGACCCGTTGGTCAAGAAGGTCAATCGGCGGATCGCAAAGATGGCGGAGGACGGTCCGAACACCGTGCGGCGGCGGTTGCTCGCCACTTCCGTACGTTTGAGTCTACGCATGGCCTCGAGCCTGCACAAGATGGCCGCGGAGTGCATCGAAAAGCTCGACATGCGCACGCCCATCGAGCTGTACGCGTTCGCGAGCCCCCAGTACAACGCGATGTGTTTCAAGCCCGAGGACGGGCGGCTGTTCGTCATGTTGCTTCGAGCCTCCTGGAGGCGTTCGACGACAACGAGCTGAAGTTCGTGTTGGGGCACGAACTCGATCACCACGTTTACCGTCATCACGATGTACCCATCGGCTACATCCTGCGTGGTGGTACTCGGCCTGATCCGCGCCTGGCCCTGTCCCTGTTTACGTGGTCGCGTTATGCGGAGCTCTCCGCTGATCGTGCGGGCGCCCACTGCGCGCGCGATCTGGAATGCGTAGCGCGTGCGCTGTTCAAGATCGCGTCCGGACTTTCTGGAAATACCATCGAGTTTCACCTGCAGGATTTTCTGGCGCAGGTCGATGAAATGCAGGTGCTCGATCACGAGCCGGGCGAGGGAGCGCCCAAGGAGGATTGGTTTGCCACCCATCCGTTCAGCCCGTTGCGGGTGAAAGCGCTCGCACTTTTTTCCGAGTCGGAGTTTGCCCGGGAAGGCGGCAGTTCGGCCGCGGAGCTCGAGGCGGGGGTGCAGACCCTGATGGGGCTGATGGAGCCGAGCTATCTGGAAGGCAAGACCAAAGCCTCGGAGGCCATGCGCCGGTTGCTGTTTGCCGGTGCCGTGCTGGTTGGCAATGCGGACGGTCGAATGGCGGCTGAGGAAGTCGAGATCTTCGAGCAATTCTTCGGCAGCGGAGCGTTCAGCGACGATTTCGATCTCGAAGCGCTCGAAGCGAGTCTGGACGAACGAATCGGCCAGGTACGCGGGCAGGCGAGTCCCGCCAGGACCATGCAGGTGCTGCGCGATCTTTGCCTGGTCGCCAGGGCCGAAGGACACACCGTTGCCGAGGCGCGCGCCGTCCTAGATCGAATTGCGAAAGGGCTGGGATTGACGGATGGCTTCGTGGATCGCGAGTTGTGTTCGGAGTTGGATCCGGATTAGCTCATTGCGCCCCGGGCGCCGCATCCCAGTCTGCGTTCAAGGCGGCGTGCAGCCGGCGTACTCGTTGCGCGCCGATGCGTTGCGTAAGGTTTGCGTCCACGGTCGATCCACGCCTTCAGCGAGGTAGACCATCATCATCGATTGGGCGCGCGGTAGCGACATGCCCGCGTGTTCGCGCATGTAGGGCTGTAACCCGCGTCGTCGAGCCAGTAGGTGGCATGTACCAGGTCGCGCAACAATCCATGGCCGGGTTGCTCGGTTTCGTCAACGAAGAACACCCGTTCATCTCCCCAACATGGGTTGGCGTTGATCAAATCGAACTCGCGACCGAACAGCGGATGAAACGGGTGGGTCACACGGAACGATCGACGTTCATGCGTCGCATCGGGTGCACTTGACAGTGTAGTCCAACGCCTACGTTGGACGGGTGATCGGTAGCCTTCGAAGGGAACTTCTGGATCACGTCATTGTCCTCAACGAACGGCATCTCAAGCGACTTCTGTCCTCGTATCTGGATTATTGGCGAACGCACCAGTCTTTGAACCGCGGCGCGCCGGACGGTCGTAGGGCACGGTTAGGCAAGCCAGGGCAGATTGTCGAATTGCCAGTCGTCGTGGCCGCCACCATTTCGATCTTGCAAAGGCTGTATGAGTATTCCGGGCGCTCAAGCGGCATTAGCGCAAAGCACCGGAACAATAGGCACGCGTTCGCTAGCGGCGTGGAAATGTCTTAGGTCGAGCGCGTAGTCTTTGACTGGGCGCGACCTGCCGTTCGGGAATGCCATCGACTAGGACGTCATCCAGACTTTCCCGTAGAAGCGCTACCTCCTGTTCCCAGGAGTGCAACTGTTGTCGAGTGACACCAGTCTGATAACGGCTATGTTAATTGTCGGGCTGCAGACCAGGATGGGACACCCGTCCCCCATGGATGATCTGCAGAAACATACGCGCGCTCGGAATCGTGTAGACAGACTCGCCCACAATCAGCGCGGCCGAGGCCCTCTGCGCATAATATTCACCGACATAACTGGCCGGTACGCCGTCTTCACCGCAGCGAAATCGCGTCATCGGAGCCATCGCAATGCGATGAGGTAGATGCACAGAACCGACGTCGATCGGTTCGAAAAGGCACGCCAGGGCGGTATCGTGGGTCAATCTTTCTTTCCCCTTCTAGCGAACTCGCGGCTAATGTTCTTCGGAATGCCCGAGTTTTGCATGTACCTTGCAGTCACTCTCCTTCCGGCACCGTTCCCCAATCCGCGTCCAGGGCTTTACGCATCGCCTTGACCGGCTCAACGCCAATGTGCCGCTTGAGCGTGGCTTCGAGGTTTTCCAGGCCCTCACGCGCGATGTCCCTGAGTTCGCGGCCGTGATCGGTGAACCGAATGAGCTTTTGGCGACCATTGCTGGGGTCGGGTTCAATCGTGAGTATGTCTTTGGCGATCAGCTCCTTTAACCCCTGCCGAACGGCCTGTTTGGTCACCCGTAGCCGCTTGGCGAGATCCGACGGTCGATCCACCCCTTCGGAGATGTAGACCATCATCATGGATTGGGCACGCGGCAGGGACATGCCGGCGTGCTCACGCATGTAGGCCTGAAGCCCGTCATCCAGCCAGTAGGTGGCGTGTACCAGATCGCGCAACAATCCGTGGTCGGGTTGCGCGGCTGCATCTTGGTCTCGAGGTTCGTGCATCAGGCTCCCGCAATCGGCGGGGCGTTTGATCATTGTCCTGGTCCTCGAGCTCTAGTCCTCTTTCTGCCAGGCGCCACCGGCCCAGTCGGTGGTCTCGCCCTCTCCTGGAACGGGTACTTCCCGGATGCGCTCGGGTACGTCGTCATACTCCAGGCGCAGCGCCTTGCAGCACACCGCGTGGAGGTTGTAGCCCATGATGTGATAGGTGAGCTCGAGGATGTCTTCATCGCAGAGATGCGCGTGCAACGCCTCGAACAGGGCATCGGATGCGCGTCCGCCCTGCAGGATCAGCGCGTCCGCCCAGGCTAATATCGCGCGCTCCTTGGCATCGAAAGCATCGGAGACCTGCCAGTTGGGAATGGCGTCGATCTGTTCGTCGCTGACGCCGAAGCGCCGCGCCGCCTTGCAGTGCTGGGAGAATACGAACTGGCTGCCCTGGGCGTAACCGGCCCGCAGTATCCCGAGCTCCCGGACCTTGCCCTCGAGCTGGCTGACGCTTTCGTCGGAAAACATGCCGAACATGCCGAAATGGCTGGTCGCGTGGTCGAAGATGTATGGCACCAGCGCGAAAACGGTCCACCAGTTGCCCGGTGTGCCGGTGGCCGTGCCCGGTTCCGCAACTGGATCGCGATCGCCGAACACGGCCTCGTAGTACTTGCGGACGTTTTCCGTGGCGTCGCGCTTTGCAACTTCTCGTAATCTTGGCATTTGGTTGAGCTTTCTCCCGTTCTTGATGAGTGAACGATCCAACAAAGGCTATTGACAAAAGGGGGCATAGTCAATGATATTGACCCTCACCTGTGTTCATCGCTGAGGGGACAAGCTCATGCCGACCAATGAAAAGTTTGAAATCCGGGGAATCAACCATCTGGCGCTGGTGTGCCGGGATATGAAGAAGACCGTGGACTTCTATACGGGCGTCCTCGGTATGCCGCTGACCAAGACCATCACTCTGCCCCAGGGCGCGGGCCAACACTTCTTTTTTGATATTGGCAATCATGATCAGTTGGCGTTCTTCTGGTTTCCCGACGCGCCCGAAAGCCAGCCCGGGGTTACACATGCGCCAAACCTGCCTCTACAGGGCGATCTTACCTCGGCCCATGCGTCCATGAATCATGTGGCGTTCGATGTGCCGGAAGACAAGATCGAGGAATACCAACAAAAGCTGCAGGCGGCGGGCGTGGATATCACCGAGGTGGTCAATCATGACGCGTCGGAAAACCAGGCTAGCCCGATGCTCACTGATACCACTTTCGTGCGCTCCATCTACTTCAAGGATCCCGATGGCATTCTGCTCGAGTTTGCCTCCTGGACCCGGGAGATGGATGAGAGTGATGTAAATTGTGAACCCATAAGCGTCGACTAGACGCAGGACAACACGTCTGTCACTCCATACAAGGGGTTGGGTGATGATGCGGCGTGGATTAGAACGACGTCATAAGGAGAGATGTATGAAAGGCTTTACTGGTCGAGCGGTGCTGATGCTCGCCGTAGCATTGTGCGCGAGCGCTGGCCTATCGCAGGTTTCGTGGGCCGAGGAATCGGTTCGAGTCATTGAAGAGGTTGTGGTCACGGCGCGCTATCGCGAGGAGACTGCGCAGGAATCGCCGATGTCAGTTACGGCGTTCAACGATGTCATGTTGGAGCAGATGACGGCTCAGGACCTGCGCGATGTGGGGCCGGCGTCACCCAACGTTCATATCCAGCCAGTGGTGACCTTTCCAAACTCGGCGGCCATACATATTCGTGGAATGGGCGCGCAGAACATCGAGTCGACCAACGAGATGCGCACCGGGGTCTCGATCAATGGCGTGTTTATCTCGCGACCCATTGCCACGCTCATCGATTTCTTCGACGCGGAAACCGTCGAGGTCCTTCGCGGTCCGCAGGGTACGACATTTGGTAAAAACTCCCTGGCTGGAGGGCTTGCGCTCACGACCAAGCGACCTGACGGCTCGGTCGATTACCAGGCCGAGATCACCGGTGGTAACCACGGACGCGTCGACTTTCGCGGAGCGGTGGAATTCCCGATCGTTGAGGACAAGTTGTCGGCTCGGGTGTCGACTCTGTTCCAGAACTACGATGGACACTTCAAGAATCGCGCCAACGGTAAGCATCTTGGCGGCGAAGATATCAAAACCGTGCGAGCCACGTTGGTATGGACGCCGACCGATACCTTTGAAGCGACCCTCATAGGAACCTGGCTCAAAGAACGTAGCGATGCCCCCGGCGGTGATGACGACTCAGATCCGGGCCAGCTGATCACCTTCCTGTTTTCAGGGGAGCCGTTCTTGTGGAACGGCGAGCCCGACGACGGTGACTTTACCGTTGGTCGCGATGCACTGGAGTTTCATGACACGGATCAGTTCAGCATCACCGGTATCATCAACTGGGACATCGGAGATTTCACGCTGACATCGATCACGGGCTTTGTGGATACGGACGATTTCATCGCCAGCGATTTCGATCAGACCGAGCTGCCATTCTTTCCCACCTTCCGTGATCAGGTACATGACCAGTTCAGTCAAGAGCTGCGCCTGCACTCCGACTTTGCAACCAGAGAAGGCTTTCTGGGCGATCTGGAGTTGGTGCTGGGGCTGTTCTACTTCGAACAGGAACACGAGCTGGTGCAATCGTTTCCGACCCTTGGTCCCCCGTCATCAGCAGACTACGCCCATCAGGATGGCGAAAGTAAGGCCGTTTTCGGCCAGGCGATTTACTCGATCACGGATGATCTGAATCTGACCTTTGGGATACGGTATACCGACGAGTCGAAGGATTTCGAGCGCAATCCCGGCACGGTTTTCGGCGGGGATTTCGGCACGCGGATTACCGCGGATGACCCGGACTCGATTCCCAGCATCAGCGAGATGGCGGCCCTGCCAACTACGGTTGGAGGCAAGCTCGATAGCGACAACGTCTCGGTCAAGGTGGGTCTTGATTATCACTTCACCGACGACATCATGGGATTCTTGACGTTCTCTCAAGGCTTCAAGGCCGGCGAGTTCGGCGCGCGGGCCAACTCGCTGTTGACCGTGGGACCCACCGACGATGAGGAATCCGACTCCTTTGAAGTGGGTATCAAAAGTGAGTTGATGGATGGCCGATTGCGCCTGAATGCAACCGCTTTCTACACCACTTATGAAAACCTGCAGTTCGGGGTGTTCTTCCCATCGCCTGATAATCCTACCGGTCAGGAGACCGCCGCACAGAACATTGGCGAATCCACCCACATCGGGTTCGAGTTGGAGGTGACCGCGGTTCCGCTGGATGGACTGACCCTGCAGGCGAGCCTCGGCATCCTCGACGCGGAGTACGATGAGTTTTGTGCGGATCTTGATGGGCCAGGGCCGATTGGGACTTCGGACTGCGGTGGCGAGGTGGTGGCGCTGCCTGACGGCACGTTCCTGGTGGACATCGACCACTCCGACAACGAGCTCAGCCGTGCGCCCGAGACTCAGATCTACCTGTCTGCACAATACGAGTGGAACACCAGCATGGGCGGCTTCTTCGTTCGTGGGGCGACTAACTATGAGAGTGAATATTTTTCTGATGGCACCCTCAATCACCCGAAGGGAGAAACTGGTGATTTCTGGCTGCTGGACGCCAGCGCTGGCTGGATCAGCGGTGACGACAAGTGGCGGGTTCAGGCTTGGTGCAAGAACTGTACGGATAAGCACTACACCTCTGGTCTCACGCCGACGGCTAATTTCTTCAATCAGCACTTCTGGGGACTTCCGCGCATATATGGCCTGACCCTCGCCTATCGTAAGTGAGCGAAGCTGACCTGGCGCGAGCTGCGGAGCGACCCCCGCGCGCCAGGCATGCCGGTCTCGGCTATGCCTGGTACGTAGTCGCGGTCCTGCTGCTCGCGCAGACGTTCTCGTTTCTCGATCGCATGATTATGGGCCTCCTCGTGGGGCCCATTCGCGAGGCCTTCCAGATCTCCGATACCCAGTACAGCCTGCTGGCAGGCCTTGCGTTCTCTTTGTTCTATGCGGTCATGGGTCTGCCGCTTGCGCGGATTGCCGACGCCAAGAGCCGGCGCAATCTGATCGCCGCCGGCACCGCGGTGTGGAGTTTGATGACCGCGTTGTGTGGTCTGGCCGGTAGCTTCTGGACGCTGTTCCTCGCCAGGATTGGCGTAGGGGTAGGCGAGGCAACTCTCGCGCCTAGCGCCTACTCCATGATCACGGACTATTTTCCGAAGAGCATTCTTGCCCGTGCGCTGTCCGTGTACATGATCGGCGTAACCCTGGGTTCGGGTTTTGCCTACATGCTTGGTGGCGCCGTGGTGGCCTATGTCGAAAACATCGATCGAGTGGTGCTGCCGGTCGTCGGCGCGGTGCACGGCTGGCAGCTGACGTTTTTCATTGTCGGGCTGCCGGGCGTTCTGGTGGCGCTGCTGATTCTAGGCACCGTGCGGGAACCG